>ERZ1026868.299-NODE-299-length-35898-cov-20.812320_pt1 | contig 35898 bp, 58 predicted proteins | sample MGYA00380164_ERZ1026868 | MGnify/ENA primary metagenome ERZ1026868 (study PRJEB33269, sample SAMEA4719800) | human gut metagenome | biome: human-associated habitat; feature: organic feature; material: feces | place: Cameroon | collected 2013-10 ...
TTTGTAAAACTTATCGGTCATATATCTGTACTATCCAGTTGCTTACAAAATATAACAGCACTCCCAGTATACATTCAGTTTCTCGGACAACGTAAACGGGTGGAGTGCTGCTGCATCCGGTACTTTCGCCGCCAGATGCCCGGCTATCTGCGCAGCCCCCTCACAGGGTACGCAAATGGCATTCCCGGCAGGGAGCGAGCCTGCAGCCTCTGGTTTTGGAGACCAGCGCTCTACCAATTGAGCTACGGGAACATATCATGCCGCGTGCAGGAATCGAACCTGCAACGACCCGGTTATGAGCCGGGTGCTCTGCCGGTTGAGCTAACGCAGCGTAAAAGAAAGCCCGCCTGCAATGCACGGTGCACATCATGCATAACAGGCGGTTAAAAGTACTTTCGAATATATTGTATCAGCAGCTTTTGTTAATCGCGCGGATAACAGGCCGCGCCCCTTGCATACAGCCGCGCCCTCCGATCTCTGCCCTCGGCTCACGCTTTGTGCGGCTCGCCTGAAAACCGATACTCCAGACGATGCGCACAAAATTACTCTTGAATGCTATTTGAAAAATTTCCCGGAACACAGGTGCAAGCACGCAGCTTTTTGCATTAGACCAAAACAGTTTGCTGAAAAGTTCAAGCATGGTTTGCACTCCTTTCCAAGGTGTCCACTGTGGACACCCGCCGGGTTTGATTTTGTTTTGTGTGCGCCGCTGGATCTTGAAGCGGACGGCGCGGTGATCCATTGAGCACAGGAAGATTCAAAAAGCCTGTGCTATGCTTCCCGCCGGGTCTCGTCATGAGGCAGATGCATTCACGTTTCCGTCAATGTCTGCATTATAATTTTAGCACATCAAAATGGGACATTCTGGACATTTCGACCTTTTTGTGACATTCCGACCATTTTGTGACACGGCTTTTGCGTAGCTACGCAAAGAAGTGGTACAATGTGAATTTTGTATCAATCAGCAAAAACCGGTCATTTTGAGCACAAGACACGCCATTGTGTACCCAAGAACGCCGCCCATTACGACAGATGCGGGAGTGAATACCATGAGTATTTTCCGCACTGTCCACCCGCTTTTCCATGCCCACCGCACGGAAAGCATACACACCGGAATGCTTAGGCAAGCTATCAGTACAGTGGCTGCAAGCCAATAAAACAAAAACATAAAATTATTTCAGTTCCTCCACATAGCGCCAGTTTTGTGGCGGTCTAGTAATTTCCACAGGCCGCATACCAAACCGAGTACTTTGCAAGCCCGTAAACGCCCGAAGCTCGCGCGGCTGGTCATAAATCTTCAGGTCGGAGATATGCCATGCAAACAGCTCCGGCGTAGATTTCCCGTAGGCGTTCAGTTCATGCTTGGGGATAAGGGATTTTTTGATGTCCTGTATCTCTATCGCTATATCATCATTTCCGAATTCTTTGAGGGATAGATAGCAATAATCAAAATTATTGTCGATTCCCATACGCTGAATAGTGTCTATCTTGCGGCAGATAAATTCGCCGACAACCATTCCGTCAGCCCTGCGGTCGAATAGATTATGAGACCCATCGTCGAAATATAAATGGTCAACGGCTTTCCAGCAGAAAAATTTCATTCCTTTCGTGCAATATATGTAGCACTTAAAAGGTTCTTTCAACGAGACCGGTCTTGTCTTACGGATTTCCACCGTTTTCCAGCCCGAAAAGATACGGCTGCACCATTCAGGCCGGATGCTCAACAATACTGCCTTATTCATTTTTATTCTCCCGTTCTGCTCGCCGGAATGCTCAAGCAAGCCATAAGTACAGTGGCTGCCAGCCAGTAAACCATAATCACAAATCAACCTCCTAATATGCAATCCGTTTAACAGTCACAGTTTTTTATTTTACTTCCCATCCGATAAGATCGCAGATGCAAAATCTTTTCTTTTCACACCAATGAACGATAAACCGTTCTGGAAGGGACGATTTTGGAATAGCAGTCGATTGAGCGTCGCAAGGTCCGTCTATCATGTCTCTAATTGCCCAAGCAACAGCCCTTGTAATGCTCGTCTTTTCCTTGATTTCCGCTCCACAGCAGCGGCACTTGAAAACGCCGGTCATTGTTTCATCCATTTGCGTGCCTCCTGTAGTAGTTCATATCGACGGTTTGCCCGCAACAACGGCAGTACGCAACAGGTTTTTTGTCATTGACGTACTGGTTAAGCGCGTTGCATTCCGGGCAGTTCCACGACCCGGAAGGAGCATTGTCTGTGTATGGCCATCGAACGCGGCTTTTCAAAAACATTGTTTCAATGTCTTTTCTGTTTTGCGAATAATACACAACGTCTGTTGGTTCAACTTCGAATCTGACACATATTTTCCTGAATTTTTCATCCCATATCTCGATGCACAGTTCAGTCAGAATGCCCAGAAGGAAAATCATAATTCCGAAACCGCCAACATAGCAGAGCGTTGCGCCGATTACAAAAAAGACTTGGTTCATGTTGCATTTCCTCCGTTCTGTTCTGCTCGCCGGTTAAAATACACCACCGGCGAAACGCCGCGCTCATCGCAATCTTTGTTGTTAAAACTGACGATTGCACCGCAGCCGTTGTAGTTGGAGCAGGCAATTAAGTCCATTCCGGTGATACTTTCAATTTCATCCGCTCTTGCTCCGCAAAACGGACACGGTTTGCATTTTGTAGTAATATGAGCTTTCACTTTTTATCTCCTTTTATCCCACATTCTTCTGAATCCACCGGTAAACCCTCCGGCGAATAGATTCCGCATCCACGTCAAAGCCCCGCTCGGTAAGTTCCACGGCAACGTCCTGCGGCTTTTTGCCCTCTACGCAGATCGCCGAGAGCATTGCCCGAAGCTCCGGGTCATCGCAGTCCTCCACCATGTGCACGCCGATGTTGTACAGCTTGTTCTGCATACGGTTGATGTCTTTCAGCCGCCGGATCTCCGCAGCACGCTGGTTGTAGGAGGAATCTGCGGTCCCGGTCACTGTTACATGACCGAGAACGCAGCTGTTGCCCTCGCCGTGAGAAGCTTTTACCACATCCGAGGCAGCCTGCGGACCATCCGCCTGCAGGATTTCCAGCCGCTCGATGCGCTGCCGACGTTTGGCAATGTCATAGGGTATTGCATATAGACGGCGAAATTCGTGTGGCTTCATCCGGCAACCTCCCAAAATTTATTTTAGCTCAAAGTAATCTGTCAGAATATCCGTGATGCCGGAGTAAAAACATATCCAGCCGCAGGTGAAAAAGCTGTTGTCCTGCAGGATGATGGCGTAGTCATCACAGGTCTGACCGGCGTCCTCTCTGGTGGTGTCTACCCGCTTCCACAGCGTGGCCCCGCCGGGCAAAGGCTGCTTGTAGTACGCAAGCCGGAAACGCACATCTTTCCATTCCAGTTCCCACGCTGCATTTTCCCCCATCGTTTTTTCTGCCAGTTTGTGCAGCGTGTCCCGACCACGGGACTGTTCTTTCGGCGGCTCCTGCGTTTCTTTGCCCTTGGAAGCATACGCGCAACTGTATTCGCAGGTATCTTTGTTCTTGCAGTCGCGGCAGCACCCTGCACAGCCGTGGATTTCACCATGCTTGATAAAATGCTTCAGGCCGGCTTCATTTTCACACTGGTGCGATGCAGAATAATCACATCTTTGTCCGCTATACACGGATGGGAGCGGAGTGCTTTTGCTTACAACAAGTTGCGGCACATCAGTCTGGACTTTCCTTTGCTCCTCGTGAGCCTTTTTCACCAGCATTGCAATGGCATCCAATGGCGATTTCTGTTCAGCATGATCCGGGTTCACCGGTACCGTTTCCGCAGGTTCCTTTGCATGGGCAATCTTTTGCTCAACACATAGCTTTACGAACTCCGCCCAGGTAAATGTAAAGTCCTCGTTTCCATCTTTCCAAAAACGTATTTTATCCCGGCGAAAATCCACAAATCCCGTTTTCAAACTTCTTCCACACATTCCGCTTTCTGCAATAATGGTGGAAAGTCCTTTCGCCGTAAATTCAGAGCATTTCTTGAACAAGTTCATCTCGCATACTTCTTTTGCGGATTCAATGACCCATTTCGGAAATTCTGGTGCTGATTTTAACGCCGTTTCCGCAGGTTCTTCTTTCTGCTCCTGTTCTTCCGGTGCAGCACCCATATAACGCGCATAATCCTGTGCGCCGCGGTATGCTTCCATCAAGCCGATCTCTCCGGCCTTCAATTGCTCCTTGATGAACTCATTCTCGCAGGATGCAATCACGTTCAGCCGAGCAGCAGCACCGGTGGACAAGCCCAGAATGCGGCAAACCTCGTCACGCACCTTGCCTTCCAGTTGTCCGGCTGCTTTTTTCTTGGTCAGTGCATCCTTCAGCGCCTCGTACTGCGCCAGACGCTCACCGTCGGTCAGGTCGCGGGCGGTAGCGTTGGCTGTGATGAGCGCAATGCGGTCATCCAGTTTGCCGTGGCTTTCCCGAATCAGGCAGGGGAGAGAGTCAAACCGGGAATCGCCACACGCCGACAAGATGCCGCACGCAGCCCAGCGCCGGTGCCCGCTGATCAGCATATAACGATCCGGGTCATCCTCCACCGGAATAACTTCCAGCGGCTGCCGGAGACCGTGCTGTCGGATATCGTCCTTCAGGCTATCCATGTTGCCGATGGTATAGATCTCGTCATTGTCCGGGTTCGGGATGATATTCCGGCTCGGAATCATCACCACCTGCATCTGCTGCCCCGCCGGGGTGACCGTCTGGCTTTGGGCGTTCATCAGGCTGTTCAACAATCCAGTGCTCATTGTTTTTTTACCTCCTTTGGCGGCAGCGGCATCCAGCCCACAACAGGCCGGTCTATCCAGTTATTGTAAATCTCTTCCGGATTGAAGTGGCGGTATTCCCACCAACCTTTCGGGATTTTGTAGTCGTCCCGCTCTTCGTCGTATGTTCCCCAATCGGGAAGGTCTTCCCAATACCATTCGCTATCTTGTAAAAAAATGCTCCCATCTTCATAGTGCGCTGTCGTAATACCGTATCCGTCAATATCGTTGCGGTACAAAATCAGCACTTCGGTTTCGACCTTGGGCGGGTCTGTTTCGGGATTTCGCCACTCTGGGTAAAATTCTTCTGGAATATAATACACGAGCTTTCTAAGTTCTCGTTTTACTGCACCCAAAGCGCAGATGATGTCTTCCCCTTTGTACGTTTCGTTAAGAACACGAAGCATTTTCAATTCGAGATTGCAAACAATATCAACCGCCGATTTCCGGTCAATCAGTTCTTTTGGCCACATGTTACTCGCCCTCCACGCATTTTTTTACCAGCTGCGCCAGCGCCTTATACTGAGCGCTGGTCTTGATATTCCGGCAGACCTTGTGCACCGGCAAGTGCCGTGCCTTGGCTTCCTTGACCTTCACGCTGTAATCGATGCGCAAAATGCTGTTATCCGGGTTGCGGAAGGCGGGCAGGTCCATGTTGGCGATCTCGTTGATGGTGTCCACACTGTACCTGCCACGGGTGTACTTGGTTGCCAGCACGCCCATCACTTCCAGTTGCGGGTTGTAGGCATCCCGGATGGCGTCCACCTGCTCGCGGATCTCGTCCATGCCGTCCATCGCCCACTCGTCGCAGTCTACAGGGATGATCACCCAGTCGGCGGCGGCCAGCGCATTGACGGTGGCCATGTCGATGTCAGGCGGGCAGTCGATAATGCAGTAATCGTAGTCGTTGTGGATGGTGTCCAGCGCCTTGCGCAGCCTGTCCCACTGCGGCCGCAGCACATCCAGCATCACGTTCTTGTTGGCCAGCAGCATCTCCATGTTGCTGGGTGCCAGATCGACGTGCTCAAAATCTGTCTGCATGATTACGTCCTGCATTTTGGCGTTCAGGGTGAGCACATCGCCCATGGTCTTGCGGCCATAAGCAAAGCGGTTGAAAAACTTGGTGGTGTTGCCCTGCTTGTCCAGATCCATCACCAGCACCCGCCGGGACCAGATCTCTGCCAGCAGGCAGGCGAGGTTGCAGGCGGTGACGGATTTCCCCACGCCGCCCTTCAGGTTGATGATCGCGATTTTTGCCATTGTTCTCATGACGATATCCCCATTCTCAGATTCTTGCGGCTTTTGCGGCCTGCTGCTGGATGCTGTCCCAGCTTTTTGCAAACCACGCAAGCCATGTTGTGCATTTCTTGTAATAATTCGGCGAGCACGCCTTACAGGGGCAGTTGCGGCAAGGGCTGCTCTTTGGGAGAGGGTAGAGCTCCTCGTTCCAGATCTCCTGCATCAGCGCCTACCTCCTCCGCCAGCTGCGATGCTGTTGCCCTTTGCCTGATAGTAATGCTCCATGGTAGTGGGAGCGTTCAGCAGCACCGCCCGTATGTAGCCCCGGATATTGTGGACAGGCTTTGTGCTGTTGAGCAGAGCATCCAGAACGTACTCGATGTGCTGGCTGGTAAGCTTGTCCAGCCGTTTGCGGATGGACTGCGTGGTCTGCGGATACTGCCCAATGGTCTGGATCATGCTGGGGCAGCAGTACATATCCGCAATGTTGTCCAGCAGTTCCTCCAATTTCTCAGGCTCGTACCGGCGCTCCAGCGTGTCCAGTTCCAGCTGCTCCCGGAATCGTTCCAATACATCCTCTCGTGCGGTATCCAATCCATCCATCGTATCCGTTCCGCGCTCCTCGCGCGGATAGATAGGTTTCCCTATAGGTTTCCCTATATATTTCCTGTCTACACTTTTTGTAGGGGTCTGGATACACTTTTTGTAGGGGTTCGGATACACTTTTTGTAGGGGTACATTTTTTGTAGGGGTACAATTTTTGTAGGGGTCTGCGCCATCCTCCGGCACCGTTTCCGGCACCGGGTTTCGGACTGCAACATACTGGTTCACGAGGATACCGCCCACCATTGTTTTGAGCTCCTTCAGCAGTCCGCGTGCCAAAAGCTCCTTGACGATGTTCCGGGCACCGTTTTCGCTCAGGCCTGTCCAGTCTGCAAGGTATCCGTACCCGCCTTTATAGACACTCTCGCCGTCCTGAGAGAAGCCGTAGATGATGGCATACACCGTCAGCTTGTTGCCCTTCAATCCAAGCTCTGTGCGCATCCAGCGCTGCAAGACAACATAACTGTCCTGTTTCGGTTTTGTTTTACTTTTCACGCCTTACCCCCCCTAAAACGGCAGATCGTCGTTATCGCTTATCACAGCAAAGTCATCCATGCTGCCCTGCGTGTAGGCGGGTTGTGAGGCGTTCTGTGCGGCTTTTGCCTGCTGCACATGGCTTGTAGTCTGCTGCTCGTAGGAGGGCGCGCGCTGGGCGTCCTGACGCTTTGAACCGGCAAAGCTGATATTATTCGCCACGACTTCCACAGCGGTTCGGCTGTTTCCGTTCTTGTCCTGATAATTCCGGGTCTGCAATCTGCCATCGATGGCGATCATGCTGCCCTTCTGGAAGTACCTGGACACGAAATCGGCCTGCTGCCGCCATGCCACGATATCAATAAAATCTGCCTGCCGCTCCTGACCCTGCTGCGCATAGCTGCGGTCGCACGCTATGCGGAAGCTGCACACACTATGCCCCGCCGGGGTGGTGCGCAGCTCCGGGTCCGTCACAAGCCTGCCCATGATCGCTACAACGTTGAGCATCTCAAATAATCCTTTCCGACCACCGCCATCCACTGGCGGTGACCATACACATCCTCAAAACTGCGCTGCGCCTGCTTTTTCAGGTACAAACGCAGCTTGTGGTCAAAGTGGGCACTGTAGCCCGGCTCGTTGTGGTGCCGGTGGCAGAGATAGACCTTCAGACCGTACTGCTCTGCCACCGGGCGCAGGGGGCCGTTGAGCACATGGTGCTCTTCCAAGTCCTTGACGGTCACCACGCCGTACTTCATCCGGCAGACGTAGCACTCCCGCCGGGTCTGCATAATGGATTCAGACAAGGAAATCACGCCCTTCCAAGATCCGCTCAAAGGTCTCCGCGTAGGGGTGGATTTTCACACGCTCAAATGTCACGTTTTCGGCATCCGCAAGGTTGAATACCTCTTCGCCGTTTTCAATGCAGTGCCTGACGTCCTTCATGTACTCCACAAGGCCGCGTGCAGTGTTCGCACTGACACCCTGCGCCATCAGCAGCTTCTTAAACCGTTTCTGTGTCATTTTTTCGGCACCTCCTGCCACTCCTGCCAGTAGGCGGTAACATTGGGGTCGTTGACGCCCATTTCCGCCAGCCGGTCAAATATGCCGTCGATCAGCTGCCCCATCTGCTCCGTGGTAAAGGTGCTGGAGCCCTGACTGCACTTCACTGTGCAGCGGTTGCCGTTCAGCAGCTCCACAATGTGCACCAGCCGGTAAGACTTGCGCAAGATGGGCACAGCACCCACCGGCACCTCCAAGTAGTCGAACGCCGCACCGTACTGCTCCAGCATTTCGGTGTAGCAGTCCTCCGGGGTCACACCGCCGGTGCGCCCGCCGTTGTAGTGGTCTGCCATGATGGTAAGCAGCGCCCACATCATGCGGTTCTGGGGCAGGGTACGGCTTTTGCGTTCCAAGTCCACCGACAAAATCAGATGCAGCGGCTTGCCGTGCGCCAGCTCGTCCAGCTTCTGCCGGATCTGTGTTTCCACAAATTCCGCAGAGTTTTCCACGACCACCCGCCGGGCAACCGGGTCATATACCACCGGCAGCTTGCCGATCACGCCTCTGGCCATAAGATCTTCTTACCCTCGCCGGTGACGAACTGCACCATGGTGATGCTGCCCGCGTCATCGTAGGCGAAGCGATCGACCTTCAGGCTGGTTTGCAGTCGGCAAACGCCCTTGTCGTCCTTGACGATGGGTACCTGCGTGCTCTTGAGCACAATGTCGTCCAGTTCCATCACGTCCCTGCCGACACCCCAGAAGGAGGCAGCGGACACAAAGCTGGTATCTTCCTTCATTTGAGCAACGTCCCGGCACGGAAGATTGAGTGCACCAGATTCCTTGTCGCAGTACTCTCTGGTGCTGGGGATGTAAACGCCAACCTGACACCACAGCCGCCCATCGGCAGAATACCGGCGCATCCTCCAGCCGCCATTGCCAAAGGTTTTGTCCAGCATATCACGCACGGCATTGGCGCCGGGGAGCAGCTTCAGCTTGATTGCATCCTCGCTGATGGCCTTAATCAGCACTGAGACCGCCTGCGGAGCTGTCTGCGGGGCTTTTGGCACTTCAACGGGAAACTTGACGTCTGGGGCACAAATAGCCGCAGAAGCGCTCTTCTGCGGCCTGCCGCGCCCGGAAGCTTTTGGCGTTGCCAACCTTACCACCTCCATCAATAGGGGCTGGAGGTGGCGATCTGCGCCACCTCTGCCGGTGAATACTTGTCGATCATAACGCGCATCTCCGTAACCACCTGCTGGATGGTATCCGGCGGCAGCTCTGCCATGCGCATAGCGGCAATGGCGTAGCCGGTGGCGGTCTCCTCGTAGGTGGGGGATTTAGGCATCGGGCTCATCAGCGTTTGCAACCGCATCCAGATCCTCCTCCGCTTCCAGCGCTGCGTCATTGTACGGGCATCCGCGCACCTGGCTTTCCAGAATGCTGCGGCAAAAGGTGCAAGCGTCCCGGGAGTCCTGCACGTTGAGTGGCTCTGCAAAGTCACGCAGCACCTTTATCATGGCTTCGCCGGCCCTCTTGGCCCGTGCACTGTACTGGCGGCGGAAATGCCCGCCTTTGCGTTCGTGGATCATAATACATACCTCCAAAATCTTATTCTGCGCATTGCGCTGGCAGCGGCTTTTGTTTTACTTCCTGCCGCCATCGGAAGGCTGTCTATGTTCCAGCAGTCACCGACACTACTTTTCAACTGTTTATTACCGGGTGCGAATCTTACGGATACAAAGGCACCCACCTTTTGACGCAGTAGGTTGTTGCGGATTTTTTTACTAGTGCTGCTATCTGCACATTACCGGCCTCTCAAAGCCCGCCGGGGTCTCGTGTGGTCCCAATCCACACATCTTGTCACAATAGGCGCGAAACACAAAATAGTGTTTCGGCGGCCTAAAGGGGATGGCAGCGGCTTTTGTTTACCCACCTGCCGCCATTGGTGTGCCGGTGTCAGTGCTCTTCCAGCCCCTCCAGCTCAGACATCACGCCGAGGATGCTCTGGATCTGTGCAGCAGCCTTGCGCCCATCCAGCACCATGTACTCCGCGTTGTCCCGCTGGTACTCCTCGCTTGCATCCAGATAGTGCTCAAAAGCGTTCATGCTGTCGGTGCAGATGCTCACGGCAGCCAGCATCAGATACCGGCTTGCGGTGGCGATCTCGCGGGTCGGTGTGCCGCGGTCAACGCTGTCCTTCACCGCCTGCGCTGCCTTTGCCGGGTCGATCAGCTTGCCCGCCGGGGCAAAGTTGCGGTCGATATCGTTCTCCACATCGCTCAGCATATCCGGGATGCTGTCCAAGTCCATGAGCGGCTTGCCGGTGATAACGGTTTTCGTGGTTTCCATAACGTCTCCTCCTCAGTAAGTACCAAATTCCTGATCCAGCAGGGTGTCCAGCCGGATGGTGTTGCCGCGTCCGGAGCCTTCCTGCCCGGCCATGTTAGACCAGCCTTCCGGGTAGCGCTTGCGCACATACCGCGCCGGGATGCCCATACATACGCTGACTTGCTCCAAAGTCAGCCGGATGCAGCCATATCGGCCAAATATAGCAGCGTAGCTCTCATGCCACGCTGCGGGTCTATTAGATTTCGCCACGTTCCTTCAACTCCTTCTGTCTGCGCTGCCATTCCTTGAATTTGCCGTAACTCATGCCCTTGGCTGCGGCAGCGGCGTTATCATCCACGATCAGGTCGTGGTTGGTTTTTGGCTTTTCTCTGGGTTTTACAATGCCGGGCAGCGTGCCGGTGTCCACACTGGACTTTCCGTATCTGCGCTTTTTGCAGGCATCGCAAAACATTTTGCCGGGGTCTACGCCGTACATCATCGTGCCGCACTCTTTGCAGGGCTTGTCTACCTTGCGGTGCCTGCCGGGAGAAAGCTTCTCCTCTAGTGCGGGTGGTGCGGGTTTTTGCGGTGATGCTTTTTTACCATCCTTCAGCCTGGCAGCCCGCGCCCGGGAATATTTCCGAGCAGTTTCCAAATGAACCTTTTGCGCACACGAAAAGCAGTATCTTCGGTTCGGCGCAGCGCCCTCTGGAAGCTGTTCACCGCACACGATGCAGTTATGCGGCCTTCTGTCGCGTGATGTGCGCCGTTGTTGATACTCTCGAGCCTGAGCAAGGGACACCTCTTTCCGGCAAGAGGAGCAATATTTTGTGTTGGGATGAACTTTAGGATTTAGCGGCTTTCCGCACATTTGGCAAGTCTTTGTGCCTCTCATTGTATCGCTCCTTACACGACATACTTCTGGTGAGCTGCTTTCAAATCATCTTCTCGCAAGTCCAGATAGATCTGCGTAGTAGAGATGCTTTCGTGCCCAAGCATAAGTGACACATATTCGATTGGCATTCCATGCCGCAGCGCTTGTGTTGCGCACGTTCTGCGAAAACGATGTGTATGTACGCCATCGACACCGGCCTTTTTCCCCAGTCTCCGAAGAAGTGCATCGATACTGTTTGTGTTAAGAGGCTCATTTTCCACTATGTTTTCAGGATTTTGAAACCACAAACACTTTTCCGCCAAACTAACATTTTTTTTGACTAGATATTTTGGCTGAACGCATCCCGGGAAAAGATACGGGTTTGCATCTTTTCGTTCAGATAAATACTGCCGTAATGCAACAACAGCTTTTGCGTTAAGATACACAGTGCGAGCTTTCTCACCTTTGCCAATGATCTCCACCTTGTCCTCGTCAAGATCTTGGATTTTGATGGATGCCAATTCCGTGACACGGCACCCTGTCGATAAGAGCATCTCCACAATTGCGCGCTGCATGCTGGACGCACACTGCTGACGAATCATTTCGATTTCCATATCAGTCAAAGCTTTTTCCTTTTTGGCACGGAACTTCATTGGTTCGACTTTGCTGATAGGATTTGTACGGATGAGCTCCTCCCGATAAATCCAATTAAAAAAAGAGCTTAAGCAATGCCAGATATTGTTGCAGCGCCTTTTTGACGCTCCAGAAGCCAGCTTTTTCGCCATCAAAAGCTCAATGTCCTGCGATGTGATCGTATCGACGTCCTTGCCGATAATCCGCAACGCCGAACGGTTCTCAATTTCATAAAGTTCCAGCGTGCGCGGAGTGCAGCCCTTTACAGCCTTTGCCATCAAAAACCGCCGCAAATACGCTTCGTTTTTACCTTCGGTGTACACGATCAAAGATTCTTGCTTCGGCTCAATACAATAGTCGTTCAGAACGGCGTTGATTTTTGCTTTCGTCCACTCTAAATCCAGACCTTTATGATCCTGCTTCAGGATTATCATCATGATACGATCCTGTAATCGTTCAGCTAATGCACCGTTTTCCATAGCAACCGTTCTGCCTCCTTTACCTCTGCAATTTTTCTTCTGGAAAGCCACAAATCCGATGAGAAAAAAGGTGTGTACCAGATGCGGTTCTGCGATCCAATAGGCAGAAGCCCTCTCTCATCTGCCGAAAGCACCGGAGACGCAAGCGTGTCACCGATAACTACATACCCGGCGCACCCCATCAGACTCAGCTGAATGTAGCAAGTCAGACCAACGATGTAGTCGAGATCCTGTGCCACGAACAAAACTCTGTCTTGATAGCAGATCTCGTGCTGTCTGCAAGCATTGGCGAACGCGATTAAGTTCGCGCCTGCACCGCACGATGGTTCGTTAACAGTAACAAAACCGTCTTTTTCCTCTGACATCTTCGCGTCAAAACTCAACTCTGACATCATGCGACTGATATTATAGGGAGTAAAAAACTGTCCGGTGTGGCCGCTTGCCAGTTCGCAAAGCATGTACTGCTCTCCCAAAAAATCCTGATCCGGGTTTTCGTCCATGCTTGCTATAACGGCTGCCAGCATCTTGGCTATCTTTTCGCGCTCTGCCTTGGTGTACTTGGAAACGATGCCGTTGTAGACTTTTTTACGCTCTGGGGAATTAACCTTATCGGTTACATAGGATATTTCAATCGCAGTGATCTGGATGAAATCCTGCCAAACCTCCCAGCGGCTACGCATTCCGCACAACCCATTAAAAACTTCTGTGAAGGTTTTAGAGTGCACATCTCCCATCAGCCATTCCTCCGCGTCCTCTCATAGATCCGCTTCCGCGCCGCCCTTCTCCGGGCGTTCTCGGCGCGCATATACTCGTCCCAGCAGCACAGCAGGTAAGGGGCAAGCACCAGCACCGGCGCGATGATCATCACCATCAGCCACATCTCGGTGCAGGCTGCATGGTAGGGGTCGCGGCCCAGGGCAACCATCAGATCAGCCAAAATAAATGCACAACTTCTCATACCATCAAACCTCCTATGCGCCATGCAAGCGCCATAATTAAGCTAAAATACGCCAGCCAAACCCCCAGCATTTTGCGGGGCGGCTTTGTGGCGCAGATAAACAAAAACGCCGTCAGGCAGCAGCCTGCCATAAAGCACATCAGACAAGCCAGAAACATCCGCGTCACCTCATTCCCAAAGCGGTCTCGATCAGTTCTCTGGGCGTTTCGTTGGGGTAATGCCCGGACAGGTATTTGTCCACAACGCCTTTGGATAAGCCCGCGTGCAAGGCCAGTTCACGATTGCCCCAGCCAAGCATCATTTTGCGCTTAGCCACTTCGGCTTTCCATTCAATGGTCGGCAAGTTTTCCACCTCCATAGTTGAAAATCATTTCAAAATATCGCTATAAAAACATTGCCAAGCCATACGAGATGGTGTAAAATGATATTGCGGTTATCATTTTTACTCTTGGCAACATTTTTGGGTTTAGGGCAGAAAGCAGATCGGAAGGTACGCGCGACCCTCTGCTTCTTGCACCCGGTGCCCGCGCATAGGCACCTGATCAACAGGACGGTGTAAGAAAATTCCCCGCTTAGCTGTGAAGATTCACTGCGGCGTGGCAGCCCTGTGAAGTACCGGCAGCGATCGGAGAGTATGGGGACCTCGGCTCAGCCGCTCGGTATGCTTGTATTATAATCTAGAATTATCTTGATTTCAAGCAAATATCAAGTTTTTTCTAGATTTCGTCAAACTCACCAAAAAGGAGGTGGAAATTTTGTTTTGGGATAATTTTGTAGTCGAATGCGCAAAAAAGAAAAAATCTCCTGCTGCTGTTGCAGAAGAACTTGGTTTTTCAAACTCTATGCCGACAAGCTGGAAAAATGGGTCTTTACCCAGAATGTCCAGCCGCAAAAAGATTGCTGACTACTTTGGCATTACCGTTGAAGAGCTTATGGGCGCAAAAAAAGAGCCCGCCGGGATGGGCGGGCTCCAATGGGAATGGGCTGATGTAGAAGCAGCCTATAAAAATGCAACACCGGCAGCGCGTGCAGCCGCAAAAGCCGCCGCGCTGGCTGTGCTGGAAAACGGAAAAGCAAAGGAAGAGTGACCACAATGGATTTTGAGCAGCTGGTGCTGTCCACCGAGGAGTTGAACACGCTGCGTGTGATAGCACAAGGCCCGGTAGACTGCACCTCCGAGTGGACAGAAAGAGTAAAAACACTGTGCGAGAAAAAGCTTGTAAAGCCTGTAGTTAATTCAGCTAAAATGCAGATACCCGGGCATGCGTATCAAATCACCACGGACGGAGAACTGTATTTGCGCTATATCGACCGACGTAAAAGCGAGATGCACTTTGCAAATACAATGTCAGTCCTCGCCTTTATCGTCTCCTTCATCGCTCTGATCGTTTCCATTGTACGATAGTGGCTTGTAAATGGTCTTGGCAATGCACCATTCATACGATTCTGCAAGAGCCGTGTGCAAAGCTGCCGGAACCTGCATGGCGACATCGTTGGAAATTTTCATTTCCACCATGGTCTGAAGAAGTTTATTCACAACTTCTTCAACTTGGGGGTCAGAATCGGAGATGTTAAACTCTATTTGGTATTTACCAAAGCCTTCTGCTCCTACAAGGCACCTCGGTACATACGGTTTGGGAGCCGGGGGATTCTTTTTCTTGAAAAAGTCAAACATATAAGGTCTCCTTTCTTGTGCGGCAGCTGGTTCAGGACGCCTGTGCAGCATCTTCGGTTTCGGAATGTTCTAGCAAAACGCCCATTACAATGCCCCAAAGCGCGGGGTGCTCTTTCAGGTAAGCAAGAAATTTGGCGTCAGACATAAGAAACACTCCTTTTTGTTGTATTTGACAATTTTATATTACAACTGTCATCGTTGAAAATCAAGAGGAAAGAGGGATTTCGAATGAAAATTGCGGAAAAATGCAAAGTTGTTGTGGCAGGCGCAATTGTGGCTGCGCTGATGGCAGGTACAGCGTTGCCCGCGCTGGCCGCCAGCCCCGCCGGGGACGTTCCCTTTGCGGTGCTTGCGCAGCAGAATGACGTAAGCGCCGACAAGGTGCAGGCTATCAAAGATGCACTGGCAAACATTGATGTATCATACGAGGATGGCATCTGGCTTTTTGAATCCGCTTACGAAAATTACGAAACAGACAATAACAAAAGCTACGTGATGCCGTATGTGTATTCAAACGGTGAAACTGTCCGGTTTGGTATGAGCTTCACATCTCAGGATACCGAGGGCTATTTTTACTGGAACGATGTAGACGTTCTGATTGGCGAATACAATAATTATACCAGTCAGACGAACTACAAATTTAAAAAGGTTTCGCGCCAGTACTATCCCGATGACCAGATTTTTTATGAAAATGTATCCTTTGGTGGTAACGACGAGGATATGGACTGCCTGAACCGCATTCTGAGCGCCGACACTGCATATCTGCGTTTCAATGGCGCAAAGGTCAACGGAACGCAAAGAACGCAGACGACGATCATCGATAGCGAAAGCCGACAAGGCATGACAGATATCATCAACCTGTATAATCTGCTGCAAAGCGCCACGGCTGAAGAACGTGTAGCAGCCGCAAAAGCTGTCATGTCGGAAAACGCACCAGCGGAAAACGATTTTCTTGATGCCCAGAATGATGCCGTAACGCCGGAGCAGGTGGAAGCGATGATCCTTCAAATAGCCCCGGTCACTCTGGAAAGCGAGACGGCAATCAACAATGCACAAGCCGCATTCGATTCCATGCCGACAAAATGGCAGTCGATGGTTTCTAACTACGACAAGCTGAAATTGTATCAGGAAGAACTGGAAGATCTTCAGGTGAATGCACTTGCCGAGAAGTTAAACAATACGGTTTACCGCGAACACGATGATGTGGAAAACGTGGACTTTTTCTTTTGGAAGGATGCCCCGTTGACAAATCAGGCTATTTTTGCATTGCCGTATTTCTGCGTGGTCGATAACAACGTTCAACCGCTTCGTATGATGTATAGCCAATTTAGAACAAGCTGGATTTTTTGGAACACAATCGTTTATTCAATCGATGGAGAAGTTTATAGAAAAACTATTGACAGTTCCAAAATCGAAAGAAGAACGGTTACTCAGGTCTTAAGTGGCAATGTTAACACATGGGAATTGGCTGACGACGTTGCGGATCCGGTCGAAATTGAAATGCTAAGAAAAGCAGTGACCGCAAAAAATGCAGTTGTCAGATTTAAAGGCGACAGTATGCAGTCGGATTGGAAGTTAAGCTCTTTTTCGAACAGAGATATAAAAAATATTTCAGGAACGTTGCAAGCGTATGATGCAATGCTGAATGCTTCTCCGTCTGTGCGTGCAAGAGCGCTTGAAAAAGTAGAAGCGCATAAGCAGGGAAGTAAATTTTTGAATCTCTCGTATTGATTGCCGGTATCGTTTTGGCGTGGAACGGATATATGAAAAGCTTAATAAAAAATAAAGGTGTCCACAGTGGACACCTTAAATGCCCGGCCGACAAAGATTAACGGCTCAGTTAATGCTCCTGATCACACGGGCAGGGGGACACTTCCGGCACTGCAACGATGCGCCCATTGACATTGCGATACCGTGCACCGGGATCGTGGCCGGCGTCGTGATCCTTAACGGCAGCTTTCAGGATCTGGAAGGCTGCATTATAGGCAGACCCATCAGACCCGGCCTGCGAGAGATGATAGACAAGCTTGCGCACGTCGTTCTGTGCGTAGGCGTAGAGCATAGCTTCCTTGGTTTTTGTGTTGGTCATAACTTAGCCCTCCCACGGTTTGCGGCTTCCATCAGCGTTCTGCGGCTTGGATGCCGGCATGCCGTCAATGATTACCATATCTTCCGGGATTTCGTTCAGAACCTTGATGTTATCCATTCTTTTTGCACTCCTTCTGGATTTTTTTGACAATTATGTTATAACACGGAAAAAGGAACAGATTCGACATCAAATTTTGGAAGTTTATGGTAAACCAAAAAAGACAGAAAAACAGTCGAATTTTGTGTAATTGTCGAAAAAAAGGGGATGTTTGGGAATGGATGATTGGGTTTTGCGTGTTGCGAAAACATTGGAAAAAGCAAGGGCAGAGGCCGGAATCAGCCAAGCCACACTTGCGAAACGAATGGGCGTAAGCCGACAAAGCATAATTAAGTGGGAGCAGGGAATCAACGCGATCTCCTTTCCCATGATGATGCAGTGGTTCGTGGGCTGTGGAGTTTCACTGGAGCGGTATCTGGATTCCTGCATCCACCCGGGGCTGCTGGAACGGCTGGAAAATGACCCCACCGACAAAGAAAAACGTCGAATGCTGCACGAGGCCATCGAAGAATGCAGCGCATACGAGGTAGACACGCTCTTGTACATTCGCTACGGCGCGCACGGGTCGGACCATCTGAGCGTGCTTACCGAAATGGTGGCCAACTTGCACACGCCGCTGCGGGATAGGGTGGCCGTGGTCAATACGATCCTGAGCCACTACGAGATTGCCACTGCCACAAAAACGGACGTAGATCCCGAAGGGCTGCAACCGAATATTGAAATGCTGTGTCAGGCGCGAGACTGCGGAATGGCGGCAGCAAAAAATACGGAAGATGTCTACTCCATAAACAAGGAGGCGATAGAGGATGCCAAGAAAAAGAACGAAACGCGCTGACGGCCGGTACGAGATCAAGCGCAAAATGCCGGACGGAAAGTATAAGCACTTCTTGGGCGCCACGGTTGCCGAAGCAACCGCAAAGTATGAAGAAGCCTACCGGCAGGCAACGCTGGAAGAAAGCAAAAATAACGGCGGTGCTACCTTCCGAGAAATGGCAATAGCGTACAAAGATTACATTACAGGCTCGACAAAGCCGGTAAAACGTGGTACAATTAACGCCTACGTCAAGAATATCCCTCCGCTTCTGGAATGCTTTGGCGACACGCCGATGGCTGACATTGATACGCAGGCAGTCTGCGGATACATGGAGCGCATGAAGATGGACGGCAAAGCCTTGCATACCATCACCAATGCGAAAAGCGTGCTATCCTGTATCTTTACCTTCTGGTGCGCCAACTATCACGGTACCAGCAATCCGGTTCTTCTGGCAAAACCGCCCGCCGGGATGAAAAAGGGAAAGCGATTAGAGCCGACAAAGGAACAGCGGGATATTATTGACGCGCATCCAGAGGGGTGCGGTTTCTGGGCGCAGCTCTTTGAGTACACCGGGCTCCGTCTTGGCGAGGCGAACGGTCTGCAGTGGAAAGACGTGGACTTTGAGCAGAATGTGATCCATGTGCGTTCCGCAATGCCGTGGGACCGTAACCACGCCTATGAGGAAACGCCAAAGTCAGAGAAGGGATACAGAGATGTGCCCATCCTGACTACCTTTCGCCCGATGCTGTTGGAGCAAAAAGCCGGTCACGCAGACACGGACTATGTAATGTCCGGCGAAACGAAGCCGCTGTCTCAGTCGCAGTATGAGTGGCGCTGGGCGATCTACTGCCGGGATCTCGGTTTGAGCGAGAAGCAGGAGAAGCGCGCCAGGATAAAGGACAAGCCGGGCGAGTACAGGGTGTACTACAAGTGGAAAGCCCTTGTTACTGCGCATCAATTCCGGCATTTTTACGCGACCAATCTTTTTTACGCCGGTATCCCGGACATGGTGGCCCAGAAACTTATGGGTCATGCAGACATTTCAACGACCCGAAAGATATACCAGCAGCTGCGCGATGAAGAGGACAAACAGTACATCGCAAAGCTAGATGCGTATGTCCAAAGTAAAAGATAGGTCTGCAAAAAGTCTGCAAAGCTAAGAAAAAACACGACTTGACGCGATATAAAGGGGGTTCGAGTCCCCTCCCTCGCACCAAATGAAAATCCGCATGAATGCTGGAAAATCCAGTGATCATGCGGATTTTTTGTATTTGCAGTAGTTCGGATACTGTCGAATACTAACCGATATTTGCACTTAATTGCTATCCGAAAGTCTGCAAAAAGTCTGCAGACCTCATCCGCGCTCTACAATGCGTTCCCAGTACTCGACCAGTTTGCCATCCACAGCGTCTTTGTCCTGCAAAAACGCTGCGGCCATGTCAGCGTAGAAGTTGGTGTTGTCCACGCTGTACATTTTTGCGACTTTGCCGTAGTCGCTGTACATCATGTTCATGGTGGCCCAGAAGTCGTTTTTATCGCAGGTCACGCCGCGCTGTTTCGCAACGTCCTGCGTCTGTTCCAGCGTCCAGTGACAGCCTTTCGTGCCGTCAGCATTCACCATGCTGTCGCACCATTCCTCTGCTTCATCGTGGGTGAGGTGCTGGCGAGGCATCTTGATGGAGCGGCTGTCTGCACCGCCACGTTCGTACTGCCCAGACCGCTTGTCCCAGTCGCCGTTCTGCGAGAAGCCGATTTGCGGCATCTTGCGTCCATACTCTACGTCAGGATAGCGTGGGATAGGGTAGGGGTCGATGTAGCGGTTCTCCTCCTGAGGATAGTAGGGATAGCGGCCGTTGCCGCCTTCCAGCTTACGCAGACGGCGTTCCATCTCACGCTCCCTGCGGTCACGCTCTTCCTCAAGGCGGTCGCGCTCCGGCTCACGGTTTTTGTCGTGTTCACGGAGCATCATCATGCGGCGGAAATTAGTCTTGCCCATAATCTACACCTCCTCAAGAAATGGACGCGGGCGCGCCAGCGTGGGAACGGCAGAAGCAGCCAAGATATTTGAATATTCCGGTGCCGGTCGCAGACGTTGCAACGCGGGTAGCATAGCGGGTGCGAGTGTGGATGCTCTCGGCGGTTGCCTGAGCGCAGTTGCAGTCGGTCAGAGGGTATGCGGTCGTACCTGCGCCGATGGTGATGACTACAGGGGCGTTGATGGTGGTCGTGTCCGGCAAAGCCTGAGCAATGACCAGACAATATTTTTCTCCCGCTGCGTAAGAGCCAGAAGGGATATTGATGGTCAGCGTATCATTGGCGAACGTGACCGCATCCGAGATGACAAGGTGCGGGCAGAGTTTGCAGCTTGTTTTGCAAGCCATAATGTTTTCCTCCTAAAAAATCAGGGGCAGAGGTGTCTTACCCCTGCCCCGATGGTTCACCCGGTGTTATCGGGGAGTGTGTTGGTTAGCAGCAGCCGCAGCAGTTCACGCCCAAGTTGGGGTTTGCCACCTGATAAGCGGGAATCGGACGAGGATTGACCCGGTTCAGGATGGTATCAGTCTGCTGGGACATCACGGTGGTCAAAAGCGCATTCTGACGATCCTGAGAAGCCGCGAACTTCAGGCTCTGGTTCTCAGCGGTCAGAGTGGCAATCTTGTCCTGCGTGAAGTAGTCCATCATGCTGCGGAAGTTGGCGTTGCAGTTGTCCACGATAGCGCGAGCGTTGTCTGCGATAGCCTGACGGGTAGCGCAGTCCTGCTGTGCAATGGTATACTTCAGGTCGCCGATCAGCTGCTTGTTCTCGCAGCAGCAAGATGCAAGCTGCGTGGCAAGAGCGGTCTGACCTGCCTGCCGTGCGTTGCCCTCCTGCATGATAGCAAGGCTGATGGCGTTGTCTCCGTTGGACACGCTGCGCTCCAGACCGTTCACGAGCTGTGCGTTCTGGTAGCCAAGCTGACAGATGGCGCTGTTCACACCAGCAAAGCCGTTCGCAATGTTGGCGTTGATGCCATTAATCTGCGCCAGCTGGTCATAGCCCAGAGAGCAGATACCGCTCTGGATGCCCGCCAGAGAGCGGGAGGTATCCTGCTGGTAGAAGCCCTCAGACAGAGCCGCGCGGGTGTCTGCGCCACCCTGACCAGTTGCGCCAGTGCCGACCAGATAGGGGATGTAGCTCGCCATACCGTTGTCGCTGCCATTGCGCCCGTTGCCGTAGTTGCCCCAGCCGAAGATGATAGCGAGGATGATGACAGCCCACAGACCTTCGTTGCCGAAGAATCCGCCGTTGTTATTGCCGCCGTCCTGCCCAGCCAGATAGCCAGTTGCAAAATCGTCCATAACAAAACTCCTTTCAGTTTTGCGTTATGCTATCCCACCGCCGTATGCGATGGGCGAAGCCAAACAAATGCGGTTTTTGTCAAGTCCGCAAAACTGAGAAGCGTTTCGCTTAGAGGGATGCGTTATCGGGGCAGCGTCAGGTTCAGAACGCTTGCCAGCTGGTTCAGGTCGATGCCACGCTCTTTGGCGAGGTTCTGCGCCATCGTTCGGAGCTGTGCTTCGTTTTTGCCCTGAATCAGGTTCAAGCCCTGCATGATGGGTGCGCTCTGCCCACCCAACTGCTGGATAAGCCCCATCGGGTTCTGCCCGGCGCGAGCCAGATTTGCAAGCTGCATGATAGGGCTGTGAGTAATCATATCAAACGGAGAGGACATTATTTATTCTCCTTTCTTCGCTGCGGCAGTGGGCTTAGAAAAGCTCTTCTGCCACTTTTCCAGCTCATCCAGCCGGCGCACGATGGCATCGTACTGCTCAACAGGCACATACTGCTGTGTCGGTGCAGCGGTCTGCTGCGCCTGTTGCGCCTGCATTTGCCGCCATGCTTCCGGGCTGTAAAACTCCTGCACATAGGATTCGCAGGTGTCCGGGTTGAGCCGCTTGCAGTAGATCACGCCGCTGCGCAAGTCTGGGCAGTAGGTCGGCCTGCCGTACAGATCAGACGGTATTGCCAAAAATTCTTCCCTGCTGGAAACAGGTCTGCCAAGCAGCCAACCGCCATCTTGTGCCGACTGCTGAACAGGCTGCTGCCCATTCATCGGCTGCGGACGCTGCGGTTGTGCCTGCTGCATCTGCGTATTGGGCAGGGGAGTGGTAAGGCCTACTGTTCCCATGCCGCCGTAAGGATTGACAGGCTGCTGCGGAACGTAAGGCGCTCCGGGTGTTGGATAATAGCTCATAATACATCCCTCCTGATGTGACCAGTGTAGCGCATCGACAAAAAGTGAAGGACAACGAAGGTACAACGAAGGACAAAAAAGCGCCCACACTGCAAAAGGGCAGCGTGGGCAAAAATACGTTCAGCGGGTATAATGTTTTTGAAAAAAGCTTGACTTTTGCACCCAATGGGTGTATATTATAGACAGTAAAGGAAACCAAAATCGCACAAAAAAAGGAGATAGCTACCATGACCAGCTTTGAGACTAAAAAGAAGATCGTTCTTGCAGGCGACAGCCGCATTTTTAAAGACTGGGCTGCCCACTCTACCATCACGATGGACGAGTTTATCTCGGCGCTTCAGTGGCTGTGCGAGGATGCACTGGACAAAAACGGCAAGCTTACCCGGGAAATCGCGCTTGCTCCCGACCGCATCGTGAAGCTGCGCCGCGTCAACGATAGTCTGGGCATGACAGCCTTCTATGAGTATCCCCGCGACAACGGCAGCGATGGAGAGCTCGGCTCTCTCTGGAGCGGTGAGAAGTTCCCTGATGGCTTTGTGCGCAAAATCAGCCTGTCCGTGAAAGACCGCATTTGAAAGGAGTATACCGTGTATAGCAACGCTGAACTTTTTATTATGGCGAGCGATCCGCGAGCCGTAAAGGAGATTTTTCTGAATAACGTGACGCTCAGCGCCGAGGATGGCGCTGATGGCTGCATCGACCTGGACGCCGAAAAGGAGCGGTTGTCCGTCATCTGGGATCTGGCGCACCTGTCCATGCGGGAGCTGATCTCCCGCACCGGAATGTCGCAGACCGCTTTTGCAAAATGCTCGGGCATTCCGCTTCGCACGGTGCAGAACTGGTGTGCCGGAAGCCGGGACTGCCCGGCATACGTCCGCTTTTTGCTGGCGGAGCATTATAATCTGCTATAGCCTTAACCGGATGAAATCCGTGGGCTATATATAACCGAAAGGAAGGTTTACATTATGGATAAAATTAAAAAAACCTATCTCATCACGGAAGATGGGGTAAGCCACTACGACGAATTTTGCACCATCTTGAGCGGAGAGCTCACCTCCATCCCGTCTCCGATGATGCCGGACAGGAAGCCGCTGGTCAACAGCGTCTACCCCGAAGGCAGAGTATACTCTGTGACCCTGCGGGAAAAGTGCGAGCTTGGTGCAGAAGCTACCGTCAGATTCGCCACCTACGAGGAAGCCAGAAGCTTCTTCAAACGCGCTTCTCTCCACTGCAAGACGCTCAGGGAAGCGCTTGCATAAAGAAACCCCCGATGCTCCAAACGGAACACCGGGGGTTTTGTGCTGCTAAAATGGCAAAGCCTAAAATCAAGAGCGGAACCTCGCAAAAAGAAAAGCGGCAGACCCGAAAGCCTGCCGCTTTTGAATTGCATGAGCAGAAACCCAAAGCTAATTCGTTGCTCATGATTATTATATCACACATTCAGCATTTTATCAATCTTTTTTAGCCTATTGCCGATTGATGTCCGACAATACGGCACACGCGCTGCAATATCAACTTGGCATAGCTGGTCAACGTACCGCAACCGGGCGATTTTCCGGTCATACCTCCCAAGCGGTGCACGTTTTATCACAGCTTTTATCTGTTCTGCATTAAGCCCTTGCAACGCTGGCGGAAAGACTATGCGAGCCGCCGCCACGGGCAGCACCGAGCCAGAAGGGCTGCGGAAGCTGTCCGGCGTTGCGCACCATTACAGGGACGTTACCGAGATGGTCGATTTTGCCGCATCTCTTGATTTCACAAAATCGTTTCTGCTCGTATGTAGTGCTTGCCATGATATCCTCCTTACTGCTTTTGCAGGGCTGCCCTTGCCCGGTCAAAGAAAAACTGAATGACCTTGCTCATGGTCTCTTCCGTGATTGCCCACGAGACCAGCTTGCCCCACCGGCTGTTGTTCAGATAGTGGCGCAGCATCTTGACGCACCACGCCTTGCGCTCTGCGCCGCGCTTGGTGCCCTGAATTTCGCGCTCTGCTTGGTCGATGAGGTCAAGCACCAGCGTCCTGACCGATGCGCCGTAGCCCAGACGGATAAGCCCCAGCGCAAGCGACACAGTGCCCACAACAATGAGCACCAGCGCCAGCCACGCGGGCAGCGGGGTGAGAATGGTGTTAAGGATTGCTTCCATGATTGGTTACTCCTTTCAGCAGGTAATTGTTAATGTCGGTCTTGCTTTTTAGCATACTTTCCCGATTGTTGCCGGATAGTTGCGCATCCAAAAGGTTCTGCACGCCAACGAGGACAAGTCGCATTTCTTCGTCAATGCCGTCAAATCGCCGGAGGTCTCTTGCAAGGGCTTGTGTATGCTGGAGCTGCCCCTGTTCCAAGGTGCCGACGCGCTTGTCCAGCTCATCCAGCCGCTTGTTCTGCGCGTTGTCCGGCTCCTGTGCCTTTTTGATGTACTTATGGATGATTTCCAGCACCTTGTCGATCGTGATCGCAGCGGCGCACAGGCTGCCCAAGATGCCCAGCACCCACAGCAAAGCTTCTTTTTCGCTCATGCGCCCTCCCGGAGACGGGTCAGACCCTTCTTGCGGATGATTTTCGGGTAGTTGCGGGTGGTCACGTTAAGATCCACATTGCCCGTGATACCCGGCACGCTGCCTTTGCTGGTGTGCTGGTGGGCATTGTACTTGAAATCCACCTCGGGCGTCTTGCCCGTGTAGTCGGCCAGCCAGACGTCCCAGCGGCCTGCCAGACGCTGCATGTCCAACTCATAGCTGTAACCCGTGTAGGTGTACAGCTGGGCATAAAAGCCCATCTTTTCCACCTGCTCCAGCGCGTAGGCTGTGAGGTTGGTGAGGTCGAGGGTGCTCATGGGCTTGAGCTTGTTTTCCTCCACGTCCACGCACACGGGCATGGTGAGCTCTTTGCCGCGTACCGCTTCCCGCACAAGGGCAAGCTCTGCGGCGGCCATCGCCTCGCTGGTGGCGTAGGTGTAGTAGTAGACCCCCACGTCCAGCCCGGCAGCCCGGGCGTTGCGGTAGTTGGTCTCAAATGTCGGGTCGACGTACAGCCCGTCCTTGCGTTTGCTCAGCTTGCTGTTGGTGGATACCGTCTTGAGCATGGCTCCCTTGTAGCCCGCCGCCTTAATTTTGCGCCAGCCGTCGAGGGTGATTTTGCCCTGATACCGGCTCACGTCGATGTAGCGGTAGGGTGGTGCGCCCTCCCAGCCGGGAGGAGCAGCGCTCTGGGTGTCCGCGGTGGACACCGGGTCAGAAGTAGATGCATCTGCCGCTCGGGAGAGGGCGGAGAAGAGGGAATCGAGGAAGTTGATGATTGTGTGCAGCATTTTGAAACTCCTTTTTTGATTCTAAGGTTAGATAAGGCTTCCTTTAGTTAACTAGTCCATCATAAATTTGATTACATATTTCTTGCATTTCGGAAATTTGTGGATGTATATTTACAAGCTGGGATAATCCCGTTATTTTGATAAGTTTAATTCCGTAATGTTCGCAAGCATCTGTTATTCCATTTCTAAAATTAGAATCACTTATTACGGACACCGTATTCATAACAAATACGATATATGTTCCCGGATTGTATGTTTTTAGCAAATCAAATATATAGCATAAGGCAGGGAGTGATTTTTTTAAATCGTCATTTGTCCAATCTGAATATTTTAACGTGCCCTTGTCAACTGACTGCCACATATCGTTCGTCCCACCAAAAACAAACAAAATGTCCGGTTTTGGCTTTAATGTTGAATCACTTCCAAATGTTTTCTCTGCTCTTTTAACAAAACTAGTAACTGGATACTCACCAACTGCAATTGTAGCTCCACTCCATGAATCATTTTTAAACAAAGTGCATCCCATCTTGTTGCAAAGAAGATGCCACCATGTTTGTGACACTTTTGTGATTTCTCCTTGTGGGTAAAATGTTTCATTTGATTGTGAGGTCACCCCATCGCCAGTTGGAATCCACCCTCTAAATGTCGAATAACTATCTCCAAGTATTCCCATTGCTTTATAATTTTTGTGCGGTTTTTCTTTTTTAAGTTCATCAACATCACTTTTTAACTTAACAATTTCTCCAGCAATTCCTTTGCCTTTAGGTTCAAACAAAAAATAAACGTGACAATCTTGCTTAAAAAATTCTTTATATGTAAAAAACACACGAAACATTACAAAATCATTTGGAGCGACAAACTCTACCTCATCTCCTATTTTGTTAAAAAAACCAGAAACAGTGTCGTATGTACCATCTTCATGGAATAAGTAATTAGCATTACCTGCCCAATTTGAATTATCTATATTCAAAAGTTTGATTTTGTAAGTTTCATTTGCCTTTCCGTTATAAAGAGTATCTATTGACCCACCTTGGGTATTAGCATTTAACTTTGAATGGATATAAATCCTTTCATTTAATATTTCACTTTGGTTTTCAAAATCTTCCTCCAACCTCCCGATTCCCTTCGCGTTCTCCTCCTCGGCTGCCTTCGCTCTGGTGGTTTCCGCATTGACCGCCTCTCCCACCTTTGCCGCATCCGCAGCCTTGCCGGAGAGGGAGAGGGTGGGGTCGATGGTATTTTTGAGCTCCTCTACCGCCTGGATTGCCTGCGTCCACGATTCGTTGGAGACCTGCGTAACATAGAAAAAACTCTGGATCTCCGCGGTGCTATCATAGCGGTCGTTTTTACAGTCGCACTCGATAGGCCAGCTCTTGAGCATATAGCCTTTTCCGGTCGTCACACAAAGCACGATGCTCACATGACCCGGCACCTGCAGCGCCTGACGTGCGATCTCGCAGGTGACAACGTTGCCGGACACGGCACAAGCTGCCCGCTTGCCTGCACCGTCGTTGATGGTATCGTACCAGCCCTGATTCTGGGGGCCGAAGCCGCGGTACATGATGCTGTAAGCGGCTCCTTCAGGCGCAGTATACGCCTTGCCGTTTTCGTACAGCGTCGCCTGAAAAAACCGGCTCTGGCTGTCGTTTTCCACCGCGCTGATGTGCTGCGGCAGACCGGGATTATCAAAATCAATCCTGATTTTCTGCATTTGCTTCCTCGCTTTCTTCCGGCAGCGGGCTAAAAATCAAATTTTGCCCGTCCCAGATATAGTCGTTGCCGCCGTTGCTGTTGGCCGGGAAATCCTCAAAAAGCAGCTGATCCGGCGGCAGCGTTTTCGGGATAACGCTTTTCAGCGTCCAGCCACCGTTTTTGATGCGCCCATCAGGGCACACGGTGCACTGGTATAAGTAGCCATCTTTTTTCAAAATATCCCTCCTTACAAAAAACCGAAAAGCTTTTGCGGAACGCACACGGCATTGTTGGTGTCCCAGCCATCAGAGCCAGGGCTTTGCAAGCTAAAAGAACCGGTGTAGGTTACTGGCGTTACGGTCGGAACGGACAGGATCGTGTATTTTGAGGTGCGTTCTTTTCCGGGTCCGAACACGATTTTATTCTGATAAACCGTTATGTTCCGAAAATGCGGGGTGTTCCACGCATACATAAGAGTATAAGTTTCCCCGTTTACCGGTATAACGCTGGATACTCTTCCGCCGCTGCCGCCGCCCGCAAACCATGTGCTGCCTTTTGTGCTCTCGTAGGTGATCAGGATGGCGGAGTAGCCGGTAAGGTCTACATAATATGTTTGCGCCTCAAAGCTTTTGAGCGGTTCACCGGTATCTTCGTTCTGCCAGCTGTGGATAAACAGCTTGTTTTTGACCCCGTTGAATTCAAGACCATCTTTATTGATCGTGTAGTTATAATCCCCGGGGCCAAACTGGATGCCACCGTTGTCCGTTTCGCCAATGTAGTCAGTGGCCACACGGCTTGCGTCAACAGCGCGGTCGTTCGTGGTGCTCATGCGGTTGCGGTCCTTCACGGTGGTTCTTGCAAGCTTTTCGCTTGCCTTGCCTACATAGATCGATGCATACCGGTCGTGCACCACGTCATAATCCGTCTTTGTCACTCTGGCCAGCACATTTACGCCAAGGCGCAGATAACGCACCTCCACCGTATCGCCGCGCATGATGATCTTGTTTTTCTGGTCCTTGTACTCTACGGTTTTTTCCAGCTGCACATAGCTTACGGTCAGGCTGGGTTCTATCTTGCCGATCTGGTTCCGGGACAAAAACTCGGTGGTCGCCTTCCGCATACTTTCGTCCGAAGGCGCTTTCTGGAAGTAGCTGGTCAGGTCAAGCGGGTAAATTTTCTGGTATCCCTCGATATCAGATGCCTTTATGGGGTCCAGCGCGTAAAACTTGCTCTTCTGCGCGTTTGCCCAGTACGGATAGACGTGGGTGTATACGTTGTCGATGTTCTTTTCCTGCGTGACGTCCACCAGATTCAGACCGTATGCAATAACCGCGCCCCGGTTTACCTCTTCCTTAAGCCGCAGCGTGCACTTTAAGCCGTCAAACTCCCAGTAGCCAAGGTAGGTGTCTGCAATGCTGCTGCCGCCGTTGGAGAGCATCGCAGCGCGCAAGGTTATGGGCTTTGTAACAGAAAACGCGGTTTCGTTGTCGTAATCTGCAGAGATCTCAAACTTGCATTCTCCCACGATGTTTGCATTCAGCTTCTGTATGGTTTCCCTGAGCGATTTTGCACTAAACGGTTTCACAATGCAGTTGCCGAGGTCATACGAGATATGGTGCGCCGAAACCTGAAACCGTCCATTCATCGGGCGGCTGGTTCGATAGATGCGGAACAGTTGCCGGTTTTCGTAGCTGGAAGGCCGTGCGCTGATGATGCGCCGCTCTAAAAGCTCTTCCGCGTGAATGCCGGTCACCGGGTACTGCAAGGTCAGGTCATATGTTCCGTTCTCCTCGCAGCTGACGGTGCACTCCATCGCATCCGAAAGCGTTCCAAAGCCGTAGTTTTCCGCCGAAAGCACAGTTTCATCGTGTAAAACAGGTTTCATAACGTCCACCACCTTGGCATGATCTTCACGGTCTGGATGCCGCCGCTCCACTGGATAAGGTTTTCACCCGCTGCCAGCTCCGGCCAGATGCCGCCGGTCACCGGGTTTGCGTTGGTGCCGTCCTCCAGCCATGCGTTCCACGTTTCTGCATCGCAGCACACGGTCTTTTCGGCAGGCGGTTTCATGCCGAAGGACTTCCCGTTTACCGTCAGCTCGCCTTCTTCTCCGTTTCCGGTCACCTCAAAATAGGGGAGTGCCACCTGATCCAGCGGGTTCAGCAGCACCTGACCGTTTGTCATCTCCTGCAGCTCCTGCCCGGAGCGCAGAAAATGCCGGGGGTCGCAGTCAAACGTGACCGTAAACCGGCCGTATTTGTCCAGAATATTGCTGGTATCGCCCATCTTTGCAATGCCGCGATAAAAATACTCCGGGTCGTATCCATCGGAGAGGGGATACGCACCCGGCGTACCGCATAGCCACGCCTTGATGCTGCGCAGCTGTTCCGGGGTTGGGTTTCTGCCGTGGAAATACAGCTGATACGCCACCGTGATATTTTCATACTGTCCCTGATCCGCGTGCAGCTTGCCGTTCCGGCCTGCAACCTCGTACTCCTCGTACTTGCGGTTCGGGGTCGGGATGCTGGGTTTGTGCTCGATATGGCAGCAGTACTCGGTGCTGCTGTGCCCGTTAAAATACAGGTACTTCTCCACTGGCTGCCGCCTCCTCGTTGATCATCTGTGTAAGTCGTGTAATGGTGTATTGGGCAAAGCGTTCCTCGTCCATGCCCTCGGAAGGGTACACGTTGACATTGATGCCGCCCATGCTCACGGTGCGGGAGTTGGTTGCCACCTGTGCAAAGCCGTTTGCACTGCCTACATCGTACTGCAGCTGCATCTTCAGCTTTCCGCCAAGGTCTGCGGCAGCCTCCTGCAGCAGGTAAGCGTTGTCGCGGATGCCATCCGCCATGCCTTGGATCATATCCGGCATCCACTTCTCGTACTCCCGCAAGGGTCCCTCGTCCGGGCGTGAAAAATGGATGTATTTTGCTATAATGCCGCCGATCCACGAAACAGCCTTAGCAATAATACCGCCACCGTCCGTAATGCCCTTTGCAAGGCCGGTAACAAGATCCGCTCCCCAGTTTCCCGCCTCAGTGTTGATAGTCGTACCAAGCAGATTTCCGACAATGCCAATAATGCCGCCCGCTACCGCGCCCACCCAGTTGCCGGTCAGTTGGTATCCTTTCGCAGCACCGGTCAGGCCACTGATAATCATTCCCGGGACATCAATGTTATCCCAAAAGCTATCACTTGCGCGGTAGCCCTGCGCCAAATCGCTGAACCATTGCCCCAGAGGGCTTTTTGTCAGGTTGCTTGCAACCTTTTCCAGCCCGCCCAGCTTAGTATCCAGATCCAACACGAACTTAGAGAAGCCGCCCAGAGCGCCCTCAGTGTATTTGATGCTGGTGTTCAGGTCGGTAACCTTTTCGTTGACGTCCGTTACAATGCCGTTGGTGTAAGTGGTGGTGCGCTCTACAGTCTGTTCCTGACCCTCCACAATGCGCTTATAGCAGTCCGTAACCACCTTTGTGGCAGATACAACAGTATCTTCCAGCGCGCCGGTCTCAGCGTTAAGCACTTTCTTGGTTTCGGTAGAGGTCTGGGCAGTCCGGCTGACGTAGCCAATGGCTTCGTCTATTTCCGCCTGCGCCGCCGTCAGGGTCTCCGCACGGGTATGGACGGACTTTTTAGCAACTTCATCTGCGATGGAGCTTGTCACCTTTTCAGAGGTCACAACGCCGTCCGTCAGGGTCTGCACCCGCTTGAACTGCGTTTCAACGCCGTTCACCATTTCCGTCCAGCTGTCCGTGATGGTCTGGACAGTTTCAGTCGTGGTGCCTTTCAGCTTCTTGGTCGTGCCATCATAGACGTTGTAAGTATTGTCAGCCGTTTCCACTGTGCGGCTGATCGCGCCCACAATGTTTTCCGTACCCTGCAACAGTTGCTTGGAGGTGTTGGTAACGGATTTCGCCAGCTTTTTGGTGTCCTGAGCGGTTTTTGTGGTAGTCCTTCTGCTGCCAGAGCCGCTGCTGCCGCCGTTTCTACCACTGCTGCCGGAACCGTTGTAAGTAGGGACAATATAATTCGATGCGGCTTGTGCCTGTGCTTGCCGAACGCGCTCTGCATGTTTTCTTCCGCGTTCTTCTCTCGCTTTTCGCCGAGCCTCTTCAGTTTGGCTCGATTTCTTTTTTTGGTCTTTTTGGTAATCCTCGTAGCTGTTGTATCCGGCGTAAGCATCTTTGCCAAGGCCTTTGTTCAGCACATAACTGGCACGATCCAAAAAATTGATCGCGGCAGCTGCAGCATTCTCAAACCCGGTTTTAAGTTCCGAAACTATCGGGATGTTAGAGGCAATTGCATCTGCCAGACCAAACCATCCACCCGTGTCATACGCTTCTGACGCGGCAACAGTAAGGTCATTCATGTGCCCGACTACGACCTTTATCCCGTCCGTAAGGTCACCTGTCATAAGGCCGGCAAGCTGCGTGGCGTTATCTTTTAGCGTGCTCCACTGACCATTCAGCGTCTCGCTTTGGGTGCTCATGGAGTTAAAATAGCGGCCGCCCTCGTCAGCCGCCGAAATAAGCGCATTAGACAGCAAGTCATAAGTGACCGTCATATTTTGCACTTCTTCGGCAGTCTTTCCGGTATAGTCCGCAAGTATGCCGTAAACGTCAATACCGGCATAAGCAAACTGCTTGATATCCGCGCTGGTCGCCTTGCCCGCATTCTGGATCTGCTGCAAGTTTTGCGCCATGCGGCTCAACTCTTCATTGCCGCCGCCGGTAGCAGAAACTGCATCACCCAATGCAAGAATGGTTCTGCGGGAACTTTCGGCATCTACGCCGGTAGAAATAAGCAATTCGTTTGCTTTTACCAGACCGGCAGTATCAAACGGTGTTTTGGCAGCGTCCTGTTTGATCTCATCCAAAAGAGCAACGGCTTCTGCTTCGCTGCCCAGCATATTGGTCAGTGCTGTCTGGTACTGTTCCAGTTGCGCATTGTATTGTACACCGGTCGACACGACCTGCTTTCCGGCTGCAATTATCGTGCTTGAGACCTTGCTGAAGAGGTTGGCTGCAATGCTTCCCTTTGTGACTGCCGATTGCAGCCCGTCAAACATACCGCTACCGGTATCTGCGCTTGCAAGGCCTTCTATGCTTCCCTTTGCATTATCGGCTTTAGACGCAAACTCCCCAAGGCCGTTTTCTGCATCGTGCAGGCGGCTTTTTAAGGTTTCCAACTCCGCATTCGTCTTATAGACAGCAGTCCGGTAAGCCGACGCCTGTGTGCTTGCATCGCCATGTTTTTCAATGGTTTTCTCCAGCATACCCTTCTGGGCAGTCAGGGCGTCCGTTTGCGCAGCGATCTGCTTGCGCAGCACTGCCGCTACCGAGGATGCGCGCTGTTCTGCGGAGGTGTTCTCGTCCATAGACGCCGTGGTATACTTCAGCTCAGCGGCATACTCTTTCTGCCGGGCAATGATGTTTTGCATCTGCTGCCGGTATTCTTTTTCGCCCTCAACGCTTATTTTGGGGCCAATGTCCGTTTTTGCCATGCGTTCACCTCCTTACCGTATTTTTTCCAGATCGTCCATGGTGGCGTAGAGCTTCTGGTTTGCTCCGTTTTCTATCTGCATACACGCCATATAATCCAACATACGGCCCACCGGGCACGAATGCACCTGATGCTCATTCATGCCCAGTTTGCGGCCGTAAAACAGGAACCACGTTCTGTTAAGCTGTATTACATGGCGCTTTCCGCGTTTTTTGCGCTGTTGTCCGGTTCAGCCTCCACCTCGCGGCCGGAGCCGCGCGCAATTGCGGTAACGCAGTCGTTCCACAGTGCGCGGCACTCTGCCCACGTCATGCTCTTTTCCAGCTCCGCAGCAGCAGGGAAGTCCGGCAGGCTCTGTGCCATGTCCTGAAACTCCTTGTCGTTGGATTCTGCCGCCATCTCCCGCACATAGTCCCGGCCTGCATCCGCAAGCACGGGCGCAATGGTCAGTGCCGCCTTTGCAAGGTCGGCAACGCGGCCGGTTTTTGTGGCTTCTTTGGCAACGCCAAAGATATTGTCCACAGAGCCGTAGGTGCCCTCCAGCACAGAAAGCGCCTTGATGGTCATGCACATGGGGTACCCATCACCCTTGACGTGCGCAAATACGATGTACTTGTCCTCGATCATGCTGCACCTCCCAGTGCCTTCTTGATGAACGCAACCGCCGCTGCCTCGGTCTCAAACTCCTTCTTGGGGATGATCTTCCACCGGTTCATAGCGCTGTCATCGCGCATGATGCTGAAGTCCAGATCCTGGGTCTGCCAGTCGATCTGCTCGCCCTGCGTCTCGGCATCGTCCTTGGGCACCTTAAAGCGGATCTTGCACAGGATGATTGCCTTCCACATGCTCTTGCCGTCCTTCTGCACCTTCTTGACTGCGCCCAGCCCCAGATAAGGCGGCTCCATAGATGCGCCGTACTCGTAGGTCTCCACCGCGGTGCCCTCGTCCGGCGTTACGGAGTTGCCGGCTTTCAGGCCCATGATGAAGGCCTCTTCCTCTGCGGTCAGGCCATCCACGGTGCAGGTGCCGCTGCCATCGGTGAAGGCAGAGCCGGTCTCGGTTTCCGCCAGCCGGTCATCGGCGTAAAATTTGTTGTCATCACTGGTGGAAATATCGGTGCTCATGCTCACCGAGCGCCCCAGCTTGCGCACACCGCTGTAGGACACAACGCCGCTCTCAGAAGCGTAAGTGGCGATATGCACATTGGAAAAACCAGTAGTTACCATGTGTTTTCTCCTTTCATACAAAAAAGCAGGGTGTCCACTGTGGACACCCTGCGTAGGTTATTTGTCGATCGTTTCTTTTATCTTTTTTTCAACAGCCTGCTCCATGGCGGCCTCCGTTTCTTTTCGTCCTTTTCGGACGGAAGGAGCAACAAACGGAGTTGCCACCCAAACGCTTGTGCCGCCTTCTACGCAGCGGGCAATCAGCGCATTCGGCTGTCCTTTCGGATGCCCTTTGGTCTGGATGCTGTTGTATCCGTTGAAGCCAAGCTTTGTGTTCCACGCATAGTTTTCATGGCTGAATTTTGCAATGCCGAACCCTTTTTTCAGGTCATCAGCCTGCTGTTGGCTTAATCCGTTCATGGGCGGTCCATTGGGGTGGGCATAATACTGCTCCTGCCCGGATGGCAGGCTGTGAATCGGAATCGTGTCAACGGCAGCTTTGATTTTGTCACCCATGACTTTTGCACCGGCATAAACGCCGGCTTTGCATACATCATCGGTGCTTTGGTTCAGCTTCTGAAGCTTTTTCATGTAAGCATCTAGCCCTTTTGCTTCGATCCTAGCCACAGCCGGACACCTCCCACCGCCAGCGGTAATGCCAGATTTTTGTATCAGCTTCATACACGGGCTGAAGCATTTCCCACGCGATATGATCGGAAGCGTCAAACGCTTTTTCCAGCGCTTCACACCACGGGTCGAGCTCTATCGAGGTAAACAAGTCTGTCGTGCCGATCATGGCACGTTCGATGTGCTTACCGTCCGCAATAAGGTCGTTCGGTGCTTCTTCCTGCCAGACAAAATACCGCTTGGATTTCATCCGCCCGCCGTGGCTTACACGGTCTGTAACAGCCGCGTGGGCAGCAATGATACACTCATACTGTGTCATCCTTGGTGTCCTCCTGTAAGCTGTTGTCATAGTCATGCTCCACGGCACGCAGCGCCAGATCCAGCGCAGGGGGCCAGCTTCGGACGGCCTGTACCGTGTCGATGCGGTAGTGCCTGCCGTCCTCGGTCTGGGCTTCGTCCTGGCTGGAAATAGCGATGCTCTGCGGTGCCGGCACGCGGATCACCCGGACGATCTCCGCCTGATTCTGGCGGCTCAAATAAAGCCGGTTGATGCCAAGGCGCTGCTCCTCGTACCGCAGGGTGCACTTTGCCGTGCACTCCACGATAGGGGAGTGCCCGACCGGTGCGGCATCCCGGGTAGAAAATATCTGCACGACCCCGCTGTTGAAGGTCTGGCTGACCTCCGTATCAGGGCGGGTCGGGCTTTTTCGTGTTCTCTGCAAAGTCAGTCACCAGCCTTTCGTTTCTCGCCGCAAGCAGCAGGTGCAGATAATTATGCTCGAAAATATCTGCTGCGCCGTCGCGGGTGTAGCGCACATAATCTATCAGCAGCGCACGGGCAAGCCCGGGCTGCGTGTAGTCCTGCGCCGTGCCGATCTTGCTATCCAGATAGAGCATACCGGTTACGATGATGTCCCAGATCTTTCTATCCAATGCATCATCCGACCATGTGATATCAAGATAGTTTTTGATGTCCGGCAGCAGCTCGGTATCGTACATCCCGATCATGGTCAGGACTTGGTGACCGTGACGGTGTAGGTCTTGACGGTCTCACCGTCCGCAGCGGTCACGGTAATGGTTACGGTGTTGCTGCCATCGCTCCAGGTCGCAGGCTTGCCGTTCTCAATCTCCTTGCCGCCCACTTCCACTTTGACCTTAGCGCCAGCGTTGGCAGGGGTCGCAGTGATGGTGTTGGAGGCTGCCGAGGTAGTCGCCGTATAGGTCACATTGCTGGAGGTAAAGACCGGGGTCAGGTTCAGGCTGCCCAGCTTCAGGGCGCTCAGAGTTGCATCAGTAGATGCGGCAGGCGCGGGAACGGTAGTCACGCGGTAGGTCATGGGCTGCAGGCCGG
>ERZ1026868.302-NODE-302-length-35557-cov-14.301082_pt1 | contig 35557 bp, 43 predicted proteins | sample MGYA00380164_ERZ1026868 | MGnify/ENA primary metagenome ERZ1026868 (study PRJEB33269, sample SAMEA4719800) | human gut metagenome | biome: human-associated habitat; feature: organic feature; material: feces | place: Cameroon | collected 2013-10 ...
ATTATATTGTTTTTCAGCTGTTTCTAATAATTTAGTTAAATTATTTATTGTTTCTTCTAATTTTATTCTTTCAGGATTGAATATGCACCAGTTTTGATGGGGGCATAATTCATGTTTTGTTCCTTTCGAGTAGTAGCAAATATTATTTTCAGTAGTCATTTTTTTCATCACCTAATTTCGTTGAAGTTACACGGTTACACAGTTACATGCTATTTTGTATACTTGTTGAAGTTACACGGTTACACAGTTACATGCTATTGTCATCATGTTTTTTTTCTATAGTAGGTATGTTCTCCCCGGCCGAGTAACTTCAAAAATTACTTGAAAATAACCAATGGAAAATCCCCCAATCACTCAATAACTCACTCTAAAGGATTTTCCGAAGTTACATCTGACCAATGTAACCTCATGTAACTTCAGGTAACCTCGTCATCCCACTCCAAATTCGGATATAAAAATTCCATAAAATCACTAAAATTCACCTTCAACACCCTCGTCGTAGATTTCCCAAATTTCACAATTGTATACTTCCAACCCAGTAATTCTCCAATACTCTTCAGGTCACTACAAAAATCAACATGCTCACTAATTGCTTTTCTCAAACCTTGAGTGAAACAAACATATCTTGTATGATTACGGCTGATTTTAGGTAATGCCCATGGAAACATACGATTATTGATGATGTTCCAGTTAATGTCTTCGAAATCAAGACTTGTACTGTCACCTTCAATTTCATGGTCTGTGATGAAACCATTCTCATCACGGAGAGTTATTTTCTTCCTTGCTTGATTGAATTGCTCATTAAAGAACATACGAATATCTTCTGTTTGTGTATTGTCAAAATCTTCTAATGATTCTGATTTCTGCCAAGTAAACAACCATTCAGGTAATCCTCCATCCAGGTCTGCATTGATAAGTGTTAGTATTGAGTCAATACATTCCCTCCAATCATCGTACAAGTATGTTGGATTATTGATTATTTCGCAGATTACTGCATCTGCAAGATAATGCAATGCCCTTAATGGGCTTCTGTCAGGTGAGTCAATGTTGAATTTTCTTTCAAAATTCTTCTTCTCTGCCTCTGTTTTCCGCATACTGTAACTGAAACTTAACACATAGAATCTACGGAGTAATGCATCATCTTCAGGTAAATACTGGTTCGCAGTAAATACTACTGGAGAGAATGCAGGTATTTGCCTGTAACTACCTCCAATCATTTTACCCCTACCCGTAATGGATTCTACACATACTTTTATCATTTCCACGACGCTGTATCTGTTGAATGCTCCTGCAGGTTCATTCACAAGTAGTGGGTCGCAGGATTTTGATAATTTTGCTCCTACACGAGCTTGTGTGTCGAAACCTGAACCTCCAATATTGTTTTCAGGTGTGGGTGTTCCGTGGAGGTATAGTATGATTTTTGCAAGGGTGGTTTTACCTGAACCTGCACTTCCTTTTAAGTATAGCCATGGCATCCATTTTCCCACTTGTTTTTTCGCATAACTGAATATGCTTAACAATCCCCATTTTAAAACAGTACTTAACAAGGAGGTGTTGTTTTTAAAGACATCTCCAAGTTGATTTAGGACCTTGACTGCCTCCAGCAATTCTGCCTGTGAAGGTTCCCTGACCTCTTTTTTAATAGTGATAATGCGATCATGTTCATCATCATAATAGAAACCAGGATTATCAATATCCTTCTGAACCACAGCTAAATTGTTTTTAATGAAACTGTTAATTGTAGCAGATACTGCTCCACCAACCAATCGTGGTGATGAACTCCAACCGGCATTGATTAAGTATTCTTCTATTTCCTTGACTGTTGCACCTCCTGCTTCTCCTGCAGTGGTGAATGGTCTTGTACTTAATCTTGACTCCCATGTAACCTTAAAACTCCGTGGCTGGTCAAGTAAAATAGTATCATACACGACTAACTCCTTAGGTACACATTTAAGGACCGTAGTTATTAACGGGTGTCCTTCTTTCTGCCTTGATTCCTTTTCTTGGTATATTTCCTTGGTTTTGAAGTTCACCACATATCTTGTATGGTTGTCTATTGTTTCCCATATTGTACCTTCGTGTTTTTGTGGTTCGATGGCTTTTTCTATGTTGTGATAGTCCTCTTTGTTGAGGATTGTCATTAGGTTGGTTTTTGCAGGTATGGGTGGGATAGAACCATTGTAGATTTGTTCTATCCTTTCATCGTGTTTTAGTGGACTCCATTGGCTGATGATGTATCCACAGGTTTCTTTTTCTATGTATTCATCTTTCATGTACTGGATTAGTGAGGGGATTATTCGTGTGTCTAATTGTATGTCTGTGTAGCCTCCTGTGAAGCTGTCATAGGTTTCTATGATTGCTTCTGTTTCCTTGTCTGTTAATATTCTTCCAGTACTCATACAAACTTACCCTTTTTTTATTCAATTGTGCATTCTTTGAAACCACCATATTTAGTGATTTGTTTAACTGTTACTTCAATATCATGAGTATTGTTAATTAACTCTCTTAAATCCTCAAATTTCACAGTAAACTTGTTATTATCCCCACCTTTTAATTTTTTAATCAAACGAGCGAGAACATTGTTTCCCTGAACTTTTAAGGTATCTGTTTCTTTTTCATAATTTTTGAAATTTTCAATAAAGAATGGGATTTTCACTTCTTGAGCATCATTGTAACATTGTAGTACACATTTGCTACTGTGATATTCTCCACCTTTTTGTGTTTTCTTATGTTCATCTACTTTCATTTCCCCAAGGTAGAATGCATTTATGGTGATTGTGTCATCAACATAGTCTTCAGGATATGCTGATGCATATCCCATACGAATTTGTTCTTCTTCAGTGTATTCTTTTTCTTCGATGAATTCTTCCTCAATAATAATGTCATCGATTGTGTTTCTTTTGTTTGTTACATCTGTAATTTCCATTTTAATCATTTCCTTAATTTTTTAGTTATGTAATTGTATTTTGCAGTATCTCCATCACCAGTTTTCACAGTTAAGTATTTTTCATTCACTAAACTGTTTATCTTGATGATTTGTTTATTTGATTGTGATTCTTCTGTGTGTATTACTTTCATATCTATTTGTCCTATGAATATGATGTTTAATTTACTATTCAATGCTTTTTGGAGGATATTTTGGAAGTTGGTTGCACGATCACTATACTTTGCTAATCCGTTTCTATCAGATACAAGTATTTCCAGTAATGTGCTTACTCCATCTATGATTAGTGTGTCATATTCGGATTCGGAAACATCTGCAATTACTTGTTTGATGTTTCTTACTGCTTTTTTATCATTCCCTAAATCACATTTAACTATTGGGATCTTTGTGAAGTTGGTTTTCTCCACATCTATACATACTGCTTTTAAATTGTTTTTTGTGCAGTAGTTTTCTGCGAATGTGGATTTACCACTTCCGTCCTCACCATAGATGAGGACTTTCTTTTTTAATTCTTTTTCTTCAAATTCTAACATACTTTTATTCTCCTATTTTGAGGTTTTCTATGATTTTTACACAGTAGAATCTTAATTCTACTCCTTCAGGGAGTTCTGTGGTTCCTTCTGGTAATCTGCCTCCCCATACTTGGGCTACGAAACAGACATCATCTTTGTTGAGTTTGATGTTTTCCCTGTTATACTTGACCCCAAGAATGTTTGCGAGGTCTTCATGTCCAATCATACTGTAAGCATCATAGGATAATGCTTTGAACTCATCATACTCGAGTTCATGGAAGCTAACCAAGCAGTTAGGCTCCCTTAACATTTGAATACTAAATGCATTTGTCAAATACTTCATAATTTATTCTCCTTGTTGTAGTAGTGTCATGCAGAAGTTTAATCTTCTTTTAAGACTTTTCTGCATTGTTTTATTGATTTCCAATTGTAGACTTGTGTGGTCTACTTCTTTTTGCAGGTCTTCACATTCTTTACGGATATAGGCTTTACGACCTGCTTCGTTGGTGATTCCTAATGTTTTCCAATCATCTTTACTTGTTGTAAGGAGAATGTGACTTTCTTTCATTTTTAGGTCACTATCTGCATCAAGATGCAATTTTAATAATGTGATGCCTTCTTTTTCAGCATCACATAATTCATCGTTTAATTTTTTAATGGTTTCAGTAATCATGTAAATATTCCTCCGTTTTAAATGTTTTTTAGGAGGTTGTAGTAGTTTCCACTTTCTAAACATCCTCCATTTGCTCCTACAATCATGCAGGTGGCTATTATTGTTAAAATTAGTATGAGTAATGTTATGATGAATAGGATTATTCCTGCATTTTCTATGCAGAAATAATTAATCCTACACCATAAAGACGGTTGTACTTTCTGTAACCTGACAGGTTCAGGTTTGCGATGAAATAGTTTCATCAGAAACCCTCCCTGTTTTTGATGCTTGCACATTGCACATATGTGCAATCAATGTACATTGTTTCAGGTTCCTGTGAGGATATTCCTCTGGAATTTCCTCCGTTAGTGTATCCTTTGTTGATTTGGAGGTCATTTCCAGAACCCATGCACATGATGTCCTCGTGATATAGTACATATGTGTGTTCTGCACATGTGAGAACCATTTTCTGGTCCGGTTTGAGTTCTCTGAATGCGTTACGGATTGTTTGATTATCCATAATTATAACCTCCTGAACCATGATGGGATTTCTGATAGTTCGGATTCGATGAATTCCTCATAACGAATCCTTAATTCCCATTCTTTGTTTTCAGGTGTTTCTCTGCAGTGGAGGTAATCGAAGATTTTATCTTCGATTATTTCTTCAGGAGATAATAATACCATAATTAATCATCTCCTTTTTCAGCAGACATTTTTTTAAAAAAGTAGTATCCCGCTAATTCAAGGCGGAGTCTTTCTTCATCACTGATACGGTTGTGATGAAGGAGGAATTCTCTTGGAAAAATAGTAGTTTTGGAGGACATTATTCAGCCTCCATGATTTCATAAACCAGGTTAATTTCCATTTCTTCAATAATCCCTACAGGAGTACTGAATGGTAGGTTTATGATCTCTCTTAATTGTTCGTATAAACTTTCATTAAGACATGGGATATAGGTTTCAGGAATTCTTTGTTCCTGGAAGAATGTTGCCCATGCAATTACTTGCATGCGATTTAATTCTTCATGTTCCCTTGCAATTTCTTCTTTGAGCATATCAAAGTGGTTTTGATATGCTTCACCTATTATGTGGTCGAAACCACGACTAATCATTTCGTTCATTTCTTTCACCTTTGTGCCAAGTTTTTTCATTGATAAGCTCCAACTTATCAATTTTTACTTGTTATATAATACTTTGTTTTTATACTATATAAAAGTATCTATTTAGGTATCTACTTTTTAGTAATGTATATAACTACAATCATACCAAATATATATACATAAAACAACAAACAAGGAGCATATGATAATGTTCAACTATAAAAGCAAAATACATTATGCGAACCCCAAATCCAAATCATTACGAGTAGGATTACCGAAAGAAATAGTGAAAGTATTAAATGTGAAACCCGGAGATACTATGGACTGGGAAGTAGATATTACAGATAATAAAATAACAGTAATCGCTAAAAAATTAGAAAAATAACCTATTATTTTTTTTAAAAAAACAAACACAGAATCAACGATAGCTCTCGCTACGAATGATATAGCCTCTTTTTGCTCTTTTCCGTAAATCCTAAACCTTAAATAAGATTTAGCCATAAATATAATATTGGTTACTGAAATACTTTCACCTTTGTGCGGTATCTTATTTTATGTAGCCTGCAATAAATTTGTAGGTGAGGTGCTCCAACACCAGATGAACCTACAATATTTTATTGCGAATACTATTTTTATAATTCGTTAATATAAATATCTTTGTCCAATTATACTTATTATGCTTCTGAATATTTAAACCTTCCGATAAGCCTTTAACAAGCATTCGTTCAACAAAACAACACTAATACCATCAATTTGTATACTGTTTTTTGGAAAAATATATGGGTCACTTTCAAACAAAAACCTGAAAAAACTATACATCATCAAGCACATTCCTCAAATCTGGATCCTCACTAAACAATATTTTTTCAATTGTCTGTATGCGATCATGTATCATTTGAACTTCATCTTTTTTAGCCTGATATTTCTGCTCCAAATTCAAGTATTCAGGTGATTTGTAAGTGATATTATTCCAGTTAATCATTAAGCAATCTAAATGGTTAATGTATTGTTTTCGTAGTTTTTCCGGGTCCTCCATAAAGTAACTGCTGTGTGTTGTGTCTTTTCCACGGCCTTGCAATGCATCAACAAATTCAATACTGCAACCATCGTTGAATAATTGACTTGCATGATATTTACGAAGCATATGAGGTCTTAACCTGATATAACTGCCTTTTTTCCCCAATCCCAGTTTGTCATTGGTTTCTCTGAATAATCGGTTGAGGTATTTTATGCCGACATTGAATAATCTGTCTGTATTTTGTAAAGTTCTGTTTGATGAGATGAGATAGTTTATCAGTTCTACTGTAGCTTCAGGACTTGTGAAAGTAGTATAAAATTTGTTGGTTTTGTTTCTGCATAGTTCCCATCTTGGAATCAGGTCTTGTTTGTCTTTCAGTTCATTTAATACAGGATAGATTTCAGTACTGTGGTGGTAGTCACTTGTTGCATTTATGAAATCTTGTATTGTGAGATTTACTGTTTCGCTTCTACCGCAACCACTACTGCTGATGAATAGGATTATTGCTCTCATTCGTGGTTTACTGATGTCTAATGCTTTTTTTATTATTTCTTTGTCCGGTAAATCGTTGAAAGTGATTGGAGGGTTCTGATACCCATTTTTTACGGAAAGTTTGGGGAGGTCGTGGATTTCTATTTCGTAATGTTTGTAGATTGTTAGTATTTTACTGAACATCACTTTCGCAGTACTTGACATATAATTTTGGTACAGGTATGTTCTGTATTGTATTAGTCTTTTTTTTAATGTACGGTTTTTCCATCGTATGCCTTGTTCTTCTTCGTTTTCTGCTTCTTTGATTAACTCCACCATTGAAGCTCCTTGTTGTGTTGTGTAGTTTTTTATGAATATTGTGTAGCTTTCTATTGTGGTTGGTTTGAGGTTTCTTGTTGTTGTGAAGTCATTTAGTAGTTCTTTATCTGTTTTCATATACATATTATATCATTCACCTTATTGTTTTTGCTCCTTGTGTGAGCATTTGGAAAGTTCTATGAAAATTTATACTGTTATTATTGAACAGTATTGTTTTTCTTATACCTTTCTTGCATTATTATTGTATGTTAGAGGATATTGTTAAGTGTAGTTATGAAAAAATAGTATACTTTGTATTATTCATTCACAAAACAGGAAAAAAATAGTTTTATATAAGTTGTCCTGTTCCACACAGGACAAAAAAAATAATAAAAAAAAGTATTTAAATGTGTTTCTGGTCAGCGATTAATCCTCCTTATTCAATAATTTCCTGAATTTCTCTGACTTAGAGTCACCAGGAAGATCCAAAAATTTTTGGTACTCCCTTTCACTTACACGAACTTCAATCCTACGATTTTTAAGTTCGTATTTTTCAATATTCTCACAGTATATTGAAAAAATTAACTTAAAAAGTAATTTCTTCTTTTCCAACTCGGAATAATCATGCAAAGCTTGTACACCATTGTAATACTCAATAGCTTTGTTTTCTATGGCTTCTTCGTTGAAGTATGCATCTGTTGATGCAGATACCCCCATACCAGCCATAAATGTACTGATAATGGAACTGAAGCTTGCGGACTCCAACTCGTTTAAGCCGTGTTTTCTGCCGTAGTAGTTGCTGAAGGCTGCCCACCTTTCAGCAATACCATTCAAATCTAAATAGATGTGGTTTTCTGTGAGGAATTCCTTTAACTCCTCAACAGAAACATTTTCTATAATTTTGTATTCATTTTCTTTTTTCCAAAACATTTTATCACCTTTTTATTCATCATATTGCCAGTTTATCATTCCGTAGTAGTTTTGTTCTTGTTCTTCTATGCTTTCTTCGATACAGTCTTTGATATACTCACAGACTTCACAAACATTATTACATTCAACCCCAAAATTCATCATTAAGTTTATAAAACTCTTTAATGAGATTTTCCAAATTTTCTGTATAAGGAATTGCAACACCTGTCGTGAAATCCCCCATATACCTACATTGAATAATCTCTGTATCTGTAACAGTATAAGTTACGACATTACATTTCCCAAAATCAGGATTAAAGTAATACTCATCTGCTTCAGAGTCAGATAATCCTCTTGCATTATTACATGAAATAAATTCATCATTAATTTTTGAGTGAATTTCATCCATACGATCACTCAATTCTTCTCTTTTAGCAAACTCTTTTTCTTTTTGCTCTTTTTCAAGAGCAATTCTTTCATAGATTGCTTTCATAGTGTTTTCAGGTTTAATTAAACCTGCTTCCACTAATATTTCTTCAACTGCTTCAGGATTAGTTGTAAGCCAACCTGAAGGCTCACCATAATCCCATTCTAATTCTTGACCATTACTCCAGCCTTTGCTGTAGTGTTTGAAATGGTTTTTAACTTTCAACCAGTCTGCATATTCAATATTTGCTGACAACCTGTAAAATTTAAATCCACATTCCCAGTCACTACCGGCTTCCACGAGTTTTAAATTTTTAAGAGCTTCACGGTTTCTTTCTTCCGCTTCAGCTTCTTTCCTCTCTTCCCTTTCTGCAGGAGTTTCGATTATTTCTAATTCTTTCCCGCATTCAGGACAAGTTACTATCCTGTTTTCTTCATCGAATACAAAAGGATTGCATTCAGATGCTTTTGTATATTTTCCCCCACATGAACAAAGTAATTTATCTACTTTGTTGTTTTTTAATACAAAGTTCCTATTTCTACCAGTTTTCGGACTTTTTATAGTTATTGTTTCAAATTTCATTTGTATTCACCTTTGTGCTTGTTATACATATATATTGTTATACAAGTATATAAACCTTTCGGTTTGGTTTAAAAAAAATAAAATTATTGTACGAAATCCTCGTACAATAACTCTGACTCATCAACACAATCAAACTCATTCCTTAAACGATTAATACTCAACTGTAAACCAATAACATTAGGAGTAGCTCCAAACTCCTCATATAAAAGGTTGCATTCGTTTTGTAAGTTATCTAAACATTTCTTCAAATCCATACATAATCATCTCCTTGTTAATATTGCAATACTCTGTTGGCTAATTCCTCTCATATAAGATAATTGATTTGACTTACTACGAGTTTCTATATATCCACAATATGCTGGTTTACTACATCTGTTTCCTAAACTGTTTAAAACAGTCACATTATTACCATTTACTGATTTAAGCACTTCATAATGCCCATATTTATTACGGTATAATATGTGGCAGAATACCGCTCCTTTTGTTGCATATTCGTTTAATTTATTCCATCTTGCTGAATTAGAACTTCCTAAATCATTGAAGTTTTTCCAAGTAATTTTGATGTTCTGTCCATATTTGTGATTAAACCATGCAACAGCAGTATTAATACCTTGATGTCCAGTACCCGAAGTTGTTGTTCCAGCTACACTTGCAATAGTGGATTCTGATACATGAATGCCAGTTAAACGGTAGAATGCTTGTTGTAGGCTATTACAAGCACAATAATACGGTGTGCATTGTCCCATACCACTACAACCTTTATTTGTTAAATAATTATATAATTTATTATTGTTTGTTGTATTTCCTCCAGTTGGTTTTACGGTTACATAATTTGGGGATTGTCCATTATGTTTAACTTCCCATTCACTTACACGGCGAGCCATATCAACATAAACATCACGAGAAAGCTTATTACCCTTATTATAAGGCTCACTGACATAATTTGGGAGGAAACTCAAATCCTTATTATCAACAATTGCACATTCCACAAACTCCGCAATAAGACTGTCAGGTTGAGTATTACTTCCTCTTTCCTTAATTACTTTAAGGATTGTCCCGTAATCTGCTGTACGGTTTTGATAACCGTATACTTGTCTTGTATTGAATTTTTTATTGTTTTTTACTAACCAATAAGCGATATTATTCATTAGTAACCAGTATTGTTCCATTGTTCTTTTATTATCCATATTTCATCATCTCTTAATTAACTATATAAGTTACATAAGTGTTTAATGCAGGTGTTTCTCCGTTTCCATATGCAAATCTTATTTCTCCTGTAAATTTAATATTTAATTGTGCTGATTGTCCTTGTTGTCCTTGAACACTCCAAAAAACCATTGATCCCCCTGCCCCATCACTTAATTTCGGAATATAACCATTAGGAACATGTCCAACAACATTCCATGTGGAGGTGAGATGTACTTTTGATAGATTTAATTCCATAATTACAATTTTCCCAAATTTGTAAAATGTAATTGTCCCTTGATTATCTGTCCCAGATATGGTAATGGAGGTGCTTGTTAAAGATGGGATTGTATCTAATTTTGATTGTAGGTTAGTTACATCTCCTATACTATGTGTATGACTACTATTAGCTTTCTCATTCAATCTACTATCCATTTCAGTTTCGGTATAATAACGATCATCATGAGTATGTACTGAATTTGCTTTCCCATCAAGTTGAGATTGTAAGTTCGTAATATTTGTGATACTGTGTGTGTGGTTAGTGTTTGCTTTTCCAGTTAATGCTGTGTTTATTACATTGTTTTGCACAGGATTGGTGCTGGTTCCATTTATTGTGGAGTCTACGGTTATTTGTTCCAGATTGTTAAGTTTTGTTTTGTCTTCCGCGGATAGGAAACCTGGAGTGGTGGTTGATGCATTTGTGTGAGTGTGGTTAGTATCTGATTTTCCATTTAGTAGGTTGTCTATTTCTGTTTTAATGTATGTTTTTGTTTTTAACCAGGTTAATATGTTTGTTTTGAATGATTTAACCATAGTTTTTTCCCTCCTTTAAAGTTAAATAGGATAAAAAAATAAGGAATTTTTTTTTATCCTGTTGGTTCGTTAATGTTTAAACTTAACTCACCATCATCAGATAATGTTAAGCTACCATTATTCCCCAAATATTCAATAACTTGACTCATTGTTACGAAACTGGAAACATCAATGTCAATTCCTCCGAATTTCTCATAACCAGGCACTTCTGATGCTGTATTCCAGAAATATTCATCGTAAGTGTTTTTGTCTTTTCCAGTTCCTTTTACAAGGTAGATTGTCCCTAATACTCCTGTTGCAGGTAAATCTGCCACAGAGGAGGCTATTTGAACATTCCATTTTGGAATAGTGGAATATAGGTCGTAGACTGCTTTTGCTGATGGTACTTGTGCCTCTCCACTTGTTTCACTAATACTTGTACTTATACTGGTTTTATCTATTTTTGTGTTTAAATCAGCATTTACACTTGTTTTTAAAGGGTATTTTTCTTCAACATGGGATTGTAAATCTCCGATTGCTAATTTAACTGCTTTTTCACTTGGATATTTAGTATCTGAAGCATTATCACTACTAATTGTGATGGTTTTATTTGTGGATTTTTCAAAGCCACTTGTTGCAGTATCCCAGTCAGTAATATCTGTGTGCTTCATTCCAGATGGGATGCCTGCTTCTACTTTTTTAATTTCATCGTAGACAGCTTTACCACCAACAACATCATTATTAGTAAGGGTGTCGTTTACTATGGTTTTAATACTGGTTTTATCAATTTTTCCACTTAAAGCTGTATCAACGTCGGTTTTAACTGCTTTTTTATCTAATTCGGTTTTCACAAGTTTCTCTGAAGGAATCTTGGAATCACTTGCAGTAGTATTCCATGCTGTGAGGATATTTGTTTTTTCTATGAACCATTTTTTTAAGCTCGGCAGTATGTTTAAACTTATTTTAGTCATATGTAATCACTTCTAAATTTAATTAAAATTTAATAATAAACTGTTATCGGTTTCTATTATTTCTCCGTCAATAATAAATTCATCTAAACGATTATTAACTTCATTGAATTGTTCATCAATTTCTTTCCGAGTATAAAACTCTTCAATACCTGTAATTGGGATTTTTTTACGGACTTCACCATTAATAAAACATAATAAACTCCCATTTTCATATGTGAAATCATCATACTTTTTATTTAACTCATTATCCACATACTCCTTTGTAGGATATGCGTTTAAAATTAAATCATCAAAATTTATTATTTTCAACAATTCCCCATTACTATAACAGGATAACAGGTTATCTTCAAGGATTAAATCATCATATTTTGTTTTTAATTCCTTGAAAATATTGTTGAACAAATTATGATCACTTGTATGATTACAGGAATCTTCATCACCATTATTTAAACTAAGGTTTAACGGAATTATAATGTAATTTGTAGTGATTAAATCCCCTGAATAAACTGCGATTTTCATATATGTTCCACATAATGCAGGATAAGGTACAGTACACTTATTCTGTTTAAGTGTAGTTTTCATTGTATTATTCCAACTGTCTTTGAAAATAATATATATTGGATTATCTGTATTTTCCCACAAATCGCCTGTGAATTGGAATTCTGCAGTTACAATGTTTTCTGAATGATTTACAAGGTATTCAGTATCCGTACGAGTTAATGTTTGTTGATTCACATTAAATTGTAATTGTATCATAAATATTCACACAACTGTCACAAGTTTCATTGTATTTGCGGAATTCATACCCTCATAACTTTTGATGAATGTTTGTATTACATATGTTCCTTTTTCAAGGTTAATGTTTAATTGGTTTGTTTTACCGTTTTTATCAGTAGTTCTTTTGTAAGGTATGTTGTTTACCACAATTATTACTTCTCTGTTACTGTAATCAAATAAGGGATTGTCACAGTATATTTTTGCATATATTCCATCGGATTTGTAGTTTAATTTTAATTCTGTGTTGTCTTCTCCTGCATTGTCACTCCATCTTCCAATTTTTATTTGCATACTGTTTTTCGTGTAATTTTCGTAGACCTTATTGGAGGTGGATTCCACTTCTGATAATCGTTTTCCTATTACTTGTCCTTGATATGCACTTAATACTTCACCATTAACATATGTGGGAGCAGTTAGGTTATTTCTTACACGACAATGTCCGTATTCACTTGTACTGCTTAAACCGTATTCTGGTTTGGTGCTGGAATGGTTTTTTATAGCATATTCATCGTGTGTATGTTTTCGTAATGCGAAATCAGCACTGTTCAGGTTGTTTAAGTGTGTTGCATTAATTTCAGTATCTTCCTTATTATTTGCTAATATTTTAATTAACTCTTCTTTTTGTAAATAAGTGTTGTCTAAATTGTTTAAAGTGTCTTTGAGTGATTGTAAGCATTTTTCTTCCACTATAACAATTTTTTCCACAATATCCTCGGTGTCATTGTAGATTAGGACATTTGCTCCTATAATGTCACCATTATTGTCTTTGTAGTATACTTCTGATTCAATATCCATTTTAATTCCCACCGTTATGTTTTGTATTCAATATAATTCGGTTTAATATAACATTGCTTACGAATATTCTCCCTTTTAGCATAATAACCAAGACTAATACCACTATCATCAAGATTAGGAGTGTAAACAACTGTTACAATATCATTCAAGTTTAATAAGGTTGATTTATCATCATTGTTAATAATATCAAAACATAATTCCTGCTTATCATAATCCACAGTATAATCAACATCCTCTATAAGTTCTAAATTATCGGTATCAGGATTTAACACTACTTTACGGATTGGGTCTACTGGAGCAGTTCTTAAAGGTATTCTTCTTGTTTCTATTTCATTTTCACTTACTTGTATTGTTTCCTTGAAATAATCAAGTATTAAAGGCATCTCCTCGTTACTTAAATTACGAATAAACAATGGATTATAACTAACACTCAAAGTACCAGCCGGTAAACTGTTTAATACTTCATTATAGAATAATAATTTATCAGTATCATAATCAACATGATAATCAATAAACTCACTAAACACTAATGTTGAACCTGACAATGGTTGCAGACTACAATTCAACATTGGATAAGATGGACTGGATATGAAATTTATCTCCGTGAATAATGGTGGTTGAAGGGTTCCAGTTTTATCCGTGTATCCTTTCACATATACTTGATGTTCTTCCAGTATTGAGATTATTGAAGGATTTTCCTTCAAATAATTATAAGCTTTTTCATTGTCAGCATCCTTGAATTTTTCTTCAGGAACCCCTTCAATACTTGTGAATTCCTGTACCTGTGAAGGGTCTATAATAATATAATGTTCTGTTACTTCTTTATCCCTAATAATGTCTACATTACAATTTACAGTAGGTTCAACGGTAAATGGAGCATTTACACGACCCCAAACATTAGCTCCCAACATTGGAGCAGTTTTTGGATAATAATAATGTGTACGAACATACATTTCATCCGGAATATCACAAGACAAGTACAATGTTAAATTTTCAATTAAAGGTGTTTCACCACTTTTCTTTGTCTGCAATCTTGCACGAACAAATAAAACATTACGAAGATCGGATTCATCAAAATCATGTTGATGATTAATTCCAATTGTTTTCCAAGTTCTTCCATTGTTACTGACTTGATATTCACAAGTAAGGTCAGGTTGTGTTGCATCTCCTGTATCGGAGGCAGATAATAGGACTGATTTTATCCTGTTTGCGAAGATTGGTTTCAAGTATAACCAGTAATCTTTATTAACAGGATATCCTGTCTTGAATTCCCTAATATGTGCTTGGAATGCGAAGTCCTGTGGAGCATATTTTCCTTGATGATATTCCACATCATCATCTTTCCCATATTTTATCCATGTCATTCCATTGTTGAATGTGTAGAATGCGTTTCCATCCGTGTATACATCTGCATGGCAATGTTTATTCCAGCCTCCTAACCAGTAGCAGTGACTATAGTGAGATAATGGTGATAGTAATACTATTGCGTAGGTTTCACCTGCTTTCACAGTACATGGGTGGTCAAATAGTATACTTGCAATGTCAGGACTACTGTTTTGGAATCTTACTTCCTGTTGAGCTAATACAGTATATTTTCCATCATAATCACAAGCTAATTCTTCAGGATATAATACTCCGTCCTTATTTATTGTTTTACGGATTTGTACGATTAATGGTGATGCAGTATTATATTTGTCTTCCCCAGCACTTGCTTTTATATTCAGTACAATGGATTCAAGTAAACCAGTTTTTTTTGCTTTAAAGGTTTGTGCTCTTCCAATACTTGGTATTTCATTGTTTAATTGGTTTTCTAACCAGTTAGGTCTTGTTTCATAATGTCTGTTTTTATCAAAACCAATATACCAATGCTCATTTGCAGTCATATCCCCACCAATAATTTTACCTGTACTGTCTTTAACAGCCCACGGACTGTAATTCCTTGTTGATTTGTCAATTGTACTGGTTGTTTGTTGTGGGATTTTAACTTGATGAATTATTTTATCGTTATCAATTAATCCCTCTATAACTGCTGTGGTTTTGTTAGTGTCGATTAATGTTGTGTCATCAAAATCCAGAAATACTTCTTTATTTGTACCTGTATCAAACACAACATTGTTATCAGTTGTTATTTTGTACCCATAACTCTTATTAGTGTCTACAGGCACTGGTGTGAATCTTTTACGGATTGCAGGAGGTGTTAAGTATTCAATTTTTTCAAGGTTTTGTTTTAACCATTCATCATTTTTACAGATTTGCCTTAACATTTCAACTGTAACTTCTCTTTGTTCATCAAAACTCATTAAACCAAGATTTTTATAAACTGGTGGACATTCTTTCATATAACTTTCTCCTTTATTTTGTTTGAACAATTATCTCCTCATTTCCAGGTTTCACATTATTTGCAGGGTAAATATACAAGTTTTTACTTGTAACATTATAATAATAACAGCCTGCTGTTAATTCATGTATACTGTTTTTTCTTGTGTATCCATCGTTAGTATTTGCATTTATTACTCCAACAACATTAGCAGGTTCGTAGATATAGTAAATATTGGTGTTTTCAGTACTGGTTTTCCATTCTCCACGATATCCTCCAGTTGTTAGGTTGAAAGTGTATGTTAAATGTATTATACTGGTATTGTCTTCCTGTAGTAAGGATTCTGTGATTTTCTCGTAGATATCGTGACTTATGAGGATTTCGCCATTGGTCACTCCGATTTCAGTAGTGTTTAATATTTCTGATGCTTTGAAATCAGTTGTAAGGATTAATTGTTTGTTTTTCAAATCAACACTTGTTTTACAGCCTTTACGGATTGTTTGTTTTCCTAATTGAGTGTCTGTTTTTCGTGGTCTTCCAGTTCCTTTTCCCAGTAAAATATAGGTGATTGGTTCGAATTCATTGTTAATCCATCTGTTCAGGAAAAAAGACTCTCCAAGTAAGGTTATCAGGTTATCATTTTCCATGATTACTTTATCCTGTGTGTAGAATTTGTAGTGTCCTTTAATCTGTATATTCATATTATATTCACCTGCAGGTCATTTAATTTTAAACTTGTATGTACTTGTACTGTGTGACTACATTCCTTTAAATCAGTGTTCATGTTCAAGTGTATTACCTTTGATAATGGCATATACTGTTGTAATCGTTTACTTAAGTTACTTGCATCTTCCATACGGATATTTGCAGGTATTTTTGTGTAATCGAAGATTAAATCATAATCTGAAGGAGTGTAATTGTATTTGCTTCTTGCATACATACATTTTTTTTGAGCCATAATTTTATTCCTCTTGTTTTTTATCACGAATTACTTGGGTAATATCAGTTGTACTGTTAATCCATACTTCATCGTTTTCAGTTAAGTTCGTAGGTGCTTCTTCTTCAGTATCTGTAATATAGATTGTATTTTCACCAGTATTGTCTGCTGTTACAATTACATCATCAGTTTGATACTGTGTAAGGTCTGATGGTAATGTATCCAAGAATTCAAAGGAATTTGTGAAAGTAGTTGCATTATCTACAAGTTCACGAGTAATATTCCCTATTGTTACTTGAATAATTCCTTGTACAGGGTTAATATATTCATTACCTTCAACAACGATTGTTAATTCTTTCACACCTGTACTTGTTGAACTGTACTTGAATGATGCTTCACATACACCACCGTTAAACGATAATTCTATTTCATCAACAGGATTATTGTTTTCTTTAACAATTGCAAGTAAACTTCCATTAAAACCAGTTTTTGTTTTAACCTTGAATGGTATTTCAAATTCTTCATTTGCACTACCGTAAATGTTTGATTGAAGTATTAATTCCGGTGTGGTTTTTTTAATATTCATTATTACGGGTTCTGATATGGAATTGCAGAATTTTGTACTTTTCTCATGTATTACCTGATACTCAACATCACCAGTATTTGCTCCTGTATTAATGTTGAAACTGAATACTCCAGTATTATCCACGGTTGTTTCATCAACAACAACATTATTTTGAAGTAATTTCACAGTTTCACCACTTACATCTTCTGTAGACATTAACTCACCAGTTACAGTATAATCTGTAAATGCTTCCCATTCTAATTCAGGTGGATTTAAAACAATGCTTGTATTAATTAAGCAGTATTTACTATTAACTTTCACATTTAAAGGATAATTAACATTATTCTCATTCTTAAACACAGTAAACTTTGAATACAAATCACAACACTTATAATTTAACCTGATATTCTTCAAAGTTAAACTTGCATTCTGATATACTCTGAAAAAAGTTGGATCACTACAAGTAATAATAGGATTGTATTCAGGGCAGGAGGTTATGGTGGTGTTTTCTGTTATGTTTTTAGGAGTGATATTATATGTACCATTGAGTAGTGATATGATGTTTTTTTCTCCTTCAATGTGTTGTAATGCTTGTTTTAATGTTTTGAAGGCTGTTGTTTTACTGTTTCCAGTATTAGTATCGTTTCCATTTTCTGCATCTACATACCAGTCTGCACTGTTACAGCCTCTTACTGTTATATAGATTTCTTCACTGATTAAATCATTTTCGTGTATGATAAGGTTAGGTGTGGTGTCTTTTTGTGCATCTTCGATTGTTTTGAAGCATTTGAATATGAATGTGGAATCTGTATTGTTTATGTCTTCTGTTTTTAGATTCCATTTTTCATCTGAATTGAGAAACAATCCTTCTTTGAATAGTTTGTTGTCCTTATATGGTACTATGATGTATGGTTTTTCAGGTTCTTCAATGATGGTTTCAGATATTGTATTGTAAGTGTTATTATTGTATACTTCTTTACCCAGACTATTTAAAATTTTAAAGGTGAAATTAAATTTTTGACCTTCAAGTAAGTTGTTGTTATTCACATTTGTGAATAAAAACAAATCATCAACTAATCCCTCACACCAACCATCTTTATGCTCCCATCTTTGAGGAATCCAACCACGATTATAAACACCATTTTCCAAATGTCTGCTTGTATCAGTCATTCTACAGATTAACCTGCTACGGTTTAATAATTGTGCATCTGTTATACTGAACAATTTGAATATTTCCAAAACTGGTAATGGTGTGTCTTGCAGGTGACTTGCATAATATAATAATCTTTGCAAGTAATGATAATCATCTTCTGTTTCTTGATTATCATAAGCAGGTGCAGTATTAGGATAATCTCCAGGTTCTACAAGGTTATAGGTTCTTCTTGGGAATTTGAGTATGTTTCCGAAATAGTCAAGGCTGATGTCGTGGTCGTATTCATTACCTTGTATTGTACTGTTTTCAGGAAATCCTTTCACAGTACTGTATTCATCCCATGTTTCAACAGTTATAGTGTACTTGTCCGTGGGGATTATTGTTTCTGAAGTCATACTTTCAAGATACTCAAACTTGTTAATATGTTCAGTATACTCGTAGGTTTCAGTATATATGTCTTCATGTTTTTCTTCAAAGGTTTCCATTTCTTGAACAGTACCATCATCACCAACAATTTCCTGAACTACCATTTCCAGATAATGTCGTGTAACTGTAACACTTTTCAAATCAGGTAAACTAACATGGAAACACATATCATACTCAAAAGGTGCTTCCTGCACCTTCCACAATAATATATGCTTATCTAGTTTACTTGATAAATAAGCATCATATAATGTATTATAAATCCTTTTAAACTCCTCATTAAAAACAGTTTCAGATTTACTGAAATTACTATCCTTATTTTTATTAAGGAAGTATGGGAATTTATCTAATAATTTATCAAAACTCTTATACACCATAATTGTTTACTCCATGATTATTGTAACATCACCTAACTCGCATTGCTCCTCATCACTGATACTTACGGTCTTTGTAGGATAATCAAACAATATATCCTGCAATTCCGGAATAAAACGGTCAATATACACACTTAACTTGTGAGGAATAAAATCCTCCCCAATTTTCAAAGTATCAAAATAATCCTTAATTGCTTGTCTTATTCTGCCTTGAATCTCTGTTTTCTCATCACTACTATAAGGATTAACACGATCAATATCAACATCAACATGAACATAAATATCAATAGGTTTCATTAAAGGTGCCATTAAAACAATATCAGTATCCACCTGTTCAACCTGTGTTGTTAAATCAGTATACACTTTATTTAAAACATAAGGAGCCCCAGGGTCAATTATGATTTTTACTGTTCCTGTACCATCCCAATTAGGGATTAGTTTATAATCTTCCACAGCATCTGCACGACTGAAATAATTCTTATATGCCCAGTAATTTCCTTTTTGATTTAATTCCACCCAGTGAGATAATAATTCACGATATTCTGTATCAGTGTAACCATTTGTTCCACCTGTGGACGCTTCAGTATTTGTACATGTTGCTGAGTCAATATTTTTTAAGGAAGATGTTATTTTAGTTAATTGATTGGGTGCAACATTATAACCTACACCTGACATTATACTATATGCGAATGCTTTACAGATTGTTTCTCCTTCAGGGAAAGTTAAAGGCTCATCTGTACGGTAAATGATTCCTCCAGGACTGGTTACTTCTATTCCTGCCGGTTCTGTTAGTAATTTGTCAGCAGGTTTGGGTAATTTAAAAGTTATTTCCACACCGGATTTAGTTGCTTGTGGTCTTGTACAGTTTAAAATCAATCCAATATCATCTAAATCATTACCCTCTGCTAATAATAGTTTACTTGAGTTATATACTTCTGTCATGTCCTTGTAAACTTGTTCAAATACTTCACTATGAATACTTAATAACATTACATAAAAATTACTAATATCTTGTTTGTTTTGAATGTATTTTTCAAAGTCTGTACTGTGACTGATTAATTCCTGTTCGCAGGCTTTTTTTAATGCTGTTCTGAATATTTTAAGGTAATCTCTTTCCGTGTAAGTCATAAGTTTACTTCTCCTTCAACAATTTCATCAGTTATACTTGTTACACTCCAAGTTACATAGTAATTATAAGGTTCCATAGTGTTTTCTGTTACATTAATCCAGTTTATTTTTTTTACTCTACGCATTTGTTTTAAAACATCATTTACATACAATTCTATTTTGTATTTCACCATTAAGGATTTGTTAGCTTTGATTAATTCATGTATACGGCAACCGAAGTTTGAGTATAATTGATTGTGTTGCAATTCATTGTATCTTGTCATGATTGCAATGCATATTGCATTTTGTAAGCTTTCATGTCCTGTAACATTTACAAGGTCTCCATTTTGGAATTGCATGTCCCATTCATTCCAGCAGTTTGGTTTTAATAAGATGTCTTCATTTAATGTTTGGTAAAAACGATGATTATCATCATCAAAATCACAAGGCAACACCATAAATATCTTATTCCTCCTCTTTTAAACCTAATTCTTCTTTCAACTCTTTTATTAACTCATCTACTTCTGTTTTAGTATAAAGTTCATCCTTTGTATAATAATCCTTGTTTGTTATATTTTCCTCAGTTAAATCACTTGTTTGCACAGTATTTCGTTGTTCAGGAGTCATCCAATCTTTATAAACAATTTTCGGAGTGTTAAAATAAATACCTCCATTATCCCCATTTATTTGAAGACTGGTAGTGTAACCTTGCAAGTATAATGAACCTCCAGTAGCAATTGGTGGGGTATTGATTTTATCATTCTGAAAATAACTAATAACATAATATTTGTCGTTAATTTTTGCAACAACACACCTTATGTCTTCATAAGGTTTGAAATAAGTTTTTCTTAAAGTTTCATCCCATTCCAACTCTGCGAAAGGAGTGAAGAAAATATTAACAGAACCTTCAGTAGGTCTTGTTAACTTACAAGTAACTGTTTTTTCAGTTAATTTAACTTCTGCTTCTTGTGTTTCATAAAAAAACCTTGTTAACTTCCCCACATGTAATTCATTATCTTTTTGAGTGTTATTTCCAGATAAACTTGTATTGTTTGCTATTGCTTGTGTAGCATTGTTTAATGCTCTCATTAATCTCCCATCAGTTACAGTTATGTTGCTTGACTTCATGTTGTTGCCTCCGTACTTGTTTCTACTGTTCCCTCATCATTGGAGGTTTCTTGTTCTTTCAACTCACCAAAACCGGGAGGATAATCAACAAGAGTTATATTAGTTTTTAATTCACCATCATAAGATTGTGAAACCTTTGTAATATACATGTAATCATCAACATCGAATTCTGGAATATATACTTTAACCCACCAACCTTCACTCCATCCATTTAACCCCACCACGGTTAATTCTATACTGTGTCCGTTTTCTCTTTTTATTTTTGCCCATTCGCGGTCTGCGAAACTTCTTACTTCTTCAGGAGTTTCACAAGGAACTTCCTCCGTTTTTGTGGTGGATGTAGTGGTGGTTTCAGGTTCAGTTAATGTTGCATCATTAACAATCCCCGTATCAGTAGTTGTTGTGTCTGTTGCAGGAGTTTCATCTGTTTCAACAACTTGTACTCTCTTAACAGCATCTAACTCTTGAGGTTTTTCACCAAAACGCTCAATAAGTTTTTCATTACGATAAACAATATCATCTAACACTTCCGAATGTACAGTTAACATATTAACCGTGTCAGGATTATAATCTGTAATCTGAACACTATCTTGTTGTATATTCACACCAGATCGTAATGTAACTTCAAAATAAGTTGTTACTCCATCTGTATCTGTAAATCCTTGCAATGCTCCTTTTGCAGGAGGTTTGATTTTATGAATATACATTTTGTTATCTCTAATATAACATTCTGCTTCAGCATCCCAATAAGCGAGCACTTCTTTAATAGCATCTTTAATAGTTGAAGCAGAACCTCCCTCATTTGAGTCATCTCCGCTTTTACCGCAAGCACCATTAGCTATCTTTTGCCCTAAATCTTCTGCAGACTTATCACTACAACAAACACTCACATATTGAGAGTATTTTTCACAGAATGTATAAATTGTATGCCCCTCATAATATGATGGCATCCAGCTACGGAAGAAATTACAATCATGTTCACGAACAAGTTTTTCTGTACGAGCTGCTTGTTCTTTCACATGAGGATTACTTGTCCATCCAGCATAACCAAATATAGCGTGTGCATAATTTGTTTTTCCTTCAACACTTTTTACAAATGATGCTAATGTACAACCTGCAGCTCCACCACCTACAATAAAAACAATAGTGTCTCCACTACCTTTACTGTTTCTTAATGCTTCCTTGTTAGGACCTATTCCACCATCTACAGCATTTTTTCCTTTGGATTTAAGGGCAGAGATTACTGCATTGATGTAAGATTGTTCTTTTTTATCTATCTTATCACTACAAACATAATAAGTCATATTCTTACACACCTTTCTTTAGAAGTTAATGCTCTCTGATTCCGCCCCATCTTTTGCAAATCCACTTGCAACAGTACCCATACCTCTACTATATCCTAGAGGGTCAAACATTACTCTTTGCCCATCAATATATACTACTGTATAAACATGCCCTGTTACATGAATATAATTTGCTTTTAAACCAGCACATCTTAAAAGAACAACTGATAAATGTGCATGGTCACAACAATTAAAAATTCGTGTTCCCATATTTGCTTTAGCAGTACTGTAAATGTTTTGTTCGTTGTAATGGCTGTTTTCATATCTTTTATAAGGGAAATTACTGTTAATCCAATTGTAAATTGATTCTGCTTTTGCTCTTTGTCCTTTTTTACCTTTTGTTAATTGTTTAGCAAACTTACAAGCATCTGCAGGTAAATTACTGTTATCAACACTACTACTTTCTCCATCAGATGAAACATTACTATAATCAATAACTTGATCATCTAAACCTGTAGCATCAACTGCAGGTTCTAAACCTGCTGTTTTAATCATTTCTTTTAAGATTTCAGATATTTTCATTTGAGTAAAATTAAATTCATACTTCTGTTCTAATAATTTACTCATTCCAGAAATCTTCAAACTCATTCCATTTTCATTAAAAGACTCATCAGTAATAAAACCAGTTAAATTAGGTCGTATAGGTTTATTAAAAGTACGATGTTTGCCTAAACTTTCAGCACCTGAATACAAACTTAACCTTACACCTTTATAAAAACGATTTAAATCTTTAATTTCAGGTATGTTAATACTTGCTGAAGCATTAATATCTTCATAATCCAACTCCCATTCCACATGAGTGAATTCACCATAATAATATGTTTCTATGATTTTTCCTTGATGTAATGAAAATCCTTTTGTGAAATTATCATCTTCATCATCGTTAGAAGTATTTTCTAATGTTTCTTTTGTTTCATTATCTGTTTTTTCATCAGAACCATTTAAAGGAATGTACTGTTCCCAGTTTTCTTCATCCGTCTTATACACTTCCAACAATACACGATATATTCTGTATTGTTCTACTTCTGTGAAATGATTAATTACCAAGAAAAATACACTCCATTATTTTTTGTTTTTGGCTTCACGAGCAATACGATCCGCTTCAGATTCCAACTTGTCTTCAGGTATTATGAAAGTATCATTAGGTATCATACTTTCACCTGTAGGTATTTCTTTAACTGTGATTTCTAACTCAAGATGGTTAGGTGATGCTTCACTTGCAGTTTTCTGTATATGTACTTCAGCATCAAATTTACCCCCCATATAAGGGCTTATTACCTCACATGGTTTGCTTACCATATTTTGAAAGATTGTGTCGTAGGTTTCAGGGTGTCCGTCAGGAATATAAATTGTGGTGGTGAAACTAAACTCTCTCACAACATATTTTCCTCGTGTTACTTTTTCAGTTCCTCCAAGAATGGATTGTCTGTTTAATTCTCTACGATTATAAGATTCTTGAGGAGTTATTTCTTCAGGGTAGAATGGGTATCCATCTATTTCAATACTTGCTTCTGCCCCTTCACGAAGGTCACTATACATTCCCATATTTATGCCCCTATTCCTTTTATGTTAATATTTGTTACAGCATCTAATCCTTCAAGTGCATTAATCATGATTTGCTTACTTTCACGTGTAGTTAAGTTCCTTGCATCTAATTGCACTGCACCTTCATGAATATGTAATTCAACATTCTGTGTACTTTTACCCCATTGTGCAGTTGAAGTTAATGTTCCCATTCCGTGTAATTGTTCAAGATTATAATCAGTAGGAACACTTCCTAAACCAACATTTAAACTTGGATTGCCAAAACCAGTTACAATATTTTGCCCTAATCTTTTAGCACTTGCCACAACATTTTTACCTTCTGATACTATGAAATCATTAATATAATTCATTTCATCATAAGTAGCCCATGCCATAGCCCCCGGCGAACCTGTTTCAATACCTCTTTTAAATTCAGCTACAACATCTTGTGCCCCATTACGTGCTGCAGTTTTAGCTGCACTTATCCCATTGTTTACGGCTTGTGTTACATAACTCATTTCTTGTTTCATTGCTTGAGCCATTTTCAAGTTTTGTTTGAATCCTTGTGTTACTGCTTGACCTACTTTTGCCCCTCCACTTCTTCCAGTTCCTACGGCACTGTTTGTTGCTGAGGCTACACGAGCGATAGTGATACTGGATAATGGTGCTAATCCAGTATTCACACCATTTACAATTGATAATCCTATGTTCGCTCCCGCACTATAAAATCCTCCACTCATCGCATATAAAGTGGTTTTTAATTGATTTAAAGCATTTGTAACACTTGTTAACAATGCTCCAATACCCCCATTTAATGTTGTTCCTGCAAGACTGTTTAACTGCATTATCGCAGTTTTAATCGCAGTTACGGCTAACATGATATTCGCGGAAGTGGCAGTTACTACTGGTATGGTATTTAGGTTAGTTGCTGCAGTTGCTACTTGTCTTGCACTTGTACTTACACGATTTAAGGTTTCACCAATATTTTCAGGTATTGTACTGATACCTGATAAACTTGCAATATGTGTTGCAGCATTACTGATTGCATATCTTGCTTGTGCAACTTTAGCATTAATTGCTCCTGCGTTTACTTCACTATTTGCAATACTTGTTAATGGTTTTAAAGTGTTAATCAAAGTTGCAGCTGTACTGCCTACTTTAGATAATTTTGTAGGAATATCATCAGGTATTGTGCTAATGCCGGATAAACTTGCGAGATGTATTGCACTATTACTGATTGCATATCTTGCCTGTGCAACTTTACTTGCAATACTTGCACTATTCACATTCATATTCTGAATACTTGTTAAAGGTTTTAATGTATTGATTACAGTTGCAGTTGTACTTCCTATTTTGGACAATTTTGTTTTAATACCATCCGGAATGTCAGGTAAATCATTTAAACCTTGTAATTGTTTTGCAGCATCAGTTAAAGCAGATTTAGCTGCACGGATACTTTCACCAAGTTGTAATTTTTTAAGGATTGTTCCTAATGCACCATTATCTCCACCCATACTGCTTGATAAACTGTTTAAACTTTTCAATGAATCGGCAACATTTTTAATTCCATCTGAAACTTTTTTAAGTTTCTCACCTGCAGATTGATCAATATCCGGCAGACTACTGAATTGGTTGATAACAGGTGCTGCTTTGATGATTTCATCTTTAGCATCTTCCAAGTGGCTTGTGATTGTTCCAAATGCTCCTCCAAGGTTTACAATGTTTCCCATGTTAATGTCCCAATTAACATCAGATAATGCTCCCATTGCTTTCCCTACATTTGCTAAAGATGATGTTACAGCTTCTAATTTGCTTGCCACACCCTCATCAATAGTGTCCAAGTCACTCATACTGTTGATTTGTTTAGCTGATTCTGTTAATTCTTTTTTAGCTATTGCAAGGTTCTGTGATAATGTTCCTAAATAACCATTTAAGGTTAGTACACTTCCTGCTAATACTGATACTCCAACACTTTCAAGACTCCACATTGCTTTAGCAACTGCTCCAAGACTTGTGCTTAATGCTTGAAGATTACTTGGAACATTTTCAGGAATAGTTATGTCTGCGAATCCTTTAACCAATGTTGCAGTTTTCTTCAACTCATCAACAGCAACTTTAATTGGATCGTTAAATAACATTATTGCAGAGATTCCTTGATAAATCATAGTTAAGTATGAAGTTGCTACTACTGCAGCCATTACTTTACATAATTCCCATATTGCAGCACCTATTTGTTTCAAACCATCAATATCTCCACTTAAATCCAGTTTATCGAAGTTTAATGCTTTGAATACTTCTGCTAATGCTCTTATAAAGATTAATGCTTCTGCAGCTAATGCAACAACTACTGGAATCATTATTGCCACTACTGCTGCAATAGTTAATAATGGTGCTAACATTGAGGATATGCTTGCTCCCAATCCTGATAATCCTGCACTTGCTACTGTTGCTTCAGTTGCTCCGGCCGCAGCTTCTGCACCAACTCCTGCAGGTATCATACCTGCAACTTCACCTAAACCTTCCATTGCTTGTCCAGATTTTTTCATACTTTTACTTTTATCTGCTACAATATCAACACCATCAATAGCAGTATCTAATGCATCTGAAATTTCTTCCTGACTTTTAGAATAATTTTTTATCCTATTAATAATGCTGGAATCCCAACCGTCACTAACTTGGTCTTTTATCCCTTTAGGACTTTTAAGCAAATCTTTTGAGTATACTTTGTTGGAAGTGTTTTGTACTTTGTTTCCTAATTCTCCATTTTTTTCCAAATCCTTTAATAAGGTTCCTGCCTCTTTACGATATTTATCATTATCCTTTTTCAATGCATCAAATGCACTTAATCCTACTTCCGCACCTGTGGCCCCAATACTGGCTTTACTTTCTGTTACTCCACCAGCCACTTGTGCTCCTCCTGCAGCAATATCTGACACATTACTAACAGTATTGGTTGCATCAGCAACACCTTCAACAGCAGCAGCAGTACCTTTAACTGCAGAGGTCACACCATTCCAAACATCTTTTAATTTACCCACACCTTCCTGTAAATTTTTAACACCGTTAGCTACATTAGTGATAGTTTGACCCCATGTACTTGCGGTATCAACTACAGCAGTAGCTCCAAGTATACCTGCGAACAAACCTCCACCAGTAGCTTTGTTCAAATCAATTAATGCTCTTTTAGCATCTTTAATTCCAGGTAGGAATTCATTACCTAATTTTTTACCAGCACTACTGAACTGTTTCTCCAATTGCTTGTCTAAACCTTCGTTAGTTTCCATTAACTCTTTAGTATCACCAGTTAATTGTTGTACTGCAGCCATATAACCTTCAATATCGTTTTCATCACCATCCCATAAACCAGTACTTTTTAAAGCATCCACAGTGATTCCATATTGGTCAAGACTTGCACAAGCTCCTTTAATACCTTTACTTAAATCCATCATTGCAGTTTCTGCTAACTCAGTACTTCCAGTTTGTGCTAAAACTTTTGCACCAAAACCAGCCATTGCTTCTGTAGCATCATAAATCTGTTGGTCTGTTGCACCTGTCGCGGTTTTAAAAGCATTCATTGCAGGAATTAAACTTTGCATACTAACAAGACTACTGTTAGTAACATCATCAACATGCTGATTTAATTTACTTGCAGCCTCACTTGTACTACTCATCATTTTCAATAGTACACTATTTGTTTCTGCTTTACTACTTGTTCCGAAGATGTTGTCCATTGCGGTTTTCCCACCGTTTACTTTAGACACCATACTGTCTAAACCAGAACTTACCTGTAGTAAACCAGAGTTAATATCGTTTCCGGCAGTTAAAGCACGACTACCCATGCTTTGAACATTTTTATCTATGTTTTTTGCAACATTACTTACTTCATCTTTTCCGAAAAATGTTAGCATTATTTCTTCAGCAGTAGCCATACTTTTTACCACCTATTATTTTTTCTTCTTTGCTTGTTTAATTCTCTGATTTGCTCTTGCTCGTGTCTTATTTCCATACCATACTTCCACATTAACATCATAATATCTAAATCATTCCTTTTATAAATCACTTCACTGATAGGCATGCTTAAATGTTTACTAACACGGAAATAAACTTCACCGATAAAACTATCTAACAGGTGGAAATAATTCTTCCGTGAAAGTATCATTTAATTTTAACCTGCCACGGACTTCATGGAATAAACTTGTTTTAGTATCTAAATCTATTTGCTCCCAAAATTGGAGGTTTTCTTCGAAAGTTTTTTCAGGATCATCTACGAATTCCATACGGTCTGCAAGAAATTCATTGATGATTTTTAAATTGTTATCTAAATCATAAGCTTTTTCCATGATTTTATCTGATAATGCCTGATACATTTTATGTTCTTCAGGACTCATTGGTTGTTTTGTTTCTGCTTTTGCGATTAATTTTTTCTCATCACGGTTTAAATCACGGAATAATCCCATTTGTGTACCCATTCCTTCAAGGTATTGTTTGTCAGTGTAAGGTTTTATCCTCATTTGTAATAGGAATCTCTGACCGTTTATATAGTAATTCATGTCTATACGATATTGTGATTTGTCATGTATTAATTCAAGTAGTTGTGATTGTGTTTTCACGATTTGTTGTGTTGCTTCAATGTTTTGTTCTGCTACTTCCGTGTTGTATTTTTTGAAGTATGGTCTGTAATCGTGTAATAATTGTTTTAATTCTTTTTGTTCTTGTTCGGTTAATGTTTCATGATTAACACATTTATCCACTAACATTTGCTCGTGTTCTGTTAAATAATCATAAGGTAATTCTTTGCATTCATTTGGGAATTTGGTTTCCCATAAGAATTTTGTTGTTTGTTCACTGACCATGATAAATCTCCTTTTTTTCTCAATTTTTTTTATGAAATTGTTATGTTTAGGAATCGAACCTATATTAAATACACCAATACCATAACTAAAAAAAATATGGATAAGAATTATTTCTTATCCTTAACACCTAATGCTATACCAGATACATCAATACTCATTCCTTCATCGTCCTGTGTAGGTGTGCAGGAATCAATACGACAATGTAACAAGGTGAACAATTCTTTATAATCCCCATCATCATTAAAATTAAAAACTCCAATAGGGAAGTTTCTCCTGTTTCTTTGATAATCCCTCAACATACTGAAGAATTCAGGGGAAACACTATTAGCTTCCCATTTATACTCGTTTTTACCTCCTTTGTAACCTATAGGGTCACGACTGTTAGTGGCTGGACGAGTTTCAGATTCACTACTGAATTCCACATTAAAATCTTCACAAACAATAACTTCTTTATCTAATCTTAATTCACCAAGGTCATATGTGTTATCATCAGGATTTATTGTTATACTCATACTTAATTACCTCCTACTGTTGCGTTAGGTGCTTCAATATACATACTAAATCCAATAAGTAAAGTACTGTTTACAGGTACTGCCACACCTTCAACTTTCAAATCATAGGGATTAGTTTCAGACTCAATAACATTAATTTCAGTACCTGCCATCATGTAACCATCACTAATTTTACCATCAACAAGGACATCTAAATCGGATTGAAGGAAGCTAAGATTAGTTTCGGTTTCATTTCTTTTCAATTGAACATACAAGATGTCATAAGCTTCTCTGATTAATTGGTCTACATTACGGCGAGCATGGAATAAACTATCATTAGGTCTGTTATCTGGTGTGGTTGCGAATGCAGTTGACACAGCAAGATTGATTCTTGGGTGTATTTCTTGTGCTGCTAATTCATCATTAATAAAAATAATTCCTGCAGCTTGTAACTCATCTGCTTGTTCACGAGTACGGTTACTGAATTCTCCAGGTTTTATTGTTCTGAAATCAGTGTATCCTGGTTCCTCATAGTAAGGTGTTATGCATATTTTCGCAATACTTTTTCCAAAATAGGTTGGTTCGATTAATCCTATACGAGTGTTTTGAATGTAGTTTGTTTGACTATCATCAGTATATTTGATTAAATCTTCATCAGTTGCATCTGCAATGGTGAAGTAAGCATTTCTTGGGTTTCCATGTGTACTGTCTTCTTTGATAATTTCCACAGCAGAATTCATAATACTGATTACATCAGATATTTCATCGGTTTTTTTGAAACCAACATATGCTTCCACTTGTATTTCTCTTTTCTTTTTAGCCTCATCCATTGCATCAGTCCATGTTTTAGCAGTTTTAAGATCTGCTTCACCAAGATCTATTACATAAATGTAGGGTACACTTGCATCTTCACTTTGTGTTTTGCGGATTTCTTGGAAGAAATCTCTGATAACTTCAAGTAATGGGTTAGATTCAAGGTTTGTTCCTAATCCTCCGTTTTCCACGGTTTTGTATACTTGTTGGAAGTTTTTAAATTTCTGAATACTGGTTTTAGGTGTTTTGTTTCCACTTACACCAATAAAACAAGGTATTTCTGCACCAACCCCTGCTAATGTTGGGTTGCTGTCGGATTCAAAGTATTTTACTTTTGGAGTTTCGTTTATACTCATATTCATTATTCTCCTAGGTAATTGGTTATTATTTTATTCAATTCTTCAACGGTAATGGTTGGTTGTAGGTTTTCAATACCATACAATATTTTTTCTTTACAATATTGATTGTATAATCCTGCACGAGTTAAAGCTCCCATGATAATGTAATTTCGGGTAGGGTTTTCTTGCACTGCTTCATATAAGATTTTCATATCTTTCTTTTTGGGTGCTGATTTAACAGGTGCAGTTTTTTTGGTTTTGTCAGTCATATTAAACTCTCCATTTTAAGATTAGCGTAGGTTTCTCCACCGATACGGTGATAAGTTTGATAAGTTATTCTTAATTTGATTATTGAACGCAATACTGGTTCATGAACATTTAATTCATCCAGACTGGTGATGCTGTTGAGATAGGATTTGTTTTTAATGATGTGGTTATGTCGGAAAAATGGTTTGTAAATAGTTAAATCAGGGCATTGTTGTTTGTGACTGCGATGATTATTTAAGGTTTTACTCAAACATTCTTCATGTATTGCTTCACACTCCATAGTATCCGGTTTGTAATTGTAGCAGGTACTGTAATGATTAGATTCTGCTAATAAGAATCTTTTTTGTACTTGTTCAACAAGACTTAACCGTTCATGATTTGTATTACACCATATGTTAATCCATAAATCGTCTAGGTATGTTTTTCGAATGTATTGTACTTGATCCACTTCAACATATTCTCTTTTTTGAAATGTTGTGTCTGCAGTTTGTATAGTAATGCAGGGTGTAGTGTCTATTTCAGGATATCCTAATAGGATTGGTGTTTCCTGATTATCATAGGTGATGTGAGTGTTTAGTAGGGTGTAGAATGCTTCTTCCATTTGTGTCATAATAATCCTGCTTTACTTAATTCTTGGTGGAAATATTCTTTCATTTTAGGAGTTACTTTGTTTAAGGTTCGTGTGACGAATGGGTTTGCAGGCATTTTACATGTTCCGAAATTCACATATACCCAGTAGTGGTCACCGTCTTTTGATGTTGCTTTTGACCTTAATTCACCAGTTAATGGTTTTGGTTTGTGTTTACTTATTGTTCTTTGCAAGTTTCCGCTTGGTTTGTAACCTGTTCGGCTTCTTGAGTGTCCAGGTCTTGGCACTTCTCTTTTCATGGTGTTTTCTGAATCATGTAAGGTGTGGTCTATGGTGTTTTGTAATGGTTGTTGAAATCCTTTACCTGTTAGTCCAAGTTTCTTGTAGTATGATGGACTGAAACTTACATCCACTCCGAACCCCATTTTTATTCTCCTTTTTTCCTTAATTTCCTTATCACACATTTTTTAAAGTTAAGGAGGTGATTCCATTCTTCAACACTACCTACTACTTCATAACATTCCTTTTGTATTTGGAGATGGTCAGTATCGTTTAATTGAGAGTGAATAGGAATATATACATTGTAAGTGTCTTGTAGTATTTTTCCAAATATTTCCATCATTGATTCATTACTTAATGGTTGTATGTCTGCAGTAATGGTTTCTCTGTAAGTGTAGGTTTTGTCCCCGTACTTGTCCAGTCCATTGTAAGTGTATAAGTCAATGTTTGCATTTGGGAAGAATGGAATCATGGTTTCATATCATCCTTAAAAATGTTGTGTATCGGTTGTTTAATTCCTGTATCAGAGTGTTTATTCGGTTACTGGTTAATGTGGTGTTATCGTAGGTGATAGTGACTTCGCCTTCTTTTATACTACTAGCGTCTTTGTTTGGTGTTTTGTCTAGATGGTATTCTAGTAATTGGAGGATTAATGGTGTGATGTATGTGTTGTAATCATTATCAGTTAATCCTGCAATGTATTCCAGTCTTAAAAAACCCTTCCAAGTCCTGTTAAAATAGATGATACCATCATCAAAGTTAATTTGATAATCCTTATCTTCATGTAAACAATACTCTCCGATTTTCAGACTATGAATACTTTGCAAAGGAAACATATCAACGACTAAAACACCACCATTAAAACTTTTTTGTGTTTGAGTGAAACTAGTAGCAGTAACAGGGAAATCTAACTTCTGATTAACTTCAACTTTAACCTTAGACAATAACTTATTAAACTCTTCATCAGTTAATTCGAAACCATCATCAATTAAAAATTGTTTCAAGTCTTGTTCAGTAATCATATTTTTACAATCCCCCCCCAATATTATCCACATAGTTATGCTTTAATTAACTTCACATTAAAAGTATGGTCTTCAGAAATACTGTTAGTACCAGTATAATCATTATAACCTGTTTTAGATACAGTTATATTTTGATTTCCTTTAGGTACATTTTTAACAGTACAACCACCAGCACTACCAGTAGTTCCTGTTAAACCTGCAATACTAACAACAGCTCCTTCAATAGGACCATCATCATCAGTTACATTAAAACTTATGTTAAATGTTTCAGGATTCCCCTCAGTATCAGGGAGAATTAGTTTTAGTTCCAATACCAGTAAACAAACCATTTTTAAACTCACCATTAGTCAACATGGTAAGGAATGTTGCAACAACATTCTTATAAGCTAATTTGTTCACTGGCAAATCAGTAATCAAAGTAGGAGGCATTAACCTTCTAACCTCAACAGTGGTTGAGTCAATAATAGCTAATTTATCTCCTTTACTAGTATCCCAATTACGGTCTACAAGAATAGGTAATTCAGTACCTAACATTGATTCATAAGTAGTTACACGATGTCCTAATCCAATATCAACTTTATCATTGTATCTTCTGTAAGGTGCAACTAATGCCTTTAATTGTTTAGCAACACCATAACTACAAACAATAACATCAGGGTTACTGTTATCATTATTTAAATCCTCTAACATATCATCAATAACGGATTCAGTGATTGCTTCACCTTTTAAATCTTCAGTATGGGATTTAATAGTATTATTAATTCCTTTAAAATCTTTACTAGTGCCAGTACCAGTTCCTTCAAGGATTGCTTTATCAGTTTTGTTATTAACATCGATGAATTTTTGTTCTTGTCTACGAGCAAGTAAATCCAAATATTTATTACCTATTTGACTCATCATAGAAACTTCAATAGGTGCTACTAATGCTTTCATTTTATCAGTAACATCTTCAATGTTTTCAGGATTTGCATCAGGAATATCATCTAATTCATCAATCCATTTAACATCATCAGCTTCTCTAGTTTCAGTGAAGTATCCTACAAGAGCAGCTTTATTATCAAATACTTGTCCTTTGCTTTCCAAATATCTTAAAAATGGTGCATTCTCAAAGGTTTTAGTTTGCAATACCTCACTGTATTCAAGTTGCATTGCATTAGGATAATCACTTACTTGTTGAAAAGTTTTTTTCAATTCATCAATCTCTGCAGATTGTGTTGCTATTTTACTTATTACATCATCAAGATTCATAATTTATTACCTTCTCTTATTATTATTTTTTATAAATTATTAGAAATCGCATTAATTAAAGGATTCCTTGTTAACTGTTTCCTCATTAACACTTCAGCAGCTTCTTCAGTACTGAAAGTCTTTTTAACTGGTTCAGGTTGTTGAGGAACAAGTACCTGAGATTGAGGTTTACGAGTTTCGGTTAAGTTTTTGAAGAATTTTTCCTCAAAATCATGGAATGATTTTTGAATCATGTTTTGAACATCTTCAGGTTTAATATTTTTTTGTGTAGTGTCAGTTGGTGCATCATTAGTAGAATCATTGCCGGAATCTTGAGCAGGTTCATTGTTTTGTACTTCTTCTTGTACAATGTCTCGTATTTCTGATTTCACATTATTTGTGATTTTTTCTATGATGCCCTCTTCTTTTTCACTCCATAATTCATCAACTATGGTTTGTATTTCTGATTTTAAATCCACGGTGTCTTGTGTTTGTGGGTCTTCAATATGATCTGGTTTATTATTGTCTTCGTTAGCCATATGGTTACTCCCCATATTTTTTATTATTTTATTACAGACTCCTGCAATACAGTTGCCTTCTACAATCCCATTTTTAGTTGTGGTGACTGTTCCGAGGGTGTCCATGTTTGCAGGTATTCCTGTTAAACTGATTTCATCAAGTCTTGCATTTTTTATTGTCCATCCCCCATCCTTGTTACGGTCATATTCTGTTGGTGCTCCACCGATACTGAGACCAAGGTTTACTCCTATGTCGAGCATTTCTTTGATTTCCGGTGCGTATTTGGATAAGATTGTTGCTCCAACTTTTAATATGTTGTTATCAGAATCTAGGACTTTATTTATTGTTCCTAATAATCCTGTGAATAAACCATATTCATGGTCTCCATGAAGGTTTCTATTACTTGTTAGTAATTGTTTTTTCATGGATTCAATGGCTGATGGTAGTATTATGTCTTTTTGCAAGTCTTGGTTTGTTGTACTTGCTATTCCAATTATGTCTAGTGTCCCATTTTCGTTTAAGTTATATTTTGTTTGTTGGTTTTTGGTTAATGGTAGGTAGACGCGGAATTGGTTGTTTTTAAGTGTCATAATCGTTATTATATTGGAAATCTTTTTTTAAATAGTAAGGATGGGTTGTGTTAACTATTCACTCCCTCCTCATTACTATTATTAAAAAAGGATGTTTTTCCGGTTTTTTTAGTTATTGTTTTTTAGGTGATAAAAAAATACATATTTTAATCTTCTTCAATATTCACCGTAGACAATTAGAAAAAAATAGTAAATTTAGGATTAATATAAAAGTATAAATCTGTCTCTTATACACATCTCCGAGCC
>ERZ1026868.304-NODE-304-length-35488-cov-4.493918_pt1 | contig 35488 bp, 57 predicted proteins | sample MGYA00380164_ERZ1026868 | MGnify/ENA primary metagenome ERZ1026868 (study PRJEB33269, sample SAMEA4719800) | human gut metagenome | biome: human-associated habitat; feature: organic feature; material: feces | place: Cameroon | collected 2013-10 ...
CGCCTTGCTGTACGCCGCCAGACGATAGAAATTATATGCGCCTACCGCATAATTGGCATCACCTGCACCTAAACAGCCCAGATATGTATTTTTTGTTGATTTCTTATAGTCGGACAATGTTTTTGTCCCAACCAGTGCGCCGTTTACATAGAACTTAAACGCCTCACCGTCATAGGTTATAGCCAAACCGTACGGCGTGTTCTGGGTAAATGCTGAGGCGATATTCAGGTAACTGGACGATGATTCAGACCGTATGGACGCATTCACCTGACCATTTTCAGTGTAAATACCAAAACCAGCCTTGTCAAAATTGCTGATAATATCATTTTCGCCCGTAGTTCCGCCTATTATTTCAACAAACAGTTCTACAGTAAAATGGTCATAATCAATCAGGTCAGGTATTTTCATCGCCGTAGCGATACCTGCCTGTTTGATGTAGTGGTTAGATGCTATCAGCCCGGAACCGCTACCGTCTGTATATCGGCTCATGGTCTGACTATTTATCATATCTACCCATGTGTTGCCGTTCGTGGCATGCTTGGGCGGAAAATTATAAATACCGTCATAGAACATCTTTGCTCCGGGGGTATATCCAAGCGATGTAGGGGTTATGTCAACAGTTTCACCCCCTTTCCCCGCTACCTTAAAACGGTTGCTGTCGCTGTACTGACCAACGACCGTGACAGTGCCATTTCCGCTTAAATACAGCATAGTGCCATTGAATTTATTGCCGCAGTTGGCGATGACAAAACTGCTGTCCTTAGCGACAGTCACTACACCGTCAGCACCAGCCACACACTCGGCATTAACGGTCGATACCTGTATCGCACTGCTGCCATCGTTCCTGATACCGTAAAACGGATAACGGCGGTCAAATTCCACCGTTGTCAGACCGCTGACAGCTACAGTTGTTTCCTGGGTTGTTATCATCATATAAATTCCTCCCTTTTAGGTTTTAAAAGCCTCATAAAACGCCTTTTCTGCCCTGCACAGCTCCGCCGCAATAGACGGGTAAAGTGATGCTGTGCTTGGCGCTGCGTATCCATAGCCATTAGATGCCACATTGTTACCAACCGCATATATGGTGCTTGATGTACTGTTAGTCTGCTCATCGGTGCCCGTCTGTTCATCGGTTGCGGAATCATAATACGTATATTTATACTTATATGTCAAGCTAAGTCCAATCTCATTAGCCCCGTATTGTCTCGGCTGTGCGGTTGCGCTGGCTTCAACCAATTCCCATTCTGACAAATTTACCTTGTGGATTATGCCGGATTCGGTGTCATATACATACGCCCATTGATTCCAGAACATAGTAAACGTAGAATACGCCCCATAAAATGGGACATTGTTTTTTGAAACGACCTTGCACAGCATTCCATAATTATACCGTACATTTATGTTATATTGCGCATAGGTGGTGTTGCCGCTTTCTATATAGCCCAACGTATTATCAGCATGGACTTTAACATCCGTTCGATAATCCCCATAGCTCAGACTGCACGCAGTAGGCAACGCCGCCAACTGTTCCAGTGTCAGAAACCCGCTGCTCTGCGGCACATCAACCGTCACAGGCGCAAATCCCACATACCCCTCAGCTTTTTCAGCCTCGGAAACATTGTATGTGCCGTTTTCTGTTATGGTTATGGGCTTGACCTTCCCGCCAGAACCGCTGTTCATCTGCGCCAAAATGAGCGAACTGACAATATCATTCACCGCTGGCATAGCTTATCGCCTCGCTTTCCGTGATCTCTTCAAACGTAACAACAGGATTTGTCCTTACATTACCCGACCCCTGCGTTTTTACAGTGAGTTTTCCATATTTGGAAGCCTTGAATATCATAAAGCTTTCATTTTCGGAAACCACTTTTGTTACAAACGGAGCCGCAAGAGCTTCATATGTAAAATAGTCCTCGCTGCATACGTGTATCTCAACGGGTACGCCCTCAATGGGCTGATAATGAGTGCGATCAAGTTCTTCCACAATAAGCCCTCCTTACAGCTTGACCTTTGTGCCGTCACCGTTTTTGTTGACAAACCAGTTGCCGTGAACAGTTCCTACTTTAACGCACTGTTCAAGCAGTCGGTTCATCTTGCTGACGTATGTTGCTTCACTCTCGTTTATCTGGGCGGCTGACAGGCTCGCTACGGCTCTCAAAGCGCCAAAGCTTATAACTATCGAGGTGCAACGGTAGGGGGTTGTCTTGCCCTCAAAATACGCCTGTCCGCACACTTCAATGTTGCTGCTTATTACCGCCTTGTCAACGGAAAATGCCATATAGTCATAATATCCGCCGTCTGTGCCGTATATCTGCGCCGCAATAGCCTGCGCAACAGCTTCAAGCAGATAATCGCCGCTGAGAAAAAGAGTGCTTTTGTAATCGCCGCCGCAAAAGTTATAAATGTAGTTGTTGCGTGTGTCCTCAGCGTAAATGCCTGTTATCCTTTTTACGGATTTTTCAACGATCGCCGAATGTTCGCCCTTGTTGACGTTTGCAGCACTGCTGCTGCTTCCGAAAGCAACAAATTTCAGATGATTGTCATTGCCGCAGTACCATACGCCGCAGTCCGCTTCCGACAGCCTTTGAAGAATGTTTCTCATGCTGCCTTTAAGGTCACTGTACGTTATCTTGCTCACTCTGGAAGTATTGCTGTTTCCGCTGAACCCTGCCTGATTGGCAAGGTCATCGAGTACAAGAGAAGTATCATACTGCTTTTCAGTCTTTTTCTTTTTTTTGCTGCTCGAAGAGCTTCCTGAACTGCCTGAACCCGAACTGCTCGACCCGGAGCTGTCGATACCCGATGATGATGTTCCGCTGTTCTCATTGTTTACTGTATCACTGCCATCGCTTGTGGTCGTATCCTCGTCATACTGCTTGTAATTGCTGTAGTCAAACGGAAGATCAAGCCGCTTGCAAAGGTCGTATGCAGTAAAGCTTACTGATACGCCGTTAAAGTCTGAGCTGTCAATGTAGTAGTCAGGGAACTCCCAATCCTTGTAGCTTACAATGATATGTGCGCCCTGCCCGAACTTGTTTGATGTAAACACATTACCCGAAAGCTGAGTTGTGGATACTCCGCTCGTTCCTATGCCGTCCACGCTTTTGGAAATGGTAATGCCGCTCAGATATTCCCCGGTGTATTCAGTGCCGTCAATGGTCAGCGTTAAATCGGATAAGCTAAAGACCGTCCAGGGGGATAGTATCGGTACTCATCGACAGCGATATATCCCATGTCTCAGGCTCCTCTATCGTAAGTTCACAGGATATGTCAGGTCGTTTGAATGTGGCGGTGTACGCTTTCGGTGTTGCGTATGTCACCGACAGCGTATCCGTTTCGCAGGCGGAGCATATCGCTTCTGCTACACTCTTCGGAACTTCACCCAGATTTGCGGAAATGGAGACCTTGCGCCCGATAAGGTCAGCTTTTTCCTGCTCATATATATTTTTGAACGATGCGCTGTCATATACAGGCTCAGTCCTTACCGAATATCCCTCTTCAAGATAGTCGCTGACATCTATCGTTCCCAGTTTAAGCATAACCATTTCAGTTTCCCTCCTGTATCTGGATTTTCTTGTTCTCCTCGTTCACGATCTCTGCAATAACACGCTTTCCGTCAGAAGTAAGCCTGAGGTTAACATCAATAGTCTGCGTGCTGCCTGACTTCTGCTGAGTGCTTCCGGCACCCTTGCTTTCAGTCTGTGTTGCAGTGACCGATGCAGCCGCTTTGTATCCGCTTGAAGAGTTGGTAACAGCCGCATTCTGTACGTCTGTCTTTATCTGCATATCAATACCTGTATTATCAAATATCGTCTGCAAAGCCTCTTCAATTTTGCCCTGGTCATTGCTTATGGAATTTACTATGTTATCCACAAGAGTATCGCCGATATTGCTTTCAGCCACAATGCTCGTTATGGTCGATGTAAGGTCAACAGTTCCATCGGAAATGCCTTTGTTCACAGCTTCCATAAGGTCATTTGCAGAGCTTTGCAGGCTCTTGAAGGCATCTTCCTTGTTGATGTCAAAGCCCTCGATAAACGAAAGCACAGTGTTCATTCCTGCGTTCTTGACATCATCTGAAAGCCCTGTAAAAAGCCCCTCCGCTTCCTTGATAAAGCCGCTCTGAAGCTCGTCAATATCGTCCTGATACCTGTTGTTTGCAATTTGGGTAGTGGTTTCGTCAAGTTTCTTGTAAGATGAATTGATCTTGTTGAACTCTTCATCACTCATTTTGTTCATCTGCTTGGCGAATACCATTGCCTGGTCAAGGCTGAGACCGTTCAGCTCATCAAGGAGACCGTCCGCAAGCCCTCTCTTCTGGAGAGCTTCTATTTCCTTGGCGTATTTCTCACGTTCCTGCGCCATCTTTGCAATATTCTCAATGGTGTAGGTGTTATAAGTTTCACCTGTTTTCTTATCCGTTTCGGTAGATACGGTAAAGATGCTCTCGCCCATGAGCTTCTGCTTGTACTTGTCACGGAGCTTGATTATCTCATCATAACTCTTTTTGTACTCGTTTATCAGCTCGGTAAGATTGGACTTAACGCCTTTGATCTCCTGCTTTGCCTTGTCCTGTGCAGATTTGTATATAGTTTTTTCGGCACTGTCAAGCTCTTTCTGAGTGGTTTCACTGAGCTTGCGCCTGCCTGTTGCAACTTCCTTGGTGTACTTCTCGTAAAGCTCGCTTTCCTCATCAAGCTGATTGGCAATAGCTTCTATACGGTCATAATACTCGGAAGCTGAGATCTCTCCGTTTTCCTTCGCCAGCTCCGCAAGATAATGCTGGTGCTTTGCGGTAGCATCGTCCATCTTTTCAACAGAATTTGTTACCTGAACTGTAGCATCGTCAACACTCTCTGCCACTTCGGAAAAGTGCTTTTTAGCATCTTCTTCTGCCTGCTTTGCAGCGTTGTCGCCGAAATTGCCGCTAAGTCCCCAGCTTTCGCTGTTCTTTTCAAACTCTGTCTTGGCATCTTCTCTTGCAGCTGCCAGATCTTCGATGAGCTGTTCTGTATTGGCAATTTGGCTGTCAAAATACTCTTCAAAACTTTTGCCGGAATGCTCATATTCAGTGCGCATCCATTCGGGCATCGCTGATGTATCATATATACCGCTTTTGCCAAACTCATTAAAGGTATTGTTCAGCTCGCCGAGTTTTTTTGTAGCGTCCGCCGACATCTTGTTGATCTGTTCAACAGTCAGGTCTTTGTAACGGCTTACACGTTCAGCCTCTGCCTGCGCCATTTTTTCGGTGTAATCAGCATCGCCGTGCATAGCGTTGCTGAATGCCTCTTCCATGGCTTTGTACATATTTGCCCCGACTGCGTGCCAGTCATAATTTGCAATATATGAACCAATGGCTTCACAGAAATCCACAGCAAACTCGATCACCGCAGGAATAGCTTCGATCAGCGCAGTGTTCAGCTTGTCAACAATAACGGGTCCTTTTTCCAGCAAAACACCTATGGAATTTATCAGACCCTTTGCCAGCCCGATAATCAGGTTCTTTGCTGCTTCAAACAGCTTGTCTCGGTTGTCAAGCAACGTGTCAGCTATAGTCAGTACAGCGTCCACAGCGGCGGGAATAAGCTCCGGGAGGTTGTTTGATATGCCGTCAGCCAAGGCAATAAGAAGGTCAACAGCGCCCTGCGTAATGATTTCCGCATTTGAAAGAATAGTCTCAATAAGCGCTGATATAAGGTCGAGAGCACAGCTGACAAATGTGGGGGCAGCCGTGGAAATGATGTTTATAATGTCCTGCATCAGCGTTTGCAGCCCCGATGTTATCTGTTCGGTAACAGTAGGCATCTGCTCAACTACTTCATCAACAAGCCCCTGTAATCCGCCTTCCTGAAAAGCTTCATTCAGCGCATTGATGTAGTTGATAATAGGATCTGTATTAAATCCGATATTTACCGCCTGCGAAATGCTTATGAAAAAGTCGTTCAGAGCATTTCTTGTCATTTGCAGCTTGCTTTCAGTGGTTTCATATCGCTTTGAGGCTTCTGTAACAAGTGCTGAATGTTCTTCCCAGGCAGTGTTTGATGTGTCGATGGTTCTTGTCAGAAGGTCGCCTGCACTGCCCAACGCAAGTATAGCATTTGAAAGGCGGACTTCCTTTAATCCCATTTCATTAAGGATATTCAGAGCCGAGCCGCCGTTGTTGTTAAGCTCTCCCAAGCCTGTTATAAACGCATTTATTGCCTGAGTGCCGTCCTCTTTGAAGAGCTTTGTGAACTCTTCCTGCGTCATTCCTGCTACTTCTGCGTATTTGGAAAGGTTCTTTGACTGAGTTTCTACAGCTGTCTGTACCTTTTTGATAAAGGTTGACATAGCCGTTCCGCCCGCTTCTGCCTCGATACCTACAGAGGAAAGTGCGGTCGAAAGTGCAAGAATGCCCTGCTCGCTTATGCCCGCCGTTGTAGCAGTTGCCGCCAGTCGGGTCGCCATATTGACGATATCCTGCTCTGTGGTAGCATAGTTGTTGCCAAGGTCAACTATAGCAGAGCCAAGGTTCAGATATTCTCCCGGATCCATCTTTGTGACGTTTGCGAACTTTGCCAACGCCGAAGCTGCTTCTTCCGCTCCGATGTTGGTAGAGTTGCCCAGGTCGATCATTGTTTTGGAGAATGATTTTATATCTTCAGTATGAATACCCAGCTGACCTGCCGCTTCAGCAACTGCCGAGATTTCCTCGACCGTTGAAGGCAGTTCCTTTGACATATCCCTTATCTGCTTTTCAAGATCCGCATAGCTTATATTCGCCGTCTCATCAACAGTCTTTGTAACGCCCGTAAAAGCGCTTTCAAAGCTTACACCAGCTTGCCAGATGTTTTGTGCAAGCTCAGTGGTTTTGTCGATAGTCTTTTCAACAGCGTCCGCAATAAGATGACCAAACGCATTTTGCATCGTATTGCCAAGACCCGATACTGCGTTTCTTGCTCTGCTTCCTTCTCCGAAAGCATCGTCAATATCGTCTCCCGTCTGGTTCGCCTGTTCACCTATCTCAGCCAAGCGGTCAGCAAGGTCTTTCATAGCCTTATCAATGGCTGTGCCGATAGAATTATTTATATCCTCCGCAAGACCATTTATCGCTTTTTGAAATTTGCCGTCATCAGCATCAATTTCAATAATTACAGATCCATCTACTCCGCTTGCTGCCATTTTCGGCTCACCTCACTTCTCAAATGCGCCCGAGAAGCCTCTTTCGGTATGCCTCATCTCTCTCTTCCTTAGTCATGGGTATAGCCTTTTCAGTCGGAAGAGCATAAAACTCTTTAAGCTTTCTGTACCTTTCACGCTCTTTTTTGTTGCTGATATCGTTAAGATTGATGCCTCGATAACTCATTATCTTGACAAACTCGCAGTTCTCACCGAGATCGGCAAAATATCCTCTGAACAGCCACCAGTGCAGCTCGCATGATGTAAGATCAATGCCGTACTGCGCTCTGAATGCCGATGCAATGCGCTGTCCGTCTATCTCGTAATCATACAGCCTTACATTGCGCCTTGTAGCGCCTGCCCTGTTTTTGGAGCTTGTTATAGGCTCTCCGCAGCGGTAAAACCACCACATAGCCTTGATAGCTGCGTCCAGGTCATTGGGTATATTGCCCTTGTAAAAGCTTATCATGGCTGTTTTAAAAATCTCAGCACGCTTTTTCTTGTCTCTGCCGTTGTCTTTCAGAAGTTCGTTTTCAAATCGTGCCATACAGCGGAAATCCGTATTAACAGGAAGCTCCGCCCCTGCAACTGTTACAGCAGAGGGGAGCTTGTCAAAAAGAATGCGGCTCATATTATTCCAGCTTCATCTCGTTGCTGAAATCAGCAGCGTTAAAGCCCTCTGTAACAGCCTTGATAAACTTCATGTAGTCAAGCGCATCTGCCTTGGGGAAAAGTGCGTTGAAATCCTCTCCGCTCTCTTCAACAATGACCTTTACGCTTGCGCCGATGTCTCTTATACCCTTGACCAGCTCAGGAATGGTCTTGAAATCCTTAAAAGCTGACACCTTTTCCTTTGTGCTTTCAATGGCTTCCAGAACATCAGCATTTGTAATACTTACCTCGATATCAGTGCCGTTGTAATTTACCTTCATATAACTTACCTCCATTATTATACTTAACGTCCAAACCCCTCGAAATCGAGTGGTTTGTGTGCTGTTTGAAGCCTCTGAACGGTAGGGTTATTCGTTTACAGGCTCGTAAGTCTTTTCAAAGATATCAGGCTTGCAAGGATACTGTTCTCCGTTCACACCAGTGATGATGTAGTCGCCGACAGACGCTGTCATATCACCCTCTAATGTGTGGATAACAACTTCCTTGTCAGTCTGATACGCTTCTACCACAACAGGCTTCTTGCGGTATTTCATGACATCATATCCTTTCGATTGATTAAAGATTGGATAAATTCGACACAACTGAGTGTTATAGCGTGTATTAAACCCTGCCGTACTGTCTCATGCGCCTTTTGGTGTGTGTCCTGCGCCTGATGCAGTAATCAGCATATATGCTGATGTCGGGTGCATATGTGGGTCTGGGCAATGCCATGGTTGCGCTGTAATATGGAACGTCAAACATTGTTATCATCTCACTTTTCCCATAATTTCATTTTACTGAACTCCTCGAAATGAAAGTGCTGAGAAATTACAGTGCAACGCCCTCAATTACTGCTCTTGCCTGCAATACAGCGATATAATCTTCCATCGCCCTCACCTGAAGCTCATACAGTGATCTGGGGCAAGTGGGTGTAAAATTCAGTCCACCTTTATCCCATCTTTCAAGCATTGCTTTGAGCTTTTCACAGCGTATCGCAACCTGCCCATACTCGGCTTTGAATCTGTCCTTGTAATCGGTACTTGCCATAAGCTCGGCTGTGTCTGTCAGCTCCATAGGTCTTGCTGTTGTTTCGTTCATAACATCATATCCTTTCTGTTTAATACTTTTCAGGGCAGTCTAAGCCGTAAAAAATAACGTAAAGAACGCCGTTAAACAGACCAAAAACATCTGCATGAGTATCTTTGGAACGTTCAACCATTCTCTCAAAGAAATTATCCATATCCTCCCCGGCATTTGCTTTAAGAAGATCGTATATTTCCACTTTATTCACCTCTTTGCAACACTCACTCAACACGCATCTGAGTGTTAAAATGCGTGTTGGTAAGGACAATTATGTCACTATCAACAGTTTATAATGCGTGTTGAGCGTGTTATCCTTATAAACTTATAACTCAGGTGCTGTCATCTTCATAGGTGTATGCAGTAGGCGCAGCGCCGTTCTTGGAAAGTGTAGCGGAAAATCCTGCATTATCACCTGCATTACCGCCGCCGTCCTTATCAACAGCAATGGAGATCTTGCCCTTTTCGCCCTTGCCTGTTTTCAGTGAGAAGTAAACGTAATCAGTGATAACGTCAGAGCCTGTCTTGTACTTAACGCTATCCATATAGTCCTGAGCCTCATCGCCCTCATAGCGGTCAGCGGTGATGGTGAAGGTTCTCTGTGTGGACTTCTTGGTGGTGGACTTACCCGCTCTGATATACTGCTTGTCGTTGCTTTCGGAATTGAGTGAGCTGTCAACGCCCTCTGTATGTTCCTGTACAACAGCGTAATCAGCGACCTTTTCAGATGTGGAGCTTACCTTAATGGCAAGCGCATAATCGTCAGCCATTACCTCACCCGTATAACTTGCGTTAGGGGTGTAATCCTTCATAAGATCTTTAAGAAGCATAAATCATTCTCCTTTTCATTAGTTTTTATAGGTCATTACCCATATTGACTGATATGTGACCTCTCCGTCCTCTGTTTTTCTGAACAGTGACGGTTGCTTTGTCATGCAAATATCTTCAACGGTAAATCCGTCAAAGACAGGCGTGTTGTGGATATCATCGAACCACTCCGAAAGCTGTTCATGCGGAATTATCAGATTTGCCTCAATGCCGTCCATCTGGACAGCTGACATTCTGTAATACACCGCAAATGATAACTCGCCCTTGTATTTCCCTCTGATATATTTCTTGACTTCTCTTGTGCCGCCGAGGGTTTGCAGCCACATTGCCTCTCCTGTCAGTGTCTGCGGTGCGCCGAAAGTGACATAGCAGGGAAGCCCGATATCGTCCTTATTCTCGTTGATGCAGTTTACAAGCTGCGTCACGAGGAGCTTTTCAACACGCATATGCCCTCCGTTCAGAAATTAAGGAGCTGGGGAGCATTATCGACTATATACTGTAAGTCTCTTGCTCCGCCCGCTTTAAGGTAAACGTCCGTCCACATCATGCTTGCCAATGGGTGTACCGTTCTGGTTCTGTGCGGAAAATCATGGTCAGGTGCGCCGCCGTTTGCATAAAACTGATAACGTGCGTATCTGATATCATATACCAGATACGGCGTGCTGTCATGCGCTGACGGGTCAGCACTATCCATCAGATCGCCGCCGAGATATGGTGTGAACGTGTCAGCACCCTTTTTCAGCTGCTGCTTCACAGCAGGATAAAGCTTGTCCTTGAACTGTTCCATTCGGTTGTTGATGCGGTTATAGTCAATAGTGACCCTTATCATCTTGCATTCACCTCAAAATGATGAATAGTTCCGTTGGGATTATAACGGACATCAACTGTACTGATCTTAAAATCATTTCTGTTGCCCTTACCCTCAATGGAGGGCTTAGGGTCATTATGTGAGCCGAGCGCAATATAATCAAAGCCTTTTTGCAGCGTCCACATCTTTGACCTGTCAGAAGCATTCTCGAATATCTCAGGGGCTGCATACTCTTCGCCTTCGTCAGCTTCGGATATGCCCGGGAATATCATCAGATGCAGGCTGTCTGATACAGCACCGTGAGATGATGATGTGATAGCCCCTTCCTGCTGGATATACTTGACTGAACGCAGAACAACCCTCTTATATTCCTGCGGAGCATATCCGCCGTTTATCGGCTTGCTGCTTGACGGAAGCTTGTTGTACAGTGTTACACACTGCCTGAGCAAAAAAGGTGATGGTGTTCTCATAATATCACGTTCACCCCTTCAACAGCCCTTACATATTTCCTCAGAAGGCTTGCTACTATAGGGAAAAGACCGTATTCAGCCTGTTCAGCACTGTCCGATGTTTTGAGCGAATAGCTGTAGTCTCCTAAACTTTCGCTTGCAACGGACTTGTTGGCTGAAATCTCTGTATAATAGCTTATTCCGCCATTGGCTTTGCTCTGGGCTATCTGCAAGGCAGCTGCACGCTTGATTGTGTCATCTGCCTTGACATCTTCGCCTATGTATGCAGATATCGCAGTGTCCGCATAAAAAGAAAGCGTGTCAAACTCGCCTTCTTCGATTGTCGTTCCTGTGTTGAAACTGCAATATTCCGAATACGTAAGATATGACACGCTTTATCACTCCTTATCAGGTTTTCTTATTGATATCCGCATTGCCTGCGCCGATGATCTTATTGTCAGCATTGATCTCAGCTACAGTGAGCTTGGTGTTGGAAGAAGCTGAAACAACGATCTCGTCACCGCTCTTGATGGAAGTCCAGCCGCTAAGTTCCTTGCCTGCCTCAACGTCCTGAACCTTTGCAGCTGCCTTGTAAACAAAGCTGTTGCCGCTGTCAGCCTTGGGGCTGATGGTAACTACAGAGCCGTTTGCGGTAGAGGAAGATGCTGTAGTGCTTACGTTCAGCAGTTTCAGTTCCTTTGCTCCCTTGATGGTGCAGATAACGTGACCATTGGGGTTAGGAAGAACAGGAACGAACACGCCTGATGCCTTAGTCCATACAGCCACAGGGTCGGGAGTTTTCCAACGTGTGAAGTACACAAAGTTGTTATAAGCTCCGCCTTCCACAGCAGAACCGCCGCTTCTTGCATCGTTCTCTTCGGGAGTAACGCCCCACAGACCTGTACCTACAGCACCGTTTCTGTCGCCTACGTAAAGGATAAACTTATCCTCATCGAAAAGGCGAGCCTGGCAATCTCTGCCGTCTGCCTTCTCAAATTCGTACCAGTCATCGTTCACGGAAACGGTGAAGCCAAAGAGGGTGTTGAGCAGGTTGTTAAGTCCACTCAGGGTAATGATTACGCCCTGCATCAGCGCACCGTTTACAGCCTTCTGGATCTGTGTGTTCTGGAGCATCATATCCAGTATCTTCTGAGAGGTCATTGCGTGGGTGTATCTCTGACCCATTCTCTTGCCTGCGGAAACGATCTTGCGGAGGTCGCCGAGGATATCTGCATCAGCAGCAGTCCAGTTAAGTTCCTTGCGGTTCTCATCAGGAACGCCATAGTCGATTTCGAGGTCAACGTTGTTTTCCTTAATGGTCATCTTACCTGTGCAGAATGCCTCAAATTTTGCTACTTCTGCTCTGGTTCTTACAGCTCTTCCGAGGTTGCCGATATCATCATAAATGTAGTTGATGATATCGCTGGGACGATTGACACGGCTGAGAAGCCTGCTCTCTCTTTCGGAAAGGTTGAGCTTTTCCTTGATAAGGAGCTGCTCAATGCGAACAACGTCCGCTGTACGTCTCTTGCCGATGTAAGCTTCGGTATCATAGCCGTGAACCATTGCAGCATGAGGAAGAGAAGGAGACTTTGAAAGTCTCATGTACTCAGCTTCAAGGTACTGGGTTTTCATGTTGGGGAAAAGACGGTCGCCGTCCGTTCCGATGTTCATAATATTGAGATTGGTACCAAACTCAATAAGATCATTCGATGTGATCTGATCAAGAATACTCATGTTGTTTTACACCTCCATCAAGTATAAGCTCTGGTAAATTCGGGCGCATCTTCAAAGTAGATACCCTGTGCTTTGAGCGCTGTGATAGCTTCCTGTGTAGGAGCTACGGGAAGTCTGTCCTTATAGACATGACCCGCAGTCATAACAGAGCAGGGGTAATTGCCCTTTGTAACGTCAACGTCCTCAAACACAATGCCCTTTGCGCTGCTGTCGTTTGAGGGGAAAATGGTGCCTGAACGGACAAACTTCTTGTTTGTCTCAGTTTCGGTAACTGCCATCGCCTGGGTTGCTGTGTTGGTCACACGTCTCATGCAGTTTTCGGAGGCAAGCCAGTTAGGCTTCTCGGTTCCGTGATATACGGTCTGGATAAGTGACATAGTTTTTACTCTCCCTTCGTGATATTGGTATTTACATCTGCTGCTGTAGGATTGTATGCCTTTGAAAAACGCTGGGCAGCAAGAGCGGCAGCGCTTACAGCGGAATTTCCGCCATTTCCTGCTGTTCCTGCAAAGTGCATTGAACCGGGTGCGGGAGGCTGAGTATCAGGCTTGCTTTCAACAACAAAAGCGCCCTTGTCTGCTTCAAACTGCGCCTTGTGGAAATCGTCAAAGCCTACAAGCTTGCCGTCCTTGATCTCCATCTTCTTACCCTCTGCCTGAGACATATAGTAGTTTTCAGCAGATTTTGATGTAAACTTGATACCCTTTTCAGCAATGGCAGCCTTTACAGCGTCCGAATATGTGCGCTTGTTGATGTCTGCAATAGCATTGTTATACTTTGTCTGCATCTCTTCAAGCTGCGTTTTCAGTTCGCCTGTCTTGTCGTTCTTTTTCAGATCTTCAATATCCTTCACACTGTCACTGAGCTGTGTTTTCAGCGTTGTGATCTCAGCGTTGAGGGCGTTCACATCATTCCCGTTGAGAGCCATTATGCTTGAAATGACTTCATCGGAAGGGTTCAGGTCTTTAAGAATGTTTCTCAGTTCATCACGTTTCATTTTACATACAACTCCTTAAATTCGGTTACGTTTGTTTACGGGGTCTCGCCCCCGTACCTATCCGCTGTCACGCTGCGGACTGCGAAAAGCAAAAAAGGACTGTCGGCAGCCCTCGAATGCCCGTTCGAGAGACTGTCGCAGTCCTTTCATCATAATATAATTATACAACTTTACAACGCCTTTGTCAATGGATTTTATGCGTATTGATAATATATTTTTACTATTTTTTTGAAGATGCTCCCTTGACTACTCCGTCCTTTGTATATACCTGTTCACGAGAATAATCACGGGCGAGTTCCGGGTGTTCAGCAAGGTAGTTTCTCAGGTCTTTTTGCTTCTGACGTATCTTAGCGTTTGCTGCCTTGATATCCTCTTCACTTGCCCCAGTGCCTTCAAGAGCAGTTTTTTGACGTTTTGCGGCTCTTATCTGGCGTTCATAGTACCGCTGCTTCTGAGTGTCCTCATAATGTCTGCGGTTTTCCTCTTCGTCATATTCAGGATAAACAGGATCAATGCCCGGAAAGTACGGATAAAAACGATGTCGGCAATTCCAGCCGCAAAGTCCTGCACCAGTGCCGTAGCCTGTTGCATCGTAAAAATTTTCGTACCCCTCAGAGCCTGACAAGCTGTATATTTTGCCCTGCCATACAAAATGGGAAGGTCTTGCACCCCAGTGTGACGATACTTCCACAAGGTCATGCTTATAATCCTTCATGCGTGCCATCGTCATTGCGCCGGAAGTCTGAGCCATAGAAGTCTTGATATTTCGGCGAACTGCGACCTCTACAGTGTCAGTATGTCCGCTTTCCCAGTGGGTTATGGTCACACCACGCCGAGCGAGATCAATGCAGGCTTCTCGCACAGCCTGCGGAGTGGATTTGATACCCATTCTTGTCTCGAGAAAAACACGATTGACAGCGTTGTAATATTCTCTTCTCGCTGCCTTTGTCAGCGTTTCCATTCCGTTTCCTGCGTCCATCATGCGTGTGTTTGTGAGGTTTGACAGACCAAATTCAGCGTTGTCTATGCAGGATTGGAGCGCCGTCTGCACAGTAGGGGACATATCCAGCGGAAGAGGGTCAACGGTAAGCTGACCTTCTGCAATGGCTCTGCGGTATATCTCTTCATCTTGTGTCACTATGCTTAATCCCGCATTGGTGATTATATCTCGTATTCTTTTCTGAGATAAGCCCGTATTCTGGCTGATGATCTGCACAGCTCTTTCGTTGAGCAAATTTGCCTGTTCAAGCTTATACGCCTCAAACCGTGCCGTTTCAGTGAGATACGCTGTCTTATTTATCCTGCGGCATATCTCTTGTATCAGAAGATTTTCTATCTCAGACCAAAGCTCAACAAGTGTCTGAGCTTGATTATCAAAGAAAAATTCATCAATCATGCGCCCTCACGATCTTTGAACCAGTCCTTACCTGCCTGCTGTGTCCGAGAACGTGAACGTATCTCAGAGGCAAGTTTTATAGCTTCATCTTTGCTGTAGCCTCGTGTCTCCATGAAATACTCCGCTTCATCAATCAGTCCCATTTGATACTCCTGCATTGCAAGCGCTCTTTTTTCGTCTTTACTTTCCAGAACACTATCGTCCCAGTCACATACAACGGAATATTCACCACTCGGAACTATACCGTAAAGGTCACACATACGGCTCATAGCGCTTACCAGCTGCTCAATACTTCCTGTGAGAGCAGTCTGAATGCTTTCTATTGTCTCGTGGTATCTTCTCTTGCTGTGGATTACCTCAGTAGCCGTCTTGTCAACGCTCTGTGGGTCAGAAATGATGCCGAAAGACAATCCTGCATTCTGCTCAATGCGCTTGAAGATGTCTTGAAGTCTCGCTGACATGAAATTATTTCGCAGAGCAGGGGAGAACTCCTGCAAAGCTCCGTCATTTTCAAAGTTGACCTGCTTATAAAAACGGGACATAGTATAATCAATGCCGTTTGACATTTTAAAAATGCCGTTTGCGCCGAATACTTTTCTTTCGCCGCTTTTCATCTCGTATGTGGTCTCTTCCCACAGCTCATCAGCTTCCCTGATAAGATCGATACTGTCAGCATACAGCGAAACGCCGAGAGGACTGTCAACATCTATGCTGTTTGCAAAAGGATTACTGTAAACGGCGTAAAGCGGAGACAGATCGCTACCGCTTATGGTAACAACATTCTGATAATCCTTCCATTCGGGAACAGAGGAAAGCGCAACCTGAGTACCAAGACCGCCGCCTTTTGACCCTGACCTGTATGCAGAATTTTCAACAATGTACGTGCCGTTTTCTGAATGGTGATACTCTATCCTCGTGTACCAGCCGTCATCACGTCTGAGCTTTTCTGCAAAAATGCAGGAAGTGAACACACCCTGACCATTGACCTTGACGGGAATAAAATCCCCGATACGGACAGCACTTGCAAGGATATTGTCACCGCTCATATACGGCTTGAAAGCCATATTGCCGAAAGCAATAGCCTGCTCAACATAAACAGGAAACTTCCGCATGAAGATTTTAAGCTGTTCGTTCAGATACTTTGCCCTCTCAGATGTGCCATCAACGTATATTTTAGCCTCACTGCACACTGTACGTGTTACTTCCCTCGACAGCACCGAAGGAAGCCTCAGAGACTTCACTTGACCGCTTTTGAGCCAATCTATGTATTCAGTGTTGTTTTCGTAGAGATTTTCAGCCAATATGAAATGTTTTTCCATTTCCTCAGAAATAAGGCTGTCTATGCTGCTTACGTTAAAATATGACGTGCTTGCCTGCTTTGAGAATATGCGTGTGAGTATATCCCTGATGTAAAATAAGATTGACTGCATTAAAATACACCTGCTCTCTTTTCTCGAGCGATGACCGTGTACATAAAATAGCGCATAGCGTCCATCGCATGGTCATTCTCCTTTATTACTTCATCATTGCCCTTAGTCTCGTCCCAAACATAAGCGCCGAACTCAGCAAACAGGTTCACACAGCTTGAATGGAAATGAACAACGCCGCTTGCGATCATCGAGGCAGTGAACCTTATGCCGTCAAGCACATCATTGTTGGCATCTCTGACTATAAACTTACCATCCTGCTTTATGACCGCCTTAAAAGAGGCAGCAGACGGGTCAACAATAACTCTTTCGATCGTGTAGCCATTGGCAAACTCGCACAGATCTTTATAATACTGTTCGTCCGTTTTCTGAACATGGTCATTTTCATCTGCTCGGCTGTTGTAGTAATATTCTTTGCACAATACTACGGGCATCGGGTCATTGAAATTTACACGCCACAGCTGAAATGCAGTCGGATTGATAGTTCCATAGTCAATGCTTATGTAATACTGCCCTCGCTTATCGTATTTGTCGATAACGTGCTTTTGTTTATCAAACATGGGATAAACAAGACCTTCCGCCTTGACCCACAAGCCGAGAATATAACGCTGATAGAATGCGCCCTTGTAAAAGCTTTCATATTCTGCGAGTTTCTCAGCCGAGAGCGATGGATTATCGGACATAAGAAAATGCAAGTGCTTTGCTCTTTTCTTTGCCGAATCGAGTATCCATTCCTGATAGAACCAGTGAGAGGGATTTTCAGGGTTACAGTTGAACCAGTACCTCGCACCCTCAACAGAGCATCTTGCCAGCGCCTGATTTACAAACGACTGCGGCATGAGCGCCACTTCGTCCAAGAAAACGCCTGCCAGTGTAATACCCTGAATGAGAGCATATGAACTTTCATCTTTTCCGCCGAATATCCAAAAATAGTTCGTCCTGCTGCCTTTGGTCACTTCAAGCATATGCGCCGTGCTGTTATACTTCATCTTGTAATACTTTCGGGTATAGCTCAGACCCATGAGCGGGCGCAAAATGTTTCTTTCAGCTGAACGCACTGTCTTTCCGCAAAGTGAAAAATTCATCTCATTGAAATTTTTAAAAGCCCAGGTCAGGAAGCCAATCGACATACAGGTTGTCTTTCCGCTTCTTACAGCTCCGTCACATATCAGCGCTACATATTCAGGCTCATACATAAACTTGAATATTTCCATTTGCTTTGAAGAAAATCCGCTCATTCGCCCTCTCCTTTGTTGCCGAACATTTCTTCAAGCGACTTGCTTAACGGGTCATCTTCTGCTTCTGACTTTTTCAATTCGTCCGCTTTCATTCTTTCTCGGCGCTCGATCTGTGCAGGGCTTTCACCTGCAAATTCGGCTATCATTCTTATTGCCGCCATTCTGTTCTGGGTCATTTCGTCCTGCTTGGAAGCAATATTGAAAAGGCTCTGCATAAGCAAAAAACGAGTGGTCAAAAACTCATCGCTGATATTCTGACCAAATCGTTTTCTTATCTGCTTTTTTACATCGTCCGTAAGCTCTGAGTTGAGAATAAGCTGAATGACCTCATTCATGGCTTTTTTCTCTTTCTGAACTTGCTGTGACTTTTTGCCGCCCTTGCTCTGGATTTTTCTTGCCTCTTCTGGAGACCTTTCATTCAGCGGAATAAAATTTTGCGGATTGCCCTTTTTATTCGCCATTTTAACACCGCCTTTTTTCTTTGCTTTTTCTTTGTTGTATATCCATAAAAACTCGCAAACTTTTTGTGCAAAAATTATCGAAAAAGCTTGACAATACGTGCTTTTTATGCTATACTATTATAAATGGTAAATATGACGGCAAGATGCCGCCATATAATGTGAAAGGAGAAATTTTTATGAAGGCTATCTCGTGCAAGCCCTGGTGGGCTAACAAATTTTTTGACGGCTCAAAAACTATCGAATGCCGTAATTGGAAAACCGATTATCGTGGTGATGTGCTTATCTGCTCTTCGGGTAATGGTAAAATACCCGGACTTATTTGCAATCGTGCGCTTGTCGTTGCAAATCTCGTTGACATTGTGCCTTTTACCGAAAAACATCTTGCTGCCGCCGGAATGGTCGATATGCCCGAGGGTAATTGTTATGCTTGGATTTTTGATAATTTCGCAGATATTTTGCCTTTTACCGTCAAAGGTAAACTGCATATGTTTGATGTGGACGATGATCTGATAAAATATGTGGATTTTGATGACGATGATGACGCCGGAAAATATCTTGACAACATCATCGCACCAATGACTTACAGATATCAGCCCGCAAAGGGATTTAAACCCGATGAAAAATACATCAACGACTTTTTCACCGCATTTAACTGCGGCAAAGAAATCTGGGCTTAATCTTTTTCACGACCGCAGCGCCTTACCTGCTCGGCAGTAATATACTCTTCGTATATAGGGACAGAGATGGATTTATAAAATTCGTCTCTGTCTTTTTCATCTTCAAATACGATCACTGCGTAAAAACTTGCATTGTTGCGCTCTTTCAGCTTTTCCATGCCCTCTTTACGGGCGCTTTTTATATCTTCCAGTTTTCCTTTTACCTTTTCAGCCTCTTCAACATTGCCGAGCTGAGAAAAACGATCATCGCCGTCAAACATAAAATCAACATCGTAATCGGTGAAGCCTGCTTCTTGTAAGGTAAAACCGAAATCTTCCGTCATCTGAGCAAGCTTTTCAAGATCCCAGTCGCCCATCAAAGATTCATTGTTGAGCTTTGCATTTAAAATAGCCTCTTCTCTTTCGTCAATATCTACTACACATACGGTAAGCTCATAATCCTGAGACTTTTCCAGAGTGTCAAGCTGTTCAAGCCTCTGGTGTCCGCCTACAATATTGCCCGTGCGTTTGTTCCATGTAATAGCTGACACGAGACCATGCTCACGAATACTTTTTCTGAGCCTTGCCTTTGCATTCTTATCCATGATACGAGGATTATACTCCGCATTTTTGATCTGTGAGCGATGAATGACTTCGGCATCAAACTTCTGATATTTTGAAATGCCGCCCTTTGTTTCCTTCTTACCTGCCATATTTCTCATACCTCAAAACCGCAGCTTCTGCATATGGGTACAGTCCCAAAATGCGCTCAAAGTCCTGCGGAAAATATTTTTTTACAAAATACAGCTCACGACCTTCAAGGGATTTGAAGGAGAAGTTGAGCTGCTTACTGTCCTCGCCAAGTTTAAGCTTGGCGAACTTGATATATTGCATCACCTCTGCTTTGTTCCATTCGGCAATGGGATAAAATCGACCTCTGGGCATATCAATGCTGCCTGAGTTTTTTATCATTGCACGGCGGACGATACTGTCATTTATTCTTTCGCCTGCCGCAATCCACCAAATGCCTGTAGTTTCCCGCAGATATGTATAGATTTCGTTGATTGATATGATCGGAACATTGTAGTCAGATGCCCTGAACGTTCCGTACTTAAAGAACTCTGATACTTCCATATGCGGAAGCCTGATTATCTCGGTATTATATCTGCTCTCATAGTACCTGAGCAATCTTTCCTGAAACTCCAGATCGGGGCAGATATACATAAAAAAGGGGACTACACGCTTAAAATACTTAAAGCATAGATCCATTGTAACTACACTGTCCTTGCCGCCCGAGAAACCGACAAGAACTTCGTCCGTGATTTTTGACATGACCTTTATGCGGTCATACAGCGCTACGGACATATTAGCCTCCTTCGCCTCCCAGGGACTTTCTTCTCTTCATGTTATAAGCAGCTCTTTTTCTTTCCTTATCGCCACTGGCTTTCGCTGCTTCCCATTCTGCTTTAACAAATTCCCTTGCGGAATCATACGCACTGCCACGATTGAAGTTGTAGTTGCTATCTACGCCCGTGGCTTTGTTGATACGCTTCTGGAGATCAGTCAATCCTTTTGTCTGATTAGCAGCGGGGTAATTTGTGCCGTTTTTCCTTGTCGCTCTCTTAGCCATAAAAATTCACTTCCTTGCATAAAATTAGGAGTTGCGCCGATAGTGGAAAGTATCGGCGCAAAATAACGGAGGCGGGAATGTAATGTCACAGTTCCCTATATATAATTATACCATCTTTTCAGGCATAAACAACGATTTACAGCCAAAAAAGGACACTCCCATTTTGCCGCAAACTCTTGAAAAAAGACTGATTTGTGATATACTTAGAATTGCCCGAGAGCCTTAATGCCGAACACATTAAGCCGAAAAAATCCCCGCCATCTTTTTCCTTCGATGGCGGGGATTTTTTTACTGCTTTTTGGGTATTATTACTTTATCGAGGACATCAAGAATCGGCTGCCCTGTCCTCTTCTGGGCATATTCGTTAACAGCGTTTATTATCAGTCCGTTTACTGATAAATTGTTTTCTTCTGCAAACGCTTTCAGTATGTCTTTGTTGCCCTTCTTGATCTTGACCTCAATGCGGTCATACGCCTTTGCAAGGTATCTTTGAACTGCCTTATTGCTTTTATCAGAGTACATCAAACCACTTCCCTTCACCTGTATTATATCATTCAATTATAGATATGTCAATATATCCCGAAAAGCGGCTCACATCACACGAGCCGCTTTTCTTATCTCAAATCGTTGCGGTTGAGAAGTATGTACACCGCCTGTTCTATGCTTTCGATTGTAAAACCCTTTGTATCTTGCTCATCAATGCTTTCACCCTCAGAATTTTCAAGGGTAATCCATAAGAAGTCTTGATGTGTTTCGTCAATAGTGATGAAAAGGTAATAACCGTTTATAACATCACAGCGAGCATTTGCGGAGCTGACTTCTCCGATACCGCCCAAAAAGTTGGTTGTGTCTATCATAGCCGATGCGATTTTTACAGCATCGGCTACTATTCTTGATTTTGCTTTGTTTGTCATTTTATCAACGCCTTTCTGTATGCTTGTAGGGCGGCTTATCGCCGCCCCTGTTGGTTTATGCAAGCTTGGGCTGTGCTTTGGTCGCAAAGCTCTCACAGCCGTAACGCTCTTTTATCTGGTCAAGGCTCATCTTGCTGTGTCGCCTTGTACCCTCTTCGGCGGGGTGCCAATACCATGCGTGCTTTTTGTTTGCCCACTTAAAACCAGCTGATTTGATTGTCTCACGGTGTGGGTATGTGTTACCTGTTACCCATACCCACGAGCCGACAAGATCAATCTCTATGCCGTCACAGCCGATAATGGAGTTAATGACCGCCTTAAACTCTTCGGGTGCTTCGTCAGCCTCTCTGCGGCTCTCTGCGCCGCTTTCGGTGCTGGCGGTAGATTTACCCTCTGAGGTGCCTGCCGTGCCGTGTACGCTCTTGTAGCGTGCCCACGCTACATCATACTCAGCATTGATCTGCTTCATCTTCTCTTCGTTCTCTGCGCCCGGGTGCAGGTCGGGGTGGTATGCCTTGCACAGATCACGATACATCTTCTTGACCGCTTCTGCGGTCGTGCAGCCCTGGAACCATTTCATCATATTCTATCGCCCTTTCTATTGGGCGGCTTTTTGCGCCGCCCATGCTGGAATTATTTGCGTTATTTATTTGCAATAGGTTTTTGTGTAGATAACCTTTGTGCCTTTGCATGTTATAATCTTCACGGTGGGTATGCCGCTGCGGAGTATGATCTTAGCAAGATGTTTTGCATGCTCACGTTTCGTAAACTTTGGGGTTTGCTGCTTTGTGCCGTTTTTTTCGTATGCTACATAATATTTTTTCATAGGTACTTGCCGCCTTTCGTTTTTCATTGATATCATTATAGCACATAATTATATTTACGTCAATATACATATTGCATAAATACGTCAATATAAATTTGTTTATTTTATATATTGACGTAAATATAACCATGTGCTATAATATAGCCATAGTCAAACAAAAAAAGGGCAAAGCCCAAAACGAAAAGGAGAAAATGAATTATGGAAATCACAAGAGAATTTTTAAAGGAAAACTACACAAGACATCACTCAGCGAGCCGCAGAGGTTACGAGAGCCGCAAGGGTAACGGACACGCCGAGCCTTATAAGGGACGTTTTGGAGAGGGCTATATATGGGTTAGCCCCCGTTGGGACACTACATCGTATGTCAATGTTACATACTACGTTAAATGATAAATAACGCAGAGTGGCACGGCGCAAGCCGTGTTAATGCGGTCAGGCAGACGGTCACAAACCCCGAGAGCCGCAAAGAAAGGAAGTATTGCAATGAAAGCATTCTACAACGTAACATTCAAATACAACAACGATGTTTACTGTGCAAACATCGCACACGGTGAAAAGCAGGCGGTTGAAGAGTATTATACCACCCATTATGAATGGGCATCGGTAAAGCCCGCAAGCACGTATGAAGTGGATACCGCCAAAATGAAAGGTATGCCAATAGTTGAAATCGCAGAGTGACAGAGGGTGCAAGCCCTCTGGTAATGCGGCTAATAGCGGTCACAAGCCCGCAAGAAAGGAAGTATATCATGTTTGATTTTAACAACAGACATTGCAGCCCCGAAGAGGCTGCTGCGCTGAGAAAAAAGCACCCGGTAAGGAGATCACCTTGCGCAGGCTGCAAATACCTTGATGATGAGATATGCTGCGATCATTATGACATCGCACATCGTAATCGCAACGCAGACGGCAGTTACAGCCCCTGCCCCCACTACTGCCCAAAGGAGGATTGACACGATGGCAAAGGCTATATTTATTCACAAATCACTGCCGATGATGGACTTCATCGACTTTGACGGCTCTCTCGACTGGTATTACAGTAAAATTGGCTGTAATACCATCGACATAGTTCACGCCTACGGGCTGGACGGCATAGCAGGGCTTGATAATGTTGATATCGTTTGTGACGATGAGGGGCTTCTTGACTATGCCCCCGAAGTCAACGTTCTTGCCTCTTTGCTTTATGGCGCAGCTGTTCACGGTCAGCCGATAGTCGGAAATGTCATCATCAGCGCCCACGATGCCGCAGGAAACGACATCGGATTGACAGATCAGCAGATACAGAAAATCGCCTGCTTTTTGGCTCGATAAAACAAAAACCGCCCTTGCTATGATTGCAGGGCGGTTTTTGCTATTTCTTTCGGTGCTGCCGTTTGTATTCGTTGTGCTTTTCACGGCATTCAGCACACCATCTGCTTTTTCTGTAGGTCAGTAGCTTTCCGCATCGCAGGCAGCGATGTTCCTTAATGCGCTGATTTTTCCTGTACAGGTAATATTCCCTTGAATAGGTTTGCGGCATATTAACTCCTTGCCCGAGAGGTCTATGTATCAATCGTTTGCATACGGTTCAGGCAGTTCAGCCCATGCGATGACCTTTATGCCGTTTTCTTCAACAATTCCGCTGTCCTTTGCTGCCTTGAACCATACTGGAGACCCAGTGTATCTTGCCATTCTGACACTTTTCATCCCGTCATTAAAACGTATCGTGACAAGATAAAATCCACGTTCAGAGGGAAATCCAAGCTTCATATCATGCCACAGCTCCACATTTTCATGTTCGGGCAGATCATTTTCAGCTTCAATCCATTTTTCAGTCAGCGCAGTGCAGTTGTCGCAAAGTTCCTTTGCACCTATTGTCGTGAACGGCGCTTTTATTTCTTCACCGCATTTGTCACAGAAATGAACGATCATATCCACACCTCCTTAAATATCGCCTTTGGCTCTGTGCAGAGACTTGTCCGCATCGAAACCGTCAGGATATCTCTTGCGGAGCTTGTCAACATTCATCTGGAAAACAGTTTCAAGGTCATATCCGATAGCCTGAGCGCCTACCGCCAGATACCAAGCTACGTCTCCAAGCTCCTTTGCGATATGTTCCTTGTCAAGCTCATGCCCCTGGAATGTCGCCTTCTTCACAATGTCGGCAACTTCTCCGCCCTCGCCGCACAGTCCGAGAGCTGCATTTATCAGCATTCCGTTGTGTTCATAGTTCATGCTGCTTGCCGTGCGCATGGCTTCCTTCTGATATTCATTGATAGTCATTGTCTTTTCTCCTTTTCATCTTTTGGGTTATGTATTGGTTTTCCGCATTCAGGGCAGAAATTCAGCTTGATTTCATGCACTTCCGTTCCGCCGTGAGGACTTTTCAGCGTGACCTTGCCGTCCTTGAAGAAATGCGGGATTGAATAGCTGCACAAAAAGCAGTGTTTATTTTCCATCTCCGTCAATCCCTCCAAGCTCAATAAGCTTGCTTTCATACCATTCTGCCTTTGAGATATCTTCCGCCCCGTTCTTCTTGTCCGCCCTGAAACGGTACTTGTAAGCGTTGCACATACAGAAATGCTTGACCGCCTCAACGCCGAACATGGCGAGCATTACGTCTATGCACTCGTTCTTTCCCTGATAGTGTGCCAGGTGATCTACGTGTTCCTGTTTCTCAGTAGCTTTATACGTCTTATATTCTTCATACCAGCTTTTGCCCTTTATATAGCTACAACATCTGATTTTTGCCATTACTTTTTACCCTCTTTCTTGTCATCAATCAGCCTGTTCATGTAAGGAAGCGTAAGTATCCATTCGCAGAACCGCACCCATTCGTCCAGCTTGTGAGCTTTTCTGGAATGGTACATATTCATCAGGACTTCGTAATTGACTTGCACAGTCGCAAGTTGATTGTAGCTTGACGGCAGCAGCTGAATAAGCTGCCACCAGGCGGATTTATCCTTGCTTTTAAGGTAATATTCACGCTCGGCGTTCAGTGCTTTGATCGTGTCCTCTAAGATCATTTCAGAATGACCGTTAAGATGTTCGTGAGAAAAATCATCAAGCACAAATTTCCTTGCCGCTATCATGTGCATTGTGGAACACGAATTGCGAACCGTACCTACCTTGTACGTGTCCAATTCCTTCCACCAGTAAAGCGGAGCAAGAATATTCATTGTAACGTTTATCATGCGGAGATATTTCCTGTGATCTGTACCTGCAGCTGCGAGTTTCTTCATGAGAGTGAGGTCATTTTTTCCAATAAAATTTTCGACATATCTTTCGTTATCACGGATAATTGTTTTGCAGTTGCTGTCGCTCTTATCCCAGCTGTTCATTGGATTTCTCATTCCGGTGATTGCAGCTTCCCAACCGCTGACTTCTATAATTTCAATTTTTATCATTTCCCGACCTCATTTCTCCAGTTGATACAGTTTAAAAACTCAACATCTTCCATGTCAATTTCTTCAAGAAACTTGCGTCCGTCTATGTGGTCGCTGTTTCCGTTCGGGCATTCCATATTGCCCTCCGCAACGCCGTATAACCTACAAATCAGCGGTCTGACAGGATATATCAAGCACTTTTTCTTTACCTCATCACGAAAAGGGCAAGTGCTTTTGCGGCTGCTTATAGGTTTGATGGAATTTTTAGCTATGTATTTTCTGATATCTGCTACTTCCTCAGTAGTTGCGGGAATAATGCCGCAGCATTTTCCGCAGTTTGTACAGTTCTTGTGAATGGGAATGTTCAGCATATTCCACTTCATTCCTGTTCACTCTCCGCTTCCTCAATTACCTTAAAGAACTCGCTGGCTTTCATTTCAATAAATCCCTGTGGGGCTTTCAGCGCTGGTAAATTTGGTGCAGAGATGCTACAGTACACACCATCCTTATAATTGAAAAGACGGGTACTAAAATTCCCGTAGGAACAATCATTGAAAAAGAATGGAACAAATGGCTTTTGAGGCATTGAAATATTAGCTTTCGCAAATGCTCTTCCGATCACGCTGTTCTTTTTGAACGCACGGAAGCCCTTGTAGCGAACGTCTCTGAACTGCTTTCCGAACTTTTCCATAATTTCGCTTGTTTCAGGTACCCAAAGATAGCCTTCCCAAAGCATAAACTTACTTCCAGGTATGTCATACTCTTCCATGAATTTTGACATAGCTTCGATTGCTTCTTTACGCTTGGTCTGATAATTGATATACTGCTGATAACGCTTGCTGTCCTTTGTGATTTCAAAATACTGTTCCATAATCATATCTCCTTGTTTAATTTATGACATATTTTCGCTTGTGTTTTTGTGCAGTATCCATTCTGCACCAGCCTGTTTAAATTGATATTACGATGAAATATCCTTGTTTGAATAAGGAACCATGGGATAAAAGAGAGCCAATCTAAAAATTTAGTCGTCATTATCATTGCTGCCTTTGTTGGTTATTTTCGTTTCCCTGTGTTCCGAACCCATAAACAGTAATAGCAGCAACCACCAAAAACTATATTTGATGCACAAATATACCGTCAGACATATAAGTACAATGTTATATACCCAAACCATTATTTTTCACCTCCGTCCATTTTAGCCCCGCAGTTAGGGCAGTAATCCGATAAAACAAATTCGTCATTACAGCTAAATATAGCTTCGTTGCCACAATTGGAGCATTTATATCCCGCAATTGGGTCACGTCCTGCGAATTTAGGGTTGAAGCCTGTCATTTCGCTTTCTGATATTGGCTTCCAAAATCCACGCTTCACGGGTGCAAAATCTTCTGTCGGGAATATTTCGATAACCTTTTTCAGGTGGTCAAACAGTAATGCTTTCGGCAGTGCCTTTGATTTCAGCTCTTCTATCGTGTCTATCACAAACTCTTTGTCTATGTATTCAGCCATTGTCAGCCCTCCTCACTCTTGCATCATCTTTGCTCCACAGTTGGGACAATAATTTTTGTCACCGTGCGGATATAGCCCAATTAGCGCAACAATGCCACAATTACTACATTCGCACTTGCTCTCATCAACCTGCCTCCAATGCCCATGCTTTTCAGGCACAGCGTCTGCGGCAATATCCTTTGATGCAAGGTCAGCAACATGGACCCTGCTGTATAATTCGAAATTTACGTATGTGTTCAAATACACTTGACCCTCTTCAAATTCGACATACGTTTCAACTGTTATGCCATTTTTCTTTTCATGCTTTACAATGTGCCTTCCTTTGTATTCAGCCATTGCCAGCCCTCCTGTTCCAATCTTCAATAACGGCTTTCGTTGCATTACCCGCTACGCCGTTTATTGTAATTGCATCTCTCAATTCCTGCGTGCTTGCATGGCACTTGGTGCATATAACCCTTACACCCCCATCAACAAAAAGCGCAGCCTTGCCCCCGCAAAACGGACAGGGCTTCAACTCGTCGTCAAGCTCAATCATCTTCCTCACCGTCCTCCAGTAATTCAGGGTTGTCATAGATATTGCCGATAACTTCAATTTGCCTCAGGTCCTGATAATGACCGAAAGGCAGCGTCTCCGCTTCCGAATAAACCAGCCCAAAATATGCTGTCCCGTTTCGCTGTTCAAAAACCACTTCATGGATTGTATCGCCGTACCTTACAATATCCCCCTCAAAAATCTTGGTGCCGTTTTTATCGGTCACCCCTGTGTACTGTCCGACAGTATTAGGGCTTACCTCAACGCCTGTAACATCGTTATTTCTGCCGTTTGTGTTATCCACGATACACAGGATATACCCGCCGTGACCATCAGATATATGACGTAAATCGCCATATATCCACTCGCCGCTATTTTTTTCTTTGCCACGGAATAAATATTTTTCGTAATCAGACATTTTCATCACCTCCGTCCATTTTAGCCCCGCAGTTGGGGCAATATTTTACCAAATTACCTCCGCTTATTTCTTCAAGGTCGCAAATATAAAACTCTGCTTCACATTCACTACATCTTGCAAAGCGAAAGTGCTTATCGTATTCCCAATGCCCGTGCTTTACAGAATCTCCCGCAGCCATCACACACGCAATAGCCGCAATCACCGTTATGCCTATGATAAACCCGATTATCATTCCAAAAACAAAAGCCATCACTCTCACTCCTTCGTTTCAAAAATATTCCCTATGACCTTGACATTTCTGACATTACCCGTATCAATCCAGCCATCATTGCATATTATCTCGTGAAAGCTTACAAACTTTCTGCCTCCTGCGTATTCAAGCGGAATTTCTTCATCGCAGGATATTCCGAATGCACCCGATGAAAACATAACATTCCCCTTGAAGTAGTTTATTCCGTCATTGTATTCAACAACGTCTCCTTCAAATATCATCGTTTCATCTTCGTCATTGACCGATGAATACCGCCCTACAGTCTCAGGTACTGCCCCATATGAATGGGGCGGCTCTATAATGGCAGCCTGCCCCAGTGGAAGATGGCATATATCGCCGATGATCCACTTGCCCTTGCGAGGCGTTTTGTTCACTGTGATATATTTGTCCCCGTTTTCACAAATGCAAAATCCTCTGAATATCATGTCACTTATTCTGTTCATTTTCGCCCTCCACACAAATACCTGTAATTTTCTTAAATACATCTTTATCAAAGTTCGGAAGATTTCTGACAGCTTCTTTATCCTCGTTATCAAGGTTATCCCACATTATCTTGCAGGCTGTTTTAAAATCAACTGTTTTTAAATATCCACCTGTAGTTTCATGCTCTGGGTGCGCCTTCTTTTCTTCGTCTGTCATATTTTCAGAATATATCCACCAAGAATTTTCGTAGTTCCAATTCAAAGCCTTAATGCCACGAAAATTTAAAATCTCATCTCTTGTCAGATCTGTAGGCTTGTTAAACATATACAGAGGCTGACTGTGGGTGTTAAAAAATCCCGTGTTCCTGTTGCCCGTGTTCCAGTCGCCCGTGTTACTGTTGCCCATGTTCCTGTTGCCCGTGTTCCAGTCGCCCGTGTTACTGTTGCCCGTGTTCCAGTTGCCCGTGTTCCAGTTGCCCGTGTTACTGTTGCCCGTGTTACTGTTGCCCGTGTTACTGTTGCCCGTGTTCCTGTTGCCCGTGTTCCTGTCGCCCGTGTTACTGTTGCCCGTGTTACTGTCGCCCGTGTTACATAAACCTGTGCAATTCGTACCTTCATTTACGATGGTCAGCAATTCATGCCATTCAATTTCACGGACGATGCGGATTACATCAGTTACAGATTTATCACCCCGAGTTTCTACGTCTCCAAGTGCTTCGATTTCAGCAACCTTGTTTTTGATATTAAACTCGTAGTAATTAAAGCAATCCGAAGCTTTTCTGCAAAAGTGAAAGCCTCTTCCGCACATCTCAATATTTCCGTTGTGCGTAAACGTTTCGCCAACCTTGTACTGAAATCCTCTGCAAGTCCAGTCAGGATTAAAAACCTTATATCCTTTTATGCCCATATTATACCTCCGTTATTTATTTCTTTTATGCCGTTTATATCGTTCAGCAGTTCGCCTTACGTGTTCATATATGCCAATGCTTACTGCTCTTTCCTTGTTTTCGGCATTTCTGCGCTCTGCATTTCTCATTGCTTCTTCTTTGTATTCTTTACAGCTTGAATGACAGGTCGCAGTCCGTTTTGTACAGTTGTGGCAGCAGCTCATATGTATATCCTCTCAATAATCCTTGCATTATCCCCACTGTTCAGCCATAGCCTGTGCGATGCCCGGAAAGGTCTTTGAACGTGCTTTGCTGTCATGTGCACAGTTTCTTGCTCCGTAACTGTCTCCGCCAAGTTTTCTTCCCGTGCTGCTTGGCACAAATGGTTTATAGTCTGTGCAAATTTTGGTAGGATTTAAACATGGCAGCCCTTTAAGCCACAAATACGTTTTTTTGCTCCAGGGTTCTCCGAACTGATAAGGCTGAATGCGCTGAGTTTCGATTGGCAGATCAACGACTTTCATCGGCATTGGATTTTCAATACATATTTGCGGGCAGTTTGCATTATAAAATTCCATAAAGAATTTCTTAGCTTCCAATGCCTTTTTTAGCCGCTCTGCACTTATCAATCCCTTTTGCGGGTACATTCTGCACGCTCCCGCATTTGACATATATGTACACGGCGGATGCGCTATAATCAAATCCCATGTACCCTCTATGCGATGTGCAGTGCCGTCCATCGTAACAAAATCAACATTGTCGTTGATGATCGGCAGAACATCGCCCTTGATGTGCCATTCGGGGTGCCCCCCCGAGCAGTCCTGTATGTCTGCGGAATACGCCTCATGCCCTTTGGCTCGGAAAGCCTTGCACACTGCTTGGCTCTCCTCGCAGGCTATTAAAACTTTCATTTTCATTGCACCTCTCAAAACCAATTTAAATGCCGTTTTAAGGCGTTTTAAGATTATTGGGTAAATTACACTACCAAACACTATAAAACGCCGTGTACAGCACTACAGCCCTATCCTTGCACCTTTTGCTGTTTTACAAAAGTGAAATCTGCTCGCAGCGAGTAACACTTGCGCAATTTCTCACAGCCTGCTGATACCATGTGTCTTTAAGCTCAACGCCTATCGCATATCGTCCAAGCTCCAATGATACAACAGCCTCGGAACCGATGCCCATAAACGGTGTAAGCACCTTGTCACCCGGATTAGTCCATAAATTCAATGCCCTGCGGATAACAGTCAGCTGCAAAGGGCATATGTGCTTTTCGTCCTTTTCGTCTCTCGCAGATTTCGCCTGCAATGTGTCCGATGGATTTATGTCAGTCCATATCGGAGAAGCATATCTCTGCCATACCGAAACCGGGAAGCTTTCGTTTGTGTGCGTAACAGGCTCGGGATTTGTTCCCGGCTTTCTCATAGCTATCAGATAATCGGGAATGCCCTGCCTGCTGAGCGTGCTGTCCTTTTTCAGCTGCTTGTGGAGCAGTCCCAGAGCCTTTGTCCTCTGCATTGCTATAACAGGGTCTTTCCAGATGCACACCTCGGAATGATAGATAAATCCCGCTTTTTCAAAAATGCGTATCAGATCGCCTCTGAAATCTCTTATGCCGATAAATCCATCACGTTCCTTTGACGTTGGGAGGTTCATGCAGTGTACCGCCATTATCCTTCCGGGAATAAGCACCCTGTACAGCTCGGAAACTATAAATTCAAAGTGTTCATAGAACTCGCTCTGAGTGCGGCAGTTGCCGAGATCCCTCGAACTGTTGCTGTATGTGTAAAGGCTTGCAAAGGGAGGGGAGTAGATCGAAAAATGAATGCTGCTGTCGGGAATACCTTTCAGTATCTCGCAGCTGTCCCCGTTGTACAAAGCCATATTATCCGTAATGTATTGATTTTTGACCTTCATGCCGTTTCACTCCTTAACCAGTCAGGTATCCGCATTTCTTCATGTGCGAAATAGCTTTCAGTATTTCTGACCGTTGATTTTATATCCGCCGCCAGTATATCCTTTGTGTGCTTTACAAGCTCAGAGGTCATCTTCAAGGCGTTTGCCTGCTTGCGTTCAATGTTCTGCTTAACAGTGCCCTCGCCGTCCGATATTACGATATGGACTGTTACCTTTGATCTCTGCCCGAAGCGGTAACATCTGCGTATTGCCTGATAATATGCCTCAAAGCTGTCCGAAAGCCCCACAAATACCATGTTCGAGCAGTTCTGCCAGTTCATTCCCCAGCCTGCAATGGAAGGCTTTGATACAAGCACCTTTACATCTCCGTGAGAAAAGCCCGTCATTGCACTTATCTTGTGTGCATCACTGTCAGCGCCCTTGACTTCCACCGCTCCGCTGATATATTCAGTGCATTTGCGGCTTTCATCGTTCAGATCACACCATACAAGGCTCTGACCATCATAGCTGTTAACTATCTCAGCAGCCTTCCTTGCCCTCTCATCAATGCTGTTGCGTCTGTTTCTCTGCCTTTCCGATAAACTCTGGGAGGTCTGAGCAAAAAGAAGCATCTGCCCTTCATCGGTTTCAATGTCATTGCTCTTGACCGTGTGTTCAATGATCTCTAGCTCAGGAAGGTTATATCCATCACATTCAAAACCAAGGTCAGAGGGCTTTGTCATGCAGCAGCCCCAGGAAGCTACCCACTCAAAGAAGCTGTCCTGTGCGTGACCTTTCAGCCTCCACGATGACGTGCTTCCGCCGTCATGAACAAAGAACGTGGCAAGCATCTCAGCCCTTGTCATAATGCCCAGAAATTCAGCGTGATTGCCAAGTTCCATAAAATCATTGGGCGAAGGAGTGGCAGTGCAGGCAAGCTTGTAAGGCGTGTTCCTGTAGCTTTCTGTGATGTAATGCCTTGTCTTGCTTGATAATCCTTTCAGTATCGAACTTTCATCAAGCACAATGCCAACAAAAGCCGATGGTTCAAAGTGTTCCAGCATTTCATAGTTGGTTATGTTGATACCGTCCTTGATATCCGACATCTCACGGCATGGGTTTACTGATATGCCGAACTTTTCCCCCTCTTTGACCGTCTGATTTACAACCGCCAGAGGCGCAGCGATCAGTACGTTTCCGCCCGTGTGCCTGTGTACCTCGTAGGAAAACATCAGTTGCTGTAAGGTCTTGCCCAGTCCGCAGTCCTCAAACAGCGCACATTTTCCCTTTTTCAGCGCCCACTTCACAATATACTTCTGCCACTCAAAAGCATTGCCGTTCAGTTCCTCTATCGGAACATCAAATCCGCTTGCCTTGACCACAGTAGCCTTGCTTTTCAGGAACTCCGTGTATTTAGAGTCCATATTCCTTTTCCTTCTTTCTGCCCGAACCCATCGAAGCTAAGTCAAGCTTAACTCTGCTAAGGTCAATGCCGTATTTTTTCACTATGTAAGCTTCCATGTCAATACTGCTGACCTGCTTGCCGAATATCATAATAGGATTTTCAAGCAGATCAATAATATCCTCATAAAGCTTCAGAACTTTGTCTTTGTGCCATTTGCGCCTGTCGGCGATGAAAAGCACCGCAAGGATCATTGACTTTGCAATATCCTCAGAGCATTCCTTCCAGACGTTGTATCTATATACTTCATCTGCCCTTCTGTGTGCTTTCATTCCTCTATCACCTCCACTGTTATTACCGTCCGCTGGTTAAATTTATCACAGCCGCCCTTTTTCAGAACGAGATCAATATTATCAAAAGAATCATCTTCGATAATGCCCGCTTTCCTCAGTCCGTCAAGTATAAACTTGCCGCTGTAATTGTCCGGGTCTCTGCGCCCCCTGGTCTTGAAGTAATACATCAGCGTTACCCTTGACCTCTTTATCGGCTTTGCAGGCTTGGGAGAGCATTCATATCTCACCAGCGCTTCCCACTGCTCCTTTGCCGCCTGATACCTGAACCTCTCATTCCGTCCGATGTACTTGTTGTTGCTTGGCGGAATGTCGTGTATAACGTACTCATAGACCATTTTCAAGCAGCTCCTTCACCGTCTCATATTTGCTTCGCCCGATGTCTCCACGCCTGTTCCTGCCCGATACGATTATCGGATAAGAACACATCTCAACAATGCGGCTGTATATCCTTGATTGGCTTAAAGGGGTCGTATTCGACCCGTTTATCTGTTCGCCGTTGCTCATCGCCTTGATCTCCGAATTTTTGAGGTTCGTTGTGATAATGAGAGGCTTGCCGCTTCTGTATCGTGTGTCAATGATGTTATACACCAGTTCGCTCATGTATTCGGTACTTCTCTCAGCGCCGATGTCGTCCAGTATCATCAACTCAAAGCTGCATATATTGTCGATTGCCTGCTGCTTGTCTTTCAGCCCCCAAAGCTCATTGCAGATAGCAGTGATATTGTTCATATACACCGTGTATCCGTTTCTCAGAAGCTGATTGCCGATAGCAGCAGCCCTGAACGTCTTGCCCGTGCCTGCTTCACCCGAAAACATGATGCCTACCTTCATTTCCTGCATTTTCGGAAAATTGCGGCAGTAGTTCTCTTCTCGGATAAGCCGTGTATCGGACTTCTCAAAGGTCATTGACCTGTAAGACATATCCTTGATGCCTATGCTGATATTGCGCTGTATTTCCGCTTCCTGCTGTGCCTGCTTTCGTCTGTTTTCTTCTTCCTCGACTTCCTTTGCTCTGCACTTGCACATCATGTTGACAAGTATATTTTTCTTTTCTCCCTTGATGGTAAGCGAAATCATTTTCTGTCTCGGAGAATTGCATTTTCGGCAGTATTCGATGCCGTCCTTGACATAGAAAGGGTCATCTGATCTGGCATTTTCGCTTATCTTTGTAAGATATTGCTCAATATCCATTACATACCCTCCCATGGATTGCCTTCAAAGCCATATCCCTTTTGCTCACTGAGCTTTGGAACGTTCGCTTTTTTGATCCAGTTTCTGATAGTCAGGTTGTGGTTGGCATAGTGCTTATCCTTTCGGTTCTCCAGATATTCGTCAAGCTTCTTTATGTATTCGGCAGTGACCTTTTCACCGTAATCTCCGATAAGCCTGTCATATTCTTCCGATGAAAGCATTACGTGCCTAAACTCACCGTGAATATGTTTTTGTGGTTTGGATTGCTTTGAAGCTGTAAGCTTTGGCTGTTCTTTTTCCTCGGCTTCAACGCACACATTTTTGTCTATCCTATCCTTACCTATCCTATCCTTACCTATCCTATCCTTACCTATCCTATCCTGCGTCAACGTTTCGTCTCGAACCCGTGACGAACCCGTGACGAACCCGTCACAGGGCAAGGAATAAGCATTGTTTTCATCAACTAAAAGCATCGTTTTTTCGCTCTTGCACGCCGTTTCCCTGTAGGTATCCTTGCGGATATAATTGTGGATTTTCCAATGTCTTATGACCACAACGCCGCTTTCAAAGGGGATAACAAACTGTTTTGCTATAAGCAGCTTCATGTCATCTTCCTTGCAGCCGCATATCCTCATAATGGACTTGGGCTGATTGATAAATCCATCATCGTCCGCTCGCATCGCCAAGTGAAAATAAAGAAGCTGAGACGTAGCAGGCATATCAAGAAAGCAGTCACTGTCAATTATCGTTTTGGAAAACATTCTGCGATCTGCCATCTTGATTGCTCCTTAAAACGGCAGATCGCCGTCACTGATGACCTCATCAAAGTCACTCAGATCATTTGCCGCAGACTGCTGATATCCGCCCCGGCTGCCCTGTCTGTTGCCCTGAGACTGACCGCCCTGCTGATATTCTCCGCCTGACGAACTCTTTGTTTCACCAAATGAAACCCCATCGGCATAGACCTCAGTAACATAGTGGCGTACATC
>ERZ1026868.307-NODE-307-length-35214-cov-7.341278_pt1 | contig 35214 bp, 25 predicted proteins | sample MGYA00380164_ERZ1026868 | MGnify/ENA primary metagenome ERZ1026868 (study PRJEB33269, sample SAMEA4719800) | human gut metagenome | biome: human-associated habitat; feature: organic feature; material: feces | place: Cameroon | collected 2013-10 ...
CCCTCAGAAGACGGGAGGTTTTCGCCCTTTAGCAACACTTTTGTTTATCCTTCTCAAACATTATAATGGTCCTTGTGAAAATCCTATTTGATAACGAATTCCGGCAATATGCATCTGAGATTCTCTTCCGAGAAGAGTATAAATCCAGGAAAAAGTATGTTGCTCACGGAAACTACAGTCTATATGACCATTGTTTCCGTGTTGCTCTTCTTAGCTATTCCTATGCAAAAGAAAAGAACAGGAAAGTAAATCGGAAGGCACTGGTCCGAGGCTGCCTTCTCCATGATTACTATCTCTACGACTGGCATCATAAGCACGAAGGTCATCGTCTCCATGGCTTCCGTCATCCTTATTTTTCCCTACGCAATGCAGTGAAAATCTTCTCCTTATCCAAGAAAGAGAAGAATAGGATCCTGTCTCATAGGTTCCCGCTGACTTTCTGGATCTTTCCTAAGAGCAAAGAAGCTCTGCTTCTGAGTCATTTTGACAAAGTCTCGGCATCAAGGGAACACAAGAACTGCAAGAAGGAAAAGCAAAAAAAGAAAGAAAAACTAGTTAGGAATATACCGAAAAATCAATTTTCAGAATCAAAAAAGCCTGCGTAGAATAAAAAACGCAGGCCTTTTCCTTTTAGAATATCTGATCGACCCATTCCGGATGATCGACAAAGGGATTCCGGTTTTTCTGCTTAGAGCTTTGGGCAAAGTCGTTGCGATTGATTTCAATCTGACTGACAGGATCAAGCTTGTTCCATTTTTTCAGAGTTGCAACACTATCACAGACATTGGTAAGCGGGGTTCCTCTCTCTGCAAAATAGCAGGTCCACCTATAGAAGCAGATTCTAGCGACATCGCCTTTCACGGCATCTACTGGTTCAAAATAGCCATTCTTTTTCGTTCCATACACAGTTCCGTTGTAATGAACTGTGGTTCCGCCTGTGCAATCTCCGTATTTATCATTGCCTCTGGTTGAGTTTGTAGAATAATAGGTCGGACGGATGTGGAGAAGATCTTGTCCGCCGCCAGTGGTTCCATAAAGATTAGCAGATAAGGACTGTGCCCAGACATGTTCCCGGTTCCAAGTCTCAGCTGGATTTTTCTTTACACTTGCCTGGGTATAGAAATAAATCCTGTTGGAAGGATTGTTTGGGTCTTCGTCTGCACTCTGAAGGACTTCACTGAGTTTGCCGGTTCCCTTTCCGCCATAGGTATAATAGCCCTTTGGTTTAATGAGGCTCGTAAGAGCAGTGCGCAAAGTTCCGTTTGCACCACCGGTAAGATTGGAACCAAGAGAAGAATAATAAGCTGCTGCGTCCGGAGATGGTTGAATGGAAGTACTTGGGTTCTCGCTTGGAGTGCTTGGATTTTCACTTGGAGTACTCGGTTCCGTCGGATTCTCTCCTAGTTGACGATTAACAGAAGAAAGATAGGCTTTACTTCCGGTTTCAAAAGTCCCATTGTACCTTTGAAGTGTTCCATAAACTACGACATCATCACCAAGCTTAATCTGATTCGAAGAAGTGAATTTTGCCTGGTTGAGATAATATCCACGGAATACAACCAAATCCACATCATCAGAAGAAATCGTGAAGGTCGCATTTCCATAGCTTGTGCTGACTTCCTGAATTTTTGTAATAGAGCCAAAAACATAGTAGGACTCAGCTGTGACTTCTTTATCTGCTAAGCCGTTTACTTTTTCTTTTGCTTCCTTGCAGGAGTAAGGATGCTGCTTGGAGCCATCATTCTTTACTTTCTCAGAAGTCGAAGCAGAAACGGAAACCGATGTTTTGTCAGTAGAAGGGGATTCGGAAGGCTTTTCGCTAAGACTAGGAGACTCGCTGAAAGAACCGGTAGCCGTGGAAGAAGCAGAGAAAGAAGGTTTCTCAGTCGGAGTCTCTGTTGCAGATTCACTAATCGGATTACTGTCTAAGCTGACAGAAGGAATCTTTTCATCGCAAGCAGCGAGAGAGAAGGACAGAAGAACGGGTAAAGGAAGAAGCTTTCTATTTTTCATTATCATTACCTTAACAATAAAAGGATACACCAAATTCATCTGATTTCAGAGCAGAACAAAGAAAAAGTGTCGAATATGCTATACTTTAGGACAGTGGAGGTGAACTTCTGTATGAAAAAGTTTTACGATGAGAACCGAAATCTGGTCAATGTATCCAACTCCCTTTTGAGACACTATGGATTAGAAACCTTCCATCCTTCCCTTAAGGAACTGGATGCTATCTTAGATGAATCGAAAAATAAGAAAATCTGTCTGATTCTGCTAGATGGTTTCGGAAAGCACATTCAAGAACTTCACGCCTCCTCTTGCCGTTATATCCTTTCTCATAATAAAAGGACGATTAACTCAGTGTTTCCACCGACTACAACGAGTGCAACCACTAGCCTGCTAACCGGAAAATATCCAATTGAAACTGGTTGGCTTGGATGGACAGAAAAGCTTCCAGAATATGATGTTCCTTGTACAAGGTTTCTCAATACCCTCACGGATGAGAATAAGACCAAGATAAAAACACCAACTCTTGAATTATATCCTTATGTTTCCATCTTTGACCAAAGGAAAGAAAAAGGAATCAAAGGCACCTGTCTGCAGTCCTTCCGTTATCCGGACAGGAATATAGAATCTTTCTTTGCTAGGGCGGATAAAGCTCTAAAGGAATCGGATTTCCTCTATCTTTATCATGTCAATCCGGATGAGCTTCTTCATGAATACGGAACAGAATCCGAAGAAGTAGATTTCGTCATAAAGAAGCTTAACGAGGAAGTTGAAAAACTGACAAAGAACAATCCGGATACTCTTTTCCTTCTTATGGCGGATCATGGTCATAAGAACGGAAAGTACTTCGATATTGAAGAGTATGAGGACTTTTACTCTTTATTGGAAAAGAAATGGTTCTCCATAGAGCCGAGAGCGGCAAGCTTCCTTATCAAAAAAGGAAAAGAAGACGAATTCAGAAAAGTGGCTAGGAAACATTATGGTGAGCACTTCTACATCTATTCGAAAAAAGAAGCCTTAGAAGAGAACATTTTCGGTCTTGGCAAGATGGAAAAACGGATTCCGGAAATCCTAGGAGACTTCATTCTGATTTCCAAGGATGAGTCCGCATTCAAGCTAAGAAAAGATAACGGCCTTGTCTCTCATCATGCTGGCTCAAGCGATGATGAAAAATATATCAATATTTCTGTATACAATAACTAATCCAACAAAAAAGTCCTGGACTCTCTGCCAGGGCTTTTTCTATTTTGCAGGTTGTTCTTTTGGCTTCTCCATGCTTGGCTGTGGCTTTTCAGCAAGTCGCTTCCGGAATATTTTCGGAGTCACAATAGAATAGAAAACAAAAGAGAAGATGCCAGCGCAGATATCTGCAATCGGCTCTGCTAAGAAAGCATAGCTTGCGTTAGCTGTCAGCCAAGGGAGAAGAATGGTCAATGGAACGAGAACGAAGACCTTACGGTTCCTCGAAAGCCAAATAGAATAATTGGCCTGTCCCCTACCTGTAAGTCCATCGACATAGACATATTGGAAAGCGAGCGGAATGATGCCAATCCTATACCAGCGGATGAATTTCACACTTGCTACAATGACCTCATCGCTCCTATTGGTCTTACTGCCAAGACCAACAAACCTCGTTGCAAAAGGTTTCGCTAGAAGGAAGGATAAAAGGAAACAAGCCGTGCAGAAAGATAAAGCAAAGAGGGTGAGCTGTTTTTCAGCTTTCTTAATCAAATCGATTCTCTTTGCACCATAGTTATATCCTAGAATCGGTTGGGTTCCAGAGGAGATGCCAAGCAGAGGACCCGTAATCAGAGAGAAGAAAGCCTGAACAATCGTAGCAACTTCAATATAGAAATCTCCGTTTCCGTTTCCAAACTTCTGTAGCCTGCTGTTAAGAAGAATGAGGATGACACTATCCGTCGACCTGATAATAAAGGGGGAAAAGCCCAGCTTTAAGATACTTCCCCTGATTTTCAGATCATAATGTCCAAAAGACAGTTTGATCCGAGATCCCTTCCTAAGGAAAAGAATAGCTAGAAGGAAGGATAGGAACTGACAGCAAATGGTAGCTAGAGCTGCTCCAGAGATGCCCCTATGGAAGACATACCTGAAGAGAGGATCTAAACAGACATTCAAAAGACAGGCTGAGAGCGTTGTCCTCCTTGCTTTCAAAGATTCACCTTGTGCCGTAAGGAATTGATTCAAACCCAAGGAAAGGATGGAAAAGAAAGTACCGATAAGATAAATCATCAAATATTGTTTTGCAAAAGGATAGGATTGGCCACTAGCACCAAAACAATACAGCATTGGTTTCCTAACACAATAAAAGATTACCATCAGGATTGCACTTAGAATAATAAGCATCCTTAGTGCATTGCTTAAGATTTTCTTAGCACGTTCTTCATTCTTCTCACCAAGGGCAATCGAAAAGAGAGGTGCACCACCAAGTCCGACAAGAAAAGCAAAGGAAGAAATAAATTGGGTAATCGGAGCAACCACACCGATTCCGACTAAGGCTTCCTGCCCATCCATAGGCCTATTGGAGACATAGATACGATCGACAATGTTGTAAAGAACAGAGACAAGCTGGGCTACCCTTGCCGGAAGAGCAAGAGAAAGAATGACAGGCCAGGTTTTTTCACTTCCTAAATCCGTTTTTCGCATGTTATGATTTGCTTATTTTAACCGCGAAATACTATAGTTTGCTCTTTGCCTTTTTACAACGGAGAAAGGAAAGATAGAAGCACTTTCATTTTTAGACCAGCAAAAACAGAAAAGGCCGGCAGCATCACCGGCCTTTTGGATTTGTATTAAGCTTTCAAAAATGCCTCATAAGCTAGATAAGCTTCATAGACATCTGCCTTCGAGACAAGTTCCCTAGGAGCATGCCTTGAGAGAACCGGAACGCCGGCATCAAGAACATACCTGTTGAGATTTCCAAGGATATAGGCAATCGTTCCGCCTCCGCCTTGGTCGACCTTTCCGATTTCGGAAGTCTGATAATGAATACCGTTTTCATCCCTTGCCTTACGAATGAAAGCAAGATATTCCGGCCTAGCATCATTGCATCCGGACTTTCCTCTTGCACCGGTATACTTATTGAAAACAATGCCTTTCGAGAAATAACAGGAATTATTTGGTTCGTTTACACTAGGATAAATCGGGTCAACTGCACAAGAGACATCGCTTGAGAGCCTCTTTGTATTCGTCAAAGCATGACGAACTGCCAAAGAAGAATCCTTGCCTTCTCGGTAAAGGAGCTCAGCAATGACATTTTCAAACCACATCGACTGAGCACCGGTAGCTCCGATAGATCCGACTTCTTCTTTATCCACAAGAACAGCGACAGAAGTGTATTCCTGTTTTCCAGCATCCAGTACAGCACGAAGAGAAGTATAGGCGCAGACCTTGTCATCATGGCCATAGCCAGCAATCCTGCTCCGATCCAATCCGTAGTCCCGAGCCGGTCCAGCTGGAACAGCAGTCAGTTCAGAGGAGAGGAAATCCTCTTCTTCCCTTCCGTATTTATCCTTCAGCAAAGCAAGGATATAGTTCTTGCAGGCGCCCGCTTCGTCTTTATCAAGCGGGATATTTCCGACTGTAATATCTAAGTCTTCTCCGTCAATCACCTTGTTCGCTGGTTTCTGAAGCTGATCTGCAGAAAGATGAATCAATAAATCCGTGATACCGACAATCGGATCATCTGCATCTTCGCCAATGCTGACTTCAAAGCTAGTACCATCTTTCTTGTAGACAACACCATGGATAGCAAGAGGAATGGTCACGTACTGATACTTCTTGATTCCGCCATAGTAGTGAGTTTCCAGAAGAGCAAATCCGCCTTTTTCGTATAAAGGATTCTGCTTGATATCAAGACGAGGAGAATCAATATGAGCACCTAAGACACGCCTGCCTTCTTCAATGGATTTTTCGCCAATAACTGCGACAAGGATGTCCTTGTCTTTGTTGATAGCAAAGACCTTGTCACCAGGATGGATTTCCTTAAGGCTGGAGATATCCTTGAATCCTTTTTCAATAGCAAGCTTCTTGGCTTCTTTGACTGCCCTTCTCTCGGTCTTTCCATGGGTCAGGAAATCCCTGTACTCTTTTCCGAAAGCAAATATATTTTCTTTTTTGGCCTGATCCGCATCAGTCCAGATGTTCTTTGCGTACATATGAAGTACCCTCCTTTAGATAGAAAAAGTATACCTTTTTAAAACAGATTCTACAACAGACCCAGATTCGATCTTTTTTGAATTGTAGCGTCCTTTTAACAAAAAAAGGAAAGCGGTCTGCTTTCCTAAAACAAACGAAAGAATTGTCTCTCTACTCAAGAGCAAGAAGAAGTGCCATCTTAAACTTCGTTAATGCTTTTACAGCATGAAGGCCGTCCTTAGCAAAGCAGAATTCGTCTCCTTCTTTGACTTCGAATTCTTTTCCTTCATAGGTAATCAGACCTTTTCCATCAAGGATAAAGAGCAAGGCGTTTCCTTTTGCACGATGAGGAGAAAGTTCCTGTCCTTCATCAAAGGCAAGAAGAGCAAGCTTCCTCTTCTCATTGCTTAACAGATCTTTGTTGACAATGCTTCCTTCTTCATAAGAAACAAGGTTCTTCAAAGAAAAAACTTCTCCAGCTTGAATGGAACATTTCATATTGCAATTTCCTCCTATTGTAAATTGAATATAACCGCATCCTCTTTGGCTATTCCTGCCAATCGACTCACCAGGTTTAAAAAGAACCGTTTCCAAAGGATTCAGTTTCTTTGAATACCCAGAAGAGATTACTTCCAGATTGCCGCCAAGACATAAAAGCAAGGTAAAGTCAGGATAAGACTCTGGTGAAATATCCGTTCCTTTACCGAGTGAAAAATAAGAAACCGAAAGAGAAGGACTCCTGAGCAAAGCAGAAGAAACCGTCAATTCATCTTTTGGCGGATGAACCCTAAATAGGTTCCCTAGATATCCTTCTTTCATTCCTTACCTTCCTACTTAATATAACCGAATTCGTCAAAGAAAGAAACCATAAAATGGCCGATATCGAATACAAGAGCACCCCCTTAAAAACAAGCCTTGCCTCTTTACGAATTTATCATCCCATTCACAGAAATCTCAAAACCGACTAGGAATCACTACTCGTCTGTGCCGAACCCCATGCTCCCCATCTTTTCCCTCTGGAATGCTTTCTCGTTCAGCCACAAGGAACGTTATTGCGGTGGATCCGCAGGTGCACAGCAAACATGCGCTTGGCCTGGGCACACAGCCGGTTGACCGGATTGAGGAGACAATGGGCAGCCGGGTCCTCCGAGTTCACCGCCTTCTCCCTGCACCCGGGGAAGCAGCTGCCGAAGTGCCCCTGTCGTGATAGACGCAGGAGCCGGGGCTATATGTCAGAGAAAAGCATCCTCCGAATCGCCTTTCCCTGTTTGGCGTCTACGTACATTTCTCCGTTTTCGGTCTTTCCCTCCTCTTCCGGCCTGAGGTGGATGACTTCCGCCGGCTCTTCCGGACCTTTATCCGGAGGCTGCTTCCCGAAGGAGGCGGGATGTCTATGTTTCCAACGCTGGAAGGTGTTGTAGCTTATCCCTCTTGGGTGGCAGACGGAGAGAAGGCTCACCCTCTTGTCCTCCGCCTCCTTCTGTATTCCCTTGTAGAACTCTTCCTTATCCCTGTGTACCATGCCTTTAAAAAATCCTCCCGGTTCCGTTTCGAACATCGGGAGGATTATCGCACATGCCAGGAGACTAAAAAATCCGTGGCCTATATTTGACGCTTACTCTTTTTTAGGCTTCTTGCAGGAAAATCAGATCGATGGAATTCTTTACATTCAAAGAGGTGAATGCATGGTACGCCTTGCTCGCATCAAAAGAGACCAAAGCATTATCGCGAGCGAGACAAGTAATGTCATCCGGGCGGAACGTCTTCTCATAGCTATCGTCTCCCACGAACTCGTAGCGGTCATTGCCGATCGGACGGACCTTTCCTGTATGGGAACTGAAAGGCGTGATCTTGGATTCGGAGCCTTTCCAGATCTCTTGGGTCACGAGAGTATCGTATTTCCCGGAAGTTCCGCCCCAGCCGAAGACGATCTTCTCCCCTTCTTTGAAGTCAGCCTTGGTGAGGTTTTCTCCCTCGAATCCGTAGAGGGAAACCGGGCAGTAATTGTCTTCATCCGAATATTTGAAGGGATGCTCGAGTCCGTAAGAGTCTTCGACGGTCTGTCTCTGAAGATGAAGGACACCTTCGGAATAGTGACGTGCCGAAGTATAGGCTGCTTTGTCGGTAATATACGTCAAGACCTTCGTGTCATCCATAACAGAGGAATCCGAAGTAACGTTTCCTCCGCAGGAAGTGAGGAAGAGGAGAGAAAGGAACAACAGCTTTTCAGTCTTTTTCATTTTTGTATTTCCTCCAATGCATTGATCATCGCATTATTGATTTTTACCGCATAGCCATGGTGATCCGATGAACTCGTGCGTGTAATAATTCCAGCAACACCTTGGAAAGTTTCGAAGGTCATCTCATTCTCGTATTCGAAATAGAGGGGGCCTCCGCTCATACCGCCTAAGCAGTAATTGGTTAAGTTATACAAAGTGGAACCGGACACAGAGTCTTGAGGCAAAGTCTCTTTGCCACAGGAGTAGCTCAGCCAATTTTTGGAACTTTCGGATGCTGATTCACTTGCAGGAAAACCAATGGCATAGGAATATGTATTTGCCAATGTGTAATGGCTTGCCAAAGGCAGATATCCTTGCGAATCGTCATCAATATTCTTATTTACACGGGCAAAGCACCAGTCATAACTTCGATCCGATAGGCCATCATCTTGATTTCCGGAATCATAGAAGGCTTTTGGCAGATAAATGTCTGTAACTTGAAACCCATATGTAAATACAAGAGGGTTTGTCGCTGTATTTTGCTCACAAAAGATTTGAGGGTTCTCTAAGAAGGTGTTATTTGTAAAGAAACAATGTGCTGCAGACATTATGATGTCATCTGAAACGAAGAAGCCAGTTCCGACACAATATAAGTTTTTCTCTTGATATTTAGTTTGCGTTTTGCAGATGGCATTTAGAGGGTCGGTTTTCTGCCAACGAAGTTCGGGAGTTATCAGGTTGTCTTTGATTGATTGGTAATTGTTTGAATTCGATATTGAAAAAGGAAAAAGTCCATCGGTTCCAATCACACTTTTTCCACTAGAGTGAAGCGATTGATCCTCTGTGAAAGAGACAGAGATTGACGAAGACAAAGAAGGATTCGAAACAACATAATGATACAGAGTAAGTGAAGAGGATGAAGACGAGGAGGAAATTGTCTTTGAAGAGGCCGGAGTTATAAGAATACTGGAGTCGCTTTGTTGAATGCCTTTTTTATTGATTGATGAAATAAAAGAAGCGTTAGCAATCGACATAGATTTCCTCATACCGATGGACGAGACTGTGGAAAAGAAGAATAATTTCTCGAAGCATATTTGTTCCTCAATTTCTATCTTTATTATATTCTTTCGTGTTACCGGAATAAAGAGCAAAAAAGGGAGGATAAACAAAAGTGTTGCCGACAGGCTCCAAGAGGGGTTTCCTGATGTATAGTGTTTCCGCTACATTGAGGGTGTTCAGAGTCCGATTCCAGGTCAATGGTGCAATTTCCCTCGGAAACGGGTCTCTAAATATTCCTCTGTCCAATCGCCAAAGATAATTCTGCAGTGACTGACACAAATTCTTTATTTACTCAGCTCTTCCAAGCTGAGGCCGGCCCAGATCCGGAAAATGGTTTCCCTGCTCTCCGACGACGTCCTCTTCCATCAGACAGCACATCAGGTCAGGGTCTCCGTCCAGGCGGTGCTCCTGTTGGAAACAGGAGCATTGAACCTGTTCCCTTGTTGTGCTATAGTCCTATTTAAAGTCCAATATTATGGGTTCGGTACAGTCAGCTCAATAGGCTTTTTCTTTGTTTTAAAATACCAAATTACAAGATAAGTCCACCTAGAAAGAGTCAGAACTAAAAGGACTCCTGTGAGAACATAACGAATCCAAATCTGCCAAGCAGAAATTTTCCGATAGGTCTTTGCTTGTGGAGCAATTCCATTGTAGGCACCAGAATTGACAACTGCATAACATATGTTCTTTATTGCTCTTCTAACGCAATTCATAAACGTGAGACTAGATGTATAAGAGTAGATGTCATTCCTTGACTGACTGCCTATACCAGAAAAGGCGGTCCTATACCTATCATTACCGCTTCTAAGAACAGCATCTCTTTTTGCCTGAGGGGAGTAATCCGTAACGACCCTTCCTTGAAATCCCCATTCGTTCCGAAGGATTTCTACACAGAGAGAATAATTCCTCGAGCACCTAATCGGTCCGATGCAATTAAAGGAGGTCCTGACTCCCCTGCATCCAGAAATTATCTTTTCTTTCCTTTGATGGCTATCCTTGTCAAAACGCTTTAAACGCTGTCTCGCTTTCTTTACACAGATTTCAAATGGCTTAAGGTAGATTTCTCTCCTAGTCTGTTCATCTGCCCAAGTCCTTATCCTCCTATTGCGTCCTGTATCCTGCTCATTCCTAGCAAAGTGTTTCCTGTAGGTGTAAGCTCCTCCATCCGCAACTCCAGAAATAATCTCAGCCGCCCTCCTTCCGCTCCTATAAGGATCTTCGCTGAAATATTCTGCGTTTCTGCCACCGAAAGGAGAACGATGGATATTGACTCCTGGTGCATAGAGTCCTTGTACGTTTCCTTTTAGTGCCTCTTTCCCCATTGCTTTGCCTCGCTCATAACTAAGGGAGGAATTGAACGTACAAGCCGTAAGAGTCTCGGAAGAATAATCACACCACTTTTGTTTCTTCTTCTTTCCGAAGGTACTGACTCCGTTTGGGCCGTCGTAGTCCTCGGTAGAGAATTTGTTCACAGCATCTAGTTCAGAAGTATGATAGGCACCATAACCGAGCAGCTTTCCGATCTGATTGAGTGTCTTTCTATCCGAAAAGGAAATCTGATCAAGCAAAGAATCCCATCTTTCATCCTTGTAGTCAACACCACGGAAGGAAGAAAGGACAAGAGAGTTGTCTTGGTAGGAAATTTCTGAATTATCGTAGACTTTTGATTGAGGTTCATCTCCCAAGACCGGATGATTCGAAATCGGAAGAACATCGGATTTATAAGAATTGAATTCTTCTAGGAATTCCTTATCGAGGATTTGTTCTTTTTCACTAGGAGCGGTGGGATAGGTAGAAGAAAAATCCTTTCTTGATAACGTGTTTCTATTCTCCCTATAGCGATTAGAGGGTTCAAATCGGTTCGATATAGAACAATAGTCATCCTTCTTCGGTTGTACGGAAACCGGCTTTCCTTCTGCATCCAAAACAGATTGTGCATCCCTATCGCTCTTTCTCAGATTCTTCCCTTCAAAGAATTTCCTATCCGAGATAGAAAACGAAAAGGAGTCGTATTCATCATGAGAGTTCTTTCCTAATACAAGAGAATAAGAACCGTCTTCCAAAAAATAGCACCCTGTTGTACCATCCTGATTTTGATGCTGATAGAAGTAAGAAGACCTGTCTTCTAAATCGATATTAAAGCTGAGGATCTGACTCTCTCCCGGTTTCAGCCTGTTCGTCTTATCAAAAAGAATCAGATTCTTGGATGCTTTCTCAATTCCATTCTCTTTGTCATAGGAAGTATAGGGAGGATCATAATAAATCTGAATTGCTTCCTTGCCTTCCCTTTCCCCCGTGTTTTCTACCTGAACCGATAAGGATAGAATCCCCTTCTCTAAATCAAGTTCCGGATTCAGAAACTCCTGACGAAAAGAAGAATAGCTAAGTCCATAACCGAAAGGATAGGCGACCTCTTTTTTATAATGGATGATTCCTTCCTTATCCGCCGTCTCATAATAGCGATAGCCGACATAGATTCCTTCTTTGTATTCTACAAAAGCGACCGGAGAAGTCCCATCGAGCTGATAGGCGTTGGAATAACACCTTGGATATTTTTCTTTTTGATAGGGAGAAGTTCCGCAAAGTCCATAATTCATGCTAGAAGGAATCTTCAGGAAATCCTTAGTCCAGGAATCAACTGTTCTCCCAGATGGATTGACTTTTCCAGCAAGGACTTTGCCAATAACTTCATTGCCGCTTGTGCCAGCTCCCGGAAGATAAAGAATGGCATCCAAAAGGGAATCCGTTTCCTCATTGATTTCCAGTGGATTGATTCCAATATAAAGCAGAATCGTTTTCTTACAGGACTGCTTCCTCCTTCTAAGAAGATTCCTTTCTTCTCCGGTAAGCTGCAAAGCATGCTTTGCTCCGCTAGCATACCCATCCATTTTAAAATCGTCGCCTTCGCCTCCGTCACGGCTTAAGACCCTAAGTCCAATGGTTCCTTTCCTCTTGTTTTCCCTGCCCATATAGGCGCTATCCTTCCTGCTAAAAAGGATATTCTTTCCATTTACCTGCTTGCCACCGGTCGGAGAAGTTCCTAAAGCTTCCTTTTCCTTTAGGACATTCTTTTCATCCCTTGTTATTTTTTCAATATCTTCCTGAACAGAAAAGAAATCTCTTATCGATTGACGAATGGAAACTCCCTTTTCTTTCTGTCCATCCCAGCTAGCCGATCCTTTCCTGAATCCATCATGAGAGTATCCATAGCCGAAAGGAGAAATGATTTCGTTTTGTGCAAGAGGAAGACAGTTCTCATTCTTCAAAAGGACAATGCCTTCTTCGGCAATCTTCTCTGTTATCTTCTTACCTTCTTCATAAGCATCCTCTCTATTCAAAGAATCATAGTAGGAATAATCAACACCATCATCCGGGTTTTCAACTACGAGATCCCCTTTGCCAAGCCTTGAGTCCAATGTGGAAGAGAGCCTACTAGAAAAGACAGGAACAAGCCTTGAGAAAGCAAGGGTAAGTGCACTGATAGGTCCAAGAACAGCCGGCAGAACATTTTTCTTCTTCATTATCATTTTTCCTTATCCGAAGAAGAGAAAAAGCAGACGAAAACAGAGAAGATATGGTCTTTCTGATCAAAGAGAGCACGTCCAGAATACTTCTTAGCAATGTAATCAATGGACTTAACTCCGTAACCATGGTAGATACCTTCCTGTGTCGTTATAGGAAGTCCGTTTTCGAATTGGATACTAGAACTGCAATAGTTTTCTTCTTTCAAGGAAATAATATTGTTCTTTTTCACCACGGAGATAAAAATCGAACGCTTGGATTCTTCTTCCTCCTTTACTGCTTTGATTGCGTTTTCAAGAACATTCTCAAAAAGAGAATAGATATCCGCATTATCCATAAAAGAAAATAACGATCCATCAATGATCAGAGACAGTCGTATTTTTTCTTTCTTGCAGATACCGGATTTCTCAGAAAACACCCTGTCAATAACTGGATTTCCGGTCTTAACCATAGAATCATAGGAAATAACCGTATCAGAAAGACTTTTTAAAGTTGCTTTTTGTTCGTTCGACAGATGATTCGAGTCAACAGAAGACAAAGCATGTTTCAGATCATGAATCTTAATATTAATCCTGTCCCTGTTTTCCTTGCTAGCTACGAATTTATCATTCTGGAATTTCAGGGTCTGCTCAAGAATCACTTTTTCGTCATTCAGTTTTGTCGAATGGAAAATATTGTATTGTATTGCTAAGACAAAGAAGCAGGCAATCCTAGCATAAAGCTTAGAAGAAACATATCCGACATAGTCCTCACATTGCTGAGCATACCTGCTAAGGAAATTAACGACAAGAATCGAAGCAAGAGAAACAAAGAGAACAGAGTTGCTGCTTAAATCCTCAACCTGGTTTTTCTTTAATAGCTTAACGAAGACAAAATAATAAAGAACATAGGAAAAAATAAGAGAAGAGAAATAGAGAAGCAGCTCTATATAGAGCTTATCGGAGGAAGGAACCCATTTCATCAACAGCTGCCAGAGGTTATCCGTGAAGTTCTGGATTGTATAGGCAGATGTCGCTAAGAAAAGAACCCGTTTTATTTTCAGATTGAAAGTAAGAACCAAAGGAACTAACGAAAGAAGAAATAAGGATAGAAAAATCGTCCGGAACCATCCTATCTTGATTTCAATGTTGAAGAACACCCTGAGACAGGCTATGGAAAGATAAAGAAACCTATAACAGGCTAAGCGGAGTCCCCAATAGGATTTCTTCTTCACCTTAGAAAAAGTGATAATCTCTGCCACACAAAGAGGAAGGACAAAACGATAGAAGTAATATAGGACCGCGCTTTGGAACTGATAGTTCTCGTACATCCTAGATTTCTTCCTTCAAGTAGCCAGCAAGACAATCCAAGAATTCTTTTTTCTTTGGCCGTGAAATAGAAATGATCTTATCTCCGATGGTAATCGTGCTTTCTCCGATATTCACATTCCGGCAATATTTCAAGTTAACAAGGAACGAGTTGCTGCAACGGAAAAAGAAATCCGAGCTCAGTTTTTTCTCGTAATCCTTAATCTTTCCCCGGACTTCAATCTTCTCCTCTTTGGTCTTGATCTTGATGGTATGAGAAGAGACCTCTAAATAAAGAATATCGTCTGTATCAATTCTCTTTAGCCTGCTTTTATTGGAAATAACAAGATAGTCTTTTTCGTTTTCTGAGATTCGGTTTATGACCTTATCCAGAAGAAAATAAAAATCGAATGGCACAATCGGCTTGAGAACATATCCGAAGGCATCTACAGTATAACCTTTGACCGCATAACTAGCCGAATGGGAAATAATGATAATTGGAAGATAAGAGTCTTTTTCTCTCAGTCTTAAGCAGACCTGCAATCCATCAATCTGAGGCCTTTCGATATCCCTGAACAGAAAATCATAGTTTCCGTCATAGGTTTCCAGAAAATCCAATCCATTATCAAAACATCGGACCTGGAATTCAATCTCCTTGTCCTTCGCATAGGAATCAAGATAGCCTTTGATAATCAGATGATACTTAGCATCGTCTTCGACAATGCCTACCCGTAAAACTTTCTTCATACCTGGATTTTCAAAACCGAAAACCAAAAAAATTCTAACACGTTTGTTTTTTCTGTAAAAGGGGATTTGAAACAACCGGTTGTTTTCTGAGTATAAACGGAATCAAATAAGACAGAAAAAGGGACTTTTGAAGCAATTCATTTATGGGAACGAAGAAGAAAACATATAATAAGGTGAAAACTATCAGGAGAACAAATCATGGACGGACACGAAAAAGATATCTATAGTACAGTCACCTCCCCAAGTCTGACTTATGAGCAGAAACTGAAGACGCTCGCTAACCAGGCAGAAGATGAGCTGAACGTTTTGAAAATACCGGAGAAAACGCGTCACTATTTCCAGACGGGAGCCATCAACGATCTTTTCGAAGGGCATGCACCCTATCGTCCAAGATATATCAGGCCAGACTATGGAAAATACCTGAAGGAAGGCTCTAAGTTTCTCCGCGTCGGACCTGCTAAGAATTTAGAGGAAGCAATCTTTCATTTGAGGATGATTTATCATCATGTTCCCTCTATCACTTCCTTCCCTGTTTATCTTGGTTCCCTTGATGAATTGCTCGAACCTTATTGCGAAGGATTATCCGACAAAGAAATCAAAGAGAAGCTGACCTTATTCCTTACCTTCCTAGACCGGACGATTGACGATTCCTTCTGCCATGCCAATTTAGGTCCAAAAGAAACGAGAGTCGGAAACCTGATTCTCGAGGTGGAAGAAGAACTTCAGGACACGGTTCCGAATCTCACTATCAAATACGACAAGGACATCACTCCGGATGCTTTCATGGAAAAAGCAATTCAGTGTTCCTTAAAATGCTCCAATCCAGCCATCTGCAATGACAAAGCAAACAGAGATTATTACAAAGGCGGATACGGAATCTCCTCCTGCTATAACATTCTTCCTCTTAGTGGCGGAGCCTATACCTTAACCAGAGTCACTCTGACAAAGCTCGCCAGGGAAACAGATAGTATCGAAGACTTTTTAAGCCACGTCCTTCCAGACTGTTTAAAGTGCATTGCAGACTATGAAAATGAAAGAATCAAGTTCCTTGTTGAGAAATCCAACTTTTTCCAGTCTTCTTTCTTAGTCAAAGAAGGACTGATCAGCAAAGATAGATTTGTTCCGATGTTTGGTGTCACCGGCCTTGCAGAATGCGTCAATCATCTTCTAGAAAGCAAAGGCCTTCGTTACGGAAGAGACAAACAAGCCGATGATCTTGGAGTTCGGATCAGGGACAAGATCAAAGAATGTGTTTCTAGCTACAAAGCCAGGTACACGCCTTTAACAGACAATCATTTCGTCCTCCATGCCCAAGTCGGTCTCGATTCGGATAAAGGAATCACTTCCGGCGTCCGGATACCGGTCGGAGAAGAACCGGAAAACTTCCTTGACCATTTACGTCATAGTGCAAGATATCACTGCTATTTTCCAGCTGGAGTAGGAGACATTTTCCCAATCGCAGACAATGTAAAACAAAACCCAGCTGCTCTTCTCGATATTGTGAAAGGTGCCTTTGATCTTGGCGTTCATTATAGGTCCTTCTATTCTGCTAATACCGATTTAGTCCGTATCACTGGTTACTTAGTCAAACGTTCCGAAAGGGAGAAGCTAAACAAAGGACAAGCAGTCGTGAAACAGACTACTGTCCTAGGAAGGAAGAACTACAACGTCAACAACTTAAAGAACAGAAAGGTCCGGCTTGGATGATTCGTTATCCAATCAATAAGATTATCGATTTATCAACGGTAGATGGTCCAGGACTTAGAACTTCTCTTTTTGTTCAGAAGTGTAACATTCATTGTCTTTACTGCCATAATCCTGAAACACAGCAACTCTGCTTCCATTGTGGAAAATGTGTTTCATCTTGTCCTGGAAAAGCACTTTCAATTCAACATCAAAGAGTCGTTTGGAACAAGGAGAAATGCATCTATTGTGATACTTGTATCCAAGTCTGTCCGAATCATTCTTCACCGAAGATTGAATATTTAACAGCCGATGAAGTCAATCAGCGAATAAAGAAAAATCTTGGCTTCATCCGTGGAATTACTGTCAGCGGTGGTGAGTGTGCATTGTATCCGTCTTTCTTGAAGGAACTCTTCCTTTTAGCCAAGAAAGAGAGTCTTTCCTGCTTAATGGATTCGAACGGAAGGATTGATTATTCTCACTATCCGGACTTGAGGGAACTCTGTGATGGAGTCAGGATGGATATCAAGTCCTGGAATAGCAAAATGTTCGAAAATCTCACTGGCTATCCGAATGAGCTAAGGAAAAAGAATCTTAAATATCTTGATTCCATAAATAAAATCGAAGAGCTTCGGATCGTCTATGTTCCTGGATATGTGGATGCGAAAGCATGTCTTGATGGTATCAAGGCAACTATCCAAGAAGAACATATTCCTTCCATCCGAATCAAACTGATTACCTTCCGGAACAATGGTGTAAAAGGAATCCTCGCTAATCATACATCTCCGACAAAAGAAGAAAGGGATGAAATCGAAGCCTACGGAAGAAGCCTTGGTTTTGAAAACATTGAACGAAGATAAGAAGAGTTTTAGAATGATTAAAGAATAGAATCGAGGAACAGAAACAAATGAAAGATCAGAACTGCGCCTATTGCAGGAGAGAAGAAAAGCCGGAGCTTTATCAGGCGTTTGGATATTATGTCAGGGATTTGAAGGTATCCTCTTTATATGTTTTCCGGAAGCAGTCCCATTTAGGACGCTGCATTGTCGCCTATAAGGATCATGTTTCCGAAATTGTTGATATCAGTAAAGAGGAGAGAGAGCTCTTCTTAGAAGATATCACAAGAGTTTCCAAAGCTATCCATAAAGCATTCAGCCCAGATAAGATCAATTATGGATTCTATGGTGACACTGGAAAGCATCTTCACTGCCATTTATGTCCGAAGTACAAAGACGGCTTTGAATGGGGCGGTGTCTTCTTAAGGAATCCACATCAAAACGAACTAAGCGATGAAGAACTGAAGAAGATTGCTGATAAGATTAAAGAAAATCTCGACTAATAATAAAAGGGTCTTTCGAAGAAGGAAGACCTTTTTTCTTTCTGCAACAAGCTATGAAAGCAATTTCACAGATTATATTCTAAAAAATAAAAATCTTAAAATATTTCGATGATTACGGATCTTTTTGGTTAATTTAAGTTTTTAAGAACTCTTGCGTTTTAACTGTGCCTCTTAAAAAGGCACAGTGTCTCTGATAACATGGGGTTACTAAAATTCACAGGAGGTTTATTGTATGAATAAATTGAAAAAATATGGACTGCTCAGCTTGTCCTTACTTGCCTTAGGGCTCGTTGGCTGTAACAGCAATGGAAGTGAACCAAGTGTTCTTCCTTCTCTTACTCCGTCGGAGACAAAACCGAGCGAAGAGCTTCCAACCGAGAAGCCAAGCCAAGATGCTCCAAAACCAAGTGAATCGGTTTCTGTTGCAGAAAAATATACGGTCTCTTTCTCCGATGTCGAAGGAGCTAGTATCTCTCTTGACCATGAAGATAAAAAATATGAAGAAGGGCAGAGAGTAGGAATCACCATCACTCTTTCAGAGGGAAAAGCATTAAAAGAAATCACGAGCGAAGATGTTGAAATCAGCAATCCTGTCACAAAGGGAAAAATTGTAACAGCTAGTTTCGTCATGCCCAATAAGAATGTCAGTTTCTCTGTTTCTGTTTTCAATGGACACAAGGTTGCAAAGATTAACAACTATGACACCCTCACCTTTGAGACTCTTTCCTTAAAAGAAGGAGATGTCATTGAAGACGGTAAAAAAGCAATACTGACTGTTTCAGCATCTTCTAATCAGTTTTCTGCTTCTTCTGCTCCTCGTTACTACATTGAAATTGATGGAACAAGGTATCATCCGACGATCGAAGGTACCGCATATGTCAATTCCTTCAGTATCGAATTCACAAGGCCAAGCAAGGATATCGTTATCAATCTATCCTTTGCCTATAATTCCATTGACAATGAAAAAGGCCATCATGTCACCTTGGAAGAAAACGAATATGTTTCTTTAGTCGGATATGACAAGGACCAAGCCTATACTTCTTTCTCTGGAAGCCTTCTCCGTCAGACTGGTTACAAAGTCACAAGTGTCAAAGTCAAAATCGGAGATGGAAAATACCAGGAGCAGCTCTCTGACTATAGTAAGTTCAACCCTAACAACCTGAGGAGTCTTTATATCTATTCCATCACGGCAGATGTCTCTATCAAGGTCGAAGGAAGCTTCACTGGTGCAAAGAAGATTTCTTATGTCAACTTAGATGCCGTTACCATCAATAGTGGATATTATGAAGAAGCAACAGAAGGAGACATCATTTCCGTCACCTACAAAGTCTCTCCAGAATATACCTTAGAGGGAAAACCGACTCTTACTGGAACCACTGTTCCGGATAGCGACTATCAGACTGGCTACTTCAAATACACAGTAGGAACAGAAGATATTACGATTACCTTCCCCGCAAAAGAAAACGGACAGATTGAAGTGGTTCAAAACGCTGATCTTGAATCTTACAAGATTCTTGTCAACAGCGTAGAAACAAACTATTGCGGAGCCGGAAAGAACTTCACTCTCTATCCAGTTTCCAAAGAAGGCAAAGTCGTCACATCAGCTCGGGTCATTCAAGAGGATGGAACCGCAGGGGAATACGAGGATGCAGTGGAAGATGCTTCTGGCAAACTCACAGTCCGTCTTACAAGGCCAGCAGCTGGAAACTGCAAAGTGGAAGTAAAGACACAGGATGGTATTGTAATCACCAATGAGGCAAGCGACAGAGGAACATTGACACTCTACCGGAACACCTATCTCAAAGGCGATCAAGTCAACTTCTATGTCACTCCGGAATCTAAGCTCTATACTTTCGAAAAGCTCATCAATGCCGATACCCAAGAAGAAATATCAACCACTAGGAACGGATCAATCGGATACTTTACAAGGCCAGACGTCACTAGCTTGAAGATTAAGGCTGTGTTCTCTAAGGTTGCAACGATTTCTGTTTCCTTTGACGGATTTGATTCCGCAGATCTTGATAGTTATTCGGTCAGTGGTAATCAGAGCGGAACCAGCTATACTTCTAATTTAGTCTCTGCTGAATTCCTCCAGGGCGAAACAATCTTCGTCTCTGCCTATTTAAAGGATTCTGCTACAAAAGCACTTCACATCTATAAGACTGTCAATGGTGTCGAGAGCGAAGTTACAAGAAGCTTTATTAACTATCAGATTTTGGTAGAGAAAGGATTAACTAAGATTTCCGTTAAAGTCACTGCCAAAGAATAAACGAATCTGCCAAAAAGGCAGATATTAAGGAGGTCAAACAAAAATGAATGCTAAGAAATATTTTCTTCCGCTTCTCTCTATTCTGCTTCTTGCATCCTGTAACGGAAAAACAGATTCCCCAACAGAGAAGCCAAAGGATTCCCTAAGTAACGTTCTTCCTTCCCCAAGCATAAGCGAATCGAAGCCCAGTACAGAACCTGAGAAAAGCGAAGAAGAATATTTTTCGGATTATCTTTCCGGTTTGAAGAAAGGATTTTCCTTCGAAGGAAAAAACTATTACAAAACCAGTACTGGATACAGCAATTATTGCCTTGATGTAAAAGTCAAAGACGACGGATACGAATTTGTCCGCTATGACAGCAAACAGGATGAAGAGCCCAATCGAGACAGTGTCATGATATCTTACTTCTACACCTATGACAAAGATCTGCAGATTCCTTATGTCTGTGAACCAATCCTCGACATCAACAATGCAATCGATTATGAACCGGCTCCTATCGGAGATGACGGAGATATTGTCAAATGGGCAGATTCCAGCTATGTGAACCTTTTCCAGAGTCTGACCAAAGATGACTTCTACTTAGAAGATGAAACCTTCTCCTTGGACACATCGAAAAGTTCTGTTCAAGCACTGCTTCCCAAATTCGCTGAGCAGTTCTATCCGAAGAATCCAGGCTTCACTGTCAAAAGCCTTGCCTTTGTATTTAATCAGGAAACCAAGGAGTTTACTTTCCAAAGGAAGTTCAATCCTTATGGTTTCTTCTCCCAGCAGATTCAAACCATATCTGGCAAAAGGACAGCTGGAGATGCTTTCTCCTTTGACCGGGAAGTGAAAGTCCTCGAAGGAGAAGAAAAAGCAGAATTGAAAGCTGCTTTTGACAAACTCAAGACCTATAAATACAGTTTCGAAGACATTATCTATACTCCTTCCTCAGATGCTTCCTCCTTGGTACAGGATTCCAAAAGCGAAGGCAAAACCGATGGAAAGAGTCTCATTATCAACACAGAATCCAATGGAATCGAGAATAATTTCCTCTACCAGGCAAAGGAAAACAACAGAATCCAACAAGCTGTCAAGCTGAATGGAAACTATTACGCCTATCATGACCCTGTCAGTGCCAGAGTCTCTTCTCTCCTCCCCTCCTTTGATAGGTCAACCCTCTTCTTTGACAAAAAGGAAGGAGAAGAGAACACTTATGTCTATAACAAAAAGGCAAAGTTCTCAAAGGCACAGACCTACAACAGGGACGGAGAAGGAAAAATCGTTTCTGAAAGGATGATTCATCTTCTCGATAACGGAGTGAAGTTCAACATCAACTTCGAATATCCTCAAAGCACAGAGGAGATCACATACATCTATTCCGACGAAGACGATATTACAAAGACAATAGAAGTAAAGGAGGATTGCAGCGAACTAAAAACATCGGATTTAGTCGCAGGATACAAAGAAAATCTGAAAAATGTCATTGCCTTGTTAGGATCAAAGAAAAATCTGGACCTTATCCCTGTCCTAGGCGGCAAAGAGTCCGTCTGTGGTCTCTACTACTCCGATGGTGTCGATTCCGAAGGAGAAGCAACAAAGGAACGTTACTACGGATTCGAGTACCGACTTACCAAAGGAACGGAGTTAGCACAGACTCAAGCCTTGGAAACAAAACTGGAAGCAGAAGGATTTGCTCACAGTGAAACAGTCGGGACAATCTTCGGCGGAGATTATTACACCAAAACCATTCAAGTAGGCGAAGAAAACAAAACGATGGGACTCGAAATCGGCTATTCAACCCTCTACTCCACTTTAGCGATTGCTCTTAGCTGCCATTAGGACAAAAAACAGCCTAGATGAAAATCCGGAATGTTTTTTCATGGGGTCTAATACCTACAAAATCGATAAACGAAAACTCAATTATTGAAAGTTGCAAGTTTATCAAACCTAATAATATTGATAAGAATTGTTTTTTGTAGTTTATTCTTTCACTTACGCTTTTTAATTTTATCTATTGAAGAAAGCTATTAATTTAATGGATAAAATTCAGATGATGAGCATGCTCCGTCTTGGGAAGAGAAACGCCTTCTTTCTTTCCAGCTTCCCTGCATTTGAGAATACAGGACCTATTGAAAGCAAGGTTTCGCCTTGTCTGTAAACCTTCCTCATCCCTCCTAGCTTCTCCTCTCTTACAACCGAAGACATTGTTCCAGTAGCTAGAGCCCACAAGGAACCTATTGGAAATCGTAGCGTATTTATTCAAGACATCAAAGGTTGTGCTAGTTCCGGCTCTTCTTGCTACCGCAATAGAAGCAATTGGCTTGATTGGAGTGATTGGCTTCCTGGTAGAAGGCTTCGGCATTCCATTCGGCTTGTTGATTGGAGCTAAATCGACTATCTTTCCCGTACCCGTGGACTCGTTCTTCTTGCAACATCCTATTATGTCCTTCCAAATAACTTCGGAACAATTGCCTGCTACTTCTTAATCAGGCTCTTCCTCTTCAGGACTCCAAAGTGGGCCTATACGAAAAAGAGAATCCTTGTCTACCGTTTACTCAGCTTGATTCCGATTGTATGGATTTTTGTCTCCACTTTGATTTTCCAGAACTATAAGGCCTGGGGATTAAATAGGAATACCTGGGGACTCTATTTCTTCAGCTCTGAGCGTCCGCAGTTCTCGATCCTCTGTGTCAGTTACCTTGTCGGCTTATATTTCCTACGTCTCTTCTATGAGAGAAAATACGGAAAAGAGAATGCAAAGCATTACTTTAATTCGAACCGATTCTATTTCCAGAAAAACATTCTGATCTGTCTTGTCATCTGCCTGCTTAGCCTATCCGAGTATTTGACAAAGAACTTCACCACATTACCGAAAGGAATCGGTGGTTATTGGCAGATTATCTACTTAGTGCCGTTCCTTCTTTTCTATCATCCTCACTTTGGAAAGCGGAACAAATTCGTGGATTCCATAACTTTGATTCTTTATTTCTTCTTCTTTGGAATCGGCTATTTGTTTGTCGGCCTGATTGCCTTCATATACTTTATGGCAAGGTAGCCAAATTTCATCCGATTATCTTTTTTGTTTTATAATTAAACGCACAAATTAAAGGAGAAAACAAAGTCGCCTATGATGCCCTCTACTTCGTTTCTTCCTACGGATTTAGCCAGTCTAGCCTCAATCCGGGCGGAAGGAGCGTGACCATCTCTTACATCAAAGAGAAGAAAGATACGGAAACTGCCTCTAAGAAAGAAAACGCAAGGGATAGCTTCCTGCTTGCCTTCGATGTCGATCTCGGTGATAGCTTCACTTTAACCTACAACGATACGGTCTTAAAAGAACTCGGCGAGTAACTTCTTATCAAACAAAAACGCTTCTAGGCTGTGTACTGAACCCCTCCTTTTGGAAGGAAAAAAGAAGATTTTTTCAAAGGCAAAAGCAAACCAATCAATCCTTCTCTGTTCCATGTTTTCTCTTTGTCATCCTTTTCAGAGCAAAGCGGACATGGAATTCCGACTATTGTTCATCATTACACTGAAAAAGCATTTGATTTTTCCTCTAATAGGGTTCTCGTCACCCTTCCTTTCTTCTTTGTTCCAGATGCGATTGCCATCAAGAAGGATGAAGAGACAAAGTCAATTCCGAGGAAAGAATCGAACCGGAAGGTACTTATCTATCTGACTGGGAATCCCGATTCATCTCTAAAGGAATGTGCTGAGGAAGTCGGGTTAAGCCTAAGCGGTGTCAAAAAGATTATCAAAGAGCTTCAGAACCAAGGAAAGATTCGGAGTATCGGTCCTAAGAATGGTGGGAAATGGAGCAGGTAACCTAAAAAGTAGCCTAAAAAGTAACCTAAAGACTGATCGGACCTCATCTGAAAACGTGAGGTCCAATCAGTTTTTCCCTGTATGGCTGTTCGTTTGTACTCCCCCTTCTTAAAAACAAAGGCAAAACTAGTATTAAATTGTGAATTAGTGAAAGCAGTTTCAGTAAAAAAGAAAGCATCGGAAAAACAGAAATAGGCAACTTATTCCGGTTAAACAGATACAAAGGCGAAATCAGCAGTTTTCCTATGTCAATTTAGATGCCGTGATTCCTTCTGGCGAGGTCTATACTGAAGCCACAAAAGGAGATGACGTTACTTTCTGGTATACAGTCAATCCAGAATACTCCTTAAACGGAAATCCGACTTTTACCGGTGTGACTGTTTCAGCAGATGATAGGAAGAAAGGATATTTCAAGATGGTTATCGGAGATAGCGACATCACGGTCACCTTCCCGGTTGTAAAGAACGGAAAGATAGAAGTTGTCTCTAATCCGGATGTTGAATCCTGCAAGATTGCCATTAACTCCTTAAAAAAAGAAAGTGAATACTGTCCTCCTAACGCCAAATTCACAATCACCCCGAAAAGGAAGAAAGGTAAATTAGCCGTTTCTGCAAGAGTCATCGCTTCTGATGGAACTGCCGGTGAATTCGTTAATGCAGTGGATGATGGATTCGGAATGGTTTCTATCGAACTTAGAATGCCGGCTAGTGGTGACTGCAAAGTCGAAATCAAGAGCGAGGCCGGTGTTTCGGTCACAGCCGAGGAATCAGAGAACGGTACGTTAAAGCTTTACCGTGACTGCTTCCGCAAGGGTGAAAAAGTCAACTTCGAATATCCTCAGTGTACAGAAGAGATTGTCTACACCTACAGCAGGGAAACGGACATTGCTTCCAGTGTGGAAGTCAAAGATAGCTGCGATGAGCTGAAGACTTCCGACTTAGTCTCCGGATATAAGGATACTCTAAGCGGACTTCTTTCTCTTATCGGATCAAAAGAAAACCTTGATCTGATTCCCATCCTTGGCGGAAAGGAATCAGTCTGCGGACTCTATTATTCCGATGGCGTCGATAGTGAAGGAGAAGTCACGAAGGAACGCTATTACGGATTAGAGTACCGGGTTACCTAGGGAAAGAAGCTACAGAGGACTACCCTCTTTGAATCCAAGCTGGAAGCCGCCGGCTTCACGAAAGGAACTGAATCCGGAACCATCTTCGGAGGGGACACCTATTCGAAAGTCATCTCTGTCAAAGGAGAAGAGAAAACAAGGGGACTTGAAGTCGGTTACTCTGCGACTTACTCTACTCTTGCTATTGCTATCAGTCTTAAATGAAACGGACGGCCTAGGGAAGTTTCCCTAGGCTGTTTTCTTTTCGATAGGATGCATTGGATTTGACTAAATTACCTGTTTCTGATAAGTTTATCCTATCAAATAAAGGAGATAACAGACATGAAAAAAGTAAAACGCCTTTCCCTTCTTTCCTTATTTGGAATTCTTACTTTAGCTTCCTGCACAAAGCCGGGAGCTAGTGGTTCAGTCAAACCTTCCGAAGCACCAAATCAGCCGAGCGAAAAGACCTCTGCTTCTGCTGAGAAGGCACCGCATTTCCTAGCCAACCAGTTTTCCTATCTTATTGGCACTTATTATGCAAAAGGAAACGAGCTTTCCATCACGAAAGACAAGCTCGAGAGGACGGGAAAAGAAACTCTTACCCTAGTCCCGACTAAGCTCAGCACAGTCACGAGGAATTATCCTCTTGCCGAGGGAGAAGAAAAAGAAAAAACATACGATACGATCGTGGTCGAATACGGAGAGAAGTTCAATAACGGAGTTTCCTATAAGGCCTATGTCAATTTTGCTGACGGTCAGCTTCATTTAGAGAACGTAAAAGATAATACCTCCTATGAATTCAGGCCGGACATCAAGGAGTTTGCCGGCACCTATTCGGCTTACGGAGACTCTGCCGAATATAACAGGTATATGTCTTTTGACGGACATTTCGATTCAGAGCGGGGAGTCTATCCGGAAACGCATCGGAGGAAAACCACCTATAGCGGAGAGCAGGACTGGTATATCAAATCCTACTTTGTAAGGCTGAACGGCAAAGTCTATAAGGCAAGGCAGGAATTCGATCAGGATCAATACGGATATGGGAAAAACATCCTGCTTAGCAAAGACAGTAAGAATTATGTTCTTAACGGAACAAGTTCCTTAGACACTTCCAATCCCTCTTATTTTGAAGATATCGGAGGTTTTTCTAATCTCAGTCTGTTCGATGGGGAAAAGACGATTACAACTTCCGTTGATACAAAAACAAAGACTTTCACCTTTGGTGAAAAGAGCGGTCCTTATAAAATCGTCCATGACAACAGCGGAAGGCATCTGAAAGTCACTCTGGATTCAAAGGATTATCTAAGGACAGCGGGTGAGTATTTCCTGGATATAGAAGCAGACGGTAAGAAGACCACTTATCCTGCAGACGATATCAGTCAAAGGGAAGGAACCTATAATGAAGGAAGCCACACCTTCAGGGTGAGTTTCCTAGAAGATAAGGAGGAGAATAAGAAAACCAGTGTCACCTTTGACGGAGAAGAGGTCAGCTTCTCCTATGTCATCGAGAACAAGCGGAAGTCCATCAAGTTCACAAAGGATGGAAAAACCTATATTCTCTCTCCAGATAAGAAAGAATCTTCTATCCGCCTGAATACAAACGGAACCATTTCCTATCCGATTAATAAATCTGCTTATTTAAGCAGGTACCAGACTACCTTTATCAGCCATAGTTATACTTCCACCTCTTCCCTAGTCATTGATAAAGACAGGAAGTTCTTAAGGAACGGAAAGAAAGGCGAGGCTTCTCTCTATTACTGGCATGGCGAAACTTATCCGACTCTTCGTTTCATTTTAGAGAGCAAGGAGTATATTCTTTCTCCCAAGGATACCTCTATCGGCTATTTCACCTTAGTAAGCGATGATCAGGAAGTCTCTCTTTACAGCAAAGAAGTCTTAGAAAAAGTGTACGGAAGCTATAGCTCAGATTATCAGGATAGCTTTATCTTTGACTCGGAAGCTCTCTTCATTAACGGAGTATCCTATCCTTATTCCTTCACTCCTAGCTATCAGAATCAGAGCGGCACTTATCTCTTTGCTATCTCTATTGACGGCAAGGACGGAGTCTACGAAAACAATTTAAACGGCTGCTTCTTTAACACTACCAAGAGCTATGTCAAGAATGAAGTCTTTTCCTCCATCAGGGGAACCTATTCCGCACAGGGAAAGTATGGTGTCGAGAACATCAAGTTTACCAGCGAAGGAAAACTCCTATTAGATTTAAGGAACAAGAACAATGACGGATTAGATAAGGATGTTGATACCCCTTATAGGATCAGGACAAACGGACAGGATAAAGCCTTCATCGTATTCAGCTACAATAACGTCAGTATCTACATTTACTTCAAGGACGGCTATGTCACGATTGCCGGAAGGAACTATTACGAAAATCGTATCTTCTCTTCCTTTGGAACTTATAGTGACGGAACAGATACTATCTATCTCTGCAACGATTCAGTCTATCTTAACGGAAACAGGCAGTATGGCCTTAACCGCAGCTACGACGGAAACAAAGTCATCTACAAGGGATACTCGGCCACCTTCACCTTCGACGGGGAGAACAATACTGTTGAATTAGATAAAAGCGGAAACAAGACAGTCTTAAGTCGTAAGCTCACCTATAAAGACAGGGAAAAATTCTTCGGAACCTATACCGTCAACGGAAAGAAAGTCGTCTTCAAGAGCGATGGCTACATTTCCTATACTCTCACTTGCGGAGGAACCCCTGTTTCTACCTACTACGTCACAACTTATAACGGAAAGCTTGCCTTAACCTTTGTTGACTTAAGCGGAACCTATTACTTAAGGCTTGATGAGACAACCGGTGAGGTAACCTCTGCCTTTGTCGCCTCATCGCTCCCACCTCTTCCTCCCGCTCCTCCGCTTCCATAAAAAGCAGTGTTCTAATCAGACAGAATAAAAGAAGGGACTGTTACTATTTAGGACATCTTACCCGTTTTGTAGGGCTCCTATCTAGTAACAGTCCTTTTCCAATAAGGGATTTTCTGCTTCGAATATCAGCGGATAAAGTTCAAATGGCTCGAACGTTCCAGTGAGGGCTTTGGTTGGATTTCTGCCTTCTTCCCTGCTTCTAGGCAGGAAAGGACATAAGCCCTATTCTTCGCTAGGTTGCGCCTAGTCTGCAGTCCTTCAGAGTCCCTTCTGGATTCTCCTTTTTTGCAGCCGAACACATTGTTCCAGTAAGTAGAACCAATCACAATCCTGCTTGAAATGGTCGCATACTTATTCAGGACATCGAATGTCGTCGAGGTTCCGCCTCTGCGGGCAACAGCGACCGAAGCCGCCGGTTTAAAGGCAAAAGCAGATCCGGAGGAATAGAAGACCCAATCCAATAAAGATAAGAGCCGACCGGATGGATGGGCGTAATAGACAGGAGATCCGAAGATAAATCCGTCTGCCTCTTTTGCCTTGGCAATAAAAGCGTTGCAGAAATCATCTTCAAAGAATCATCCTTTTTCCGTGCATTTATTGCATCCGATGCAGTCCCGGATCTCTTTCACGCCAATCGGAAAGATTTCGCTTTCTATCCCAAAGGATTTCAGCTCCGCAGCAATTTCCTCTAAGGCAACCTGTGTATCCCCGTCCCGGTTAACGGAACCGTTCAGCATCAGTACTTTCATTTTCATTCTCCTTTTTTCCTGTCCATTATATCAGGAATCGAGTAGGCTAGGAAATGGAAGGTCCTCTTCCATTTCCGTCGCCTCTCACACCACCCATCGTGCCGTTCGGCAATGGGCGGTTCAATCCTACTCCAGACCCAACATGGTCTGCTGCCTTTTCTCCTTTCCGCTTCCGTGTGAATCCTCCTGCGTTCTTGTCATCCAAACCATGGTTACTCCTTGGCCTGGATGCCCGTCGCATTGTCACATGGAACATGCATTCGAATCGGCAAATCGGATTGTTCGGTCCTTCCCTGTGTCCAGGTACTATGACCTCTGCTGACTCCTCGCACTTCGATTTTCTAGGTGTTGCCCTGTGTGAGGTCTCATGGGATAAGTCAATGCTCTTTCCTCGTCTACCCTTGTGATTTACGCCCTGGAACTACGGTTGTCTTTTGAGCTTTGTTGTTCCTTGCCAACTCACCCGTCCAAAGCGCCTTGGTATCACATTTCTATCCGTAGGGCTACGATTTCGCTATCACTTCTTTTCACGCTCCGTCACCGGTCTACGCTTTGTGAGTCGCTACATAGTTCGTCGACAGCTACGCCTATTGGGACTTTCACCTTAGAACAATGGCATGCCCATCATACCAAAGAAAAGCACTGCCTTTTCGGCAGTGCTGAAGTTATTTCTTTTCCTTCTCTTCTTTCTCGATCGCTTCCGGTGTCTTTTGGAACAGATCAAGACGAAGATTCGCTTTCGGTTCTTTCGGATGCTCCTCTTCTTCGATTGCCTCTGGATTATAGAGAACATACTTATCGACAAGAGAGTAGCTGGACCTCCTCCTTGAGAGAGTGATCCAGCTGAATTCAATGAGGATAAAGAGAACAAAGCAATATTCGAAGAAAAACAATGGCAGAACCATAAGGATAAGGAAAGAGAAGAGAGAGAGGATAGAGGACTTGCCTCCTCCTATAGCTAGGATAAAGGCATTCTTCAGGATTGTCTTAGTCGGAAGATCCCTTCTAACTTTCCTTAAGGCATAAAAAGCAAAGACAACCGCCAGATAGCCTTGAAGGAAGACGGTGCCGATCCAGGGGACAATCAGATAGGTCGAAGCCTTGAAGTTCGTCCTGCAGAAGACAAAGAGATAGCCAAGAGCAGCTTCGACAAGAGTAAGGATAATCCCAAAGAGGACATTGGGAAGAGAGAAGTTCTCTTTCAGCTTCTTGAAAAAAAGGCGGTACCGCTTTTCGGTCTTGTTGCCAATAAAGTCATTGAAGCAATCGGTCCTTGCCACAAAGGCAGGACCGATAGTCACAATTCCGAGCGATACGAGAATAAAGAAGAGATTATAGAGAACCCTAGAATCCGCATATCCGATCAGGATATTGATGTAGTTAGCGAAAGGAGAATCCTTTCTCGAAAGACTGTGGTGAAAGAAGGTTTTCTTTTTCTTTTCCGGATTCTCTCCCATCATCTCTCCTCCTATTGGTTAGATACTAGACGTCTAAACGGACTTCTTCACTCGGCTCCGGGAAGGAGATGGTATTGCTTGTCGCCGGGTCAAAGACATAAGACTTCTTCGGATCGAAGTAGAGCTTGATATCATCTCCGGTCTTAACGAAGTACTTAGAAGGAATACGGGCGATAGCCTGTTTTCCTGCAAAGTCGAAATACAGATAGAGTTCAGATCCGAGATATTCGGCAATCTTGATATGGACTTTGAAGATGCAGCTTTGATCAAGAGAATCGATATTGGCACTTGTGACAAGTCCGATGGATTCCGGACGGATACCGAGTTCAGTTCCTTTCCCGTCTAAGGCATCAAGCTGATGGTCCTTGTTCAGAGTCGAAGTGACATCGATATAGTTTCCGTTTAAGGCAATGAAAGACGTATCTCCTTCCTTCTTGATCTTGATCGGAAGGAAGTTCCTTTCCGGAGAGCCGATAAATCCGGCAACGAACTTATTGCAGGGATGCTCGAAGAGGTTACGTGGAGTATCAAACTGCTGAACAACGCCTTTGTCAAGGACAACAATGCGGTCAGCAATGGTCCTCGCTTCGGTCTGATCGTGGGTGACATAGACAAAGGTCGTATCCAGCTGCTTGTGAAGGAGAGAAATCTGGGAACGCCTTTCGGTACGAAGCTTAGCATCAAGGTTGGAGAGCGGCTCGTCAAGAAGGAAAACCTTCGGGGAGCGGACCCTTGCACGGCCAAGGGCGACACGCTGACGCTGACCGCCAGAGAGGTTAGCCGGTTTGCGGTCAAGATATGGTTCTAGGTCGAGGATTTTAGCAACCGTATGGACCTTGACATCGATTTCCTCTTTCGTGTACTTCTTGGAAGTACGGACGGCATTGAGGAATTTCTCTTCCGTCTCTTTGTCCCTGTTCTTCCTGCGGACGATTGCCATCGCGAGTTCCCTGCGGGAAGCAATCTCCCGTTCGGTAAGCTTTCTCACCTTTAACGGGAAGGCAATATTCTTGTAGACTGTCCTGTTCGGATACAGAGCATAGCTCTGGAAGACCATGGCGATATCGCGGTCACGGGCAGGAACATCATTGACTTTCTTGCCGTCGATACGGAGAGTACCGCCGGAGATATCCTCGAGTCCGGCAATCCTGCGGAGAGTCGTACTCTTTCCGCATCCGGAAGGACCGACAAGGATGATGAATTCCTTATCCTTGATTTTCAGATTCAGATTCGGAATAACCGGTTTCTTTGCGCCGGGATAGACTTTGACAACATTCTCGAATTCAATGCTAGCCATAACGCTTCTCCTTTGTTTAGCCTTTCACTGCACCGGCAGTGACGCCTTTGATAATGTACTTCTGTCCGAAGAGATAGAAGATGATAATCGGAATCATCGTCAGAACGATCCTAGCCCTTAGCCTTCCATAGTCGGTATGACCATAGGAACCCTGGGCGACCATCTGGATAGCGACTGGGATAGTTGTCTTTCCGATGGTGCTTCCTAAGACCCTGTTCGGAAGGAGGTAATCGTTCCAGATCCACCTGACGTTTAAGATGGCGATGGTGATGGTTGTCGGCTTAAGGATCGGGAAGACGATGGTGAAGAAGGTCTGGATCGGGTTGCAGCCATCGATCCTGGCCGCTTCCTCGATTTCAAGCGGAACGGATTTGACGAATCCGGAGTACCTGAATACAGATAATCCGGCTCCGAATCCGACATAGATGACAATAATACCGAAGAGGTTATTCAGATGCCAGCCTGAGGCAATCTGGTTCCTAGGGAGCATGACGAGCTGGAAAGGAACAACCTGGGAGAAGAGGATGACATAGTAGATCAGCTTTGTCCACCAGGTTTTGACTCGGGTGATGAACCAAGCGGTCATCGAGCAGAAGAGAAGGATGAAGATGGTGGAGAAGACGGTGATAAAGAGCGAGTATCCGATGGCATTCCTGAATTTGGATGTCACGAATCCGTTTTTAAAGTTTTCCCTTCCGATAAAGGTTTCGGCAGTCGGGAATTTCAGCGGCTGACTGGCAATCGAACCATTGGATTTAAAGGAGTTTAGCAGAACCCTGAGAATCGGAATAAAGACAATTGCCGCGATAAGAGTAAGGAAGATGTAGGTAAAGGTATTGCCGATGATTTCCTGACGGTGCTTATTGGCTGTCTTAATGACCGAAGCCGGAAGGAAGTCTTTGTTCTTTTTCTCTTCCCTCTTCAGTTCGGCAAAGAGATATCTTCCTACTTCCTTAGGAGTTCCCTTGAATCCGTATTTCTCAAGAGGTTCCTTTCTGCCTTTCTTCCTGGCAATGCAATCGTCATAGAGAACCGCAAGGGAATCCCTGTCGTCATAGCCGAGAGACTTATTGACTTTAATCGCATCCTGATAGTGGAAAGAGAACGTGATTGGCTGTTTTTCTTTCATTATGCTTCGACCTCCTTCTTACGGGTTGCCCTGACCTGAATACCGGAAATTGCGGCAACAATCAGGAAGAAGACAACCGATTTTGCCTGCTGAGGTCCTAAGTTACCATTGGAAATCGTCGTAGAGACAATATCCGCAGCTAACAGGTTCGTCTGCGGGCTGAGTCCGGATAAAGCAAGGTTCTGATCGTAGAGCTTATAGGAATTAGAAAGAGTAAGGAAGGAGCAGATGGTAAAGGAGGGAATAACCATCGGAATCGTCACGTGCCTTGTGGTCTGGAACTTGCTTGCTCCATCGATAGAAGCAGACTCGTTGAGATCAGTGGGGACATTCCTTAACGCGGCAATGTAGATGATCATCCTGTATCCGACCTGCTGCCAGTTCATCAGGATGACTAAGCCGAAGAATCCGTACCACGGATTCGAACTTAGGTTCTGATTGAACTGAAGAAGGATGCCGTTAAGAAGAACACGCCAGATGTAACCTAAAATGATACCGCCGATCAGGTTAGGCCTGAAGAAGATAGAACGGTAAACGTTCGATCCCTTTAGTCCTTTGGTCAGTAACAGAGCAAGCCTGAAGGCATTGAAGTTGATCGTGATGATACAGATGGCAGCAAATAGGGTCGTTCTTCCAAGTGCAATCCAGAAAGAAGGCGTGCCGTACTCAGTAGAGAAAGCTCTCTGGTAGTTCTGAATACCTGTCCAGGACCAGTTGTTGACTGCTTTATATTTGGTGAAGGAGAAGAAGATGCCCATGCAAAACGGAATAAGGAAGGCAATCGTAAAGCAGATAAGCAAAGGGAGAAGGAACACGGCCGCGTATTTTTTGTAATATTTTTGCATAAAAGGCTATTCCTTTCAAAGCGAACAAAGCTACCGGAGGGTTTCCGGTAGCTTTGCTGAATTTTAGTCTAGTAACGGATTAAGCAGCTTTCTGCTCGGCAGCTAATTTCTTCCAGGTGCTCTGGGCTTTCGTGACAAGTTCAGTCCACTTTGCATCAGAGAAGTTATCGTTGTAGTAAGCCTTAAGGGAGTTGACTAAGTCCGCACGCTGAGCATCGGTGTTCGGAACAAGCGGGAAGTCCCAGGCGACAGAATTGATACCGGATTTATTCATCCAGGTAACGACTTCTTTGACAAGCGGATCCTTCGGAGCTAAGGTGGCATCAGAAGCGAATCCCTTGAACGGTGCATTGAAGCCTAAATCATTGACAACCAGTTTCTTTCCATCTCCGTTGAAGAGATAGTTAAGGAACTTAGCGGCATTTTCCTGTTTCTTGGAGCTGGATTTCTTGTTGATGCACCAATAAGCTTCGGTTCCGATGCAGAGACCCTGAGTGGATTCAGTAATGTTGTCATTGTTGATACCGCAATAAATAGGTAACCTGCCAAGATCATCATCAGTAACCCTACCGGCTTTTCCTTTGCAGTCGGCAGTTGCCCACTGACCGTTCTGGAACCTGGCAACCTTCTTATGAGCGAAGGCATCTGCTTCAGCGGTCCTGTTAGATGTAACCATTTTGGTTCCGTTCATCGTGGAGTTCTTGGCATAAAGATCAATGATATTACGGAAGTTCTCATTGCAGTTGAACTTAAGTTCATCCGGAGTAGAAGTCGCAGAAGCACCAAGTTCACCGACAAGAGCCCTGTTGAAGGCATGTCCGGTGATACGCCAGGAAGTAGAGCTGTCCATGCCCGAAGGAGCAAAGACACCATCAATTCCTAATTCAGTCTTATGGGCCTGCCTATCTTCGACGACAGCCTTGAGCTGAGTATAGGATTTGACATCTTCCCTCTTGGTAACGCCTTGAATGGTAGCCTTATCGGTAAGAGCGAAATAGGCATTGGTAATGCTCTTGTTGTAGATGATGCCATAGCCCTCTTCAGTGACCGGGATAGCTTTAACCTTTCCGTCGATCTTGCAAGCAAGAGACGAAGAAGATAAGGCTTTGAAGACATCCGTGTCATCTAAATCAGCAATGTAGTCAGACCAGTTCTGATAGCCGACAGGTCCGTTGATCTGGAAGATATCCGGAGCTTCGGAAGTAGAGACTTTAGCACGAAGAGTTGTTTCATACTGTCCATCGGCAGCAGTCTCAACTTTAAGTTCGAAACCGAGGTCTTTCTTGACGGCTTCCTGGATGTTGCCCCATTTCGAGGCTAATTCCGGTTTGAAGTTAAGAATAGTGATGCTTTCGGTCTTCTTTCCGCAGGCAGCTAACGGCGAGGCTAATAACGCAACAAATGCAAACTTCAGAAACTTTTTCATTTGATTTCCCTCCTTAGTGAAAAACTTTCTCCTTCTCTCCTTTTGAAACAGATCTAAGCTGAATTCAGAAGAATTTCTTTTTCTTAGTATCAATCCAAGGTCTAATCCGAAACGGATAATTTAACCGCTTTCTTTTTAAACCGCTTGCATGTTAGACCTTTAAATTTTCTTTGTCAAGAAGTCGGAATTTTATTTTTTGTCATTTTTTGTTTATATT
>ERZ1026868.312-NODE-312-length-34810-cov-35.253892_pt1 | contig 34810 bp, 52 predicted proteins | sample MGYA00380164_ERZ1026868 | MGnify/ENA primary metagenome ERZ1026868 (study PRJEB33269, sample SAMEA4719800) | human gut metagenome | biome: human-associated habitat; feature: organic feature; material: feces | place: Cameroon | collected 2013-10 ...
AGAATAATGTTTTATAATATAATTGTAAAAAAGAAAAAGAGAAAAAATTAAAAAAATTTTTTTACAAAAATTCTTAAAAAAGACTTGAATTTATATATCATTTTCGTTTATAATATATTTAGAAAATGAAAAAAGAAAAAATGTTAATTTAAAATATTAACTTGACGGCTCGTCCCGTCCGTGCGATTAACAATTACACAAAAAGTCGCAATGATGGTAAACCATCTGTCGTTGCTTGGTGCAACGGCGTTCACCCCTTTCTTACGCTCATTGTGCTTAGCCACACAATGGGCAATAATTTGAACTATACAGGTTTTTTCCTGTTTAGGATATAGATATGCAAAGATTGGTGTTAGTCTTGACTAACAGGGAGTGGAGAAATGGAAAAAATAGAAAACTTAAAAGACTTAGCAAACTATCTTCGTGAAAACATCAGTGATGATGACTTATTCACAAAAGAAGATACAGAAGCTAGTCCTTATGACAATTTCCAAAAAGGATTTGAGAGCGGCTATGCTAATTCTTATGCAAATTTACTTTGCTTATTAGATCCCGTTTTTAAAGCCGAATTCGACTCTAAAAATGCCAAAGTAGAGAAACCTGCAGAAGAATAAAATTCGCAGGTTTTTTCTTTAATTAAAAAGTTAAGGAGGTTTACGTTATGAAAGTAAGAGAAACTCTTAAAATAGAATTAGATGCACTTATGCAAGACCTAATCGGCAAAATAGATACAGACAAGCCCGAGCTTACGGTCAACGAAGTATTCGAACTTGCTGAAAAATGCAAGGCATTTGACCAAAGTGCTTACGTTTATTCAAATGACACGGATACGCTTTATGACTTACTTGTGTACAGCCTAGGCTTGTGTAATATTTGGGCTAATTATAAAAAGGACAAGCCCGATGCCCCAATTACTGAGGTAAATTGGTGTATTATTGAGTTTATGAAGCACATGTGGGGATTAGACAAAATTCGCACAATGGTAGCCGGAAAGCAAGGTGATTAATTTGAACTATGATTATCAGATACGCAATGCCCTAATAGAATTACAAGAATGGGTAAGTGTGTCAACACCCAGAGACATAGAGGAGTTCTACCGCGAAGGTTTTCCCTACTATCATTCTGCGTTTAGTGTTTTAGATCCTGATAATTTTTTGTTTATCATCAATGAACGCCCATGGTGTGCAATTCCTGTTTATTGCTATAATAAGGATGAATGTTGTTTGGCTAGATATATGAACAATGTTTATAATTCAGGCGGCCTTATAATGCGCACCTATAATGGTTTTGCCATACGTGACCGCATGGGCATGATTGACCATGTTCATGATGACAATGCCCTTATGGTATTTAGCTCAAGTCCTGTGATTAAAGTTGTTCCAAAGAAATCTATTGCCGCAAGCGACCTTAAAGACGAACACTTACTTTATGTGACTAATAACCTTAATAATTATGTAATAGAAAGTTCGGGCGAGCTTAGCATTACGCCCAATGGAATTGAATATATAGAAAAATATCCCGGAGGCTGGCACAAACAGGTTATTGCAACGCCAACGCAAATGCTTGGGCTCTATGGCAATGCTTTTTGCCGCAAGCTGTATGATTTTGTATCTAAGGAGACTAAAGACCCAATAGAGCGCATGTGCCAGGAACGCCTAAAAAAATTTTTTGAGGAGGAACTAAATGGACTATAATAATGATTATGTTAATACAACAGCCACCTACGTAAACTATGATGGATTTAATATGTGGCGCAGTGTAGACCTTTCTACTGCGACTTGTAAGGTTAATGTAGGTGTTAAAATAGAAACAATTGGCGGCAGAGTTGAAGAACTTGGTATTGAGCCTAATGAGGTCATGAAACTAGAAGCCGAAGAAGGAGCATTATTCTTATGCACTAAAAATAATAAAGTCCCTATTGCCCCACTCAATGACATGATAGGTGACTATGGAAGGTATTTTATGCAAAAAGATAAAATTGACGCAATGGTGCGTAAGGCAAATGAATTAAAAAACAGTACTGACCCAATGCAACGTGCAATTGGACAGGAACTAGTGAAGATATTAAAAGATTACGGGTTGGTGAACTAAATGTTTTATGATTGTGAATCTGGATGTTTAATTACAAGTCCTGATGGAGATACGGCTAGTGGTTATCAAATAAATAAAAAAATAGAAGATTTGGAAAGACAAGTAAGAACTTTGACTGAACAAAACAAAAAATTGAAGGATACAATAGAGAAAGCGATTAGTGCACTTGAAAGAGGAATTACTTTTTGTGAAAATGACAGTCAGGGTATTTATGAAAAATGTAACATAGCCATACACAGAGAGAAGAATATTCTGGAAATACTAAAAGGGGAGCCCGGGGAGTAGGATGAGTGATTTCATACAGGCCACCAATGCTGAAAACGACTAAGTGATTTCGCACGATTGACAAGGATATTGAAAAAACGACTAAGTAAATTCGTATAGGACGCGTGCCCCCTACAACTCACCCAGGCGTGTCGAATTACTAAACCTACGCCCCCATCAGGCGAACGCTTGTTCGTTCGTGTTCGTGTTGGCACTCTCGGGGTTGAAGTGCTAAGACTCAAACACTTGTTCGGTGTTTGGCAACTCACAGAGAATAGCAAACAAAAGTTTGTAGTAAAAGACTTTTTAATTTCTAAAAGTCTTTTTTTATTTCCTATCGATTCAACCCTATTTTTTTTGATACACCACTAGACGCATTTTAAGGGCGTTTTTAGGCGTGTTTTATCTTTATAATATAATTAGTCTTTTTATTCCGTTTCGTTCGTGTCGTGGCACACTAGGTGGCATTGATGGTGTTTGAAGTGTTTGACTTGACTTTGTCTTTGACTTTGTGTTGTTGTGTTTGACTTTGTGTTTGTGTTGTTGTGTTGTATTACTTTATAGTTATTATAATAAAAAAGACTTTGTTATTAGTCTTTTGATTTATCATTTATAATACTATTGCACCGATGTTGTATTTAAGATAGTTCTTTGTAGTGTTGTTATACTCATTGATGTACTTCTTAGCAATTCCACCAAAGTTTTTCCACTCAATAAGGTTTTTTGTGTAGTCATCAATTAACATACAATACTTGAAGTCCTCTTTTGATAGGTGGTATCTATCTATAAAGTGTTGTGCTTTATTTTCCCCAAGTCTTGTAAACATAATGTTTTCTTTTGGTATTTCAGGCAAGTGTCTTTCAATCCATTGTAGTTTGTCTTTGTCGGCTTGCTCATTAGGTGAAGCACTAACGATGTAAATATCTTTTGCTTCAAGTTCATTATGTTTGACAAGTAGTTTGATAAACTTTGTCATTTTACTAGGTTTCAAAATATTAAAGAAGTTTTTTTCAGTAGCAAATCTTTCAAGTGCATTTTTTTGTTCGTGGAAGTGTGCTAGGGTGTCGTCCATATCTAACACCCACTTTATTGGTAGGTTGTCGGCATTTCTCATTTTAATCATTTCCTTTCATTTTTTTGTAAAGACTATTTGCAATGAATAGTCTTTACTTTTTCGTTTGATATGGGAAGTGGTTTTGCAAGTCCACTTCCAAGTGGTATGTCTATAAACTTAATTGACTTCTTGTCTTTCAAAAGTTCTTTTGCTTTTGACTTTGTCATTAAGTCTTTTCTTGCAAGTGTGATTATTGCACTTTCAACTTGACTTTCAGTTTGTTTAGTTGCTTTTGCAATATCTTTAATGTTAGTCATTATGTTTGCATACTTCATAATGTTTTTATGGTTTCTAGTAATCATTTTATCACTTTCCTTTCCTTGATTACATATTAAGTATACCATAGTATTGGTATAATGTCAATACTTTTTTATAACTTTTTTGAGTTTTTTTTCTATCTCTTACAAGGTTATTTTTCAACCTTGCAAGAGTAGTAAATGTCGCCTTGTTGTGTGTAGTGTGTGTTTAGGTTTTCAACACTTCCACATCTTTCTATTGCTTTATTGTATTCGTGTTGGTCTTGTAATTGTAATAACTTACCACAACCAATTAGTGCAAGTCCTAAAACAATAAATAATAATGTTTCCTTAACCCAACCCTTTAATACTCTTTTCTTTTTCATTTTTAATCATTCCTTTCTTTATCTTACATATATATTATACCAAATAAGTGGTATAATGTCAATAGGTTTTTGAAAAGTTTTTTAATTTTTTTGTATGATCCCAAGGGGGATCTTTTTTATATTATTATTCTCTCCCATTATAAGTATACCACTTTCCAAGTATAAAGTCAATAGTTTTTTGTAATTTTTTTAATTTTTTTATGCACTAAAAAAAGATACCTTAATCGGTATCTTCGTTGATTTCATAAGTTGTAACTTTGATAGGTTCGTTTTTCTTTAAAACTCCCTTTGTAGCATTTAATCTTGCAAGTGTAGCACAAGCACTTTTTTCACTAATGTTGCACTCTTTTGCAATTTCCTTATAACTTACTGGTCTTGCAAGTTCAACAACCTTATCAAATACCATTTTTTCGTGTGCTGTCATTTCAACACCCTTTACATTAAATAATTCTTTTTTTGTAGCCATAATATCACTTTCCTTTCTTTGCTACTTGTAAATAAGTTCTTTTCTTATTTACATATTTATTATATCAAATATAATTGATATTGTCAATAGTTTTTTTTAACTTTTTTTAATTTTTTTATTAAGTCCATTTCCTATTGATAATATAATTATATCAAATATCCTTTTAAAAGTCAATACTTTTTATGCAAATCTTTTATCAATTTTAGTATTAAGATTAAAAGTATTTTCTAACTTATCTTTTATTATAAGTCTTGTTTCTCTTTTTTCAAGTTGTGTTTTCATATCTTTAAAGTTTCTTTTTAACTCTTTTACAACCTCAATTTTAACACTTTTGATATTGTTTTCATTTTCAGTTAAGAACTTATCAAAATATGTTCTTTTATCTCTTATGTGTTCTTTTGTTCTCTCGTCAAGTGGTCTTGTAGATATTCCAACATAAGTAGCAACCTTTCCATCTTTCATAGTTATTAACCATTTATAAATTAAGTTTGTTTTCTTTAAGTCCTTTTCTTCCATTTCAATTTTAAAGTTTCTATAATTCATTTTTTTCATTCCTTTCTTGATTACATATTAAGTATACCACTTTATTAGGTCAATGTCAACACTTTTTTGAAAAGTTTTTTTAACTTTTTTCAAGTTTCTTACAACGCACCCACGCGTGTCATCAGATCCACCCTTAGATCTTTTTTTTATATTATTATTATTCTCTCCCATTATAATTATATCACTTTGTGAAACAAAAGTCAATACTTTTTTGTATTTTTTTAATTTTTTTTGTACCTGATGCAGCCATAAAAAAAAGATGCACTAGTCGGCATCTTCAAATAGATTAGAGTATTTCATTAACATAAAGAAACTAAATAATGCAAGTATTGTTAATATTCCCGTAATGATTAAATAACTTTTAATCTCATTAAATGGGTTGTCTATTGTGTCTATTGTAGTCATTATCCAAAAGAACCAAATAGCAACTATTGTACTGAATACTTTTTCAACACCTTTCTTTAATACTCTTTTTTTAGTTTTTTGATTATTCATAATATCACTTTCCTTTCTTAAATAATCATTTGTAAGACATCTCTTTCTTTATCTTACATATATATTATAACATAGTATTAGGTCATTGTCAATAGTTTTTTGAAACTTTTTTAACTTTTTTTATTCTAGGTTTTTGTCTACAACTCATCCAGGTGTATCATTTGGGTTAACCCAAGGGGGCGTTTTATGACACGCCAGGCGGCGTTGTTATATATATCATCATCATCCACCCCCATTATAATTATAGCATTGTTTTGGTATAAAGTCAATACTTTTTTACAAAAAAAGAAAGTTTTTTTAACTTTCTAATTTTGCAAAGTCGGCTCTTGAAGGTTGAATATTTATAGGGAATATTGCTTTTTTACCTTTACAATATTTAAAGATTTCTAACTCAATTTTAATATCTTCAAGTCCAGTATGATTTTCTTCAAAGTCAATGTTTTTATCTATAAAAGCAAAGATACTTTCAGCCGTTTGTCTAACTTTATTATCTTTTGTAATGAAACGACTTACTTTTGCATTGTTTTGTAGTTTCTTGATGTTGCTATTCTCTTTACAAAAGTTTTCATACTCTTTTGTAGTTGTAATAGTTTTATAACTTAACATCATTGTATCAATTATATCAAGTTTTTCAAATGGGTTTTTAACTCCAACATCTTCAAATAATCTTTTTAATGCTTGATAGTCAAATTGTCCATTGTGTGCAAACATATATTTGATGTCATACTTTTTAATTATTTTAGCAAACTCTTTTGCTATTCTTTCTACACTTTCAACTTTTACATCTTTTGTCTTAGTGTTTAAAAGTGGTTTATAGTGTCTTTCATACTTGTTAGCACTCCAACTTGATAAAATAATGTATTTGTTATTTACAAACTTTCTTACAAGATAAGTTCCTTGTTTTTCAATTTTATCTTCTTTATTGTTATAAACAACATAACCAATATCAAATGGCATTGCATTTTGTAAGTCCATTATAGTTTCAGTATCAATACCTAAAACATTTTTAACCTTTCTAACATTGATATTTTTTTGTTTTTGTGGATAACCTTTTGTTTCCATTTAATTCACTTTCCTTTCTTAATTACATATTCATTATAACATACTTTCTAATCAGTGTCAACACTTTTTTAATATTTTTTTTTAATATTTTTTTTCTTTGGTGTCTTTCCTTGATTACATATTAAGTATATCATAGACCAATTAAAAAGTCAACACTTTTTTTACAACTTTTTTTAAGTTTTTTTGGGAGCATCCCAACCCTTACAACAGATCCGGGCGTATCATTAGAAGATCTAAAGGGGGATCTTTTTTATAAGGGGTTCTCCTCCACCTCTAACATAATTATAACAAAAGTTCAAGTAAAAGTCAACAGTTTTTTGTAATTTTTTTAACTTTTTTTTGGGGGGACTTAAGGCGAACATTTGTTTGCTTCAGGACATAAAAAAACATAGAGGTTTTTTATTCCTCTATGTCATTCGCTACTTCATAAGTAGTAATTTTTACGGGTTCGTTCTTTTTAAGAAGTCCGTGTGTTTTTTCAAGTCTTGCAAGTGTTGCTATTGCACTTTTTGCACTTACATTGCAACTTGTAGCAATTTGGTTGTAATCAACTTTTCCAAGTTCTACAACTTTCTCATACACATTTTTTTCGTGTGCAGTTAGTTCTACACCTCTTACATTAAAAGTTTCTTTTGTTTTTGCCATTTTACATCACTTTCCTTTCTCTATTGAGAGTTGGCTATCTCTCATTTACATATTAATTATAACATTTATTAGGTCAAATGTCAATACCTTTTTTAACTTTTTTTAATTTTTTTTGAGGGGGAAGAAATCATTTTCTTCCCTTTTTCTTGTTTTGCTTTTTAGCAAGTCCAAGTCTTTCCTCTTTTCTTGCTTTTTGCATTGCCTCTTGTTTTGCTCTTATTTGATGTCTTTTTGCAGGTGTCATTGCCATAATTATCACTTTCCTTTCTTTATTACAATAACATTATACCATAATCAGTATTGAAAGTCAATACTTTTTTAAAACTTTTTTTTCATTTTCTTTTTGGTAGAAAGTTTAACACCCTCTATTGATTTCACAATAGAACTAGCGAAGTTATTAACATACAAACTTTGCAAAACAGCAACATCTTTTTAAGACTTAATTGCTTTGGTCTTTTCTCATTTACATATTAATTATAACATATTTCTTTATTAAAGTCAATACTTTTTTTTAACTTTTTTTAATATTTTAATTTAAAGTCTTGACTAGTCTTTTCAGTTGTCAAGTGAACTTTATTTCCCTTTTGTTTAAAATTGTAAAGGGTATCATTTACAATAATGTCTATCTCATTTTTATTGACAAACTCATAAAGATAAATGACTTGTTTTTCTTCTAGTGTTTTTAAAATGTATTCTAACATTTTAGCACCTTTCCTTTCTTACATTATAATTATAACATAAGTAGAAAGAGAAGTCAAGCATTTTTTTGCTTTTCTTCAATTTCTTTTACTATTGTTTCTAGTAGGTCAAGAAGTTTCTCATCTTCTATGAAGAAACAATCAGCATTAGGACAATACCTTAAAATATAATTATAGATTATTTGTCCTAATCTTTGTTGAGGGTAAATTCTACATAATTCCCCTAACTTATTTAAAATTAACTCTTGTGTTTCAGTCATTTTCAACACCATTCCTTTCTTATTACACTTACATTATACCAAATAAAGAAAAAGAAGTCAAGCATTTTTATAAAAGTTTTTCAAGTTTTTTATATTATAATAATGAAAGACAACGCACCCAGGCGTATCGTGTGATCTTCTCCCGGATCAAAAAGATCTTACAACTCAACCGGGCGTATCAGATCTTGGGTTAACCCAACCCAGGGGCACCCACCTAGCCCCTTACCCCCTAACGGGGTGCAACAACGCACCCGGGTGTGTCGGAGCTGGGAGCTGAGCTGCTGGCGTGGCAGCTGCGAAGCTACTAAAAAAAAAAAAAAAAAAAAAAAAAAAAAAATACTTCCCCTTTAATTATATCACACTTTGCTCCACAAAGTCAAGTATTTTTAATAAAAAAATAAAAAATTTTTTGTCAAGTCCCAAACATTTGTTCGCTTTACAGTAAACAAAAAAAGAGGACTATTCGCCCTCCACATCAGCAACTTCATAAGTAGTTACCTTTACTGGTTCATTTTTTCTTAATAAACCGTGAGTTTTCTCTAATCTTGCTAATGTAGCAATAGCAGATTTAGTGCTTACATTACAAGCAGTTGCTACTTGGTTGTAGTCAACAGTGCCTAACTCCTTTACTTTGTCGTAAACATTTTTCTCGTGAGCAGTTAAGTTAACTCCTCTAACATTGAATAATTCTTTTGCTTTAGCCATTTTAATCACCATTACATTAACCGACTAATTTGTTAATGCCCTTTCCTTTTTTATTTACATATATATTATATCAAATTCAGATTTAAAAGTCAAGTGTTTTTTTTTAATTTTCTTAACTTTTTTACTTTTCTTTTATTTCTTCATTTGATATATTAATTATACATCATCTTGTTCTTAAAGTCAAGTGTTTTTTTTATTTTTTTGAGATATTTTTTTCTTGCCAAGTAATTAGTTGTTTTTCTATTTCAGCAAGTTCAACTCCAATCTTATCTAGATCAGCATCTTTGCAGTTAACTATTTGTAGCATTAGTTCGTGTAGTTTTTTAATTAGTTTTTGTTTCATTTTATCACTTTTCCTTTCTTTTTTATTTACAATATAATTATATCAAATTATGGGGCAAATTGCAAGTCTTTTTTTAAAATTTAATGCAAAAGTTATCCCAAGGGCAATAGATCCGGTCCGGGTGGATCATAACAGGTGTTGCCACCTATAAATCGGTAGATGGGAGCTGGCATTGCCACCTATTTGGAGCTGGGTAGGAGCTGTGCTTTCCCTACCGGAGCTGCGCCAAGGGAGCTGAGAGGTAGGGCAAATGGGAGCTGCTAAAATTTTTCAAAAATTACTTGACTATTGGGAGCTGAAAGATATATAATTATATTATAAAGAAAGGAGGAAAAGAAAAAATTAAATATGTGGGCAATAGTTAGACCCGAGCCGTGTAATGAGATCTAACTGCCGGAAGAAGGGGAGGGAGGAGTCTGCCCTCTTTTTGCTAGCAAATATTTCCCGGGAAATAATTCATTGCCACCTAGCCCCGGTAGCAAAATGGAGCTGCGCCCCTACAGCTAGCCCCCAAATAGGAGCTGAGATTTGGAGCTGGGTCCGGCAAGGGAGCTGGGATCTATTTTTTTTTTTTTTTAATAATACTCCCCCATTATAATAATTATAATTCATTTTGAAGGATCTCGTCAAGTCTTTTTTTGCAAAAAAATAAAAAAGTTTTTTTATCATAGTGAAGTACCATTTGTCAAGTCTAAAATTATAAAATAAAAAAAGACAAGGCTCTTGCCTTGCCACTCGTATTATGCAACCAGTTCTGCTGTTCTTTATTTACCCTCGCAGCCCCTAACGAGCAAACCTACCACCACTTATGTTTTTGTTAGGGTAAACACAAGCAACCCTTTTGTATTGTGAAGAATAAAAACCTTAATATATTATAGGAGCTCGGCTAAGCCGATACTCCTATATTTTCTATTCAGCTTCAGCTTCGTCAGCTTCAGCTTCTACTTCATAAGTTGTTGCAACTTTTGGAGCATTTTTCTTTAATAGACTATGAGTTGCTTCTAGTCTTGCTAGTGTGCTTGATGCACTCTTTGGACTGATGTTTAATTTTTCAGCAACCATCTTGTAGTCAACTACTCCGTTGTCCCTTACGAATTCGTATACTGCTTTTTCATTTGCAGTTAATTCTTTTCCCATTACATTAAATCTTTCTTTAGCCATTTTTTGTTCACCTTTGCGAGTTCCCTACTCGCCCTTTCTTTTATTTATTTTTTTTATATATATGACCTTGCCAGTTGTGAGTTTCTCGCCACCTTTGTTTGCGTTTCTCTCTTGCCTTTTCAATATTGTCCTGATAGTATTTTTTAGAATGCTCTAGTATTTCCTCTCGTTTTCTCATATATCTCAGATGAGCCACTTCCTTTTTCCTTTCTTTCTGTTTCGCAGATAATTGATAAGGACGCTTTTCCTTTGAGATATGATATTTCATATGAGTTTTCTTATCCACCCACTCTAAATTATCAGCCCGATTGTTTTGGTAATTTTTATCTTTGTGGTGTATCTCTGGATAGTTATTAGGATTTGGTATAAAGGCTTGAGCAACCAATCTGTGTACTAAGAATTCTTTTTGTTTTCCATTAACACAAATAATTACTGCCAACCTACCATCTTTTTTGACACATAATTTTCTTATGTTGCCTCTCTTTCCTAAAACCCTTCCATAAGAAGAAACTTGATACTCAGGATTTTCTCTAATAGGCTTCCACTGTTCAGTCATCTATATCACCTTTTTGCTTCTAGTAAACCAGAGTTTTTACACTAATGGTGAAGGATTAGAAGTCTTTTTTATTTTTCCTTTTTCATTTTACATTTATATTATAAACTATGTTGCTACTTTGAATCAAGTAAAAATTTTATTTTTTAATAAAATTTTTGCCACTAAAGAAACGAAGTTTCTTTGTAGTCTTTTTCAAAACTTTTTTCAAAAAATTCGTAGCAAATAATAGTTAGCCAATGCAGCCCCAACGCTTAATGGTGCGGTGCCCACCAGATCATCCCTTGGTTGCAGGTGTGGGATTTGAACCCACGGTCTACTGGTTATGAGCCAGTTGAGATAACCACTTCTCTAACCTGCGATATTGTATTTTTTCTTCTTTTTCTTTCATTTACATATATATTATATAATACTTTGGAGGAAAAATGCAAGTATTTTTGATTATTTTATGTAGAAAAGTTATGTTTTGGTTATTACCAAGCCCGTTTTCTATTCTTTTTCTCTCCTTTTCTTATTTACAATATAATAATAAACCTGAAAGCTAGGAAAATGCAAGTGTTTTGGGCAAAAATTTGGTTAAAATTTGTGAAAAAGTTGACAAAAGGGGGCAAGAAGTTGGCCACCAATTCTCACCTCATCTCCTCCTCTCCCCACTTTTCTCCACAAATTTCCGCTACAGGGGGCAAAGCCCCATATCTTATACTCCTCTTTATTTTTATCACTTGTATAGGAGATACCTATCTCCCATACTCGCAGTTTCAGGTCGAAACTGCAGGAGCTAGCTTTTTTCATTACTTTAAGAATTAAGAAATTCTTTGGAATTTCGCCAATTCACAGAAGTGAATTGCTCACTTCTACAAAATAGCTACTTTTATGATATAATTAAAAATTACCACCTTAATAAATAAACTCCTCTTTCCCTATCCTCTAAGACTAAATACCTCATCTCTATTAGCTCATCTCTCGACCTATAATATTGATCTTTCTTCATTTCTTTTTCCACTGTCTTTGGACTAAGAACAATTCTATCTTCATTATCTTTATGTCTAACACAATAACGCCATAATTTAAATGCTCCTGCACTAAGTAATTGAGCTGCAGTTTCTTCTATAAAATCACACATTAATAAATTCCTCCTATTCGCTACACTCATATGTGTAAGCTTGCTTACTCTATTTATTATATTATATATTTTATTATATTTATTTATTATATTATTGGTCGATAGTCAACCTTGGTAAGTTCAAATTTCAACCTTGGTAATGACGTTCTTTCAACCTTGGTCGTAGTAAAACCAAGGTCGTATATTAACCTTGATGAGTTAGTTTAATTATCCTCATTTTGCCTTTGCCACCATCAGCACGCACGTTTGAAGTTTCTCTTTTGATAAGCCCATACACTTTTTCTAATCTATCTAGAGCTAATTTAACCTGATAAAGACTAACGCCAAACATGAAAGCAAACTGTTCGTTGGTTACAAAGCAAGGACACTTATTTTTTTCATATTCTTCTGCCTGTGCTAAAATTGCTTGTTCTAATATAGTAAGCCCTTTTCCAAATCGTTCCTTGTTAAGTAATAGATAGTGCGTTGCCATAAGTGTTTCCTCCTTAGTCCTTTCGGTTTTCCCGAATGTTATAAACATTATATTACTTTAAGCCCATTTCTGTAAAGTTTGAGTAGTGTACTCACCCTAAATCTAGTGTCTTTTCTACCAAATTAGGTCAAAATATTTTAATGATAAATTATATTAAGAGAATATAAAAAACAGAATATGGTACTTATCTAGGTCAATTAAGACCAAATTAAAGTTTTTTCGTTTTAAAAAAATAAAAAAAGAATAGCAAATGCTATTCTCCAGAACGGGCGGATCCACAGGTTCGCTTTGGACAGATCAGAAATATTCGTCAATACTTTATAGCTGTCGCCTGAGGTCATCTATATCTTGGGTCGCACACTACCATAACAGCTGCTGGTAAGACTTGAACGAGGATTGCTCACTCTACCAAGTTAGCCCTAAGAACAAAAATGCTCTTTGAAAAAAGAATATTTAGTAAGTCCTCCTTATACATACCATACCCCAGTCAATATTCACACACAGGGGACTAAACGCCCTTGGCACATGCCTGCACCTCCACGTTTAGCCAAAGCCCTAGGCTTCCGACTTGCCCTGACAACATCTTTCGTTGCACCTTTCACCTGCGATAGACATTTACACCTTTCGTGTACAGTAAATTGCTTTTTTGCACCTAACGCAATCATAATTGTTAATGGATAAAGCGTAAGTTTAGGCTACTTGGACTGTCGTCTGTTCTTATACACATCTTGCGATGCTTCAATTACGCAAAGGCTTTAGCGATCTTCACACCTTGCCCTCTCTACTGTCTCCAGTAGTAGGATATGTGGGTACGCCCATGTTGGTCTCCCGATTTGCCCCGAACAGTTTGACATTGTTTTTGACACTGATATAGCTGCACCTACGACTCCCTTGCCACTGAGTGGCTCCGAACAAGCTAATTACTTAGCGAGTTAAGGATTTCACCTGTTCGCATCTCTGCTGATTGGAACTCCATCCCTTGAGTCATATTCCAGCCAGTGTGGTCGACACACTGTTTTTCATCTGGTTCTAAATATTCCCTTTTCAAAGAGCAATCTTATCACTTTTTACAATATTGTCCCTTGCCCATAGTGGTTGAAGATTTGTATAATGACATAACTTATATATATCTTCTTCTGTTTGGGCAGTTGCTAATGGAACTATGTGATCTATATGCCACTTTCCATAATTATCAAATGACATACCTTCTTGAAATTTACTTTCTATGTATGAAATAAAGAAATCCATAGTGCATCCGAGTATCTCCTCTGTCTTTTTGCTCTTTCTATATTTTCCTTGACAAGCTCTTTTAAAAGACGAATAGATACATAACCTAATTCCCTCTTTTGTTTTATATAGGGAATTACTTCTTTTCTTTGTTCCCTTATAAACACCCTGAGTTTTTAATACACTCTCTTTATTCTCTCTATAATAAGACGCACTCTTCTTTTTTACATAATCCTTATTTTTAAGATAGTATTCATTCTGCATCTCTTTTATATGCTCAAGATGCTCCTGTCTATACTTTCTATTGTATTCCCTAATATAATCAGAGTGTTCTTGTCTGTATTTCCTACTATATTCCTTGTTTGCCATATGGTAATCACCTCGTAAACAAAATAAGTAGAAGTGCTTTAAACCCTGACGAATAGAAAGCACTAAATATCCGTCCCAGCCCCAGTGGGAGTGGCTCACATTTTTAGTAATGTAAGCAACTGAACAGTCTACGATCAGTCAAACGGCTTGTGTTCTTAACAATAGTATTAGGAGGGAATCCACAGTTTGGAGCTGATATTTTCCCGCCACACCTAAGAGCTATTGTCCTACTACGAGTTGCTACATCCTTAGGTAATATACAATTCGGACAACACATAACGTTTTGCTACGGTTCTTTATAGTGCCTTTTCCAAAAATGGGTAGCTATTGTGTAAGATACATAAGTATCGGAGTTGCCACAACGGACACTTTAACTATTTTTTTACTTCCTTCGGTGCTTCCCCTCTTTAGGATGCTACCAGCGTAGAAGATTGCTTTTATAAACTCCTTAGGGCTGAGGAAATCTTCTCTCTACAAGAATAAAGAGTAAGGAAAGTGATAAAATCCGATCTCTTCAGCTCTAAGCAGTCTATAAAAGATAGACTACTAATTATGAAAGGAATGTGTCTGCAATTCGCTTTTACCTAATGTCTGTTTGAAACAGTGAATGATGGTTGCCTCGTCACCAAACTCGGTTGGTTTACAGAATAACTATTTTTTTCATTCTTTATAAATATATTATACACTACTCAAGGACTAAAAGTCAACTCTTTTGTGAAATATTTTTGAGATAAGTTTTTGTAAGGCATATTTGTCAAACTTATCAAAAATCTATGCCACATTCTTTTTAAACAGGAGAATAAGCGAACTTATTCGCAAACTGTTATGGCTCGTTTTCCACGATACTTAACCAGAAGGATTTTTCTCTTATGGCTTCGGCTTGTGAATAATCACTACCTACCAGCCTTACTGACTAAGCTTTATACATTTCCTTTTTATTCTTTTTTTATTTACAATATAATTATATAATAATTATCTCATAAAAGTCAAGTGTTTTTTTAATTTTTTTATAGAAAATTTATGGCTAATATATTTTTCTCAACTCTAAGGAGAATGGTATATACTTAGTTCCTCTTACCAAACTGGAATACCAATAATTTTCAAATTTGACAGCCTAACCCTTACTGTCTTGGTTCATACTCCCTGATTGCCGACTTTATACTGCGTATCGCCACCCGTGTCAGTAAACTAACAGGAGAAATCTCAAGCACATATAGAACCTTCCCAATCCTAACTTTCTGCTCATAATAAGTGTTGCTTACGCACTATTTAGTCCCGTGTCCTCTGTTGCTTTCTAAATAGCCACATCTTATGTCAGTTGAAAGACGGCGTTAAACTGACTGGTAAAACCACATCATCTTTATTTCTCTTTCATTTTATATTAAAATTATAAATCGTTTAACCACAAAAGGTCAAGTCTTTTTTTATAATTTTAATTAAATATTTGATAGCCCGCCCAGGGACTTTCACCTTGGGACGCCTAGCGAAGGTTCAAAACAAATTATTGCTAGATGACCTGTCCGATTACCCTTCATTATGCCAGACCATTATTTTCTTTAGTGCGTCTATGTTTCGCCACGGACTAATTATTACCTTACTCTCAAAGTCCCTACTTGTGCAGTATCGTGTTGAACCAAAGTTCAAAACTTATTACTGGTCAAGTTTTTACCAATGAACCAAGCAATTTTGATCCACCCACCATCATCCGCAAGGTTTTCGCTCAAACCCCAACCCCCTGAAAAGGTTATTAGACGAGCTATGATGGTGCCACCCTCTATCGTCCCGATAGATCCTATTTAAGAGGCACTGAAACGGGGTAGCCACACGTGTTGTTAGATGCTTCCGATTGGAAGTAGTGCTATCTACCATCGCAGACAGGCGTGCCATTCAGTTTCTTGACTTACCCTGCTGCTACATCGCCACAATATGTTAGAGAACTCCGATGCCTTCCGTCCTACAAGCCTTCAACTCGGACCGCCGAGGCTCTTCCCTATTGGCTTTGAGGCTCTTCCATACACCTTTAGGTTCTTCTCTCTAACACATTGTGCCAATGGTTTCAACATTCTCTTATATGAAAGAATGATACCCCCTGAGAATTTCATTCTCTCATATAAAGGAAAGTTGATGTTATATTTCCAATTAAATATAAATATTGGCTTTTCCTTGGTTTGTTATTGCTTATCAACAAAATCTTGCGTCAATTCGCAGTTATAATGTTAGCGTTGGGTCGCCTACCCTCTGTCAGTTTGCAGGTTTCTGACTCCATCGTCAAGTCTGTTTTAGATTTATAGTAGGGATTACTTCATAACAGTTTCAGGCTTACTCTGGAACTCTTGTTCCTACCCACTCAGATTTACCGTAGTGCCGAAGCGTTCTTGGATTTACTTTAGAGGGTTGAGCCAAGTTTAGTTATTTCAATCTCCAGTTCACATTTCAAACTTGGTAAACTGTTGAGAAAGGCATTATAGATACGGTTCCGATTTACACTATAATACTTCTTATTTTATTTCTCATTTCTTTATAAATAAATTATAAACCATTTTACTATAATAAATCAAGTATTTTTGATAATTTTTTCTTAAAAAGTTTGAGAATTGAAGCAGAATCTTCCAACTACTTGACCTTTTGCATTTAAGATTTGACCACTAGTTGCACCCTTCTTTTGTAATCCATTTTCTTCAAGAAATTTATCTAGACTTGCTTTCATTTCTTTTAGTAAAGTTCCACCAGTAGCACCAAAATATTTTGTACCAGTTGGACTCACATCTCTTGATAAGAATTCAATTTCATAACTATACTTTTTATTCATATTTATCACTTTCCTTTCTATAAATAAAAATCTTTTTTCTTTTTTACAATATAATTATATAATATATTCGTAGGACTTTGCAAGTCTTTTTGAATATTTTTTTCAAAAAATTAGGCAGACATTTTCTTTCTGGAAGAAAATGAGTAAAACACCATCAAGACTTATTTATCCTTACTCTTGATTGTAAGAAGAAAGCTGATGCCAAGACCACTCTCATCTTGAGCCTTAGGGTTTATATTCAGCTACAAATAACACAAACACGTGGTCGGCAAGCTATGCCACGCCTCTTCTGCCGGGCTATGTGTCATTACTTTTACAAAAGCACGAGTGAGAAATGACCGTTCTTATTCATTCCACTTCACTTTGCCCTAACTCACTATTGCTACTTCGGAATATCCTACTGGGCTCAGACGTTCTCGCATCAGTTTCGGGTAATCACTCTATTGAAAAACATAACCTTAACGAATGACCAGAGTTGCACTGGTCTCAACCCCTCTCAGTTCAATTATATTTTTCTCAACTTTTGTAATTAAATTATAAATCATTTTGCCGTTTTTGGTCAAGTCTTTTTTTATTTTTTTTTTTTTTTTTTTTTTGAAAAAAATCAAAATGTCTGTTAAAGGTCTTGATGTAGGATCAACCGTACGACCTTAATAACCACAAAGGAAAAATGATAAGGTGGTTTAATAACCTATGTTTCACCACACGTCTACCGATTGATTACGGCTTGACGGAGAGGCTCGGTCCTCCCATCGCTATCTATATTTCAAATAGCACACATATCATTTTTATGCCTATGAATCGAGCATAAATCCACGTCCTCTATTCAGTCCCCCACAATTTCTTTCAGCTCGAAATCGGACTGGTTGCCTAAAAGCTGGAGCAGTAGAGATCACCAACTACTGTTGCAGCAAGTGTGCTGTGTAGGCACGCCTAAGGACAAATCCCTAAAATTAAAATCAACTTAATTCCCGCTGGCACCCTCCTACTCTCTTAGCGTAGTGTGTGTACTTCACACAACTCTGAATACCGTTCCCACTGATTATGGGTGACTACTTGATGTACCTTAAGCCTTTCGCCTCCTCGCCCCGTAGGGCAAGGGTAGAAATCTAATCTACTATCAGTATATCTTTCACTTCAGTCCAGCAAGTTAGCTGTTTACAGCCCAGCCGCACGACCGCCGTACGCCAGTCAGGAATATTTTTTTTCTTAACTTTATAAATAAATTATAAATTATCTTGCTATTTAAAATCAAGTCTTTTTGATAATTTTAAGTATTAAAAAAAAACGCATTAGTTTTTATCATCTGGTGCGTCTTTTTCGTCTATATCTTTTTTACTATACTCAAAAATTTCTTTTCCATCTACGGAGATTTTAATATCTACTTCATCAGCAGTTATAATAGCATATACAATTAAGCATAATATTATCAAGAAAATGCATCCTAGTATATCCATATTTATCCTCTCCTTTATCTTTTTTAATCTTTAAACTTCCACACATACCCGTAAATGGTGGAAGAAATACAAAAAATGATACTTAAATATGGTGGAGGCGGAGAGAATCGAACTCTCAAAAAAACCTTGCAAGGGTTTCAGTTTCCCGTTAGCTTACGCCCCCTTAACTGGTGCCGAACCTTTTATGAATTGAGGACACTCCTATTCAAGGAGTGTTATAAGGTTAGGTCGTCATTATACCTCATAAATATTAAGGGTAAATTTCAGCAAGCTGTCCTGTATATACAGTTCTAGTCTCACTAACTTTTTACAGACCTTTCTTTTCAGATCGTCGAACCCATATAATCAAACTGGTGCCGACCGAGGGAATTGAACCCCCAACCTATCGCTTACAAGGCGATTGCTCTACCTATTGAGCTAGGTCGGCGTTATAATAATAGTAGTCAAGTAATATAATACTAAAAGAAAGTTTTTGCATATAAGTAGGTTATCACTTTCAAACTCTTATAGAGGCATTGAAGTATTATATTATTTTATTAAGAAATGTCCTTGACTCAAAACCCATAAAGATTTTAAGCCAAGCGACATTTCTTTTAAAGATAAGATTGGTGTTCTCTCCCATTCTCACTCTGGAGGTTGGTCTTGAGTAAGATTGGTTCTATCTTTCTCTCCACTTCAACGCCATAAGTTGTTGTTTGGGCTTATGAGAATAGCTACTTCTCTACTAAATCTCATCTTTTATAAATTGAATTCTTCCTTTTCAATTTACAATATAATTATATAATATTCTTCTATTTAAAGTCAAGTGTTTTTAATAATTTTTTCTTTTATTCGCTTGATCGGAGATTACTATTGGTACCATTGAAATACTTATTTCCAATCTTTATTTAAACAATACTTTTTCATATCCAACCAAGCGAATAAAAGAAAATTTAATTTCTAGGATTATTCGCCCAATAATTTAGAATATATCTTGCTAATTGCATGATATTTGGTCTTACTTGATCATAAACATCTATCTTTTCTAATTTAGTGCAGTCAGTTTCAAACAAATCACCAACCATAATTTCATACTCGGCCTTGCTCCAAAAACAATACATTAAATTATCATTAAGTTTTTCAATAAACTTGTCTATACTATCCCATACTTGATTTCTCATCTCTGCTACATACTCTGAGAAACGAACACTATTAAAAATGTTAAAGTTAACTATCTTTCTTTGGTTAATATCGTATCTTAATACATTCCATTCCATATAATATCCTCCTTTTCTTTTTCTTTTTTAATTAAGGTTGAAACCTCATACTTTCCAAACTTTTTATCTATCTCGGTAAATACATCATGTCCAGCAAATTTCAAGTTATACCATTCTTCCCCTGTCTTACCACATTTATTGCATTTCCAAGGAAATTTAAGCATATCATCCTCAAACTCTACTGTTCCATAGAATAAGTCTGTCTTATGACAGAATGGACATACGCCTTGTTCATCAATATATTTCTTTTTCATTTTATCACTTTCCTTTCTTTTTACAATATAATTATATAATATTTAACCCCTTCTGTGCAAGTATTTTTAATAATTTTATCTAGATAACTGCTTCTGAAGCAATTGTCTAGCTCTTTCATAAATCATAACGGTAATTCCCGTGTCAAAATCGGTTTTTACTAGATGATCCATGTGGGGTGCCATATCAGTATCATCATCTAATATGACAAAAGCTGGACAAGAATGCTTCTTTAGCCAAGCATCAATTTCTGCCCCTCTATATCCGTCTAACCAAGGAGTTTTATCTATTATCTTTATTTCCTTTGACAATCCTGAGTTATATAGACATTCGCAAGCTAACTCATAGTCTTTTCGCCAAGTAGAAGTTATGACAATGTCTGCATTAAATTCTTTACACAATTTCTCTAGCCACAAAATAGCCTGAGTATTAGACACTCTTTTGTCTTGTGGATAGCATAAATCAAAATAATACCCATCTTTTTGTAATAATCTTCTCGCTTTTATGGGCTCTTTGTAAATCATAAGGGTGTTTACAACGCCATCAAAATCTAGAAACACAACTGGATTATTCATTCGGCAACCTCTCTTGTATGTCACAAACTGCTGCCATATAAAAATTATGTTGATTTCCGTATGCTTGATTCATAACTTCTGCCCATCTACGCATAGAGAGTAGTAAAAATCCATCGTTAAAAATTGGAATTGCAAAATTTTGATGCGTATCTCCACATATTATATAATTATTTTTCACTAGCTCTTGTATTAGGATATCTTGGTGAAACTCATCAAAAGGAGCCTCATGAACTTCTGGAGTACAACCATACATAGCATCTCCTATTTGTATTTTCTTTTGGATTTGTTCTAACTCCTCATACGTCATCCATTTAATAATCTCAGGTTTTAACATATTTATTACCCCCTTAATGGCTCCATGCGTTACCCAATAATAATTGTAAACGACACCATCTATTTATATTCATACGGTCAGTATAACAAGACAAAAGAGCAACAAAACTATTCCATTGTTCTTCCTTAGATCTCTCTCCCATTTCATCATTTAAACGGGTCCACATTGATTGAAGAGCTTCAATAATTTCTTCTTGAGTAGATGTCTCAAAAAATTTTACGGTTAATCTATCCCATTCTTTTTTTATTTCTTCTATCTCTGTGTCTAAGTCTTTTACTTGCTCGCATCGTGTTAGTAAGTTATCATAATCTTCAAAGGTTACTCCCATGACATTTTCCTCCCTTTAATATTCCTCGTAATTTACAAGTTCTTCTTTATATCCATCTTCATTCCAATCTTCAAAAGCGTATTCATATCCGTCCCAGTTGTCTACTCCCATTGCTTCTAAAGCTGCTAATTTGCATCTATCTTTTAATAATTCAAGTAATTCTGTTTCTGTTAGTAAGTATCTTTTTTCTATCATTTCTTTATCCCTTTCCTTTCTCATTTTATTTTATATTTTAATTATATAAAAAAGACCTGGCATTCGTCAAGTCTTTTTACAAATAATATATAGATAAACGCATTAAAGCGTAAAGTTCCTGGTGGAGAATTCGGGTACCGCCCCCGAGTCTTACTACCTTATTTATCATAAATTTCACTCTTACTTCACAAGTTTCGGTTGCATTCGTTCTATCCAAGTTCCATACCCTTGCAACAAATCTCATGAAATTGGTCATTGTCTTAAATTAGTTTACATCAATTAGCCGAAAATGAAAACTAATTGAGCATCTGTCTTTGAGGTTAATACAACTATACTTTTTCTGACAGCTTACTGATACTTGTATAGAGGGTTGTTTTAGACTATGCTAAGCAGTTAACTGCAAATAGTGTTTTAACACTATTAACAACTTTTGAAAATAAGTTTCCATTTATTTTTGTTTTGTTATTTGACGCATAACTACGACTTGTATTATGATAATTTCAAATAGCAATCGAATACTATTTATTCCCCATTACAATAAAAAGAATCGTACATCGGAGCAAATGTTTTGACCTTGTCATGAGTTAAAATTCCCATCAATTTTTCACTGTCATCTATTTGCTTAATATAAATTCTTGCTCTGTCAGTGGTTACTGCTGCTCTTCCTCTCGGCTCTGTCATTTTTTGTGCAACTTTTTCTAAATACTTTACATCAGTAGTATTTATTTCTATAGCTCCTGACTTACCTCGTATAACAAAGACAGGTTTGCCATCTACTATCTTAGGTTTTGTGTCAATAATACTACCACACCAATCCATGTGATATTCATTATGAATATCAGTAATTATTAGATGAGTTTTAATCATTACTTCATGCATTATTCACCATCTCTTCCTAGAGAAGCAAAAAAGTTCGCCATATCACTATTCATTTCGCTGGTAACAATATCCTCACTATGAGGAGCATCCTTAGACTTGTGATGAGGATTACTGTTCTTCCAACATTTTAAAAAATGTTTTGATACCTCTTCTTCCTTCAAAAATTCTTTATTACAAATTGGACATATATATTTCATATAGACCACTCACTTTCTCATAATTGGCTCGAGGGGAAGGATTCGAACCTACGCATCTTGGAGCCAAAATCCAATGTCTTACCACTTGACTACCCTCGAATCTTTTACTCTTGCAAAAATTCCTCAAGAGTAATATTTTTCTGTCTTTGTAAATAGTGAAAGTATCTATGACAATTCGCACATAATAAGATACATTTCTCTATTTCTTTTAATCCATCTTGAGCATTATAGTGTGTTAAAAGTCTTGCTACTGTGTCAATCTTGGTGTTAGCATCTATATGGTGATAGTCTAAAGCCTCTATGCATTCATTATATCCACACCTAGCACAACACTTTCCTTCTTTGGTGTTATCAAGAATCTCCTTATTCTCATAATATCTTTTAGAGGCATACCCAGCTTGACATTTCCTACAATTCGCTCTGTATATTCCTTTACTTTTATTTCTAAAGGCAAATTCTGTTAGCGGCTTTTCTTCACCACACATACTACATTTTTTAAACTCCATATTATCCCTCCAATATATTAGAATAAATAGAAGTCAAAAACTATATTTTTACCCTTGTTAATAATTGGCAGGGAGAGTAGGATTCGAACCCACACTTAACGGGTTGGAGCCGTTTCGTCTACCATTAACTATCTCCCTATTTGGTGACCAGTACGGGATTCGGACCCGTGAATGCCGCCGTGAAAGGGCGGTGTGTTAAGCCACTTCACCAACTGGCCGAGATATCCTACGGCTTCAAAAGTTTCGTAGGATTGGACTTACAAATAAGGCTTTAAGAGCTTGTACTTTGCCCAAAGTCTCTCATTTCGCCATTAGTTTTTTTGAGGATAAGAGAAGATAAAATCTCCCTTATCTCCACCACGTAGCCGCCCTTATACTTTCAAAGAGCAGTAGATATATTGTCGCCAACATATCGTTCCTTCAATTATAATGCCGAAGATAGGCTGGGGCTACGACCTCCCATATATAAAACTCTCATAACAAGAGCATATATCCATTGGAGCAGCGTACCCGAATTGAACGGGCATCTTTACCTTGGAAGGGTAAGGTCCTACCATTAAACGAACGCTGCATATGGCGGTGCGTAGGAGAGTTGAACTCCTGTTGCTAGAGTGACAGTCTAGCGTCGTAACCGTTGGACCAACGCACCATAGATGTAGAATGGACAGTATTAGCCGACTGCCTGCGGAATGATACTCTTTTATGTGCCCCGAGTAGGGAGAGAAATCATCTACCTAATTTCTCAAGAAAACTAAGGTCACATACTGCCATATTATAAACTGTTGTATACTACAATAAATAATACTAATACACAGTATCCGTCCTATACAAAAGACCATAATTCTTTTTCCTTGTATTGTCAACGCCGTTTCTTTTATGTGAAACGATAATATCCGAAGCCATAAAGGAGCTTCCACCTACCTGTTGACCAAGGCTTGTCGACAATAGTCGTACCACGGGTCGCATTTGATACAATCTTTTGCGTATATAACAACAGCTATCGTTGAGAGCCACGTCTCACTAAAAGTGCCATCTCTCAATATTAACGGGGTCTATTGTTCAGCTGTTATTATCAAAAATCTTTGCCTTTCTACACTCTCCCTACGGGCGACTTATGTCAAGACGCATCTTAACTTTAGTCGGAACTATTGTCGGCATAGCTATCGCCTAAGTTCTACCAAGCTTTCACTGTCAGTCCAAAGACTTCAGAGGGCATCTTATATGAATAGTATGTATCTTTTACCTTATATCCACTGCTTCATACTGAACTATTGGAGTAATTCTGTATTCGTTTAAAACTCTACCTTGATAAGATTTCTTTTCACTTTCTACTAAGCCATTCTCACGAAGACGAAGCATATTCCAAGTAATTTGATTTATAGTAAGTCTTTTTAATTCTTCGTCATCTGTTTCATCTAACATCTGAGGACCAAAAGCTCTACCCCTAAAATCACTTTTCAAAACTTTTAAGATAAGTTTTTGATTATAGGAAAGTTTTATGCTTGGGATATCATTAAATGCTGTTCTCATTAGTTTAAGAAGGTCATCTTATCCACAATAAGTCTTAGTTCACTTTTACTACCAACTAAATGACCTCTTACTCCAATTATATTACCAACCTTAATATATTGTTTAAGATTTTCATACATACCATTCGTCACTCTAAAAGAAATTTCATTGGCATCATTGTCAGTTAATCTAATTTTAGATACCCACATATCTTCTTTTTGAATAAAGTCTTTTATTAAATGTCCTGTTAATACTACTTGATTCATAATTCCACTTTCCTTTCTTTTTTCATTTTACATTATAATTATATATTATATTTCTATTTAAAGTCAAGTCTTTTTTAAAAAATTTTTGGTAGGGGATGAGGGACTTGAACCCTCAATGTGTTACCACACCAGGGCCTAAACCTGGCGCCTATACCAATTCGGCTAACCCCCTGTGTCAATCTATCGTTTCTCCGAGAATATTATTGTGCTCGCCTTCTCCGTTTACATATATAGTTCCCTTATCGTCACACTCAATGGCTCTTTGAGCATAAGATACTAACTCATCTATAAGACTTTTTAAGCTATCTACTGTATTGAAACCATCATAGTCAAAACCTAGGTCTATAATAAGTTGGCAATATTTATCTTTTATTTTTACTTGTCTTTCTAAATCCATCAGTGTCAACTCCTTTAAAACAAAACATGGCGGACGCCCTGGGATTCGAACCCAGGCACCGAATTAACGATCTGCTGGTTTTCAAGACCAGTCCCTTAAACCTCTTGGGTAGACGTCCATGGCGTTCACGGAAGGCTCTGCCCCTTCGCACCGATCACTCGATCTAACACATTAGCAGTGTGTCCCCTTCAACTGACTTGGGTACGTGAACATTTGTTAATACCATAGGTGAGAAAAATATTTGATAAATAATCTCATTCCATAGTTTATTTGTTTTTGTCTGTTTTTACTCCTTGCTTTTCTTTCTTGTTCAGAAATAGTCATATCGCTACCTTCATGAATACAATATAACTTAAATGCTTTTATCATTTTATTTAAAATATCTTTCCATTGTTCTTCTGTCATACCACTTGGATATCCACATAAACAATAATCTTGGAAATATCTCAAACGACCATAGATATATACCGCTAAAGAAAAATCAAGACTAAAAAATTCTATTCCACTGAAACCTTCTTCATCAGGAATATTTCTATTACAAATATCTTCATACCCCTCGAATGGAAAGTCCGTTGGTTCTAACCCTAATTCTTTGTAATAATGTGTATATTTCATTTTTACACCCACTTTCTCAAAATATATAGACTAGAAATATAAGAATCTTCGCCTGTAAGCCCCATTATTCTTATATGCAGTAATGCTTTGTACTCCCTTTTAAACAAAACCCAGATCTAACCTAATAGATACGCTCTTGCTTACAGACTTGGAGTTGCGTATCTGAGTAATAATCTTAATGGTGGCTGGACCTGGAATTGAACCAGGGACACAAGGATTTTCAGTCCTCTGCTCTGCCAACTGAGCTATCCAGCCATACTGGTAGGCGAGGCGAGACTTGAACTCGCACGCTTTTTTATAAGCACGGGATTTTAAGTCCCGGGTGTCTACCGATTTCACCACTCGCCCATATTTCTTTTTTTCTTTTCTATAAAAATTATAAAACATTTTACAACTTAATTACAAGTCTTTTTTAATATTTTTTGGTGGATGAGGGGAGAGTTGAACTCCCAAGTCATTCGGACACAAAGGTTTGAGCTTTGTATGTTTACCAATTTCATCACTCATCCAAAATATGGTGGAGGCCGAGGGTATTGATCCCACTCGGTGCAATGCAAAAGGTTTTACAGACCTCCCCGTCTCCTTAACGGACTATGCCTCCATATAAAATGTATTATTTATTGTGATAGTGATGATCTCTATGACAATTTGCACATAATATATCACACTTTTCCATTTCCTCAACAATTCTTTCCCATGTGAAATTTTTACATATCATGCGAGATACATTCTTTTCTTTTTCATCTTCATCTCTATGGTGAAAATCTAGTACCCAATGGCGTTTTTCTCCACACACTTTGCATCCATGTTCACTTTTATACTGTGCCACTTTATCATATCTTTCTTTTCTCAACTCAGACATTCTCGCATTGGAACATAGTTTACACATAGAATTTAATTTCGTATGTTTTTTATCTTTCCAATAAAAATCTTTTTCTTCTTTAATTTCTTTACATTTACTACATTTTTTCATTTTATCACCTATTTGGAGGGATAGATAGGATTCGAACCTATGTATACAAGATTTGCAGTCTTGCTCCTTAAACCCCTTGGATACTATCCCAATTATGGTCGGATTGGCAGGATTTGAACCTGCGAGTTCTCCTGCTCCCAAAGCAGGCGGGGTAACCAAACTCCCCAACAATCCGATATGGTGTCCCTGATAAGACTTGAACTTATAACCTATCCCTTAGAAGGGGATTGCTCTATCCTATTGAGCTACAAGGACATCTGGGGTGCTATGTAAGAATCAAACTTACAAATACTAGAGCCACAATCTAGCGTGTTAATCATTTCACCAATAGCACCATTTCTGGTTGACAGACTGAGATTTGAACTCAGAATAAAGCCGTATCAGAGCTTCGTGATAACCATTTCACTATCTGTCAATAATGGCTGGAATGGTGGGGCTCGAACCCACGACCTGCTGTTTAACAGACAGCTGCTCTGCCAACTGAGCTACATTCCAATAAAAAACCGTAGATACTTCTAAGCATCCACGGCTACCCTATATATAAACATAAGTTAAGAGATTAAGAGTTATCTCTTTTTCTTATGGCATTGCCTATATAGAATATCTGTGTATGCTGAAAATACAGAACTAAATAGCGGTCTGTTATTACAAATATTTAACGAACTGTTTAATTGATAACCTAATTCCATATTTTCATCTCCTTTTTTATTTTACATTATAATTATAAAACTTTTTTGTTTCAAAAGTCAAGTGTTTTTTTTAATTTTTATCTTCATATTTATAGGGCACGGATAATATTTCCTCTATAATTTTTTTACTATAATTACACTCATATATTATAACTGTCTTTAGAAATCTTTCTAATTTTGGTTGCCAGTATCTTTTTGATGAATGAACTTTTGTATGACATTTTTCGCATAACCGAATTAAATTCCATAGAGAAGTTGGACCTCCTTCGCTTCGGTATAATATATGATGAATATGCAAATTTTGAGTCGAACCACATAATGCACAATAGGGACAATGCTCTACAACATACTCATAGATTTGTTTTTCTGTCATACTACAATTCTCTAAGAGATTCTAAACCTATCTTAAAGTTCTCTAATTGTTCACACATCTTGTCATAGGGCAGACATAGTCTTGCACATTCATTTTTCTCAGATGAGTGTTGTTTTTGTAATGAGATAACTCCGTTGGCGAAAACTTTTTTATCTACAAGAAACATATCAACACAATCATCAGGTTTGATTATGATCAATAGAAATTTATCTACATTTCTTTTTTGACCAAAATGTAGTTGATTAAAGGCAACGATATTATTATGTCCAATACTAGCTACCTTTAGTTCAACCTTGACCTCATTTTTACCCATTATGTAATCATAATTTTCGTTGGTCCTAATCCATTGCGTTTTTATTCCCTCTGCATTAAATAACCAATAAAAATACTCTTCCATCATAGTTCCCTTACCTTTTGCATTTGGTAGAGTTATATATGGCAAGTAGATACTGTTTTTATAGGTTTCTGTTTGAGAGCTAGTGTGTTTTAGGGCTAGTTCTTCTAATTTTACTCTCTTTTCATCTAATGTCATTTTGGCACACTCCTTTCTTAAAGTTCCAATATTGTCATTACCTTATTTATATTCTCAATATTAAAAATATTATGCTTCCAATCGTAAGAATGATCTCCATATACCTTGAATAATATACTAGAATAATTCTTCATATATTCATTGCTTAAAACTTCTAGAGCGAAATCCTTCTTATTAAGGTTATAATTAGCCATTTTTAAAGCACTTTCTACATTCTTTATGTAGTTATTCATCTTCTTCTCGATGTTTCGTATAAAAGGTTCATATTCTGGAAAAAAAGCTACTAGATCATCTTGTTTATTTTCAAGAACTGCCTCTAAGAAATTTCTTTGCGATAAAGTATTATTCCTTAATAAATGCATTGCTAGATATTCAGAACCCTTAACCTTTACTCTGTTAAAATTTTCATCCACTAAAACAAATCCTTCCTTATCTGCTCCAAGCGTTTTTGCTACATCAATTGCTTGTTCTACTGTTTGAATATCGTATAATCTTGGACGGGAGAAATCGTTATTCAACTTCTCATCATTGAAGTCATATGGAGTCCATTCTTGTCCAGTATGATTATCCCTAACCCCCAAGAAAAATAATTCAGTATTTTGATAAGGAACAACTATTCTATTTAAAGGAGACACTAATTCGAAGATGAGAGTGTAATTTCTATATCCCTTAAAATCTTCAAGTTTCATATTGGTTTCATTTAATGCCTTATTAAATAAATCTTGATAAGTCTTAACTTCTTTAACAGGTAATAAGATATCTGCATCGGCTGCATCTATCATTCCATTTGTAGAAACTCTTACATTGTTGTTTCTATCAGACCATATCTTTATAATTGAACCGTCAATCTTTTCTAATGCTCTTATGTTCTTAGTTAATTTGGCAGCATAAGGTTCTTGTACATTAAAAAACTTATCAAAAGCACGACAGGCAACAGTGTAATCATTTAAGTCTACAATTATTCCTCGGCTTTCTTGAACTATTTTTAATGACATATCACTTTCTAATTGATTGTACTTAAAAATTGCATAGTTATCCTTTTCTTTTATAGATAAACAATAGGGAGATTGAGTTAATATTTCTCTCCAGTTATCATTTTCTTTTAAAAACTTTATTAGTTCCATAATTCTCAATCTCCTTTCTTTATATTTATATTATATAACAAAGTGCAAGAAAAAATCAACTTTTTTAGTTAATTTAATCTTCTATTGCATCATAATTCTCTTTCAAATAGTCCCAACATTTTTCTGGTGAGTCTATTACTATTTCATTTGTTGAATCAGAAGTTAAGTAATAACTAAATTTTCCATTATACATAATCTCTGAGATACAAGGATAATCTGGACAAATTATACTATCATACGTTGCATACTCTAATAAATCAGTCGCTAACACAATATATTCAAATAAACTGAAATTACCGAAATCACTACCAATTTTTCTATATAGAACATCTATTCTATCGCAAATCTTTTCTATTTCTTTTATCTCATTCACGAAGCTACAATAACTTTCTTTGTCTAAGAATTCAACTTCTGCAAAACTTTTTATTATTCTGTCTAATAAGTCCTGCATCACTTTAATAGAAAAAGTTCCTCCTAGTTTCCCCATTTCTCTGTCAATTTGTTCCACATATTCATTCAATTCTCTTAATTTTACCTTACATGATTCTAGTTTTTCTATTCTCTCAAGTCCCATTTCATACTTGTTCATTTAATAACGCCTCCCTTACTTTTTGTTTTAAATAAAAACCTACTTCTTCTTCCAAGTTTACCTCTTGAAACCTATAGTGTTTATTATCAAGAATAGTTTTTGCTTCTTCTATCCTTGTCTCTATATCTCTTTGTATCTGTTCCACGGTTAACCCATTCAAGCCCCTTTTTATTTTCTTCATATATTCTGCTCCTTCTCCACAATACCTCAAAAAAGGGAAGTTCAAAGTATTTTTATTTTCTGCATATTTTATAATATCATATAATCTAACTATATGATGATATTGTTTTGGATCGCACCCAAATTTACTAAATTCTTCCTTTTTACTTGGATATTCGTGTAAAAATGCTTTTTGTTTTTCATACATACCTCCTAATAATGACATTTGATTAGTTGGTATAGAAGAAAATAAACATTTTAGATAAACATCTCCGATAAAGTATGGAGTATGAAATGGTTCAAGGAAAGAAAAGTTTCCCTTTTTAACTACATTATAAAAGGTAATTAAATCTTTAACATCACAAGCACCATTGTTAAATTCTCTTACAAAACTTATATTTCTTTTAAAGACTATATCATCTATCTTTGGTAAGACGATCGCCTTAGCATCTACATCAGAACACTCATCTGAAACTCCATAATTTTGTGAACCATAGAGTGCAATGTAAAGTACATCGTATCCGTCTTTTTCTAACGCTTGTTTATATTTTAATAAGGTTTCCATAACACTTTTCATTTTTTCACCATTCCTTTCTTTTTATCTATAAATATTATAAAATAAAGACCTAACACAAGTCAAGTCTTTATTTTATTTTTTCAATAATTTCTTCCCAGTGTTTATTGTCCCAATTATAATACGGTTCGTGATAGGAAAAATCTTTAAGATATTGTTTTTTATACTCTTTCATTGTTTCTACATATTCTTTCAAAAAGTCTTTATAATCAAAAATATAATGAAAATCCTTTGGTTCATTCACATACATATAAGAACAAAAAATATGAATTTTATCTCCCCATAGGGCGGTATGAATCCATACATCCTCTCCCTCTAGGTCAAACTCCTCATCTTTTTTATTTCTAGCATCACTATAGTCTAAATTAAACAAGTTATCTAATTGCTCTTTTACGTCATCTAGATAAGAAAAATGGAACACTTCTCCATTTTTATCAGTATAAGAATATCCTTCATCCTTTCGTTCTCCAAAAGAAACAGTCATCCAACCTGCATAAATAGAATATATATTAAACATGTTACACATCTCCCCCTGGTCTTAATCTATCTCCTTCTGTTAAAAGTCTAAGGGCTTCAAAAAAATTGTCTTGTAAAGAAGGATACTTATTTTTTAATTTCTTTCTCATAGTTTCAAAATCTTGAAAATTGAATATATAATCGTGAAATTCTATCAACATTGCGACATCTGGTTCAAAATCTCTACCAGCAGTATCTGTTAGATATAAATATGCACTTACATTAGGATGTCCAATAAAGTGATTAAAGCCTTCTTCATCTGTGGTTTCACAAAATGGTTTTCCCAAATCATGATATATCGCTGCCTTACAGGCTTTGTCATTTTCTTTGCAATAATCTGCTACTCTTAATATATGCTTCCCTAAACTTTCTGAGTGATGTCTATTATGTTGGTCATAATCCATTAAAAGAGCAATCTTATCTCTTTCAAATCCCTGTCTATTTGATTCAGTCCATATATATTCTATATCATCATAACGATACTCATATAAGGTAGGAATTTGAAAAGCCTTTATCATCTGCTTTAGCTTATCTTTTGGAAGATGTCTTTCTTCTCTTGTTTCATTTCTCTCCTTAAGAGTTTCTATAGAACAAACACATACAATAATCTTAATATACTTAAAATATTTTTGCATCTCTTGTGCCAACGCAACACGTCTACCTCTATTGATATTAGTTGCATTATAGACCACATTTTTGCCTACTCTTCCGGCATCCCTTGTTCTTCTATTCATTTCTTCAAAAATTTCTCTATTATGAGTTTGATCTTCAAATCCATATAACTCTACTCGTAAACTATCGCTACTTAATATCAATGCATTAGAAATATTATTTTTTATATAAAAATCCTTACCTGAGCCTGGAAGACCCACCATTATTGTAAGTGTATTATTCATAATATCACCCTTTTCCTTTTTTATTTTATCTATTATTATTATAAAAAAAGAACCTGGCAAATGTCAAGTTCTTTTGATTTTTTTATCTTTAATTTTTATCCTCTTGTGGAGCATTTACTTTTGCTATACTCCATTACTTTACCATTTTCTCCAACAACCCAGTATTTATAAGAGCTCTCAGCACTTACCCAGCCACTGGAGCTATGATAACCGTCATAACAAAAAACTTTTTTTCTTGGGGTATCATAACCAATTGTACACCCCAATAATAGAAAAAGTGTCAATATTAAGATAATAACCCTAATTAACATTGATTTTTCAATACTTATGTTTATTTTTCCTCGTTCAGAGGAGGGATACTTACCATCTTTTCTTTTCATTCTTTCTTTTCTCATAAAAATCTATCCTCCTTGCAGGATAAATCAAAGATAAAAACTCACCATCCGAATTCCATCCAATGTTTACTAAACAAGTCCATAGATTCTTGAACTTTTTTATAGTTATCTTTGACGGTTTCTAAATCAGTAGTGTCCCAGTCAAATATATGACGGTAAAGTTCAAAGCCCTCTATGATTTTATCTACAATGGTAAAGTCATAGACAATTATTTTACTTGCCTCTTCCTTAAACATTTTTAGACGAGGAATCATAAATTCTACAAAAGACAAATCTAGATTCCAGCATTCTTCACTCACAGGATTGGCATAAAAATGATTTGGTTTTCTCATATGTCTATCATATTTATCTCCAAATATTTTTCTAATCAATCTTAGCATTTCTGCTCACCTCCTTATGAGGCAGAACTCTTATGGTCTTCTTGCGAATATTCCACTAATTTGCCATCTTTTAAACGAACATACTTAGAAATAATGTCTCTGTAATTTATTACAAATCCTTCTACTGGTCTATCAACCTTTTGCGTATATTCTTTATAAATATTATCAAGTATTTCTTTGTTTGGTAAAGTTTGTATTTCACAAACAGTTGGAACTACCCCAAGAAACGAAGGAAAGACCTGATCAATAAAAGGGTATATGAATAAATCGTGATTGTATTTAAAATTAAACAACTCAAGATTTTCATCTACATTTGCTTTCGCAAACATATACCATTTCTTATCAAATGTTCCTTCTGGATATTTAGTAGATCCCATTCCCATCCACTCGCCACATAGAGCGGAATTATCGTGAAGGTTCTCTTTCAATTGACTTCCATTATCTTTTAAAAATTGGTATAGTCCCTTATACATTATATCTCGGCACTCATCAATTTCAGATAGGAGAATTAAAGTTTTTCTTTGAGCAAACCATAATTCTCCATCTTTTTTAAAGAAAACCAAATTTGAACCATCTATTTTTTCTGTTAGATAAATGTGGTCTCCTTTTTCACTGACTCTTTCGGTCTTTGGATATATACTCTTTTTTATCATAATCTTTTCTCCTTTCATTATTATAATATTATTATAAAACTTTTTATTGTCAAAAGTCAAGTATTTTAGTCATTAATTGGCTCATCATCAATGATGACCATATTCACCCTATGTGTCAAAATAGTACAAGAATCTAAATAAGTAATATCGCCACCTGGACGAGTAAACAATGATTCATTATCTGGTTCTAAATGATAACATTCACGAATAGTATCTGAATCAATATGTCCAAGATAGATATGTTTTCCTGTATCATTCTTTAAGAAAGCTGCGTCTTTTGGTTTAGCCCAATGGCAATCTTCCCATCCCTGCAAGGGAGTTCTCCAATTACCATGCGTACAATCTATCATACCATGAGTGACAATAGAATTTTTTAATTCTAAAAAATCAGGTAGAGATTTGAGCCAAGGCAATAAATCGGGAAATTCATTATTAATCTCTTTGGAAGTATCTGTCATAAAAGTTAACCATTCATTATCCCAATCAGCGTTAGTCATCTTTCTCTGCTCTTCAGAGTTATATTTTAAATTGATTATTGTATCCCAGCCTCTTGTGCGATGTGAAAAATCATCTATCGTAGTGCTTAATCCATTTCTACGATAATTAAAAAAACATAAGTATGGGTTATTACATTCCAAGAAATCTATTAGCATAGAATGATGATTTCCTTTAAGAACAATTGCTCTACCTCTATCGGTCAACTTCTTTAAATAATTATATAAAGCAACTGATTCTTGTCCTCTATCAAAGACGTCCCCAGCAACAACTAAAATATGACTTTCGTTTTTCTCATCAAAGCCATTATCATTAACAGCGTTAATTAATGCACTATAGTCGCTATGAATGTCAGAACATAAAAAATACTTTTTCATAATCTTTTCTCCTTTCTTACTTTTCTAAAAATATTTTACAATAAAAAGGACTCAAAAGTCAAGTCCTTTTAAATCAAAATGACACCCAGTTTTTATTTTATTCTGTTAGAACTCTGGTGACTAAAACTAACATATCGGAGAGCGACTCCGAAACCCCTTTTAATACCGTGCCCATCACTCGTAGTGCCATAGAGATTTTATTCTAAATGACCGCACGTCTTTCTACGAGCTTAGAAACTTTAAGTTTCACATATATTATACAATAACAAATTATTTCTGTAAAGACTTGTATTTTTG
>ERZ1026868.314-NODE-314-length-34523-cov-4.225543_pt1 | contig 34523 bp, 46 predicted proteins | sample MGYA00380164_ERZ1026868 | MGnify/ENA primary metagenome ERZ1026868 (study PRJEB33269, sample SAMEA4719800) | human gut metagenome | biome: human-associated habitat; feature: organic feature; material: feces | place: Cameroon | collected 2013-10 ...
GTTCATTATCAACCAATACCCCTAAATTATCGCTTGTTGTTAATGTATTAAATCGTTGCGGTTGTACACGGCCCCTTCGTGTTTCACTATCTGGATATGCAAGGTCAATGCCGTCGCCAACTTCCGCCATTGTATAGCCTTGTTTTGTTGCATTTTTAATCGCAACTTTCGGAACGTGTTTATAATCTGTGGCCGTCAAAGTACCAGCTAAACCAGTAGACCATACTGTATTATCTGTTTCATAACGTGAACCACTTCCGATACTTTTAACTTTATTTGCATTGATTTTATATAAACCAGTTTTTGCCCCCATTCCGCCACCTTGCGCGGATAATGTGCAGCTAGTTCCGTTTGGGTTATATACCCTCATTCCCTGTGATCCGCCAATGATTTGTTTAAGAGTTGTTGCGTTTTCTCTTGGGATAGGTAGTAAACTTCCGGAACTTCCGTTTCCATGATATCCGATAATATACACACGTTCACGGTTTTGCGGGACTCCGTAATTTTTGGAATTGTACACTTTCCACTCAATACTGTACCCTCTTTCGGCCATTTCACTAATAACAGTGAGGAACCCGCCCCCCCGTCGATAGATAGCAAATTCTTAACGTTTTCACACATAATCCATTGGGGTTTATTTTCTTCGCACTCATCTAACAACCTCATAATTTCATAGAATAGTCCACTTCTAGTACCTTCTTTAATGCTTTTTTGCTTGCCGGCTATGCTTATATCTTGGCAAGGAAATCCAAACGTCCACAAGTCAGCCTTTGGCAAGTCTTTCCCTTTAACCTTTGTTACATCGTTTCCAAACCATAAATTATCTGTATCGTACATTGCGCGGTACGATGCTTGCGCAAATTTATCAAACTCACACCAGCCAACGCACTCCATTCCCGCACGCTCTAATCCAGAATGAAAGCCGCCAATGCCACTAAAAAAATCTATAAACTTCATTTACCGCTTCCGCCTTTCAAGACTAATATCAGCCGCTATTAAACGATTTCTAACAAATGTATAAGATGCCTTGCACTCCGCCGCAATTTCCCGAATGCTTAAACCTTCATTACGCAATGCAATCAATGTATTTACATCAATATCGGGGCGCATCGACCTTCTTTTTATCGCCTTCCTTAACCCTAATGCGGCTAATGCTGCATCTGCGGTTTTTCTAGTGTATATGCAAGCACCTAGCGCTAACCAGTTTTCTATATATGTCATTCGTCCGCTACCTTCTCAACTTCAATAATTGACGTAATAAGTGATACGAAAATATATGTTTTCGTCATTGCATCTTCAAAACTGATCATCTTTCTTAAACCACTATCAACTTCTGCCATTTCATACATGAAATTAACTATTTCGCTTTTATTGCCAATGGTTTTATTAAATGAATTAGTAGTATAAATTCTGCTTTCGCCATTTTGAGATACTTTTATTCTTAACATGTTTACCTTCCTAATATTTACCCATACGCCGCTTGATGCGGTTGTTATTGTCTTTTACATACCCGTACACATCGCCCCGTATATCACGGGTTTCTATTTCTTTTTTTCTGCTGCTACTGTATTTGGCATAGGCTGCGCATGTACTATGGCAGCCTAACACCCTATACTCACAACCCTTACATGGCGGCTTCATTATTAGCCTTTCTTGACAAAGGCCATTAACCCGCCAGCGATTAACGCCAATACAATAGACGATACAAACAAGGCTAATACTGTGTTTCCGGTAATGTTAAATAACCCCAATAACCACAACACCATTGAAACAATAAACGCCAATCCTATCGCCTTTACTAACAACGCAAGCAATAAATAAGCCACTAATGCAACATTTTTCATTTTTACCCCCCTATTAGAACGGAACATTTTCATCTGCTTTATCATCTGCAAAATTATCGAAATTACTGCCGGCTTCCGCATCATGTAAAGCGGATAACCCAACAAAACCGGCAATTACTTCCGTAACATATTTCTTTTGCCCGTCTTGCGTTTCATAACTTCTTGTTTGAATTCTGCCCTCTACAAATAAACGGTTTCCCTTTCGGTAGTTACCTACTGCTTCCCCTAGCTTGCCCCATGCTACACAATTAACGAACGCCGTTTGTTCTTTCGTTTCGTTTGTAGCACTATCAACATAAGTATTACTTGCCGCTACTGTGAACGTTGCAACCGCCTTGCCGCTTTGTGTATAACGTACTTCTGGATCACGTGCAAGATTTCCTAATAATTGAACACTATTCATAATATAATTCCCTTTCTGTTTTCTAATTCTACAAGGCAAATTTAAGCGATACGCCCCGTTTACTATTCCGCCCTTATGATTTATCATTGACGGTTTAAAACTTTCATACAACGCATTTAAACGATTTTTTCCATTTGAAATAATTCGTCTAAGGTTAAATTTGTTTGTAAATTACCATTGATAGTTTCTTGAATGGCTAACATTTCCATTAATTTAAAATCAAATTCGCCCCGTTCCTTTTTCTTGTAAGTTTCCTTCCCTATACCTATACAAGCAGCCATATCCTGTTGAGTGTATTTTAATAATTCCCTACACTCAATTAATTTAGGGAATACATTGCATTTCTTGTTCATTCCAGCACCCCCATTATTAACTTTTTCCCTTCTTCGCAAATATCGGCATCTTTTACAAGGCTTTTAAGGTCTACCGGCTCAAACTTTTCAATTTCCACCAGATGCCCATTATCAAGCATCTTAATTTCTGTTTTTGGCGGCATGTTAAGTTCTGCCCTTTTACGTGCTTCCATTAATAGGCCGTTACTTTTGATGCTTGCCGCTATTTCCATATTCTTTTGTTCACGTGCTGCCAGTTGTTCATACGCCTTACAGAATTGGCTCATTGCTGCGCTTTCGTTGTAGCTTTGGCAGTTTCTTGGATCAAAGAAACGCCATACGGTTTTAGCGGCTAACCTTGTAATGCCTTCCAGTTCATCAAGGCCTTTTTCATAACCTACTTGGCTGGCTTTCTTTCTAACGATTTCCCATGCATCTTGCGCAATCAATCGTTCTTCCTTTCCGTTTACATATCCGGAAATTTCCGCCGCTTTCTTGCGAATGGTTGCAACGGCTGGAACGAATTCACACGTATTAATGCATTGCTTGATTGCTTCCGCCAATGTAACCGGGTTGATATCTTCCAGCATGTAGGCGTACATTTTCACTTTTGCACTATCGAACTTGTCATATATCAATAATTGGCCCGTAGCCTTCAACGTTTCCGGCTTCATTCGTTCCCCCTTCCACCGCATCAATTAATGCGTTTAGTTCTGCAACCTTTCGTTCTGTATCCGTCATTGCTGCCATTTCATTACTATTTAGATATGTATCAAAATGGCTTGGTGCGAATAGAGTTTTAGGTGTTAAATACTTTTCTAATTTCGTGCCTTTCCATTCACGGCATTTTTTATCAATGACGGTTTTAAAATCTTCAACCGTATATCCTTCTTTCAAGCGTGATCTAATCGCTTGAATGTAAGGCTTAGTTGAAGCCTTGAATTTAGAACCGGTTTTAAGATTAAGATATTCGATAATTTCAATATGAGATTTATCCACATCGTCATGTGAAACATGACATAATGTTTCTATTCTATTCTCTTCTTCTCTTATCTTATCTATTCTTATCTGTGTATCCATGTTATATCCATTTTGTATACATTTTGTATCCATGCAGTTATTATCTGCACTCATAGGCATTTCAACCGGTTCATACACCTTATTAACCAGTTCCACTCTTTGCGCTTCTGGCAGTTCTGATTTTGAATACCTATCAGATTGAACATAGTTATGTATACGCCAATGACGGATAACGATAACGCCCGTTTCAAAACCAATAACAAAACCTTTCGCAATGAGTAGTTTTAAATCATCTTCCTTACACCCCGTTATACGCATAATGCTTTTTGGCGATTGAATAAAGCCGTCATCATCTGCCCTTAGCAGCAAATGAAAGTATAGGCATTGTGTACTTTGTGGCATATCTAGGAAATTATCGGTATCAATAATTTTCTTTGACATCATTCGCCGTTCTGCCATTGTGTTTTTGAATTCCTTTCTTTTAAAATCTCCCGTATTTTCTTGGCATCGCTGCCATGTGCCTTTGTATGGCAATCACGGCATAAGCAAGCTAAATTAGTTAGATTTGATAAACCCCCGTGCGATCTAAACTCTATATGATGCACTTCGGTTGCCATTGCACCACATAGAACGCATAGGCCTTTATCTCTTTCATACGCCCATTTTCTTGTACGGGCGTAAAGTACATTATCTTGTTTCTTCCTTTTGTTCATGTTCGCCCCATTCATCTATTAATGAATTGATGTAATTGTTATCTTCAATAGGTATATTTAACTGGCTGCACTCATCAACAAGTGCATCAATCAATCGCCGCATTTCGTCTATTGTGTAGACACTGCTGCCATGATAGGCGCGAACGATTGTATAACCTTCTGTTTTGGCTGGGCCGGCATCTTCTGCATGCCAGCCTAACCCGTGGCCGTGCCAAATTTCAATAAATCGGCCTACGGCATCGTTTTTGATTGGTAAATAGGTAAATGTACCGCTTTCAATCAAAACACGCTTATATACGTCATTTTTTGAGATATAGGCGTTCTTTGAAAGTTCCCGCGCTATCTTATCGCATAGAACCCATGCGTAGGCGTTAGCATTTAGCGAACGGCGTTTTACCTTTTTACGGATTTCAACGATATATTCTGCTTCCGGATCTAACTTATTTAACGCTTCATCTTTCGGCGCGGGTATCAATATATTCCAGCCAATCGACTTTATTAGATTGATACCCTTTGTTATCCATTTCATTATTCGGCGCCTTTTTCAATGAATTTCTTTAACCAGTTCAACGCTGCAACCATTTCAAACTCATCTAACAACGCAAGGCGTGGTTTCTTGAATTCTGTTGCAATGTATTTTGTGATTTCTGCCGGCGGTACGTTGTTATCTTTGGCAAGTTTACAAAATTCATCATATCCGGCAACGTGTTTTTCTTTCGGTTTTTCTGCTGGTGCTGGTGCAGCGCTTCCGCTCATTGTAAAGCGTACGGCGCCCTTACTATCAACTATGATTAACTTGCTAATATTTCGATTTTCGTCATAGTCGATTTCTTTAACTGTAAATTTTGCATATGATTTAGGTTTTCCGTCTTTACCTGTGTACCATTCGCCTTTTTGTAGGCTAATATAGGTAAACGGTGCGGAGTATAATTCCCTACCAATACCCCAGTTAAAGCATGCACGCTTGAAACTATCAGATGCTTGGCCCTTTTCCTTTTCTGTATTGCTTTCAGTGCCTACGTCGCTTTTACCAACCCATTCGCCTGTATTTTCGTTATAGATTGAAACTGTACAGTATAATCTATCGCCAATGATCGCATGTTCACGCTTCCAATTTAACGCGCCTACAACTTCATCAAGCATGCGCATGTCAACACGTGCATCTTTATAAAGCAGCACTACTGCACCTACATTTCCATTCTTTTCGTTTAGTGATTGAATACGGCAATCTATTTCATTTGCTTTTAGTGTTCTAAATTCCATATTTTACCGCCTTATTTAATATAGAAATTCATGTTTGTTTGAATTTGTGCGCCGTCTACCATTTCACCGGCTTTGATAGCCTTTTTAATGGCAGTTTTATCGGCTTTAATTTCAACCTTTGTATAATCCGCCGGAATTACATCAAGATTGATAATTTCAACACTTTCAGATTTTCTATAACCAGCTTTAAAAGTGCCAACTTCTAATTTTTCGATACCCTTTTGTTTCATTGAATATTCAATGTTATTTTTCAAGGTTTCAATAGCGCTTTCTTTTGATTTTTTTACCTTGTTCAATCTATCAATTTCGGCTTTAATACCTTGAATATCACTTTCTACATTCACCATGTATTTAGCCGTGTTTTCTATTTTTTCCTCAATGGATAAATCAAGCATTTCCAATGTGTTTTGAATTGCTTCGATTTCTTCCGGTGTTTCTGCTGCTTCAAGCATTGCGGATAGTTCCGCATAGTCTTTATTTAATTCGTAAATACTAGCCATTGTTTAATTCCCCCAATACCTTTACAATATCTTCAAATGTTTCAATTTCATGTGAAAACGGTAAACCGTCAATACCTTTTATACTTACAAGTGCTTGCGTATCTTCCCTTACATCTTCCACAAACAAATAATGATAAAACGTACCGTATCTGTTAACCCTTACATTGAAATCAATATGTATATTAGATTTCGCTGCGTTTCCCTGTGTTTTGATTTCCTCAAAACGTTCAAACGCCTTTATAATTTCATCTTTAATCATGTTTCACCTTGCCACCTTAACCGCTATTGTGTAATATAGGGTTAAGATGCTTTAATAACTCACTTTTCGCATCTGCCCTTTAGTAATTGCCGTTACTATTGGGCCTTTTTTAATTGGTCTATATAGATGCCGCCATATAATAGCGCCACACCTAACAACCCTTGCAAAAACGCTTCATATAGCGTTATATTGTCAAGTTCTAAGCTGCCCGGCGTACCTATCAGTAATAGAGCGCCTATGATTTTAAAAGCCGTTGTCATAATTCCCCCGTGATCGTCAGTATGCTGCTGGCGATTTTTTTAATATCGTTTTTTAGTTTTGCGTTTTCTTTCGCCAATTCTTCATTTTCTGCTTTTAATGCCCGGTAATTAACCGCATTTATTTCGGTTTCTAGTCCGACTATTGATTGAATTTCTTTGACGGAAAATAAAACGCCCGGTAACTTTGTTAATTGGTGAATTACACCGTTATTTCTTAGGTTGTATACCGACGATTTAGAAACACCCAATACTTCGGCCACTTCCTCTACGGTATACGTCAATTTCATTTTGTTACTCCTTTCATCAGTTCCGACAAACCGCAATTAAAAAAATGTGCAACCTTTACAAGACTGCTAAGGCTTGGCGATTGTTCGCCGCTACGCCAACGGGAAATAACACTTTCGGAAATTCCCGTTTCTTTGGATAGTTTATAAGCGGTAACACCGTTACTATCCATGAGTTTAAAAACATTTTTTGTTACTGTTTTTATAGTTTGCACCCCGCTTTCTAAAATGGTATACTTGCGATATAGCAAGTGATGATTTTCTACGCCACACTTGCTATACCAAAACTTTAAGACACTTACGATTTCATAAGTACCTTATGGCTATATTGTACTTCCGTTTTAGTAAGTAGTCTAGTAAACACTTTTTAAAAATGTTAAACAATATGTTTATATTTAGCGAGGTACATTATGCTATACAACAAAATTGAAGAATTAATGCGAAAAACTGGCGTATCAGCATATCAAATTTCAAGAGATACCAAAATTCCACAAAGTGCATTTTCACGTTGGAAGAAAGGAGAAAGCAACCCCAGTTTAAAAAATATTAAAATATTATCGGAATACTTTGGGGTGCCGGTAGGTTATTTTACTGACGGCGTAGAGGGAACGCCTAAAATTAAAACTACTGAGAGAAAAATTGATTTAAAGAAAATAACAGATAGTACATTGATTTGTTATTATGGCGATCGTGAATTGACGGAAGCGCAAAAAGCGAAATTGCAAAAAGTATTAAAGGCAGTATTAGACGATTAATATATTCAAGGGGAAATGTTAGTATGTTAAATATGGTTTTAGACTTAATTAATTCGTGCGGCTCAAATGAACCGCGCCATATCGCAAGCAAGTTAAACATTGAAGTATTTTATAAACGTATGCCCGTAGGTGTTAGCGGTGTACTGATTAAACCGGAGATTAAAAAGGCTATTATTATAAATAGCCGGTTGAGTAGGCGGCAGCAGCGCATAGCGCTTGCGCATGAATTAGGGCATGTATTACTTCATAGTGAATATGATTTATACGGGGTATTAGATGATGCCACCCGTGATAAAATTGAAATAGATGCGAATACTTTCGCGCATTTATTGTTAAATAAAGGGGTTTACCATGAGTAAAAAAGATGCAATTAACGTGGCGTTTTATCAAAGTATTCTATATCTTATTATCGGTATGGTATTAGGCTTTATGGATTGGAAAGAACACAGATATATTTTGATGTTTATAGTTGTTTCCCTAACTATCGGCGCACAATTTATAGCAAGTTATTCATTAAAGGAATTAGACGATGCAATGCAACATTACGATAAGGAAGAAAGATAAAGGGTATCAATGCATCGTATCTTACAAGGACGGCAACCGCTGGCGCCAGAAATCTAAACAGGGTTTTGAAACACAAAAAGCGGCTAAAATTCACGCCCAAACGATCATTGATAAACTAAAAAAGACTATCACCGCAACCGATGATAGTCTTAGAAATATAACTCTTATTGATTTTTTTAACATTTATATTAGAGAAAATAAGCCACGTGCATTTAATACATACCGCGCTTACGTTCGTACGTTTGATATATTTAAACCTATACATAGCGAAAAATTAGCGAATATTACGCCATATCAAGTCAAACGCATATTGAATGATACAACATATGCAACGGCTTCTAAAAACCTCGCATTAGGCATAATTCAGCGTTTATTCAGTTATGCGGTATACCAATATAAAATAATACCCATAAACGAATTAAAAGTAATACCACGTTTTAAGAATAACAAACCTCTAAAAATAAAGGCATTATCAGATACAGAAATAGAAACATTCTTAAACGCCGTAAAGGATAGAAACTATAAATACTATGTTATATTTTCTATTGCTGCTTATACCGGCATGAGATACGGCGAAATAATCGGCCTTACTTGGGATAATGTAGATTTAGATAGTAACACTATAAATGTAGTGCAACAATTCGGGGCGATTGATTATAATAAATACGCATTAAAGCCGCTTAAATCAAAAAACAGCTATAGGCAGTTACCTATACCGCCAGTATTAGTCAATATCTTAAAAGAATACAAAGAAACGTGTTTAAATGCACGCCTTTTTAATAACCGAATAAGTAGCAGTTGGGGCGCATCGCAAATAATGAAATATTTCTTACCAGATAATTCTATTCATGATCTACGCCATACATACGCAACTAAATTATTAGCCAACGGCGTAGACATAAAAACAGTATCCGCATTGTTAGGTGATAGCCTTCCAACGGTACTGAAAACCTATGTTCACTTCTCAGATGATATGCGACTAAAGGCAGCTGATAAAGTTGCCGATATTTTTGGTTAGTTATTTTTGCCGTATTTTTGCCGTTGTTCTGTAAAAGTACTGTAATAAAGGCTTTTTACAAGCGTTTTGTTATATCTCATTTATTATATCGTATTCAATAGTTTTTATCCACGAAATAGCATATTACAGTTTTTAGCTGATTGGCCACAACGTAAATTTAAAAATTCTATCCACGAAATTATATAGTTTTACATGAAATTTTTGCCGTATTTTTGACGTCAAATAAAAAAAGAGGGGTACCGCTATGGTACCCCTTTCTTATTAATCTAATTCAACAAGGCGTTTCAATTCGCCATTAATGAACCACATTTCACAACGTACGTTGTTATGGTCTGTTAATGTAGCCGTATATAAACCGTCTTTCTTTGGTTCTACTTCTTCTGCGAACATATGCGTTTTGCCTTCAAATGTAAATGTTTTCATAATGTTATACCTTTCATCTGTAAACTAATGGTTGACTGTTGCAAGCCGTGCAACGCGGAGATAATTGGATCACCTACCATTTCGCAAATGTATATAATGCGCTGGCCCCTTTGAAATGCTTCCCGTCAAAATGCGCTAGGCCTTGAAAGTCGCCAGCTTGATAACCGATTGTTTCGTATACCTTTCCTGTTTCTAGTACGGTAACGCCACCCATTATGCGATGTGCTTTATTCAGATTGATTTTATATACATCAACTTTATTTTCATCGGTATTCTCTACAACTGCGGTTCTATCGCTTTTTTCAATAGCTTCCTGTGGAATGTTTGGCGATTTATCTTTAATAGCATTTTTCGTAATAACTGCCGCATCATGTAGCGTTGGCGCTTTTGTGTAGTATGTCGCTACTGGTTCAGTATTTTCCTTATAGGAAACAACTGCCGCCGCTTCCTTTGGCGTGATATTTAATGTTTCCGCCATTTTCTGCGGGTTCTTTACTATTGCTTGATTTAAGATAACCGGTTCTTGTAATTTCTTCGTTAAAGCTATTTTGTAAGACAATAAACCAACTACCACCACAAGCAGCATAAGTGCTGCCACGGTGATAATTGGCGTATAGCCTTTTAACATTTGCTTGATAGTATCCATAATTACCCCCTAAATAGGCCAGTTCAATACTAAATCGGCATCGAATTCTTTACCTTCGATATTTTCGGTAAATGTGTATTGCCATAAATTGGCCCCTTCATAGTCGCATTGGCTATTGAGTTGTGCGCACCAGATAGCGCACCCGCCTAATTGGCTAACGTCTAAGATATTCGTTAACCAGTCATAATTAGCATACAAGCCAGTATTAACATATCCAGCTTGCCATAATTTATTGATAAACACGCTACAAATATTTGTTAGTTGTTGGCCTGTTGGCATACCACGTTCTGCCTTGTAATCGTCAGCATCTTCCATGTCAAACCATACGCCCATAGGTAACTTATCTACGGTTAAGCCGGCATCACTTAATGTATTTAGTACAAATTCGGCCTCATCTGCTGCATGTTCTTCGTTCATAGCATAGGAATAATGGTATACGCCAATAGCTAAACCGGCGTTAATAGCGCCGTTTACGTTGTTGTAAAATTCGCTATCTAAATTGCCACGGCCATAACCAATACGGATAATGGCGAAGTCAAACCCCGCCGCCTTAACCGCGCCCCAATCAACTACACCGTTATTTTCGCTTACATCAATACCCCGCATGGTACCTCCTATAACTTAACTTTGTTTTCAATTTTAGTTCTAACTAAATCTAAGAATTTCCCTAGCATGGCATTTCCGCCGTCCCGAAGATTTTCCATGATAGATAAAAATTCACAGGAACCAAGATATAACCATACTAACGAAACGGCGAATTGCTTTTGCCCGCTCATTTCATCGAATAAAAAGGCGGCAAGTGTAGCGGCGACGTATGTCGCCACTTTAAATACAAAACCTTTTCGCATGTATCTGCTGGAAATCTTGCCCTTTTCAAACGCCACCGGTATTGCACGGTATTTTTCCCATACAGCAATATCTTCGACTTTATAACCGTATTCATCAATTAACATTTGATAGGCGATTGCCGCCCATTTTGTGAATAAATCGACGAATACCAATAAAATAAACACGCCCAATATCTGAACGTGTTTTACACCAATTAGCCACATGCCTAACGCACCGGCGCCGCTTAATAGAGTTTTCAATATAAAACTTTCTGTTAAGGAGTTCCACCCCTCGACAATAAATCTTGTGAAATGATCCATTCAATACCTCTTACTTAACTTTACCTAAGCCATACACGCTACGCGCTATATTAGCTTTTCGCATATTGATTTTATCAAGTTGTTCCCTCTTTTGTTCGCCGCTCATGCGTTCGTTATTGATGATAGCCTTAGATGCCTTGTTCAAGTTCTTTAAGCTATCGCTTGCATTTTTGAGTTTTGCAAATTCTTTAGCATCGTAACCTTCCGGCCGTTGCCCTGTTAATTTGAACTCATTATGTAACTTTTCTTGTTCCTTATAATCATCATATACACGCTGCACGCTATTAGATGATTGATAAGGTGCCGCCGTGAACCCTCTTAAACCCGGCGCTTCATACCATTTTTTAGATGCGTTGTTTTCTTTCGCACCAGAAACCGCATCAATACCGCTTAAACCTAACCCAGCAAGGCCGCCGCCGTACCCTCTTATTGTGTTATCTACAATATACGGAGAAACGTTTATTTTATCACCTACGAATTTTGCGACTTCGCTAGTATTAGCGCCGTACTGTAGGCGTGCCGGCAAGTTTTCTTGTGATTGCGGGATAATATTACGTTGTCTAAACAAAGAATAATTTGTTGTTGCTTCAACTATAGGTATCATAGCAGTAGGCATAAAGCTAGGTGCGAAACTTTCAAATACACGTTCCCCGAAACCTTTAAACCCTACGCCCTTACGGCCGTTTTTCTCATCGTCCATGTACTGCAACATACGTTCGAACGCCGTACCGAATAGTACGCCAGCTTCAAACGGCTTAGGAATACGATACATATTTTCCTTGCCCGGAATTATCCAGAATGTATCTTTTTCCCATTGCGGCAATTCTTGATATCGCTCATCATCTTTATTCATGTACCATAATAAAACGCTTGGTAATGTAATATAAAGCATGGTTTTTACAGTCATACCGCGCGGATCTTCTTTAAACGCACGGGCCATTTTGTCGGCGCCTTGAATTGTCGCATTAAAGAAAGCTATTACTTGATTTGCTTTCTTTGTATTGGTACCCCTACGGCTAAAATCTAGCGTAATATCACGGCTTTCCAGTGCTGCTTCACGCGCTGATAATGGCTTTCTTTCTTTACCAAACAAGCGATTAGCCAACCCGGTATAACCCTTTCTTGCATTGTCATATTCCGCCAATCGTGTTGCCATTTCTGTTGCTTCACTCATAGCGCGTAATGCTTCGATAGGGTTTTTAATTAACTTAGTAAACTTGCTTTCACGCTTCATAATATCGCGTAATTGGCCGCCTAAATAGTCGCGGTCTAACGATACCATTGCCGCATGTGCTGCACCAGATTTTTTATATTCCCAGTATGTTTGCCCTTTCTTTAGGTATAAAGATAACCCCTTGAAAGTATCAACAATAGGAATGAAACCGTGTTTAGAATAAATGGCTGCGCCTATCATATCACGTACAGGATTTCGCAAGATAAATTCTGGCGATAATGTAGCACCAGCACGCAACCAATTCGCCGGATAAGATAAAATCTTCATAATCATGCTGGATTGTTCTTTATCCAACATGCGCATAGTTTCAATAAGTTCCGGTGTTGTTTCATACGTTACTTTTTCGCCGTTTTCCCATACGTTAAACGTGTTATCAGTTTTGGCTTTATCGCCAAATACACGCTCCACAATTTTCCCGTTACCCTTTGTATCTGCAAGTTTTGCAAATGTACGGCCAACGTGATTACGTTCAATCGCATTATAGAATTGGAATGTATTTTTTATAATACTTTCTAACGGATCTATAATATCGCGCGTACTACCTTTTAACCGTTTCACCGGACTAGATACGTCAATAAACCCTTTACCGCCAGATAAGAACGATTGCATGCCAACGTCTGACATATCACGGAAGAACGGAATATAATGCGGGTACATTTTACGCATGGTATGGTATGCCTTAGCCGTTAGCATACCTTCTTTAACTAGCATCGCCAATAGATAATCTTGATATTTATAGATTTCTTTGGCTGCCTTTTGAAAGCGTTCGTTTCCGGCGTGCTTACCTAATACGGCAGCATCTTCGGTATAATCAAACGTTGCTTTTTGTTTGTTCTTATGTAGGTCTAAATCATGCAAGGCTACAAGGTATGCGGAGAATTCCTTATGTTCCTTTTCGCCTATACCTTTCAAAATATCTTTGAGTGGTTTTATACCATGTTCCGGCGCGCCGTGTTCAATAAGCGTTTCTGCTTTACCGGCCCAGCCACGCGCAAGCCACGCTTGCATATATGGGTTATCATCAAAGGCAATCTTTTCGCCCGTTTCACGTTCGACTTGTTCAACTAATTCCTTCAATGGGTTAAGTTCATCAATTAGTTTAGTGTATACATCACTAATTGCCTTTTTGATAACGTCGCGCGTTTCGCCACGCTTAACCGCATCAATAGCTTGGCTTACTTTACCTTTATTTTCAAACGAAATACTACCCTTTACACGTTCTGCGGCGCCTTGACGGTGCCATTCGTGAACCAGTTGCGATAATTTGTTAGTAATGCCGTTAAGTTCCGGTTCATTCTTAATCGCTTCCGTAAAGTGTTTATAGAATTCCGGAAATTCCCGTTTTGCTTTGGTGCGATCACTCACATAATCACGGAAGAATTCTGCGTATCCTTCGCCGCGGATACCTTCCATACCTAACTTATTGTACGCCTTACCGAAGCGGTCTTGAATTACACGGTTAAATTCTTCATTAAATCGTGCATCTTTACTGAAATTAAAATAGTTATCCACATAATGCCCTAGTTCGTGCATGATAACTGGAATTTCTCCGTAATTACCGCTACGAATCACATCGGTTTTGGTATTGTACCAGCCACGAACTGTATCACGCCCCAGCCGGCCACTTTTAACACGTTGATTAAATAGGTGATTAACTGCATCTAGTATTTCCCTACGTGTTACGCTTCGCCCTAAACGCCCTACTTCGTCAACGCCAGTATGCGGTGTTTCCTTGCCTCTTACGTTATATTGTAGTGGTTCCGTAGGTCTAACGCCTTTACTTTCTAGGTACCTATTTGCCATTGCTTCGTTACCGTCAAAGGCTTTTACCATTGCTTCGTGTACTTGTTCATGTGTTGCATGTTCAAGTAATTGGCTAGGTTGCTGCGCGTATTTGCTCACGCCACCTTCTACCGGTTCCGCTTGTAACGTTTTAAGTTCTTGCGTATCGGTGATTAGTTCAGCAGCGCGTTCACGTCTAATACGTTCCATGTATTCATGGTTCAATGCTTCAACTGGTACATCTAATTTTTCTGACAATTTGACTTTTACCGTTTCTAATTCCGTTTTTGGAATATCTAGCTTTGTTGCCCGGTTCAAGTCTTGCAAAATTTCTGTATTAGAATGTACTTTATTTTCTAATTCAGTAAATCGTGTTTCAGATGCATCATGTTTCACAACGTCTTTTAATTCATTTACGATTGTTTCACGTGCTTTTTGCGGTAGTTCATCAATCGCATTTTTTAAACTCACGTTCGGAGCATCTTCTTCATAGCGAAATTGACTATTTGCATCACTTTCAACCGCTTTTTCTTGAATTCTAGGTTTTTCACCCTCTACAAACTCAGTGTTTATGCGGTCTTTCGGCTGAAATTCGTTTATTTCGCCTGTACGGGCCGTTTCGCCTTCGCCTTGATAGTTTATACCTAAATCTTCGTTTTTAACCAATTTTTTATCGGTATTTTCTACGAAACTATTTAAATCGGCATGCGGTTCTTCAGTTTTTGACATTTCCCGTTCTATAAATTCGTCCTTAAACGGTTGTTCATAACTTCTATAGTTAGGGTTTAACGTTTCATCTTTGAATGATACATCACGTGGCCCATTTTCATATTTACCGTAATTCCCTTTAAAGGTATTTTCTGCAATTTCTGCACGCATTTCATCATGTGCTACGGCTGGATCTGGCCTTTCGTAATGTTCACGAATAATTTTTGCCATTTCCGCCGGTGTTGCATCTGGTCTTGCACGCATTTCTTTCAATGCAGCACTTTCGGTGTTATGTAATTCCCATACGCTGAAATCAACTTGCGTACGCCAATCCCATGGATCTAACCCCTTACGCTCCGCAAATTTCAACAAGCCGTTTTCGCCGTTCAATCTATCACCAGTAAATTGAACTAAACCACGGGAACCGTAGCCGTCGCCACTTGTTACAGTGGTGCTAAAACTACTTTCTGCGCCAATATTACCAGTCATGCCAGCCGCTTCCACGTCGCTAAGTCCGTTCATTCGATATCGGTTATAAATATCTGCTTGGATATTGCCGGTTTCTCCTTCAAATGGTTGCCCGTTCAATCCACCTTCGGAGTATTCGCGCGGTTCTACTGCATTAATTTCTTCCGGTACCGGAATATCATCGAACGCATTATACATAACCCCTTCTTGCATATGCGGTTCTTCCTTCTTAAAGCGTTCCCCGATATCCTCAAATGCATTAGATGCTTTCTCTTTGATATGTTCACTAACACGCCCTACACGTTCACCGATTGCTCCAGATACCTTTTTAGGCGTTGCCCCGTGTATCATGCCAGCCGGCAAAAACACATCTTCCCATGCATTGAATGGATTATCTACGATATTTTGTGCAAATGCGCCCGGTGAGTCAATCGCACGGCCAATCGGGTTAGTTATTGGATCTATTAAAAACCCTTTTGCCGTAGTTAACGCCGGACTATCTGCAATAATATTTTCTGTATTACCTTCTGCATAATCGCTAGAATTCTGTGCGTACATATCTTCCGCATCGCCTATGATTGTAGGTGCTGCCAATAAACCAGCACCAGCACGAACAGGCGTAGGAACGTACGGAGTAATAGCTAAATAACCGGCCGGACGTCCAACAACGGTATTATATGCCGCCTGTGATTTGGCGTCATAATCAGCGGTTTTATAATCCTCGTTGAAACCGTCCTCACCTAATTCCGTAGCATCAATTTCACCCCTACGGTATGCATCTACTGAATTACTAATAGATGCCCGACGTGCATCACGTGCAGCACCTACGGCTTCGGTTGCATCGTTCCACCAATTAACAACGGTACCTTTCATATTGCCAGCGGTTGTGCTGACTTGGTTAGATACGCCGTTAGCTACCCATTCAGCATTGTTTTTAACGCCGTCCCAGAAAGTAGGCTTGGGCGCGTTGCCTACGTCATAACCGTATTCGGTTGTTATATCTTCAAAGGCGTTACCGTTTCCAGCTGCCTTGCCGTATTGGCTTGTAATATCATCAAACGCACCCATAGCTTACCCCTTTTATTAATAAGATTTTAACCACGATTTATACTTGCCGTATCCGGCCGCATCAAGTTCCGCCGCTATTTGCTCATCGCTCCAGCCTTGCGCTGAAAGTTCATTCATTCGCTTGGATACTGCTGCTTGTTCTTCGGCTGAATATGTCGGCTCACGTTTTACCGTAGGCGCTCCAGCACCACCGCCAGCAGTAGGCGCACCGCTTAAAGCAGTTTGTAACTGCCCGTAGTATGGGCTTTCATTTTCCGCTTTATCCGGGTTGGATTTTACCCATGCCGTATGCTGCGCTGATAGCGTACGTAATACTTGTGCATTATATCCGCTTGTGCCTGTTTGTGTTGCCGTTGGCGGTTTAACATGAGTACCTACATACTTCATGCTGCCGTCCGTGCCGACAATATAGGTTTTACCGTCCGGCATAACCTTAATATTTTTCGCCCCGAAATTACCGATGTTTTTCATCTGGCCGTCCGGAGTCATTACGATAACTTGGCCGTTCGCAAATTGTTTTGTTTCAACCTTGCCATAACCGCCCATATCTTGAATAGTACCGTCGCCCATGTTGTAACGTACAATGTGGCCGTTTTGTGCGGAACTAAATTTATAATCTGGTTTATCAAGTGCCGCAATAGAATTCAAGTTATTCATATCAATAGTGCCAGCGCCTACTTTACCCGCTAGATAATTGTATCTTGCAACGGCTGGCGCTAAGCCTTTAACCCGTTTCGTATTGTAGGTATCCACAACCGGGTTGCCGTCTTTATCTTGCGTGAATACAAGGCTATTCATGATTTGTTGGCGCATTGGTTCAAGCACTTTTTCTTGATACTCATTGACTTGTTGCGCGTACATTGTACTAACGTCATTCTGGTATTGATCACTTGCAAGGCTTTGTGCCGTTTTGAAATCAAAACCCGCTTTAACTAGGGCCAACGTATTGGCTCCTAGTCTTTTGCGTGCTTCGCTTGTTACAGTTGCTTTATCTGGTATAGAGTATTGGCCCGGCGCTTTCTCCGCATCAGTATTACCATTTTCTACCGATTTGGGCGCCCCATGAAAAGGTGCGTTCGCCCGTTGTTGCATCATTTCTTGATATGATTGCGGTACCCCTGTATTAATACCAGTATTATTTAAATTTTGGAAATTCCATAAACCCGTGTTTTGTTGCGGTTGAGTTGGCGCCGCCTGTGGTTGCGCCTGTAATTGTTGTTGTAACGTAGGACTTGGCGCATTTGCATAACCGTTAAAGCGTGCATCATCAAACGTTGTTGTTGGTGCGTTTGTGTTCGCTTGCATCGGTTGTGCTGGTGCCGCTGGGTTTTGACCACCCCATAAGCCAACGTTATTTTTTTGCATCAAATTATTAGCAATCGGGTTATTGGAATTAGACAATAACTGATTAATTTGCCCCGCGCTGCTAGGTTGTTGCATACCCATTCCCGCCATACGGTTGTTATTATCGACGATTTGCGGCGTGTTGGGATCTTGTTCCCCTCCACCACCGCCACCGCCTAGCATAGATTGGTAGCCTTTAGCCATTTTGTTATTCTGCAATGCGCCTAAGCGATGCGAGAAATATTGACCGGCCAATTCACCTAACGCCGCCCACGGTTCAAAGTCTTTAACATAGATTACGCCCATAGCGTTATTCCTCTACTTTCTCAACTTCTTCGGTTGCTTCTTCTGCTACTTTATCTTTCTTAGATTTTTTTGTTGCTTTCTTTTCCGGCTTTTCTTCCGGCGTTTCTTCTGGTGCTTCTTCCGGTGTTTCTGCAATAAGTTTCAATTCTTCTTCGCTGATACCTTCGGCCATAATGCCGTTAGCATAGAATAGATTATCACCAGTACATTGCAATTCGTATACGTGTTCAGTATTGCCAGTTGCTTCGCTTAATGTAACGGGTTCATAAGCATTAACCGTCATAATAACTTCGCCAACTACCAATTCACTAACTAATTTCAAGCCTTCCGGAGTTAATACCTTTTCTGTGCCTGTAGTTGTAACCCCAAAGGATACAGTTTCAAGGCGATGTGTTTCCTTTTCGCCCATGTCATGCAATGCAATTACATCATTAACCGCACCCAAAGTGATAACAGTATCACCATTAACAAATGTTTCAATAACCTTGCCGCCTTCTGGCGTTGCAATTTCAGTACCCGCTACAAAGCAAAAACCTTTCATAAGTCCTCCAAAGAAACCGCCGGAACCTTGCTTAACCATTGTTTGTGCTGGTTGTGCTAGGCCATAGCGTAATGACATAAATCTATTAAGTAAATCTTCTTGATCCGCATTATTCAACTGACTCATAGAGTAGTAATCCTTAGCCGGTTGAATAGCTGCGCTTTGTGTTGTTGCGCCTGTATTAATTGGGTTTTGTGCTAACCCTTCGCGTTGACCTACTAGGCCGGCAGCAGTACCCGCATTATTCATTTGATTTGCATAACCTTGGTTCATAAGATTTGCTTGATTGATAATACCGTTTTGATTGTTGTTATAGGTATTACCCCAAAGGCCCATTTTTGCACCGATGCCGCTTAAATTATTATTAAGTGCTTGCGTATTGAGTGCAGCCGCTTGGCCTAAATCATTTGAATATTGTGCCGCAAGCGTATTCGATGCGTTCTTGCTGATATCATTCAATGTACTATCTGTGATAGATGAATTCACAATACCACGGCTTGCCAAACCAGAAACCGCATTGCCTACAGTTGCTTGTAAATCGTTGTTAAGTGCTTGACGTCTAGCATCTGCATAAGCCGTAGGAAGTTGGCCATTTGTAATGCTATTCATTGCACTTTGATTTTTAAGCAAGGCGCCGTTATATTCGTTAGCCAGTTGGCTTGCGCCGTTGTTCATAGTATCAACGCTTGCCGCTAACTGATTTGCATACCGCGTGTTATCCGTCAAATTCTTGGCCCCAGCCGTAGACACTTGATTTTGTAACGCACCGATTGCATTTTGATTGCCACGGTTAGTACCCAAATAATTATTGTACATATTACCGTATTCCGGCGTTATTACATTGTTCAAGGCCCTATCGCCCATACCTTGCAAGGTGTTGGCGCTTTGATTGGTGCTATTTATCCAATTCATCTGGCCTTGTAACAGTTGCTTTTCGTCGGCCGTTGCTTCCGGAAGTTTAGCATCAATGCTGCTTACTTTCGATTTCTTGCCACCGCCTCCGAATAATTGCAAGTTAAAAGTGAACATGCTTTTCCTTTCTACAAAGTCGCTTCAAGGTGTTTACGCACCGTTTTCAATACTTTGTAATCAAAACCATTATAGGAATAGTCCATAGTTGGAACACGTTCCATGTTCCACTTTTTAATGAACCCGCGCACGCTGCGATGTGTTGCCGTAACAATTACATCAAGATCATTCAATTTCATCACTTCAACAATATATTTACCTATTACTTTCATATCGCCGTATGTTTGCCAAATGGTAAAATACCGTTCGCCCTCATGTTCGTTAATAGTCCAGAATAGAAAACCCGCATTAGGGAACCATTTAAAGTAGTAGTTGTATTTATCTTTGTAATTGTTGTTTTCATCGAAATAAAAACCTTCGAAACTAACACGTTCGCCCGTGCGCCGTTCATAGTCTTTTATCATATGTTCTAAGCTTTCAAGCCGCATTGTTATTCCCCTATTCGTTCGATGTTAAAAGTAATATAACCATATAACCTTTCTTGATCTCCGTTGTATGCTTCCGGAATTGTAACCCCTATTCTATGAATGTTTACCGATCTGTAATAGCTAATCTTTATCGTTACTTCACGGCTGATACTTACATTAAAAACTTCACTCGTTGTTTTTGTTTGTGGTACATTGTTATTGTTTATTTCGGTATATGTATAAGTAATTTTGTATTGCCCTTTCGGCAAAAATACATTTTTATTATATGTACCACCTTCACCAGTGCTTATGCCCCATGAAAACGAAACGAATTCAACCGGTTCATATTGAATGGAATACGTTCGCCCGTCTTTTTCAATCTTTAGCGGTGTTGATGTATCGCCATATCGTGCGTAGTAGTCTTTACCGTTAAAAGGTACAGTAATAAACTTACCACGTGTTACGCCTTTGTTTTCATGCAGTCCGAACCTAAACGTTTGGCCGCCTTTTTCAAGTACTAGATTAGGCATATTATTCCACCTTTAACTTAGCGCCATTAGGGAATGTCAACGTATTGTTATTTTCAAACGTTGCTATACGTTGCCATTCTTGCATGCCTTTTGAGTTGGTATCAAAACGGATAAACGCCGCATTACTGTTAGCGAAATAAAGTTGCGCGCCTAACACACGATCACTTGACGTATACCACGGGAACATAGCACCCATACCCCAATATGCATTACCCCATATGCGGTAGTTATTACACTCACCGAACATAAAGCCGCTATAGCCAACTTTATTGTTGGCAAGATAATCTAAATCAATCGCATTACTAGATAAGCCAGTAACCTTTAACGTACCCGTCATGGTATCACCGGACTTCTTGACGTTTTGCGTTGCGATATTCGCCGTTCCCGCATTTGTTGCGTTGTCAGCGTTTAACGCCTTTGTTGCTAGTGCTACGGTATCAGTTTTACGGTAATATACGCTACTCAATCCATTCACGGTATCAGATATTGCCGCCAATGTACGGCTAGGGTTATTGGTAAAGTTAGCATCACCAGCAATCCTTTTAATAGCTTCCGCCATTTTATTAAGAATGTCAGTAAGCATGTAGTCTTTACCGTCTACCGTGCGTTTACCGATTACCGCATCAGTTGCCGTGTTTAAGTACGGATCATAATACTTAATCGACTTAACACGGGTTGCATCTGTTACTACGATTGCCACCACTACACGTAAAATGCCTTTCCAGTATGTGCCTGTGTACACATTCATTTTTTCGTTTGTGGTGTTGTAGTACATTTTATCTGTTGCCGCTGCTGGTGCATTTGGCTGGCGTAGTGGTTCAAGCGTTGTACTGCCATAGGTTAAGCCACCAGATGCGGAGCGTTCAATATATAAATATGATGTGCTGTTAGCCGGTAGGCTCCATGCACTTTGCTTACGGTTAATCGTTTGAATATAATCAACTGCCCCGTAATCGTTGAACCCGTCAGCGAATGAAACCAATACAGGCGTTTGACTTCCGTCAATCATTACGCTTAGGTTATCACCGGTTAAGAAAGCAAATTCACCATTACTTACCTTGCCGCTTAATACCCTATTGCGTAAGCCACCACCACCGCCGCCACCAGTACCACCGCCGCCGGCTTTGAGTTCCATTTGTTGCGCAATATTTAACAGTTCATCACGGTTCTTTTTGATACTTTCCGGAACTGTATCACCCTGTGGCGTTATATCCAAAGGGTATTTTTCTTTATATGCCATATTTAAACTTCCTCATATGTGTAATCTAACTGGCGTAATGAAATAGCGCCCTTTTGAACATTGATTTTAAACTGTACATTACGATTAGCACCGCCACCGATTTTATACGCCTTTGTATATTCGTTGACATTCATCAACGCTTTATAATCGTAGGTCTTAAAGTTCGCGTAGTATGTCTTAATTGACTTACTAGCGAATTCAATCGGTTTAGGTTTTTTGTTTGAAATGCCAATAGTACCATAGCCAGAAATAAGGTTATGCGTAACAAAGTTATAGTTCATAATTAATATGAATTGTCTTGTTGCCAACCTATTGCCGCTTACTATTGACGTCTGAATTTGTACGTTATCATCGGTATCTATGGTTTCATCAAGAATACCAATTTTATTGCCGTAGGCTATGTATACTTCTTTGTCTACATTCACCGCATCATTGATGTTGTACGTGAATTTTCTTGATGTGAAAACTCCGCGCCCGTCCTCATAACGTGGCAAGTAGTGATATATAAAAACTGTATCGCCGTTATATGGTTTTATCCAAATTTGCTTGCGGCTGGATATATGCCATACTTCGCAATCTTTCGTAATGTACTTCAATAGATATGAGTTGATATTCAAGCCAGTTTCAAACGGTTGTATTTCTGCATAGGTATTAGTTGGCATGAAAGACATGAACCCTTGATTGCCTAAATAATAGCTGCGATCATCAATGCTTATCGTTGCACCGCTACAATAGCCAGTAGAGGAAAGAGGGTATATAGTTAAGTCCCGCGCATCTGGCGTGCCAACTACTTGATACACACGGCCATATTCCTTATATACGATAATTGCACGTGATAAGAAATCTACTGCAATAATACTGCCTTGGTCTTTATAGCCAACGTCAACATACTGCGCACTTGATGCATCGTTATTATTGTGAGTCCATGCGTTGTAGTCGCCAACTGCACTCCAATTTAACCGATGCGATTTAGTCGATGCAATGAGTACACGGCCGGAATGACTTGAAACAATATCACACACCGGACTTTCTAGCGTTGCCAACTTACCAGCGCCAGCAACAACTTGTAATTTATCGCCGCTTGCTATGAGAATATCGCCGCCAAATGCATGATACTTAGGCTTATTAGTACCGTTTAATGCGCCTAATAGCTTATGGGTACTAAAATCTGTTTCATACAAATTGCGGCCACTAGAAAAGTACCACTTGTTACGGTACACATCATAATACAAGGTTTCGACTGGCTGCCCGAAATCATACATAATGCGAACGCCCGGAACAGTACGGAGTGCGTTATCCGTTCTATCAAATTCGCATTGTCTAGCTTGTGTTAAGGCTTGTACGTCGATATTCTCCGGAGGGTTGCTCCAATCAAGGCCCAGCCGGAACCCGTTAGTAGTTGCCACCTGTTTTACGCCCATTACGTTATACCCCTTGCCACTTTGATTTGTTCCGTTAAGTAGTCGATGAACTGCTTATCATAGGCAGCGTAATCAGTCATGAGTGATTTCTTCTTAACCATGAAAGATACTAACTGCACTAAGTACTGATGAAAGAATTCAGAAAACGGTATAGTATCGTCCATTTCGTCTACGTGGTTTTTACGCACGCTATAGAATACCTCTTTAACCGTTTGGCCGTCATACGTTTCAAATGTACCGTTAATGATGCGGATAGGATAACCACTCTTAGGAACGAACCCCATAAAATCGGACGGTACGCCTTTTAGATTTGGTATATCCGTATTCTTAACTACTTCACGGTCTTTAATGCTGACTAGAATAGTAGTTAGCCAGTCAATAGCTGCGTTAATGTACTGGATATATTCTAACTGTTCATCTAGTATTTCGTTTGACTCTACATTAACTAGAGTAATCAGTTCTTTTACAACCATAATTCCAATACCCTTCCGCAATTACACTTTCATTATTTCCTAAACCATTATTGATTGATTGCAACGCACTAACCATATTTCCAGTTATACCGGTAATATCAAGGTTCATAATTCGATATACGATGTAATCAACTAACAATGTTTCAAGTTCTGCCGGTAGTCCGCTTTCATCATCTAGCGTTTTATATCCAGCAGTTTTTATATAATCAACAGTTATTTTCTGCTCATGATCCGCATCAAACACAACCGTTTGTAAATTTAATACATGATACCCTTGCACTTCCGCATCATCTGCTTTTACCTTCAATACTCCGATACATTGGAACGGAAGCACGATACGCCCTGTTCCTCTATCTTCGTATGTGGCAGTTGCAAGGCTAGGGCAATATTGGCTAATTAAAGCGTTCAATAGGTGATTGCCTTCGTTGTAATACTCCAATAACTGGTATGGTGTATACGTTTCTTGCGATGTATCGCCTATCTGCATGAACGCCCTATTTACTATTTGTTTTACGTTCATTTCGCCCCCATATAAGAATAAAGGCGGGTTTTACCCCGCCTATTATAATTAGCGTTCTACTGCGCCGCCTGTTAATACTTGAATAGAACCGTAATCTTTACCGTTGAATTTTGTTTTTTCAACTGCACCATAGAACGCGATACCATTACCTGCAATGTTGCCGTAATCGTCTGTTTGTTCGATGTGTTTTGCTGGTCTTGCTACTGCGAAACATGCAGCCTGTTTGCCTAACAATAAGTTATGGCATACATTCGCACTAGATGCGCCTGTGTTATCGGATAATACGCGTTCGTATTCGTAAAGAATAACGCCGTCATATTCACCTAACGCACCTGTGAAAATAGGGTTTTTAGAACCACGAACATTTGCGTTTTGTTGTGCTGCCAACCATTTTGGATCATCTTTTAAATCACGTGCCGCCCATGGGTGAACAAGCATAATGTACTTATCCATACCGTCAACTTTAATTGGTTGCACTTTTGGTGTATGCATCATCGCTTTACGTTTAGCACGGGAAATGAGCGTTGTTGTTAATTTATCATTTGCCGTGATGGCGGATTGTGTACCGGCTGCACCTGCAAATACTGTTTCAGTAGAAATCGGATTATAGGAAAGTTTAGAAATTAATTTATCATCTAACCAATCAGATAACCATTGTTTCAAAACAACTTTAATTTCTTTCAACATATCGAATTGGCTGCGTTGGTCGTCCGCTTCAAAACGAGATACCGCATTACGTACTAATTGAGTTTGTACTGTGAAATCGTAAATGTTCAAAGTATCTTCTGCGCCGGCTAATTTTTGACGGTTACCTTCAACACCGGAACCGGTTAAATTCATCATCAAACCGAATACAACGCTATCGCCTTTTACGTTTTCTAAATCTTTGTTTTTATGTACTACATTGGAACCGTCCGTTGCAGTAAACTTATCAAAATAACTATCTTTTACGCCTTCGTGCCATACTTTTTTAGCCCATACTTTAGGCACTAAATTCGCTGGAATATTAACTTGATTTCTTTGATCTGCCATTGTTTACCTCTTATAATTCGTCAAAATATTTGCGTACATCTTCCGGCAATGCATCAAGATTGCCTGTACTGTACGCTTTCAAAATATCTTCGTCCGTTAATTTGTTAGGTGTAGGAACGCCACCATTTAACGCGCCAGCTTTCGGGAGCGTCGCCGCAACTTGTAAAGGGTTATTCGGTACTTCGGTACTTGTTGCCCGTTCATTTTGCAATTCTGCTACAAAGTTTCTGATTGTTTCAAAATCGGCTTGCGTACCTTCGCCAATATCAACACGGTAAAAAGCATCATTAATCGGTTGTGCATCACGCATCGTCATTCCGTTTAACTTTTCTAATCCACGTTGATATAATTCCCCAAAGTTCGGCAATGATTTAATTTCATTTACGAAATTTAAATTTGTTTGTCTTTGTTGATGTACCGCCATTTGCTGATTAGTGATTGTGTATTCTGCATTGGCTTCAAAACGAATGAAATCGTTGTACTTTTGTACATCTTCAAACATAAGACTTTCTAAATCTTCCGCCGTAATGTTAAAGCGTTTTAATGCTTCACGGCGTACAAAGTCGCGAATATTTGATACTTCCTCATCTGGCAATGTAATTGGCCGTTGTTGTGCTTCGTATTGTCTAGCACGTTCTTCCGCCGCTTTACGTCTTGCGCGTTCCTGTGCAAGTGCCGCTTTTAAGTTGTGATCGTTCGCATGAGTTTCTTCCATTTCTTCGTTAGTGTTCGGCGCTTCCGGTTCTACTTCCGCATCATTCGCACCACTTTCCGCCGCATCATCTGTAGAGGGTTCATCTGTTGCAGCTTCCTGTGTATCCGTTTCTTTGGTTGTTTCTTCCAGTTCTACGCCCGCGTTTTCTAAATCTTCCGGAGTGAAACCAGCTTCTTCGATGTTTACTAAATCTTTTTCCATATCAAATACCCCTTATTGCCTTTTAACGTCATTGCCGGACGAATATAAGAATATGGCAGTTTAACGCCGTTGCCGGGCGATAATGTATAAGCAAGCCTTTTAACGCCGTTACTTAGGGCGAAATAATATAAAAACGCCCCATTACGGAGCGTTTAATATTGTCTTGATAGTTTATATTACATAGTGCCTAAATCGTTCATAGGCGGTAAATTTGGCGGTGCATTTTGAATGTTTGGTTGTTTACCTTTCAAGGCTAACCGTTCCGCCATGATTTGCTGCGGTGAAATCTGTACGCCCAGCGTTTGTAGATACATACTCAACGCTTCCGCCGGCATATCGTCAAGCGAACCACTAACACGCAATTCTGGGAGTGCTGGCTTTTCTGCCGCTTCTTGCATACGTTTCTTAACCGTTTCTTTTTCTGGGAAGTCCATGAAATCAAGAATGATATCCATAGGAATATCAACGCCGGATTTCTTAGCTTCTAGTAATTGGTAAAGGTTAGCACGTCTTGCCGTTGCGCTTGCTTGGCTTGTACTGATTACAATATCAAAGTCAAAGGCGCTTAGATCATAAAGAACTTGTTTAATCGGATTACCTTCCGCATCAACTTGTGGCTGCCCTAGTGCATCGGTTAATACTTGTTCTTGCATAGGTTGATTTAAACCCGGTGCAATCTGTACAAATTCCTTTTGACCGTCGTCGCCCATAATGCGCATTGCTTTGGCTTCGTTGTAGAATTGCGGAATTAAACCCGGTGCGTTCTTCTCACCCCATAAGAGTTTTACAATTTGGCGTTCTGCTTCTTTTGATTGCTCAAAGATACCAGCCGTTTGAACCGTTGTTACAGATTGACGTAAATCAATAGCCTTGCCGCTCATACTGCCAACGCTACCGCTTAGGCTTTCCGGAGTAATACCAGAAATAGAATAGAAATCATTGCTTGATTGTTGTTCAAGGGCCATATTAATATTACTATCCATTGCCGGAGTGCCGTCCATGAACGTTACACCCGGAGGAAGATAGATATTCGCGCCCGGTTTAGTACTATTATTTTTAATATCGCGCTTAGTCTGTTCGGTTAGTTGACCTTGCCAGAACTTCACGCCTAACGATTGTTGATTAACAACGTGCATGCGTTGACTTCGGTTTTTATTTAACTCACGTTGCGCGTCTTTAATATCACGAACCACACCAGCCGGTTCCAGTTCATCGTCTACCAATTCACCAGTATAGTAACAATACTCACGCACTAATGGGAATTTGCCATGTTTATAAGGACTTTCGCCTTCTTCTAAAAGTACATCATCGGCAAACGTTGCGTATCTGATTTTAGTATCTGGGATACTGGTAGGCTTTTTGCCTGTTGCCACTAACACAACAAACAAAGGATTGCTTTCATCTATCAAACCTTCTTTTGTCATGAATACGTTTTTCTTGCCGTATTCCTTATACCAGTACTGTACTACACGGATTTTATTGTAATTGTTGTTGTACCATAACGCTTCACCGTCTACCGTTTCAACTATTCCGGCTTCTTGTTCGGTATCATCGTACTTATGTTTAAGTGCATCAATTTCATTAACCTTATCGGGGTACACTTGCTTTAGTTTCGCCGAACTTTCCCAGCTATAGCGGCCAACATATTGCGCATCGCTTAAATCATCTTTCTTACATTCCGGATCTATAAACGCATCAAACGGAGAAACACGTTCAATTTGAATTGTGCCGTCTAACTTCGTATAGTCGAATTCATAGCTTACCCAGTAATTGGCTAAACCGCAAATAATCTTATCACGGAAGCACTTGCCCTTATTGCGTTGATAATTTGCACGGTCTAAACAGTATTTTGTAATACCTTTAGCAACCCGGCTAATTCTATCATCTTCTTCGCTGCGTGGTAAAAAGTCCGGTTCTGTTTCATTCTGCGATGCATAGCCGCATAAGAGATTAATAACCGGTCTAATTCTATTGATTGTAATCGCTGGCCGTCCAGCTTCGCGCATTTTCTTTAAATCGCCGTCTTGCCATTGCTTACCTTGCATAAATGCAAAATCTTCGGCAGCAGCCTTGCGCCATTCTGACGTGGCGGCCAATGCAGTTTTTACATTTTGTTTTGCTTCGTATATATCAAAAGTTTGTTCTATGTTCATTACTCCACCATTTCAGAACCATATATCATATCGTACATTTGCTCTAGCTGCCATTGCGGCATCGCTTTGGCGAATTCCGCTAGTTGTGCATCTGTATATTTCGCCGGAATAATAACGCCCTTTTCTTCACGTTCGCCATATTCCGATTTAAGAACTTTAAAGGCGTAATCACGCAACGCCCTTTCACTCATACGCCCCATGCGCTCGTTTCTCCTTCGCTATCGTCAACATATCTATAACCGTCATTAAATGGCTTATCCGGTTTAACTGATTTTACTGGTCTAGCCATACACATATAACGCACCGCATCATACGCATGATCTTCTTGTTTTGTATCTACATCTTCGACCTTGATTTTATCGTATGTTAAAGCTGGCAATGTACGTATTAGATGCACGCAATTACTAAATATTTTTAGCTTGCCTTCTTTCAAGCGTTGATGTACTTGCATAAGTCCGGCTAATCTATCATTATCAGCACGCACCCAATACACGCCTTCCGTTGCGAATATTTCCGCAATCGTTGGCCCGTCATGCCCTGTGCGTTGCCAAATGGCGGGGTCTGCAACGCCTTGATAGTCTTTTAAATGTTCTATCTTTTGTGCTACTTCCCGCGCCGTTTCCTGTGTACCAGTATCCGGCATACCCGGCTTACAACCGTAATACTCACCAGTAATATATAAAACATCGTCATAATCAACGGCAGCGGAATATACTGCATATGGTTTCGTATATCCCCAGTCCATTGAACGATATCGTTGCCAATGATGCGGTATTTCAAACGGTTCTATAACGTGCTTATCATTACGGAATTCTGTAAATACTTGGCCCTCAAATATATTCCAATCGCCTTCTAAATACGCCTTACGTAGCTTTTCCGGTAACGTGTTAAGCGCATCTATATAAGACTGTGATAAATGCGGGTTATCGCTTGCCCTTGCTTGCACGTATGCAATTTTATCGGCGAACGGTTGCATTTCCTTTGTAAAATTTCTATCAATGAATAAATCCTTTACCCACATATGCCCTTTACCGCCCGGATTGGTTGCAGCGATTAACTTAGTATCGCTTATACCAGTCCAACGTAAACGCATACGCAAGAAGTCGAACACATCACGACTATTCAAGGTTAATTCATCTATAGCTATTGCAGCGAATTCGCTAGATAAGTATTTGCTTGGCTTATCTAGGTTACGAAAACATATCACGCCGCCGCCTAATTCATCGTTTAATGTGAATTCGTGGTTACTTTCCTTATAGGTTCCTAACCATTCTGGAAACTCCATTTTAATTTTAGAGATTTGACGATCATCAAGACTTGGATAATCTTCACAGAATAATCCAACGCGTATGCCCTTAATTCCTGTTTTGATAAACCAATCAATTAAAAGCCATATCAAACCCCAGCGGAGTATATACGATTTACCACCACCAGCAGCACCGCCATATAGCGTATATATGTTTTGCTTAACCGCCCTTAAAAATTCTTTCTGCTTAGCAGTTGGCCGTATCACATCGCGAAACAGATTTGTTTTACTCATCTGGCTCACTCAGTTCATTATTATCAATAACCAACTTAACGGCGCTCTCTGTTGTAATTTCCTGTTGTATCTTATCGCGCCATTCTTTAGACTTGCGATTTTTAAGCCAGAATATAATTGCGGTTGTATTACCTTTTAACGCTTCTTTATAAAGTGCGTTTTCTACGTTTAAATCTGCTTCTTCTTTCCCTATTTTTAGGGCATTAGAAATTTTAGAAGATTTCTTGCGCCAATCCCAAAGGGTTACTACAGATATTTGCATATTTTCTGCTATTTGCTCATTGGTTAAGCCGTTGCGCGCCCAACCCTCAATAAGCAATATTTTTTCTTCCGCTTCCCAGTCCGTATATGTTTTCTTTGTATACGTCTTTCTATCTGCCATTGTTTCACCCCCTATCGTAGTATGTTGTTATCTTTTGCTTTCATTCTGCCATGTGATCGTTGGCAAATTCCCGCATGTTGCTTGCTGGCGTGTTGGCTAGTGCAATATGTTTGACATAAACCGTCATAGTATATTTCGTTGGCCGTACATTTGCCGCCTTTATTGTTAAGACATTTTGATTTTGTACATATTATATTCACTAGCTTTTCACCACCTTCACAAAACTTTTTTGAAAAATTTTTAATTTCCCTATTGACTACTTGCGAAAACGCAAGTATAATTAAGCCATAAGATACATCAGAAAACGCAAGTATTTAAAAAGGAGAATAAAACAATGCAAATGACTATTCAAGAAATTAAAAACGCGATCAGATACAACGAATTAAACAGTATCGAAACATTACAAGCAGCGTATACCGGAATTAAATACAACAATGACGGTATAATTCAAACACTAGGTTATGACGATTTAAGCAACATTGTTATGATGCTTCGTTACATCGCTGAAAAATGCGAATTGCTTCGTCGCCGTACTAATTCGATATATGATGCATTCGCTGCATTCAACCTACGCGAAACCGTTTTCGATACCGTAGATGAATACCAAAAAGAAATGAATAACAAAATACGCCAAACATTAGCCGCTAGAAAATAGCGGCTTTTTTAATTACTCAAAACCGAACACGCCACAACAGATATGACATGGAAACAATTCGGGTTATTTTGGTCTAAAACCTTATAAAAAAATGCAGCATGTTCAGTTTTCAATAATCAAATGTTCCTTTTATGCAAAAAATGAGATATATCGCCATGGATATACCTCATATTCTGATAATTTTATTCAATTTGTTTGTATGTTCTATACAATACCGGCAATCTATGAATTCGTACAAGCAGTTATGTTATTAGGAAGTACATATTTAACAAGGATTGTATAGCATGTGTTCATTGTGTTTATTGAAAGGAGTTATGCCGGTACTGTATACAACACGCAAGGGGAACGGCCCAAAGTTCCCCTTGTGTTGTATGCATCTAATAGGAGAATTAACGTCAATGGCTTTTAAGCATCATATGACAATATAATTATACTATATATGGCGTTTCCGTATTATTCCGATGTAGTTCGGTGTAGTTCGACTTGTACCGATTTAGCAGTATACATACTTGGATAATACGTATCATGTAAAAATTTACCTACTTTTATAAGGCCTATTGTTTTTAATTCGCTGGCTTGCGTTTTTCCTAAATCCGTAAAACTTTTAGCGTATTTTGCGCTTTCACCGTCTATATATTCACGCATTAACAGTATATTAACCTTATCTTTGGTGCATTTGTTGATAATATCCGCCGCCGTTTCGCGTTTATCAACTAATGCGCCTATTTCTTCTTTTACGGCATCGCGTTTACTTTCAAGGCGTACTATTTGACGGTCTAACCCGCCCGGCGTTCCGCCACCGCTTAACCATTCCTTGCTATAATCAACGGCCCCTATCGTTGTTATATCGGATTGCAAATGCTTTAGATCTTCTTTCAATGATTTTATCTTCATTGAGATTAATTTAATCGGTTCTAGGTATTCTTTGCCCAGTTCCCTATATTCTTTATCCGTCATGTATTCCCCCGTATGGTTCATTATCGCATGTTCTTAACTGTTTCCCCTAACATGTTTAAATAGTCCTGTAAATTGGCTTTAACTGCTTCGTTTACGATTTGGATATTATCAGTTGTTACATAGCTGGCAATTAGCATTTTATACATTGTATCTTTCGTGGGTACTAATACCGCGATTAATAAACTAACCGTAAACGCCGCAAGCAATGCAATCATTTTGCCTTTGTGTAACTCAATCGCTTCCCGCGCGCATTCATCAATAATATACATAACGCCAGCAACTAATACAACGAACGCCAAAGTAATAAAAACTAAATGGTTTAGTACATCTAAATTATGTAGTACCTCAATCAAATACAAATACATCGGGTTAATAATAGGCATACGCATTTCCCCTTTCGCCTACTAGTATTATATCAAAGGGGCGTTTATTTCGCCCCTTATCCACTACGCCGTAAATAGCGATACTAGCTTAAACAATGCTACAACTAACGAAAATACCAATGCAGCATCAAACAATAATTTAATCATGATTTATTTCCCCGTGCTTCCGATGCCACCGGTACCGCGCGCCGTTTCGGTTAATTGTGCAACCTCTAACAGTTTCAATGCGCCAACTGGTACCAGAATACCTTGTACTAATCTATCGCCCTTTTGAATTAAATATGCATCATCGCTGGTATTGTGCAAGATTGCTTTTATTTCGCCCCTATAATCTGCATCAATCACCCCGAATGAATTCGGAATAATTAACGGCGTTTTGCTCATGCTAGATCGTGGCGCCAACATTACCATATACCCCTTTGGAATTTCTACCGCTAACCCCAGCGATACATACTGCGTTTGATGCGGTTCAATCACTACGCTTTCTGGCTGATAAAAGTCCATGCCGGCAGCATCTTCGCTGCCAACTTTCGGCAACAATACACCGGGTAAGCATCGTTTGACTTTGATGATATCCGCATTGTATCGCTTATCACCAAATAAGAACCGTTTAATATTGTTGATTACACCCATTTCAAATACCCCGCATTTCTTAATACCACTTTTACGCCATACGTTGTAACACATAGCCGGCGACTAATCGCCTTTACGCTTAAACCGGCTTTTCTTAATGCAATAATTTTTTCTTTATTCGCTTCCCGCCATTCTTCTTGGTTTCCGCTAGTCTTTAGGCCTATTTGTTGTAGTGCTTCGTCAATGTCAATTTCTGTAAAGATCACTACACCCAACGCCAGCCAATTTTGACAATTAAACGGAACACCCGAACCGCTTGCGTTGCTCATTACTGTATTCATTTGATATTTCCCTTATTTCAGTAAAGACTCCAACAATTTATTTTTCCTATCCATAATGCGAATTTCCGCCCGTGGATTATCTTTATCAATCCCAGCTATGCAGCTTTCACCATATGAACATATCCATTTATCATCGTCGATTACTTTCGCTTTTGTTAATATATCGCTGGTTGCCTGTAGCAACCCGATTAAGTCCGGCCAGCTTCTTTTATTCGGAAGATAATATTTACATTCAACAACCACAATGCCAGATATATGCAATTTCTTGCCAGCTAACTGCCATAAACAAGCATCTTCATAATTTCTATACGCTTCTGATTGAATATAACCCAGCTTATTGCCACGTTTAACTATTTGCCCGTGGTTTTTCTTGGTAATCGGGCGGCCTTTGAATACTATGTCAATTACGCTCATTTTCTGCTAACCCCACGTATCTCGGTTCTACTTTTCTCATTTCTTCATAGTTCCAACTTGTTCGGCCGTCGCTATAAAAATAAACATGATCATTTTCATACTTTGCAAAATAACGCTTCAATATTTCAAATGTTCCTTTTATAAGTATAGGTGTATCAACTGGAACTTTTTCCCATTCCACAATACCCAATAAGCTGGCAATGGAATATTCCTTTTTACCGGTTCCCAACCCTAGTACCTTGCACGGAATACGCGGAGTATGTTCCCGCACTTTGAAATGTCCACCGTTTTCGATAAAAGTAGGGTTTACGAAATAGGCGTATACACCGATGATTTTAATATCACGGTACCCTTCTTGGTGCATTTGTTCTAATAGCCATTTTTGATTATCATTCATTGTTTCCACCATTCACTTTCATAATGTGCTTTCCTATTTCTTCCACTACGTTTACAGTAACGGCATTGCCAGCTTGTTTATATAACTGACTATTACTATTTACTGCTGCTGCTTTGTTGAACTGCTCATCTGTAAAGCCTTGTAATCTCCAGCACTCTTTAGGGGTTAATTTTCTAATTCTAACAGGTTCATTATCAACCAATACCCCTAAATTATCGCTTGTTGTTAATGTATTAAATCTGTCTCTTATACACATCTCCGAGCCCACGAGACCTCT
>ERZ1026868.317-NODE-317-length-34290-cov-7.032072_pt1 | contig 34290 bp, 28 predicted proteins | sample MGYA00380164_ERZ1026868 | MGnify/ENA primary metagenome ERZ1026868 (study PRJEB33269, sample SAMEA4719800) | human gut metagenome | biome: human-associated habitat; feature: organic feature; material: feces | place: Cameroon | collected 2013-10 ...
GTATTGACAACTTAATATTTTTGCTGTTAAATAGGGGAAGTTTGTTGCAGACAAACGGTTTTTTGTAAAGGAGTGAGATGATGAGATTAAACATCGACAAGCTAATGATAGGATTTGTAATGATCTTAGCAGTATGTTTATACGCACCAACAATATTGGAAGATTACAAAACCAATAACACAACAAACGAGAAGGTAGCAGAGGTACTTGCAGAGGCGCCGGTTCCGGCCAGAACGACAGAGACGGTTGTGCTGGCAGCGGTTACGACGCAGGAGAACATAAGAGAAGCGGTCGACACATTTGCGGTTGCAGACAACAGCGCAGCTGTACTTGTAACGAAGCAGACACCGAAGTTCCAGATGAATCTGGCACTTACGGACATGGTAGATAAATCACTGGTTCGCAATGCCGGTATGGTGAAGTCTTTGGTGGAGACAAAACAGACAACGGAAATGTCCGAGCTCATGACATACGTGAATACGTTGCCGGTCCGGAAAGAGATCAAGCCATCACTGAAAGCACAGGATGAGATGGAGAAGGCAAAGGCTGTTCAGGCAAACTATGAGAGCTTCTTAGCATCCGTACGGGAGTTTTATGCGGCAAAGAATGCAGCAAGGACAACGGTACATACACAGACAGTAACGTATGAGAATGTCACAGGTGATGGAAAGCTGACAGCGTCCAAGGGTGTGAATTATGGGCCGAGTGGCAAAGAGACATACTATAATCTGAACATGAGCGGCGTTGTGGATATCATGCAGAATATGGGATATAATGATCAATATTGGGTACGTGAGGATGGCGTGAAGATGTATGGTGAGTATGTGATGGTTGCCGCGGATCTGAACACACATCCGAGAGGAAGCCTTGTGGAAAGCAGCCTTGGAACAGCGATAGTCGTTGATACCGGCGGTTTTGCTGCATCGGATCCGAATCAGTTAGATATTGCGACTTCATGGTAATTGCATAATAAGAATAATAAATGGTGCGAATAACAAAAGGACCTGTACAAAATCTGTACAGGTCCTTTTCCTGTCTGCGTCGATACTACAGACATATGTGTTGTTAAAATTTATTCCTTCTTGTTATTGTCCGGATCATCGTATTTGGCTTTCAGATCATCCATCGGTGTGCTTCCGAAGGTTTCAAGCGGTGTCTTGAGTGTACGCTCAAGATCTTCCTGCTCTTTGTTCTTCTGTGCAGTGCGCTTCTTCCACCAGGAGAAGAGGATGCAGACTACGATTACAACTGCTGCTGCAATGATCAAAACCTTGAATACACCGGCAGAATGGTTTGTTGCACGTGCAATTGTTCTTGTCTTGACGAACAGAACATAGAACTGAATACCGGTTGCATCATAGAATTCCTGTGCTCCGGTTACGACGTTGTTCTTCGTATCGATCCAGTTGAGATCATCACGGTAGCAATGAGAGTCGAATGCTTTGTCTGACTTGACCTTTGTCACGCCGCCATCCTCATTGATCGCCTGTATAGTATCCTCTAACATGCCCTTTAGCTGAACGCCAAGATCATCATTATAATTATTCTGATAAGCGCCAATCATATCATTCACATAGGTGTCCATGATGCTGTTCGCTTTGACTCCGTATTTGAACTGACCATTATCATTCTCGTCTACAACTAGAAGCAGACCATCTTCCCGTCCTTTGAAGATTGACTGGTATTGATCCTCTGCATATTCTGAAATGCGTGAGTCACTGAGTGTGCCGCCTGTATATCCACCATTAAACTGCATGTAGCTCGAGAAGATGATCAGGATGAGCATGAACAGAATAATTGTAACAAATGCACCGCCGACACTGCTTCCGGAACCGCCATTTGCATATACATAGGTTGTTCTGCCACCATAATATCTTCTTCTTGGTGGTGGGGGAGGGGGCATACCGGGTCCTCCGTGATAATGTGGCCCCGGGCCATAATCATCGTAAGGTCTAGGCCCTGGCCCTGGTCTGTGTGGTCTTGGACCACCGCCAAAACCGCCTCCGCGTGAACCACCGCCACTTCGGAAACTACCGCCGCCACTAAAACTTGCTCCATGATGACTGCCGCCACCGTGACCGCCGCTGCTGAAACCGCCGCCACCGCCGCCAGATCTTCCCATATAAAAATCCTCCTCATTATGTATAAATTGTATCGTATGCCGAAAAATGCATACCATAACATTATTTTACAATGAAATGCTGGTTTTGTATATATCAAAAAAGCTAAAAAAATGAAAAACTTGCTGTAGGAAAGGTTTGCATCTATAGAATAAATATGTTAGATTATAGTTCTATCAATAAATGTAAATCGCGGTTGCTGCGAACCGGCTGTATATTGCATATAAAGGAGACGGACGACCATGAAAGTTGGCATGGGATATGATGTACATAAATTAGTTGAAGACAGAAAACTGATTCTCGGAGGTGTGGAAATTCCGTATGAGAAGGGACTGCTTGGGCATTCTGATGCAGATGTGCTTGTTCATGCGGTTATGGATGCACTTCTTGGTGCAGCAGCACTTGGTGATATCGGCAAGCATTTCCCTGACACGGATCCGGCGTATGCGGGTGCGGACAGTATGAAGCTTCTGGAAGAAGTGAAGAAGCTTTTGGATGCGGAGAATTATATCGTTGGCAATATTGATGCGACGGTGATTGCACAGAAACCGAAACTGGCACCCTATATTGAGAGGATGCGTGAAAATATTGCGGCGCGTCTGGGTATTGATATGAATCAGGTCAATGTGAAGGCTACGACGGAAGAAGGACTGGGGTTTACCGGTGCTGGTCAGGGAATCAGTGCACAGGCAATCTGTCTGCTTGAAACAGTTGATAATTTTGATTACCGGGCAACGCGTTTGATTTCGGATTCCCGGGAACCGGAGTCAGTCAGTCCATGCCGGGGCTGTATGGGATGCGTGAAGGGACAAAGCCTGTCGTGAATCATACAAAATCCTGTGAGAATAGGATTTTGTATGATTTGTGTTACAAATAATATAATAAATATAATATACAAATAATAGAAGAACAGGGAGGATATTGAATTTCCATGAGTGACGGAGACAGTTGTACGCTGAAATATTTTCAGGGTGAGCCGAAGGAGCTTATAGCAATCAGGCAGATGTGGGATGAGATTTTTGATGATCCGGAAGCATTTGCAGATTATTATTTTGAACAGAAGTGTAAGGATAATCGTATTTTGCTGGCGTATATGGATGGTCAGCCGGTTGGAATGACCCACCTGAATCCATACATGATCAATATAGATGGAAGGACGGAGCGGTGTTATTATATTGTCGGTGTCGCAGTGAAGCCGGAGTATCGGGAACGCGGAATCATGCATGCCATGATGAAACATGTGCTTGCAGATATGAAGGAGGAAGGCTGTCCGTTTACATTTCTGATGCCGGAACGTGATGAATATTACGAGGGATTAGGATTTGAAAAGGTGTTTCAGACACTGGAACTCGATATTGATATTACGGAACTTGAAGATGCAGATGTGGTGCCGGATGATCTGTCCGGCGAGGAAGGGTATTATACGCGAAGCATTGAAAGGATACGGGAAGATGATCCGGACCTGCTTTTATGTCTGGCAGATGAAGTGAATACGGCACTTGGCGTGAAATATAAGGTGTATTCGGAACGGACACCGATGTATCTGTATGAGATGAATCTGGAACACACATGCCAGAATGGCGGCGTGGTAGCTGTGTTTGAGGATGGTATGCACATGGATGATGGACAGGTGGAAGAACGGCTTGCCGGAATGTTTTCCTATGATGTCTATGATGATACGATGTATGTGGAGCGTTTTGAAAGCTTCGATGAGCATGTGCGGTATGTGCTGGATGCGGTGGTGCGACTGGCAGAGGAAACATTCTGCAGGAGACTGGTTGTGATGATGTCAGATAAGCATTTCTGTGATGACATTGTGAATATGCTCGGCGTTTCTGTGCGTATGAGTGAAGGAAAGGGCATTATGGCATATGTTTTGCAGGATGATCAGCCGGAATTGACGGAGATTCTACATAAACAGAGCTTTTTCGATGAGATTGTATAAGAAAAACTTTTATTATACAAGTAAATGTGCTACAATAGTTTAGATAATGACGCACCAGGTGCGTAGAAAGTATATTTTTTAAGAGATAGGGGTAGACCATGTATAAGATTGTAAAAAAAGAAGTCTTAAATTCGGTTGTTGTCATGATGGAGATTGAAGCTCCTTATGTAGCAGCACGCTGCGAAGCAGGACAGTTTGTCATCGTCAGAGTGGATGAAGATGGTGAACGTATTCCTCTCACAATTGCAGATTTTGACCGCGAGCGCAATACAGTCGAGATCATTTTCCAGGTAGTTGGATATTCGACAACTCTGATGGCAAGATTGAATGAGGGCGATTACCTTCAGGATTTTGTTGGACCACTCGGACAGCCGGCACCACTGAACAAAGAGTGGAAGCGGGTGATTGGCGTTGCAGGTGGTGTAGGAGCAGCTCCGCTTTATCCGCAGGCAAAGAAACTTGCCGAGCAGGGTACAAAGGTGGATGTGATTATCGGTGGACGTACCGCAGAGCTTGTGCTTCTCAAGGAGAAGTTTGAGAAGTTCTGTGATAATGTATATATCATGACAGATGACGGTTCCCTTGGTGAGCAGGGTGTTGTTACGAAGAAGCTGCAGGAACTTTTAGATGCTGGTGTGCAGTATGATCATGCGATTGCAATCGGACCGCTTATTATGATGAAGTTCGTTGTAGCACTCACGAAGAAGCCGGAATATAACCTTCCGACCGCAGTTTCTTTGAATCCGATCATGATTGATGGTACAGGTATGTGTGGCGGATGTCGTGTCACTGTTGGTGGCGAGACGAAGTTTGCATGCGTAGATGGACCGGATTTCGATGGATTTGAGGTTGATTTTGATCAGTGTATGAAGCGCCAGACGTTCTTTAAGGAAGAAGAACATGAATGTATGATGAAGCTTCAGGCAGATCAGATGCAGAATTAGGAGGGAACGAAAGATGCCAAATATGAGTCCAACAAAGGTTCCTATGCCACAGCAGGATCCGAATGTACGAAATAAAAATTTTGAAGAGGTTGCAACCGGTTATACAGCCGAGATGGCAATGGAGGAAGCAACCAGATGTATTAACTGTAAGAACAGACCCTGTATGACCGGATGCCCGGTAAATGTACCGATTCCCGGATTTATCGAGCAGGTAGCTGCCGGTAACTTCGAGAAGGCATACGAGATCATTACAAGCGAGAATGCACTTCCTGCTATTTGTGGACGTGTCTGCCCACAGGAGAATCAGTGTGAGGGTAAGTGTATCCGTGGTATCAAGGGTGAGTCTGTATCCATCGGACGTCTGGAGCGTTTCGTGGCAGATTACCATATGGCACATGGTGAGAAGGCAGAGTTGAACATCGAGAAAAACGGCAAGCGTGTTGCGGTTGTAGGTTCCGGTCCTGCCGGTATTACCTGTGCAGGCGAGCTTGCAAAGAAGGGTTACGATGTAACAATCTTCGAGGCATTACATAAGGCCGGTGGTGTGTTGAGTTATGGTATTCCTGAGTTCCGTCTTCCGAAATCTCTGGTTGCAAAGGAACTGGAGAATATTACAGATCTTGGTGTAGATCTGGAGACAAATGTTGTAATCGGACGTTCTCTGACCGTGGATGATCTGTTTGCACGTGGATTTGACGCTGTGTTCCTTGGAACCGGTGCCGGACTTCCAAACTTCCTTCGGATTCCGGGAGAGAATCTGCTTGGCGTATATTCTGCAAATGAGTTCTTAACACGTGTGAATCTGATGAAGGGTTATAAGAAGGGCGAAGTACCAACACCTGTCAAGGTAGGCAAGCGTGTTGCGGTTGTCGGTGCCGGTAACGTAGCGATGGATGCAGCAAGAACGGCTAAGAGACTTGGTGCAGAGGAAGTGTATATTGTATATCGTCGTGGAGCAGAAGAAGTACCTGCCCGTAAGGAAGAAGTCGAGCATGCAAAGGAAGAGGGTGTAATCTTCAAACTGCTTAACAACCCTGTAGAAATCCATGGAGAAGATGGATGGGTAACCGGTATTGAAGTCGTAGCACAGGAACTTGGTGAACCGGACGCTTCCGGACGTAGACGTCCACAGCCAATTGAGGGTTCAAATACGATTATTCCGGTTGAGACAGTTGTTATCGCAATCGGTCAGTCACCGAATCCTCTGATCCGCCAGACAACCGAAGGTTTAGAGACACAGAAGTGGGGCGGTATCATTGTCGATGAAGAGACCGGTGAGAGTACACGCAAGCACGTGTATGCCGGCGGTGATGTTGTTACAGGTGCGGCAACCGTTATTCTTGCAATGGGTGCCGGCAAGAAGGCAGCAAAGGCAATTGACGAGTCATTAAAGGAAATGTAAATATGGTAAATAACTTGGAAGGTTATGCGGAATACGCAGTACAAAAGAAATTAAAAGCAAAGGACCGGATGCCTGTTGTGGCATCCGCTGCTTTGATGGTTGCGGGATTTGCGATCTGGACGTTTATAGCAGGCTGGGTAGGTCCGTCGATTCTGATTATAGGTATTGCTCTTACGATTATTACTGCGACACGGCAGGAGATGGAGTATGAGTATATATTTGTGAACGGGGATTGTGAGATCTCGAAGATCGTAAAACGCTCATCACGGAAAAAGGTGTATGAGTTTGAAGCAGGTAAGATCCAGAAGGTGCTGCCATATACTTCAATCCTGTTCGACAATGAGCGTCAGGCACATCCGGATATGATTATCCGGGATTACACTTCCTGCTTTCCGGACAGGAAAGAGAAGTGGTATGCATTTATTAACAACAGCAAAAATCGCACAGAAGCAGCTGTGCTGGAATTGAATGACAAATCGATAGAACATGTCAAGCTTTTCTATAAAAACAAATATATGGAATAATAAAAACGGAGCTTTGAAAAGCTCCGTTTTTTATTAAGAATATGTATGATTACGGCTCGAGAGGAGTCATCTTAAGACCTTTGTACATCTTGGTGTAGATGCTTTTCTCATCCTGATAAAGCACATATCCGCGTGCGCCGTCTTTTACGACATAGGCATATTTGTTCTTTTGAACGTTCATGTACAATACCTCATCCACGTTCAATTCCTTTGCTTTTGCCTTTGCCGTATATACGTTAAGTGGCTCTAATTTGAATTTTTTAACTGCCTGATCCACTGTCATAGTTCCTTACCTCCCATATAGCAATTCCATAGTCTTTTACTCTTGCTCTTCAAGCTGTAAAATTATATAATTATAATTAGTTTTATTATAATTCTTTCATTGACTTTAGTATATTGTATATTATTGCTAAAGTCAACTGTGAATATTGCACAAAAAACGTTGTTTTTGTAGGCTGAATGGGCGGCTTTTTTCGGCGAAGTGACAAGGAAAGGATAAAAATGGACAAGGAAATAAAACAATATGCAAAAAAACCAAAAAAAATGCTATTACATGTGTGCTGCGCACCGTGTAGTTCTCATGTGCTGAGTGTATTATATGAAGAATATGATATTACAGCATTTTTTTATAATCCCAATATTACGGAAAAAGCAGAGTATGAAAAACGCATAGAGGAATTAGAGCGGTTTACGCAGGAGGCGGAATTTGCACGGAATGTAATTGTTTGTGATGGCGTATATGAACCAGAGAAATTCTACGAGATTGCGAGAGGCCTGGAGAAGGAACCGGAGCGCGGACGCCGATGTTACAAATGTTATGAACTCCGGCTGGAGGAGACAGCTCGGTATGCGAAGGCACATGGATTCGATATTTTCACAACGACACTGTCAATCAGCCCGCATAAAAATGCAGCATGGTTAAATGAGATTGGGGAGAGGATGGCAGAAAAATATGGTGTTTCTTATCTGTACAGTGATTTCAAGAAAAAAAATGGATATGCTCATTCCATCGAGTTGTCACGGGAGTATCACCTGTACCGGCAGGACTATTGTGGATGTATTTACAGCCGCTTGGAAAGGGAAGAACAAAAGAAGAATAAAAGAATCTGACAAAAGGGGTTGTGCTATGTCGAAAATTGATGTATAATTTTTGCAATTTGAGAAAAAAGAGCTTCGGATAACTATGCAATTTTTCCGTTTCCCTCTTTTTTTTTGAGCAAATTTCTTGTTTTGCAAGTAAATCTAAGAAGAAAGGACAAAGACTATGAAAGCATTTCTGATACTGGAAGATGGCCATGTATTCGAGGGGAAAAGCGTCGGTTCGACCAAGGAAATTATCAGTGAGATCGTATTTAACACATCGATGACTGGTTATCTGGAAGTACTGACGGATCCTTCTTATGCAGGACAGTCTGTGTGTATGACGTATCCGTTGATTGGTAACTATGGTATTTGTAAGGAAGATATGGAGGCGGAGCGCCCATGGCAGTCTGGCTTTATTGTCAGAGAACTGGCGAAGCGGCCAAGCAACTTCCGAAGCGAGGAAAGTGTCGAGTCATTTCTTATAGAAAATGATATTACCGGAATTGAGGCAATTGATACACGTGCATTAACGAAGATTCTGCGGGACAAAGGTACGATGAAGGGCATGATTACAACGGATGAGAATTTTGATAAGGACGATTGTATCAAAAGGATCAAGGCATGGAGCATGGGACATGTTGTGCTGGATGTCACATGCAAGGAGAAGATGAGCTTCCCAGGCGATGGTTATAAGGTTGCGGTCATCGACCTTGGTGTGAAGAAGAACATTGTGCGTTGTCTGTTGGAGCGTGGTTGTTCAGTGACTGTATATCCGGCGGAGACTCCTGCAGAGGAGATCATCGCGGATGCACCGGATGGAATTATGCTGACGAACGGCCCCGGAGATCCGAAGGATAACGTGAAGACGATCGAAGAAATCAAGAAGCTTTTTGCTACGAAGATTCCAATCTTCGCAATCTGTCTTGGACATCAGCTTCTGGCACTTGCAAACGGTGCAGATACACAGAAGATGAAATATGGACATCGTGGAGCAAATCATCCGGTAAAGGATTTAAAGACCGGAAAGGTATATATTTCAACACAGAATCATGGCTATGTGGTAAAGGAAGAGACGTTGGATCGTGATATTGCAGAGCCAAGCTTTATCAATGTAAATGATAAGACAATTGAGGGTGTTCATTACCTTGGAAAGAATGTACAGACGGTACAGTTCCATCCGGAAGCCTGTGCAGGCCCGCTTGATACCGGATTTTTGTTTGATGAGTTTATGAATATGATGGAGGTGTCTAAATAATGCCAAAGAATCCACACGTAAAAAAGGTTGTAGTTATTGGATCCGGTCCGATTGTCATCGGACAGGCGGCAGAGTTTGATTATGCCGGTACACAGGCATGCCGTTCCCTGAGGGAAGAGGGCATCTGCGTAGTATTGATCAACTCGAATCCTGCCACCATCATGACAGATAAGGATATTGCAGATAAGGTATATATTGAGCCTTTGACACCGGAGGTTGTGAAGGCAGTTATCAAGAAGGAAAAGCCGGATAGCGTGCTTCCGACACTGGGTGGTCAGGCAGCGTTAAATATCGCGATGGAACTGGAAGAGTCTGGTTTCCTGAAGGAACATAATGTAAGGCTGCTTGGTACATCTTCCAAGACGATCAAGAAAGCAGAGGATCGTCTGGAATTCAAGAAGACTATGGAGAAGATCCATGAGCCATGTGCACCATCCGAAGTCGTAACGAACATCAAGGATGGTCTGGCGTTCGTTGAGAAGATCGGGTACCCGATCGTGCTGCGTCCGGCGTATACGCTTGGCGGAAGCGGCGGCGGTATCGCGCACAACGAAGAAGAATTCGTAGAGATACTGATGAACGGACTGCGTCTGTCACGTGTCGGTCAGGTATTGGTTGAGCGTTGTATCGCGGGCTGGAAAGAGATTGAGTACGAGGTTATGCGTGATGCGAACGGTACCTGTATTACCGTATGTAATATGGAGAATCTGGACCCGGTTGGTGTCCATACCGGAGATTCTATCGTTGTTGCACCATCACAGACACTGGCAGATAAGGAATACCAGATGCTTCGTAGTGCTGCTTTAAATATCATTACAGAGCTTGGTATCCAGGGCGGATGCAACGTACAGTTTGCATTGCATCCGACGACATTTGAATATTGTGTAATCGAGGTAAATCCGCGGGTAAGCCGTTCTTCGGCACTTGCTTCGAAGGCAACCGGTTATCCGATTGCGAAGGTGGCTGCGAAGATTGCACTTGGATATAATCTGGATGAGATTAAAAATGCTATCACAGGTAAGACATATGCAAGCTTTGAGCCGGCACTTGATTATGTTGTAGTTAAGATGCCGAGACTTCCTTTCGATAAGTTCATCAAGGCAAGCCGCAAGCTGACGACGCAGATGAAGGCAACCGGTGAGGTTATGAGTATCTGTACGAACTTCGAGGGTGCACTTATGAAGGCACTTCGTTCCCTGGAACAGCATGTGGACAGCCTGATCTACGAGAATTACAATGATCTTCCGACGGAAGAAATCCATGAGATGCTGCACCGCATTGATGATCGTCGAATCTTCGTCATCGCAGAAGCACTGCGCCGTGGAATCTCCGCAGAGGAAATCCATGATATTACGAAGGTAGATATCTGGTTTATCGATAAGATCAACAATATTGTACAGGAAGAAAAATTGTTGCGTGAGACACCTGAGATCACTAAGGAAATGATGCAGGAAGCAAAGCGCATGGAGTTTCCAGACAAGGTAATCGCACAGATTACAGGCAAGAAGGAAAAGGAAATCAAGGAGCTTCGTTATGGCTATGGTATTCATGCATCCTACAAGATCGTAGATACCTGTGCGGCGGAGTTCGAGGCGGAGACACCATATTATTATTCCTGCTACGATGGCGAATCCGAAGTCGAAGTGGATGAGAATAAGAAGAAGATCATGGTGCTTGGTTCCGGCCCGATCCGTATCGGACAAGGTATTGAGTTTGATTACTGCTCGGTACACAGTACGTGGACCTTGAAGAACAAGGGCTATGAGACCATTATTGTAAATAATAATCCGGAGACAGTCAGTACAGACTTCGATATCGCAGATCGTCTGTATTTCGAGCCACTGACGGCAGAAGATGTAGAGTCTATCGTAAATATCGAGAAACCGGACGGCGCGGTTGTACAGTTCGGTGGGCAGACAGCCATCAAGCTGACGGAGGCGCTTTTGGAGATGGGCGTGCCAATCCTTGGTACAAGTGCTGAAAATGTCGATGCGGCCGAAGACCGAGAACTGTTCGATGAGATTCTGGAGAAATGTTGTATCCCAAGAGCTGCCGGTAAGACTGTATTTACAGCAAAGGAAGCGCTGGAAGCAGCCAATGAGCTTGGTTATCCGGTTCTTGTTCGTCCTTCCTATGTATTAGGCGGACAGGGTATGCAGATTGCAATCTCGGATAAGGATATCATTGAGTTTATGGAGATTATCAACCGCCATGAGCAGGAGCATCCGGTTCTGGTTGATAAATATCTGATGGGTAAGGAAATCGAGGTTGATGCCGTATGTGATGGCCACGATATCCTGATTCCTGGTATCATGGAGCATATCGAGCGTGCAGGTATCCATTCCGGAGATAGTATTTCCGTGTATCCGGCACAGACGATCACACCGAAGATCAAGCGTGTGCTCGAAGACTACACGAAGAAGCTTGCGAACAGCCTGCATGTTATCGGACTGATTAATATTCAGTTTATTGTATATCAGGATGAGGTATATGTCATCGAGGTTAACCCGCGATCAAGCCGTACCGTACCATACATCAGTAAGGTAACCGGTATTCCAATCGTTGATCTTGCAACGAGAGTTATCACAGGCGAGAAAATCAAGGATATGGGCTATACACCGGGATTACAGCCGGAATCTGAATACTTCGCAATCAAGATGCCGGTATTCTCCTTCGAGAAGATCCGTGGAGCCGAGATCAGCCTTGGACCGGAGATGAAATCAACCGGTGAGTGCCTTGGTATCTCGAAAAATTACAACGAAGCGTTGTTCAAGGCGTTCCTTGGAAACGGCGTGAATCTGCCGAAGTACAAGAAGATGATACTTACAGTAAAGGATTCCGATAAGCTGGATGCAGTAGAAATCGGACAGCGGTTTACCGCGCTTGGTTATGAGATCTATTCGACAAGAAGTACCTGTCGTGTCCTGAATGAGAATGGCGTACCTGCAAAACCGATTAACAAGGTGGAAGAGCCTTCTCCGAACCTGTTAGACCTGATTTTGTCACATGAGATCGACCTTGTTATCGACACACCGTCACAGGGTGTAGAACACAGCAAGGACGGCTTCGTAATCCGCCGAAATGCAATCGAGACAGGTGTGACGGTTCTCACAAGCTTAGATACCGCACATGCGCTTCTTACAAGCTTAGAGTCATCTGACAGACACAATCTTTCTCTTGTGGATATAAGTGAAATATAGTAAAATGAAGGTAACCATGCAGATAACCTGTCTGGTTACCTTTATTTTTTTGAGGTGATGGAATGAATATTGGTTCGATGAGTAACAACTATATAATTCCATATAGCGGTGTCAGCCGCGTGACGCCGGTCAATGCGGACAATACGGTCGACACTTCCACGAAGGTGAAGCCGGTCGAATGTCAGACGTGTAAGAACCGGGAATATGTCGATGGTTCGAACGAACCGGATGTGTCATTTAAGACACCGGGCAAGATTGCGGCAGGAGAATCGTACGCGAAAGTAAGTGCACATGAACGGGAGCACGTGGCGAATGCGATTCAGAAGAGCAGTAAGCCGGGTGCAAAGCTGATATCGGCAAATGTGACATTGAAGATGGGAGTCTGTCCGGAATGTGGCAGAACGTATGTCGCTGGTGGTGAGACAACCACGCAGATTCAGTATTCGGAGAGCAATCCATATGAGAAGAACCGGAAACAGGCAGAAGCTGGATTCCTGGTTGGAAACAATATTGATGTCAGTTCTTAGACCAGCAATGGGACTTGGATCGCCTTCGGCTGCGCTTTGAGTCCGCCTTGTATTTGATCCGGCTCAGATCCTGCAGATACTGGGTATAGTGCTTCTGTGCGATCAGTTGCTCTTCCGGCAGGAGACAGAGCAGATAGATGATAGGATTTTCTTTGTATAGGATACACAGCTGCAGCAACAGATGGACAGAGGGCGCAGAAATGCCGCTTTCTATATGACAGTAGGTGGAACGGGAGGTACCTGTGAGTCTGGCGATTTCAAGCTGGGTGTAGCCTGCCCGGAGCCTTGCCTGCGTGAGCTGAATTCCAAGAGAGATATTTTCTGAATTTTTTGACATGTAAGATCCTCGCTTTCGTGAATGATATTCGAACCGAATTGAAAATTAGAATAAGCAAATTTGGAAGCAGATGCTTCTAAAAACATAGAAAAGAAATCATATTCCAGAAGAATGGTAAGATCAGCAAGGATATCGACCGGTGGTAGACGCCTGCCTGCTTCATAATGACTGTAGCACTGTCTGGAAATGTTTAGAAATTGGGATAACTCGTTCTGATTGAGATTTTTGCTTTGACGCAAAGACTTGAGACGAGGCCCGAAACTTTTAAGAATCATAGATTGATTCACCTCCATGAGGCTTATGTTAACAGAAAAAAGAAATAAAGCAAGTAAAAAATCACAAATTGTAAAAAATAGTAAAAAACAAAAAGAAAAAACGTAAGGAAAGGGAACGTTATGAGCAGAGCAGATGAATTGTTTATTGCAATGTGCAGGGATATTATCGATAATGGATACGATACGAAGGGCGAGAAAGTCCGGCCAAAATGGGAGGATGGGACATCTGCGTATACAATCAAACGTTTCGGCATTGTGAATCGTTATGATCTGTCCAAAGAATTTCCGGCGATCACGCTGCGTAAGACGTATATCAAGTCTGCAATCGATGAACTTTTGTGGATCTGGCAGAAAAAGTCCAACAATGTACATGACCTGCACAGCCATATCTGGGATGCGTGGGCGGACGAAGATGGCTCTATCGGTAAGGCATACGGTTACCAGCTGGGTGTGAAGCACAAATACAAAGAAGGAATGATGGATCAGGTCGATCGTGTGATCTATGATCTGAAGAATAATCCGTACAGCCGTCGTATTATGACGAATATTTATGTGCATCAGGACCTGTCAGAGATGAATCTGTATCCGTGTGCATACAGTGTGACATTCAATGTGACGGGAAACAAATTAAATGCAATCTTAAATCAGCGGTCGCAGGATGTGCTTGCGGCAAATAACTGGAATGTCGTGCAGTATGCGGCGCTTGTGTATATGATGGCGCAGGTAACCGGATTTGAGCCGGGAGAGCTGGTTCATGTGATTGCGGATGCGCATATCTATGACAGACACATTCCGATCGTGGAAGAGCTGATCAGCCGGCCGACGTATCCGGCACCGAAGGTAACGCTCAATCCCGATGTTAAGGATTTCTATGATTTTACGGTGGATGATTTTACGGTGGAAGACTATGTGACAGGACCGCAGATTAAGGATATTCCAATCGCGATTTAGAACGTAGACATAAGGAGGGTAACATGGATTTAATCGTAGCAGTTGATAATAACTGGGCAATTGGTAACAAGGGAGATTTGCTTGTTTCGATTCCCGAAGACCATAAGTTTTTCCGTCAGACAACCATGGGCAATGTCGTAGTGCTCGGAAGAAAGACGCTGGCGGGATTCCCGAATGGTCTGCCGCTGGCAGGAAGAGATAACATTATTCTGTCGACAGATCCGAAATACACGGTGCGTGGTGGAAAAGTAGTTCACTCGAAGGATGAACTGTTCGAGGAACTGAGACAGTATCAGGATAAGGAGATTTTTGTGATCGGAGGAGGACAGATCTACGAGATGCTGCTTCCGTATTGCAGGTATGCGCATGTTACGAAGATCGATTATGATTATGCGGCAGATACGTATTTTCCGAATCTTGACCAGCTGGAAAACTGGGAATTGGTTGCGGATAGTGAAGAACATACATATTTTGATCTGGAATTTTATTTCCTCAAATATGAGAACAAAAATCCGCTTTCACTCTGAAAAATTTGGTGAAATTTGCAAAAAATGCACAAAAAACTTGATGAAAATGTTATAAATCATACAAAAGCTCTTTCAAATGCAAAGGAAGTGTGATATGATTTATTGTATATTTGAGCGATTATTTTTACTTTGGGAGGGTAATAAAAATGGCAGAGATTATGTTAACGTCAGGACAGGGCTTTGAGGGTTACGAAATTGTTGAGTATCTGGGATTCCTGAACGTGCAGTCGGTTCTTAGTTCGAACTTTTTTAAAGGTCTTGCAACGGGTGTAAGTGAGATGTCAGATTCCGAGAGCGAGAAGCTGACAAGTAAACTGGAACAGGTAAATGAAACAGCTTTAAAGAAGTTGCAGAAGAATGCGCAGAAGAAGAAGGCGGATGCGGTGATTGGTGTAGAGCTGAATTACACGCAGTTTGCGAGCTATTCGGTTGGAACAATCGCTTCCGGTACAGCGGTCCGTCTCCGCAAGAAGCAGGAGGAGAACCCGGTTACAGAGAAAGCGTTATATGTCAGCAATTATTATAATCGTCTGGTTCCGAGACCGGTACGTGTCTGGCTGCGTGGATCAAAGCAGGGTGTGACGATTTCCGTAGATTTCTTCAACTATAATATGGATGATATCCGTGCAATCCGTGCAGATGTGGAACTTACGAATCTGTATGATGAAAGACTGCTTCTGAAAGACCTTGATTTTGTGTTTGAGAAGGGAAATGTATCACTGATTGGAGCAAATTATATGGAGTGTAAGCTTCCGGCTAAGGATATTCTGATGTTGAAGGATGCAAAGGTGACGATTTCAAAATACGTTACAAGCCGTGGAGTATTTGCATGTAATGATCAGCCAATCGATGTTACATTGCCGCTTCACAGACTGGCAGCACTCAAAGAGAAGCGTGGTATTGATGCGGTTGAGAAGTATCGTACTGATGGCATGATTTGGACATGTAACTGTGGTTACGTCAATGAGGCAGGCGCAGATGAATGTCTGGTATGTGGACGTAAGCAGGAAGAGATGAAGAGTACGTCAAAGTTTAATCCGGATGAGATGCTTGCGAAGATGCAGACGAAAGAATATGTAATCGAGCTGAAGGATGTGTTGATGGAATACATTAAGGATATTGATAATGAATATAGAATGGAACTCCTTGAAATTATGGAATCCGGATTGCAGTATGAAAAGACCAGAGGCAATATGAAGGATACTGTGATTGAGAAGGTAGAAAAGGTGTTTGAAGGACACTAGGTATTCGTGAGAATACGCGATGTGGCAGAGGTGACAGAATATGGGCGCGGGACTCAGTATGGCAAGCGTGAATAAAATTAAAGAGTTGGCGAATTCCAGAGAATACAGTCTGGCACTTGAATTGGTAGAGCACCAGGATTTGAGCAAGTCGTTGAATCCTCAGTTCCTGAGACTGTGTGGGGAGATATACATAAAAAACAACAGATATGAGGATGCGAGAAGATGCCTGATCATGGCACACCGGCTGGCACCGGAATCAAAGAGAATTATGTATGTGTTCGTGGAATTGTATCTCAGGATGGGGTATTTCGAGCTTGCGAAGACATATTATGATATGTATATGTTTGATGCAGGAAGCTACGACAGCAGACAGATGGAGTATGTGTGGACAAAACATGAGCATCCGGATGCACTAAAGGATATGGAACAGCTGATTGCGTCATATATGCATAATTTGGATTATGATTGGAGCTTTGAGCTGTACCTTGTGTATAAGAAGGAAGAAAAAAAAGAAGAGGCACATTCGCTGGCAGAGCTTTATGCGGCGTCGTTTAAAAATTCTGAGAATAGTGACAGAATCTGCGCTATAGAGAAGGGAAAAGAATCTGCGGATGTTTATTTTGATGTTTATGCATCAGTAGAGCAGGAAGATAATGACGAGAGATACGATGCGCTTCGCAGTGAAGAAGCGGAACTTCTTGCGGCGGATGATCTGCGGATGCATCCGAAGGAAGCGGAGATTACAGTGATGTATGAGGATGCGTTTACCCCGGCAGGCTCCGAGAAAAAGGTGCAGAAGATGCTGAAGAAGCAGGACCGTGAGGAAGAACGCAAGGAGAAGAAACTACTGAAGGAACAGCGCAAGCTGGAGAAGAAACTCGAGAAGCAGGCTGCGAAGGCAGATGGTTCAGAGGAGGAAACGACACTCGAAGCATCGACTACGGAGGAGACGAAACCGGAGTCAGCGGCAGAAACTGTTGAGGAGACGAAACCGGAGACGGCGGTAGAAACTGCGGAAGCGGTGGAGGAGACGAAACCGGAGACGGCAGGAGAAAATGCAGCGGAGGAGACGAAACCGGAGGCAGCGGTAGAAACTGTTGAGGAGACGAAACCGGAGACGGCAGTGGAAGCTGCGGAGAAGGAGACGAAACCGGAGACGGCAGGAGACGCTGTGATGGAAAAAGAAGAAATAGAAGAGCCAGAAATAGAAAAGAGTAAAAAAAGAGGGCTCTTCGGTAAAATCTTCCGTAAGAAAAAAGAAGTGGAAGATGATACGACTGAGTATGCAGAGCTGGTGCAGACATCGGAATCTGAGATAATTGATGCAGAGCAGGATGACAGACCATTGGAGAACCCTGACGCTGAAAAGGCGGCAGAGACAGAAGCTGTGCATGCGGAATTAGAGACAGATTCAAACGAAACAATTGATACAATGACTACAGGGCAGGCGGATGATATGAGACATAAATCAAAGACAATGGCAAAAAATGTGGTTGTAGTAGATGACGATAACGATTTTGAAGCGGAAGCAGACACAATCGAAGAACTGGCTGCGAAGGAAAAATCGGATGTTGAAAAGAAGATAGAGGGTAAGAAACCGGCGTTTGAGTTTCAGACAGTGGAACTCGCACCGGATGATTTTGAAGATCAATTCCAAGTGGATGATTTCTCGGATAAACTGGATGCTGAGTTCGGTGAGATGAAATCATACGAACCAGAACCGAGAATTGAAATTGAGGAACCAATAATTGAAGAACCGGAAGCTGAAGCTGAGGAGCCGGAAGTAGAGACCGAGGAGCTGGAAATCAAGGAACCGGAAGTAGAGATCGAGGAGCCGGAAGCAGAAACTGAGGAGCCGGAAGTAGAACCGGAGTTGGAAGTTGAAGAACCGGAAGTAGAAATCGAGGAATCGGAAGCAGAAACTGGGGAGCCAGAAGCTGAAGAACCGGAAACAGAAGCTGAGGAGCCGGAATCGGAATCAATCATTGAGGAATCAGAAACTGAACCGGAGTTGGAAATCGAGGAACCGGAAGTTGAGATCGAGGAGCCGGAAGTAGAGCCGGAGCCGGAATCAATCATTGAGGAATCAGAAACTGAACCAGAGTTGGAAATTGAAGAACCGGAAGCTGAAGCAGAGGAACCGGAAGTCGAATCGGAGCCAGAAGCAGAGGAACCGGAGTTCCGGGTTGCACCGTTTACAACAAAACCGGAGAAAAAGAAGTTGGATTTTCCGGTATTTAAATCATCATTGTTCCCTGACTATCACAAAGAAGTAAAGAATGTGGAGAACAATTTCGATGAGATTATGGAAGAAGCACAGGATAAGATGACTGAGAATATGCGTAAGGAAGCACAGATGCAGAAGGAAGCAGAAGAACTTCTGGCATCCCTTGGCATCAGCCTGAATTCAATTCCTGCACCGGTTGTTAGAGAAGAACAGCCAGGACAACAAGGACCTTCACGAGATGAGTTAAAGGCATCTTTGAAGATAGATACAAATAAGAAGAATTTGCTGAAACGAATAAAAGAGTACAGATAATTCTTGACGAGAAGGTATGACCGAAAGGAGGCAATGGGAGTGGCTATTGATCAGAGAGAAGCGTTGATTGCTGCTGTAAGAGCACAGGTAGAAAAAGAAAAAGCTGCAAAAGCGGCTAAGCTTAAGAAAGAGCAGGAAGCAATGCAGTTGTCCGGTGCTGCGGATGCGGCAGGTGAGTCAACGGAACACAATAAGCCAAAATACAAAACTCTGTCAGCAGAGGATCTTGCGAAGATTGAGGAGAAAAAACGACGCAAGAGAGCCGCAGAGCTCGGTATTAAATTGGAGGATGATGAACCGCAGACAAAAACAGAGGAGGCTGCAAAACCGGCTGAGGCAGAGAAAACAGAAAAACAAGATAAGCCGGCAGAAAAACCAGTAGAAAAGCCGGCTGTAAAACCGGCAGAAAAAACGGCTGCAAAGCCGACAGAAAAACCAGCTGGGGAAGGTCTTGGCATGAGTGTCGGTATTCAGGCGGACAAGTCGGGTAAATCTTTGGATAAACCAATGGGTGGCGGTCTGAATGCTCCGGTCGGAGGTGGATTATCAGGAAATACAGGTCTGGGAGGACTCTCCGGGGCGAAGACAGAGAAGAAAGAAAGCGGTCTTGGGCTGAATTTGAATCTGGGTGGTAAATCTGAGACGAAGAAAGAAACTCCGACACCTGCGAAAAAACCGGGAAATTCCGAGTCGGCAGAGAAGGCTAAGCTTCAGCCAACGAAGTTATCCGGTGGAACAGGCAGTGTGAAAATCATCGGTGGTGAAGAGGCATCCGAGGATGCTGCATTCAAGAAACAAGGGGATACAACGATTATTTCAGAAGGCGTTGCATGGACCTCGAAGGAAGAAAAGAAGAAAGACGATGCCGATGATATTATCAATATCGTTCCGAATAGAAGTACGCCAACAAATGATGTGAAAAGCATGTATGATCTTGGCGATGAGGATGAAGATTCTTTGGGCGCAGAGATTTCGAAGTTAGCCCAGTATGGTGATTCGGATAATAAGGCAGATTCTGCTGCAAAGGCGCAGGAAGATATGGCGAAGAAGGCTGCAGAGGCAGAGGCTGCCAAGAAGAGGGCTGCGATCGAAGAGGCGGAGAAAAAAGAAGAAGCCAGAAGAAAGAAGCTGAAAGAGGCAGAAGAAAAGGCAGCTGCACAGGAAAGAAGAATTGCTGAAGCTGCTGCAAGACAGCGTGCTGCGGCTGCTGCTGAGAAGCGTGCGGCAGAGGAAGCACGAATCAAGGCGGAGGAAGAAGAAAAGCGTAAGAAGGCAGAAGAAGCTCGCCAGAAGGCAGCGGAAGAAGCTCGCAAGAAGGCAGAGGAAGAGGCGCGTGCAAAGGCAAAACAGGAAGCTTTGAAGAAGGCAGAGGAAGCCAAGAAGAAAGCGGAAGAAGCTAAGCGTATCTTAGAACAGGCACAGAAGGCAGAAGAAGAAGCAACGAAACGCGCGGAGGAAAATCGTAAGCGCGCAGAAGAAGAAGCAAAGAAGAAGGCTGAGGCAGAAGCCAAGAAGAAAGCTGAAGAAGAAGCCCGTAAGAAAGCAGAAGCTGAGGCAAAGAAGAAGGCTGAGGCTGAGGCTAAGAAGAAAGCTGAAGAGGAAGCAAAGAAGAAGGCTGAGGCTGAGGCTAAGAAGAAAGCTGAGGAGGAAGCCCGTAAGAAGGCAGAAGCTGATGCGAAGAAAGCAGCCGAGGACGCTCGTAAGAAGGCAGAAGAGGCTATGCGCATCTTAGAAGAGGCAAAGAAAGCAGAAGAGGCTGCGCTTAAGGCAGCTGAGGAAGCCCGTAAGAAGGCTGAAGCAGATGCGAAGAAGGCAGCCGAGGAAGCAAAGAAAGCAAAAGCCGAGGAAGAAGCTAAGAAGAAGGCGGAGGAAGAAGCCCGTAAGAAGGCTGAAGCTGAGGCTAAGAAGAAAGCAGAAGAGGAAGCAAAGAAGAAGGCAGCCGAGGAATTAGCAGCAAAAGCGGAAGAAGAAGCCCGCAAGAAGGCGGCTGAGGAGGCAGCAAAAGCTGAGGCAGAAGCTAAGAAGAAGGCAGAAGAAGCCCGTAAGATTCTGGAAGCTGCTAAGAAAGCGGAAGAGGAAGCTCTTAAGGCGGCCGAGCAGGCAGATACGATTCAGATTGATCTGACACAGCCGGCTGAAGAAGGAAAACTTCCAATCGCAGCATCTTATCTTGAGAAATACACCAAGATGGAGAAGTCTGGGAAGAGCCTGGTTGATACATTCAATGCAATCACAACGGATCAGGATAATCGTAATGTGTGTCTGATGGGTGATCATGGATTCGGACTTACAAGTGTAGGTGAGGATTTTGCGAGAAGCTATTATGATATGGGCATCTGCAAGGCAAAAACAATTGCGAAGATCAAAGCACAGTCGCTTAACAAGGTTAAGCTTTCGGACGCTATGACTAAGCTTGCAGGTGGATGCATGGTTGTCGAGAATGCAGGTCTGATTGCACCGGATAAGATGAAGGAATTGATGAAGCTTACTGCAAAGGATGCAAATGATGTTGTTGTTATTCTGACGGGTGCGACAGAATCCATCAACCGTCTCTTTACTGCGACGGATGTAAAGGATAAGTTCTCGCATCAGGTGAATATGGAAGGCATTTCGAATACAGACATGCTTAGTATTGCCAAGGGGTACTTCAAGCAGCAGGGATTCAAGACAGATGATTCTGTGGAAGGAACTGTGAAGAATCTTTTGATGGCAATGGAGTCCGGGAATATCGATCGTATGCTCAAGGCATGTGATGATGCGATGCTGAAATGCGATGACCGCGAGAAGGCAAAGGGAACAAGCCGGAAATATTTGTTAAGTGAAGATTTCAAATAAACATTGAAAAATCAGGAGCCGATGCTTATAATCTAAGCATCGGCTTATTTTATGTGTATTTAATAATCGAAAGATAAGGGGTATAAAACGTGGTAAATATAGATATCGGTATTGACCTTGGGACATCGAACACGGTCATATATATTAAAGATAAAGGGATTGTTGTGAATCAGCCATCTGTTGTGGCATATGAGGCAAAGAGTAAGAAAATCATTGCAGTAGGGAATAAAGCGAAGAAGATGCTTGGCAAAACACCGGAAGATATAGAGGTTACACGACCAATCAGAAATGGCGTGATTTCCGATTATATTATGACGGAGCGGATGCTTAAGATATTCGTGAAGTCTGCAATTGCCAAAAGAAAAATCTGGGGAAAACCAAATATCTGTGTATGTGTTCCGAGTGGGGTAACAGATGTGCAGCGCCGGGCGGCATGCGATGCAGTATATCGTACCGGAGCGAAGAATGTGTATGTGCTTGAGGAACCATTTGCGGCAGCGATAGGAACGGGCATAGATATTGATTCTTCGGTTGGTGCAATGGTGGTTGATATTGGCGCGGGAACAACGGATATTGCAATCGTCGCAAAAGGCGGCGTACAGCAGAGCAGTTCAATCAAAGCAGGTGGCGATGATTTTGATGAAGCAATCATCCGGTATATGCGTAAGCGGCACAACGTCCTGCTTGGAGATCTGTCGGCAGAACAGCTAAAAAAAGATATTGGATCCGTATATCCGAGGGAACAGGATGCGGTTGGCTATGCACGGGGAAAGGAACTTGTGCGGGGGTTGCCGACAAAACTTGCAGTCAAATCATCGGAGATGATAGAGGCATGTCAGGAAATTACGGATCAGATATTGGAAGCGGTACGCGCGATGCTGGAAGTTGCACCGCCGGAGCTGGTGTCGGATATAGCAGAACATGGAATTGTGCTTGCGGGTGGCGGCAGTAAGATTTTTGGTATGGATAAACTGATCACGGAGAAAATCGGCGTACCGGTACGTAATGTGAAAAACCCGGATCAGGTAGTTGCAACCGGAGCCGGAACTGCACACCGCTACATAAAAGACAGCAAGGAAATAGAAGAATAGACTAATAATATAGGACGATAAGAGAGACAAGTAAGAGATAGGAAGAAACGCGGTGGGAAACGAAGCGAAAAAAATAACAATCGATGGAACATCCTATGATTATGATTCCCGGTTTTTACCGTTGAATCACAGAGAGATGGAGCTGAAAGGCTGGGAACAGCCGGATTTTGTGTACGTGATCGGAGATGCGTATGTGGATCATCCGTCTTTCGGCCCGGCAATTATCAGCCGTGTGTTAGAGTCACATGGATATAAGGTCGCAATCATATCACAGCCCGATTGGAAGGATGAAAATTCCATCGCAATCTATGGCAGGCCGAGGCTTGCCTTTTTGGTGTGCGCCGGAAATATGGATTCGATGGTGAATCACTATACTGTTTCCAAGAAAAGGCGGCATACGGATGCATATACACCGGGCGGTGAGATGGGAAAACGACCGGATTATGCGACGATTGTATACTGTAATTTAATTCGGAAGAAATATAAGGATGCTGCAATTGTGGCGGGCGGTATTGAGGCGAGCCTGCGCCGGCTGGCTCATTATGATTACTGGTCGAATAAGCTTAAACATTCGATACTGGTTGATGCACAGGCGGATATTGTGATCTATGGCATGGGTGAACATGCAATCGTGGAGATTGCAGATGCGCTGGACAGTGGTATCGACATCAAAGATTTAAGCTTTATCCATGGAACGGTTTATAAAGCAAGAAATCTGGAACATCTGTATGAGGACTATATTGAACTTCCGTCGTATGATGCATTACAGGAAGATAAGCTCAATTATGCGAGAAGCTTCAAAATTCAATATGACAACACAGACCATATCACAGCGAAAATTCTGGTAGAAAAATATAAGGATTATCAATATGTGATCCAGAACCCGCCGGCGGAACCATTGACAGAACCGGAGATGGATGCAGTGTATGCACTTCCGTACACGAAGACATACCATCCAATCTATGAGGCGCAGGGTGGGATTCCTGCGATATCAGAGATTAAATTCTCACTGGTCAGTAACCGGGGATGCTTTGGTGGGTGCAGCTTCTGTGCGCTCACCTTCCATCAGGGACGGACGTTGCAGACGCGCAGCCATGCATCAATTATAGAAGAAGCAAAGGAAATGACGAAGGATCCGGATTTCAAGGGCTATATCCATGATGTGGGAGGACCGACGGCAAATTTCCGGCAGCGCGCCTGCAAAAAACAGGAAAAATACGGCGTCTGTGCGAATCGGCAGTGCTTATTTCCGAAACCTTGTCCAAACCTGATCGTGGACCATTCGGATTATCTGAAGCTGTTGCGGGAGCTTCGGAGTCTGCCAAAGGTGAAGAAGGTATTTATCCGTTCGGGTATCCGGTTTGATTATCTGATGGCGGATAAGGACGACACGTTCTTCCGGGAGCTTTGCAAATATCATGTCAGCGGACAGCTGAAGGTGGCGCCGGAGCATATCTCCGACAAGGTGCTGATGAAACTCGGCAAACCGGAGAATGCGGTTTTTCAGGCATTCTGCAGGAAATACAAACGAATCAATGAAGAACTTGGCTTAAAACAGTACATGGTGCCATATCTCATGTCGTCGCATCCTGGCTCAACCCTGAAAGAAGCGGTGGAATTGGCAGAATATCTGCGGGACTTAGGCTACATGCCGGAGCAGGTGCAGGATTTCTATCCGACACCATCCACGATATCGACCTGTATGTATTACACCGGTGTCGATCCACGGACAATGGAGAAGGTGTATGTGCCGAATTCTCCGCATGAAAAGGCGATGCAGCGTGCCCTGATCCAGTACCGGAATCCGGATAATTATGATCTGGTGCATGAAGCACTTGTGAAAGCGGGGCGGACAGATCTGATCGGCTTCGAAAAAAACTGTCTGATCAAACCGCGGAAGATGAAGAATGCTGCAAATGAGAAAAAAACTCAGAAGAATACCCCATATAGGCAATCGGGGGATCGTCCGGATGCGCAGCACAGAAAATCTGTGCAGAAGCAAGGAAAAAATCAGAAGCTGCAAACGAATACAAAAAATAAAAAAAGTATACGCAATGTACATAAAAAGAAACAAAAGTAAAGGTTTCTTTTATTGCGAAACCACAGAAATTATGATATTATCTATCTAGGCGTGTCGACATATGCATGATCGGCACAGATAGAAACAATAAAACGAAATGGAGGAAATTTTCAACATGGCAAAGAAAGTAGTTTTAGCTGGCGCATGTCGTACAGCAATCGGTACTATGGGTGGTGCACTTTCGACAACACCGGCACCAGTGTTAGGTTCTATCGTAATCAAGGAGGCTCTGAACAGAGCAGGCGTTCCTGCCGATCAGGTCGATCATGTATATATGGGTTGCGTTATCCAGGCAGGCCTTGGACAGAACGTAGCTCGTCAGGCATCTCTGAAGGCTGGTCTTCCAATCGAGACACCTGCTGTTACAGTAAACGTAGTTTGTGGTTCCGGTTTGAACTGTGTTAACATGGCAGCTCAGATGATTCAGGCTGGCGATGCTGACATCGTTGTAGCAGGTGGTATGGAGAACATGTCTATGGCTCCTTATGCAGCTATGAACGCTCGTTTTGGTTACAGAATGAACAACGGCAAGCTTGTTGATACAATGGTAAACGATGCTCTTTGGGATGCATTCAACGATTACCACATGATCAAGACAGCTGATAACATCTGTGAGCAGTGGGGACTGACTCGTGAAGAGCTTGATGTATTTGCAGCAAACAGCCAGCAGAAGGCAGCAGCAGCTCAGGAGTCTGGTGCATTTGACGCAGAGATCGTTCCAGTTATGGTTAAGAAGAAGAAAGAGACAATCGAGTTCAAGAAGGATGAGGGCCCTCGTCCTGGAACAACTGTTGAGACTCTGGCTAAGCTTCGTACAATCAATCCAGGCGGATTTGTTACAGCTGGTAACGCTTCCGGTATCAACGACGGTGCAGCAGCAATCGTTGTTATGTCTGAGGAGAAGGCGAAGGAGCTTGGTGTTAAGCCTATGGCTACATTCGTTGCAGGTGCACTTGCAGGTGTTGATCCTTCAATCATGGGTATCGGACCTGTTGCTGCAACAAAGAAGGTTATGGCTAAGACAGGCATGAAGATCGAAGATTTCGATATCATCGAGGCAAATGAGGCATTCGCTGCACAGTCAGTCGCAGTTGGTAAGGATCTTGGTATTGATACAGAAAAGCAGCTTAATCCAAACGGTGGTGCAATCGCACTTGGCCATCCGGTTGGAGCTTCCGGATGCCGTATCCTTGTTACATTGCTTCATGAGATGCAGGCAAGAGGCGCTAAGACAGGTCTTGCTACACTGTGTATCGGTGGTGGTATGGGCTGCTCTACAATCGTTAAGATTGAGGACTAATTGAGCCGCGTAACATACTTGGATAGAGTTTAAGGAGATTAACATGGAATTTATTACTTATGAGCAGGAAGGCTTTGTAGGCGTTGTAACGATCAACAGACCAAAGGCTTTGAATGCGTTGAATAGTCAGGTGTTGGATGAGCTTGAAGCTACATTTGATGCAATCGATCTGGATACAACAAGAGCCGTAGTTCTTACAGGCGCTGGCGAGAAGTCATTTGTTGCAGGTGCAGATATCGGCGAGATGTCTACACTCACAAAGGCTGAAGGCGAAGCGTTCGGTAAGAAGGGAAATGATGTATTCCGTAAGATCGAGACATTCCCAATCCCGGTAATCGCTGCAATCAACGGATTTGCACTTGGCGGTGGCTGTGAGATTTCTATGAGCTGTGACATCCGTATCTGTTCTGAGAATGCAGTATTCGGTCAGCCGGAGGCAGGTCTTGGTATCACACCTGGATTTGGTGGAACACAGAGACTCGCTCGTCTGGTAGGTGCCGGTATGGCAAAGCAGATGATCTACACAGCAAGAAATATTAAAGCGGATGAGGCATACAGAATCGGCCTTGTAAACGCTGTATATCCATTGGAAGAGCTTCTTCCGGCAGCAAAGAAGATGGCAGCAGGCATCGCAGCAAATGCTCCGATCGCTGTCAGAAACTGCAAGAAGGCAATCAATGATGGTCTTCAGGTGGATATGGATACAGCAATTGTAATCGAAGAGAAGCTCTTCGGTGACTGCTTCGAGACAGAAGATCAGAAGGCTGGCATGGGCAACTTCCTTGAGAAAGACAAGGAGAAGAAGTTAAAGGTTGTTCCATTCCAGAACAAATAATAAAAGTAATTAAAATTTTAAGGAGGAAATAAACATGAAGGTTGGCGTTATTGGTGCTGGTACCATGGGACAGGGCATTGCAAAGGCATTTGCTATGGTTGATGGCTACGAAGTTGCACTTTGCGACATTAAGCAGGAGTGGGCTGAAGGCGGAAAGGATAAGATCGCGAAAGGCTACGCTAGACTTGTAGAAAAAGGAAAGATGACACAGGAGAAGGTAGATGCGATTCTTGCAAGCATCACACCTGGTCTGAAGGAAAACCTCTGTGCAGACTGCGATCTGATCGTAGAAGCTGCATTTGAGGATATGGGAGTTAAGAAGACAACATTTGCTGAGCTTGACAAGATTGCAAAGCCAGAGTGTATCTTCGCTTCTAATACATCTTCACTTTCTATCACAGAGATTGGAAATGGTCTTACACGTCCTATGATCGGTATGCATTTCTTCAATCCTGCTGACAGAATGAAGCTTGTTGAGGTTATCGCAGGTGTGAATACTCCTCAGGAGACTGTTGATAAGATCATCAAGATCGCTGAAGAGATCGGCAAGACACCTGTTCAGGTAAATGAGGCTGCCGGTTTTGTTGTAAACCGTATCCTTATCCCAATGATCAACGAAGCAGCTTTCATTAAGATGGAAGGTGTTTCTGATATCGCCGGTATTGATGCAGCTATGAAGCTTGGTGCAAACCACCCAATGGGACCACTCGAGTTAGGTGATTTCGTAGGTCTGGATATCTGCCTTGCAATCATGGATGTTCTGTATAAGGAAACAGGCGACAGCAAGTATCGTGCATGTCCATTGCTTCGTAAGATGGTACGTGGTGGAAACCTCGGCTGTAAGACAGGCAAGGGCTTCTATGTATACAACGCAGATCGCACAAAGACACCTGTTGACGCTCAGTAATAAGCGTACAATCCCCGCACGTGGCTTTTCAGCCATGTGCGGATGTAATAATCAATCTATTATGGAGGATAGAAAGAATGGATTTCACTTTAGACAAGAAGTATGAAATGGCGCAGACTCTGTTCAAGGATTTTGCGCAGAACGAAGTAAAGCCTCTTGCGCAGGAAATTGATGAGCAGCACAGATTTCCAAGAGAGACTGTAGACAAGATGGCAAAGTATGGTTTCTTAGGAATTCCTGTTTCTAAGGAATTAGGCGGACAGGGCTGTGATATTCTCACATATGTTATGTGTGTAGAAGAGCTTTCTAAGGTTTGTGGTACAACAGGTGTTATCGTATCTGCACATACATCTCTGTGTGTAGACCCGATCGTAACATTTGGTACACCAGAGCAGAAGGCAAAGTATGTTCCGGATCTTGCATCTGGTAAGAAGCTCGGTGCGTTCGGCCTGACAGAGCCAGGTGCCGGTACAGATGCACAGGGACAGCAGACAAAGGCAGTTCTTGATGGTGACGAGTGGGTACTGAATGGTTCTAAGTGCTTCATTACAAATGGTAAGGAAGCTGACGTATATATCGTTATCGCTGTTACAGGTATCATCGAGAAGCGTGGCAGAAAGATGAAAGAGATTTCTGCATTTATCGTAGAGAAGGGAACACCTGGATTTACATTTGGTACAAAGGAAAACAAGATGGGTATCTGTGGTTCTTCTACATATGAGTTGATCTTCACAGACTGCCGTATCCCTAAGGATGCACTTCTTGGACAGAAGGGCAAGGGCTTCAATATCGCTATGCACACACTCGATGGTGGTCGTATCGGTATCGCTGCTCAGGCACTTGGTATCGCTGAGGGCGCTCTTGAGACAACTGTAAACTATGTAAAGGAAAGAAAGCAGTTTGGTAGATCAATTGCCCAGTTCCAGAATACACAGTTTGTACTTGCTGATCTTGCTACAAAGGTAGAGGCTGCTAAGCTTCTTGTATACAAGGCTGCAAGAAAGAAAGATGAGTATCAGAGTGGCGCTAAGGTTTCTTACTCTGTAGAGGCTGCTATGGCTAAGCTTTATGCTGCTGAGGTTGCTATGGAAGTAACAACAAAGTGTGTACAGCTTCATGGTGGTTATGGTTACATCAAGGAGTATGACGTTGAGCGTATGATGAGAGATGCTAAGATCACAGAGATCTACGAAGGTACTTCAGAAGTACAGCGTATGGTTATCTCAGCAAACTTGTTAAAGTAAGGAGGTACTTATCGTGAAAATTATCGTATGTATTAAGCAGGTACCTGATACAAAGGGTGGCGTACAGTTCAACCCGGATGGTACATTGAATAGAGGAGCAATGCTCACAATTATGAACCCGGATGATAAGGCTGGTCTTGAGGCAGCTCTTAGACTGAAGGATCAGTATGGCGCTGAGGTTACAGTTCTTACAATGGGACTTCCAAAGGCTGCAGATGTTCTTCAGGAAGCAATCGCTATGGGCGCTGACAAGGGTGTTCTTGTAACAGACCGTGTACTTGGTGGTGCTGATACCTGGGCAACATCTACAACAATCGCTGGTGCGATCAGAAAGCTTGACTATGATCTGATCATCACAGGCCGTCAGGCTATCGATGGTGATACAGCTCAGGTTGGTCCTCAGATCGCTGAGCACCTTGGACTTCCAGTTATCTCTTATGCACAGGAGATCAAGGTGGATGGAGACAGCGTAATCGTTAAGCGTCAGTATGACGATGGTTACCATATGGTAAAGGCTCAGATGCCATGTCTTATCACAGCACTTTCTGAATTAAATGATCCAAGATATATGACACCAGGTGGAATCTTCGACGCAGTCAATGCAGAGATCACAACTCTTGGTAGAGCAGATCTTGTAGATGTTGATGATTCAAACATCGGTTTGAATGGTTCTCCAACGAAGATCGCCAGAGCTTCTGACAAGGTTAAGAAGGGTCAGGGCGAGATGGCTCCGGAAGACGCAGATCCAGTAAGCTATATTGTTGGTAAACTGAAGGATAAGCACGTAATTTAATTAAAAAGGAAAAGTGGTGAATAAAATGGGAGCAATGAATGCAGAAGAATTAGCAAAGTACAAGGGCGTATTCGTCTTTGCACAGCAGGTAGATAATGTATTAAGCGGAATCTCTTTCGAGCTTGTTGGCGAAGGAAAGAGACTTGCAGAGAAGTTAGGCACAGAAGTAACAGCAGTATTGGTTGGTTCTGATGTTTCAGGACTTGTAGACGAGCTTGCTGCTTACGGTGCAGATAAGGTAATCGTAGTAGACGATCCAGAGTTGAAGAATTACAGAACTGAGCCATATGCACACGCACTTGCTTCAGTTATCAATGAGTTCAAGCCAGAAATCATGTTGGTTGGAGCAACAGCAATCGGTCGTGATCTTGGTCCTACAGTTTCAGCTAGAGTTCAGACAGGACTTACAGCTGACTGTACATTACTTGAGATCGGTGATTTCCCTGTTAACCCAATCCCTGGAAAAGAGCAGAAGCACAATCAGCTTCTTATGACTCGTCCGGCATTTGGTGGTAACACAATCGCTACAATCGCATGTCCAGACAACCGTCCTCAGATGGCTACTGTACGTCCAGGCGTTATGCAGAAGCTTGACAAGGTTGAGGGTGCAAAGGCTGAGGTTATCAACTACAACCCAGGTTTCACACCAAATAACAGATATGTAGAGATCCTTGAGATTTCTAAGGCTGTTTCAGACATCAAGGATATCATGGATGCAAAGATTCTTGTATCTGGTGGTCGTGGTGTTGGTTCTGCTGAGAACTTCAAGCTTTTGGAGGATCTTGCAGACGTACTTGGCGGACAGGTTTCATGCTCACGTGCCGTTGTAGATTCAGGCTGGAAGCCAAAGGAGCTTCAGGTTGGTCAGACAGGTAAGACTGTACGTCCACAGCTCTACTTCGCAATCGGTATCTCAGGAGCAATCCAGCACGTAGCTGGTATGGAAGAGTCAGATATCATTATTGCAATCAATAAGGATCCAGACGCTCCAATCTTTGATGTAGCTGACTATGGTGTTGTTGGTGATCTGAACAAGATCGTTCCAGCACTGACAGAGGCTATCAAGGCTGAGCTTGCTGCAAAGTAATCTGATTATTTGCGAAAGTAAATAGTAAATAAGAGTTTAGAACCACCGTGTATCGTAAGATATGCGGTGGTTTTTTGTTATAGCGACGAGGAAAATGCACGCATTTATGCGGTGCATTTGACGACCGCTAATCAGAGACAAGATGTGCAGAGCGCATCTTGTCTCTGCGCAAGCTTGTTGACTCAAAGTGGGCGAGCAGAAATTGGCAAGCGGAAAACCTCCGCCTCGGAAGCTTATCGATAGGTTGTGGGGAGAAAACTGATCGTGGGAAGAAAAGTGTGTGTACGAGAGGAAAAGTAAGCAAAAAAACATATGTCGTGTGTTTTTAGGAAGAAAAGCAAGCGGAAAAACACAAACCGGAAGCTAGTTGGTGTGTGCCGGGGAGAAAAGTGTGTTTTTGGGATGAAAGGTAAGAGAAAAAACACATGTCGTGTGTTTTTAGGAAGAAAAGCAAGCGGGAAAACACAAACTGGAAGCTTGTCGCTAGGTTGCGGGGATAAAAGTGGGCGTGGGAGGAAGAAAGTGAGCAGAAAAACCCGCGATGTGGGTGCAGGAGGAGAGAAGCAAGCCGGAAAGCCCACTCCGGAAGCTTATCGATAGGTCGCGGGGAGAAAAGTGGGCGTGGGAGGAAGAAAACAAGCGGAAAAATAAACAACCAATACTTGAAGTATTGGTTGTTATTTGAAAGTAACGACATCGTTTGGAGTGCAATCTAGGATATTGCACAATTTATTTAATGTCAGCATTGTAATATTTTTCCCTTTTTTCAAACTATCTAAAGTTCGATTATCTATTCCAGATTTTAAAAGCTTATATTGACTTATGTTCTTTTGCTCCATTGTAGTCCAAAGCGGAGAATAATCTATCAAAAGAATCAACCTTTCCTTTTTTATAGAGTATATCTAAATTGCTAAAAATAGCATATTGTGAATATAATCACAATATGCTAAAATTTTTATAAAATATTAAACAAGGGGAGCAGACTAAAATGAAAAAAACAAAAATATTTTTATTGGTTATGTGTGCCATCATTTTATGCGGTTGTACAAAAAGTCAGGAACAGTTTTCCAAGGAAATTACGAATGTTGTGGAGCAATATAATAATGGGGATATTTCCTATGACGAAGCATCTTCAGAATTAAGTTCTATGTATAATAATGCAGATTCAGAAATGAAAACAAAAATTGATGAAGAGCAAGTGCTGCTGGATAATCTCAAAAATTCAAAGGATGCGTTCGCATCAGCGCAAAATGCAAGCAATGTAAATAACTACAAGTTGTCAATCAAGAGCTATGCAGATGTAATTGCAGAAGATACGAATTATGAAAAGGCACAGCAGGCGATTGTAGATGATGGTAATAAGTATTTGGAAGAGGTACATAAATTAGGCGAGACGTATATTTCTGAGGATAAATATGCAAAAGCAATTTCTGCATATAAAGATTCGAAAGATGTATATGATGATGGCAGTGCGGATACTTGGATTGCGGATACAGAAAGTCAGTACAAGCAGAATGTAGAAGCAAAAATTGAAAAGTGCGTGTCGGATGGGGACTATCAAACAGCAATCATAGATTACAATGAGCTGTATGATTATTTTAAGGATGAGACATACACTGTAAAAATAGCTGAGTTGGAAAATGAATGGGTAAACAAGGTTGTTGCAGAATCTGAACAGTATTTGAGCAATGGAGACTACCAAAATGCAAAGAAAGTTTTAAATCCTGCATTGGGACGTATAAAAGATGATGAAGAGTTAAAGGCGCAGGAAGCTCGTGTAGAGGAGTTTACACCGGTAAATTTATTTTCTCTGGATTCTTTTGCTGAAACGACAGGAGAATATGTGTCTGTAAAGAACTGGTCAACCGGAGATAAGACCAATACGGGAAATTCTGGTTATACAGGCAAAAAAGTAAGTGTCGAGGACAATATGGGAATTGGAGATCTAAAGGATTATAGATATAAGACGATTTACAATATTGATGGAAATTATGATACACTTACTGGATTATTTGCAATAGACTTCGATTCGAAAGATTGTACCGCAGATAATTTTGGAGCACAGTTCTTCGTTTTAGGAGATGATGATATCTTATATAAATCCGATTGGATTCGGGGTGGAGATATGCCGCTTGAAATCAACTTAGATATATCTGGAAGAAATCAGGTCTCAGTAGGCGTATTTGTGGTTAATTTTATGAATGGTGGACATTTGACTTATACAGAAGATTTCTCCGTAGGCTTATGTGATCTGTATTTGAATAAAACATATGTGCCGAAAGGGACGAATGCAGATGGCGTATCAGGTGAGGCGGACAATGGTGTTTTGCCAAGTGAAAATGAATAAGATTGCATTTGGATGAGAGGAATGGTGATAACGTGTATTGTAAAAATTGTGGGAATTATATAGAAAAAGGACAGCCTGTTTGCTCGAATTGTGGGAGTACGCAGGCGACAACAGGAACGATAATAAAAAAGATATTGTTGGGCATGGTAATATGTGTAATATGTGTAGTGCTTTTTGTTGTCGCATATTTTTCATATATTGAGCATAAATATTCCGATGGCAGTAATATAACAAAATTTTTGGTAGGATCGTCGGGAAGTGTACTAGACGATAATGATCACATAAATGATATATATATTGAATCGGAGCAACAGATTGAAATCATATCTGTTTTTCATGAAAAATTCAATGAATTTTCAGCAATAGCAGATATTGATCTGGGGATTGGATATCTGACAAATGTTCAGGTTACATTGAAAGTTCCGATTTTAGGCTCTCGTCAGACTGACGTGAAATGGGATTATTGCTATAGTCAAAAGAAATATTATGCAGATTTAAAAGATGAGGAAAACACTCAGAAAAATTATACGGAATTTGAGTATAAAGTGGAACCGGAATTTACGGGTAGGGATATAATGAATTTTATTGGCGTCTATGATGCATACAATGTTATGCAAATGGGAGTAACTTCTATCACGAATACATATGACTCGTTTGAATATAGTGTTCTGTGGAAATATCAAAATGATGCACAGATACATCAGAATTGGGTGAGGGCGGAATTTGATTATGCAAATCAACAATGGGTTTTGAAAGAACCAACAGCAAGAATGGATAATCTTTTATTTTCATTGATTAAAAAGGCAGGTACCTTCGAAATTGATACAGAATACAATCAAAATGATATAGTTTATATTGATTTGGGAGGCGCGGGAGGCGCTGAAATAGAGGAATAATT
>ERZ1026868.318-NODE-318-length-34271-cov-6.171206_pt1 | contig 34271 bp, 25 predicted proteins | sample MGYA00380164_ERZ1026868 | MGnify/ENA primary metagenome ERZ1026868 (study PRJEB33269, sample SAMEA4719800) | human gut metagenome | biome: human-associated habitat; feature: organic feature; material: feces | place: Cameroon | collected 2013-10 ...
TCACAAAGCTGTTCATAGCTGATACCGATGGCAGCCGCTTCCTGGGGTAAAAGTGACGTAGGTGTCATTCCCGGAAGGGTGTTTGCTTCCAGACAGTACATATCGCCGTTTTCTCCCATCATAAAATCCAGACGGGCATAGTTTTTCAGGCGGAGCGCCTCAAATCCCCTCTCCGCATAAGCCTGCATCTGCTTTGTCTGTTCCGGTGTCAGGTCCGCCGGGCAGGTTTCCACGGTACTGCCTGCCTGATATTTATTCTTATAATCATAAAATCCCTGTTTCGGTGCAATTTCAATAATGGGAAGCGCCTTTCCTTCCAGCAGACCTATGGAAAATTCCCTGCCCTTTATGTACTGTTCCACAACGGCTTCCTTATCGTATTTAAATGCTTCTGCCTTAGCCGCCTCATATTCTTCTTCATTTCCTGCAATGCTGACGCCCACGCTGGAACCGCCGCAGCAAGCCTTTACGATGCAGGGGAACGTAACTTCTTCCGGTTCTTTTTCCCCTTTCTTTAAGCGGAAGCCCTGCGGGGTGGGAACGCCGTACTGCCGGAAAATATCCTTGGTCAGTCCCTTATCCATACTAAGGGCGGAGGAAACGTAATCCGTGCCGGTATAAGTAATGCCCATCAAATCGAAGCATGCCTGAATTTTACCGTTTTCGCCGTTTTCGCCATGCAGCGCCATAAATACCACATCCGCTTTCTGGCAGATGGCAATGACATTGGGTCCAAAGAAATTTTTCTCCCAGTCAGGGCGCATGGCTTTTACCTTTTCAATATCGGGATTGGTTTCCTTGATACCGCTTACCTGTGCTTCCCAGTTGATGTCCTCTTCAAAAATATGGGAAATATCACCCTCATAGCCTAAGAAAACATCCAAAAGCACCGCATGGTGTCCGTTTCCTTTGATTGCCTGATAAATTTTCTGACCGGAAATTAACGACACATCTCTTTCTGTGCTGATTCCGCCTGCCAAAACTACAATATTCATCCTTCCGTCCTTGCCTTTCCTATGATTTTCTTCATTCCTGTATCCGCATATCCTGCTTAACAAGCTTCTGCGTTCATGCTATTACTTGTTTTTATATTATAATTCCCTGCTCGCCATTTCGCTGAGGAGCAAAAGATATGCCGCTGTTTCTTCATCGGTCCGGTATAAGAGGCTTTCCGCTTCCTCATTGATGCCCTCAAAATACCGGGCGTAATTTTCCGTAAGTGTGCCGTACTCATTGTTGGTAATTACATAATTGCAGGAAGCAATGAGGACACCCTCCCACCAGACCTGCATCTGTTCCCCGGTGGTAATGCTGCTGCCGATGCCGTAAGGCATATCCTTGGCACAGGCGGCAATTTCCTCCGCCCGGTTAAGTAGCACCATCAGCATTTTACCGCAAAGTTCCACATCTATTTTCCGTTTTGTGGAAGCATAGGTAAAAGTTCCGAATGTCTGGGCACCGTTATCCACGGTTTCCGGCAGCCGTTCTGCCGCTTCTTCCTGCACCTTGGAATATTTTTTCTGCCCGGTTGCCCGGTACAGCTCGCCCGCCGCATAAAAAAGCAGTTCCGGCGGAGTATCTTTCTCTTGACTCACCGTTTTCCAGGCTTTATCAGCCGCCTGCAGGCAGGACGTGGCATAATTGCTGTCCTTTTTCTGATAACTGTAACTGAACTTGGCAAGCACTGCGGAAATCCACGCCGTTTCCTCATAATCGGAATTGTCCAGCTTTCCGTACAGCCATTCTATGTAAGTACGAAGTACGGCAAAAAATGCCTCCTCCGTATCCGCATCCTGTGTGTAAACGCCGCCGTACAACTCATAAGAAAGCAGCAGCAGAGAAACCGTTCTGCATGCCTCTTCTATCTCATCGTCCGCAAGAGATTCCGGTCCCTTTAATTCGTTTATCCCCTCTGCCAGTTTTCCAAGAAGGCCGCCCTTTTTGATGGTAAACGGATAGGAATACCCGATATAGTCGCAACGGATTTCATATTCACCCTCCGTTGTAAGCTCTGAAAAATCTCCATAGCCATTATATTCTTCTGTCAGGGCGTTGTATACAACATCCTGCAAATCTCCGGTAAAAATTACTGTTTTTTCCGTCCAGTCTATAATTTCATAATGCCCGGGAAGCTTTTTTCCCCGGAAAATCACCGTTTTCCTGCCGTTCTCCGGATAGCCGCTGCGGGAAACCAGCACGCCCGGCTGCATATCGGGCAATTCGTAGGCAACCGAAAAACCGGCTGCTGCAGAACCGTCGCCGTTGGCTGGGACTCCGGCTGCAGTACCGTTGGCTCCGGCATTGTTTCCCGCAGCAACGTTCTCCATCGGATTACTGTTTCCCGTCGCATCATTATTCAATTTATTTTCCAAACCGCAGCTGCTTAATAAAACCATCACAAGCAGCAACGCCGTTATTTGCTTCCACTTTTTCCGCAATCTCATCACCCTGCTTATTTTACCATGAAAAAAATGCCCGGTAAAGTGCGGTTTATGCTTTCTCACCCTCGTCTTTTCCGGCATCGTACACAATCCTGCCGTCAATAATGGTATAAAGCGTCCTGGTGAAAACTTCCATGGGATTGCCGGTAAAAACAGCGATGTCCGCATCCTTCCCCACCTCAAGACTGCCTACCCGGTCTGCCACGCCGCAGATTTTTGCCGGATTAATGGTAATGGCTTTTAAGCCTTCTTCCATGGGAAGTCCCGCCTTAACCGCCATTCCGGCACAGATGGGCAGGGACTGGATAAGCGATACGGGATGGTCCGTGGTAATTGCCGTCAGCATTCCCGCTTTCTGCAAAATACCTACGGTTTTGAATGCCACATTCTGCACTTCGATTTTGCTGCGGCTTGATAAATCCGGTCCCACGATGGCAGGAAAACCTTCCTGCGCCAGCCGGTCCGCCACCAGATGTCCCTCGCTGCAGTGGTCCAGCGTCATGCGTAGACCAAACTCCTTGGCAATACGCACCGCCGTAAAAATATCATCCACCCGGTGCACATGTGCTTTCAGGGGAATTTCCCCGCTGAACACGGCTTCCCACGGTTCCATCCGGAAATCCGGCTCAAAATTCTTGTTCTCTTTTTTCTTTTTCAGGTATTCCCTTGCGTGAAAAAGCTCTTCCCTGAGCATGCCCGCAATCGCCATTCTGGTTGACGGGCTCTTGCCCATTCCGGAATAATTGACCTTGGGATTTTCGCCGAATGCCACCTTCATGGCTGCCGGTGCCTTTACAATCAAATCATCGATACAGCGTCCGAAGAGCTTTAAGAACGCAAACTGCCCGCCCACCACATTGGAGCTTCCCGGGCCAATCATGGCGGAAGTAATTCCCGCTCTCACGGCATCCGAAAAACCGGCATCCATGGTGTTGATGGCATCAATCGCCCGGAGGTAGGGAGTAATGGGGTTGACATTTTCGTTGCAGTCATCCCCTTCCATTCCCTTTTTCTCCTCGCTTATGCCCACATGGCAGTGCGCCTCTATGAGCCCAGGCATGACCCAGGCTCCGTCTACATTGATAATATTTTTCTGGCAGTTGCAGCCTGTATTGTGAATGGAACCTTCCTTGATTTCCGCAATTTTCCCATTCTGGATGCCGATGGTTCCGTTTTCATACACCCTGCCCGCCATGGTCAATATTTTTCCACCTGTGATATAAAGCATTATTGCAGTGCCCCCATAGGGTCAACCGCTGCGCCGTCATGCAGCAGTTCACAGTAAATGTTGGCGCCTTCCGCACTGTAATATTTCGTAGGTGCCGCCACTGTACCGATGACGCTGCCTTTTTCCACATAGCCGCCTTCTTTCACCTGAATATCCTTCAACTGCCCATATACCACTTCATATCCGCCGCCGATATTTAATTTCACGGCATTGCCGATTTCCGCATCCGTATAAACGGACTCCACGGTGCCGGAAGCGGATGCATATATGGTGGTTCCTTCCTCTGCCGCAAGCACCATGGCTCTGCTGTATTTATACTGGTCCAGAGTAGCAAAATAAACGGTTTTATCCATGCTGTAAGGTATCAGCACATTGCCGTTTACCGGCCATACAAAATAATCGCCCGCCTGCCAGGAAATTTCCTGTTTCTTCACTTGGGAACCGCTGGTTACTTCTTCGCCCGCATCGGCAAGGTCATTTTCTTTCTCCACTTCGGAAGTCAACCCGGTTTCCTCTGCCTCATCCACCAGTTCAGGAGCAAGTTCTTCTTCTCCTGCATGTGCCGTTTTGCCGCCGCTGTTTGCGATATCTCCCGTCAGTCCCGGAATTTCCACGTCACCGGAGCCCACCTCTTCCATCGGCGTATAATCCAAATCGTCCTCCCCGGCAATGGGGTCGCTTAAATTCTGAAGCTGCTCCTGCATCTGATTGCCGGTATTGCCCAGCTCGTCCTTCACCTGGTTTTCCAACTGGTCAAAGTTAATCTGGTAGCCGTCGTTTTTCTGCTCACTGTTGTTATTCTTTACATAAACGCCGGTCATGGTCAGCGCCATCAGTACAAATGCCGAAGAAGCAATCATGATAATTTTCTCTTTTTTAGCAGCATTTCTGCCTCTTTTATATCCATTATCCCTTCTCATTTTGCTATGCATCCTTTCTTTATTTATTTTTATCATTCCATAGGATTTTCACAGGACCTTCTTTTCCATATGGTTCAGATATAACTTCTGTATGCATAGTCTTGCCTGATGTCCGGGATTTATGCAAAAGAAAAAGAACGTGCAAAAAAATAAAAATTCTTTTACCCGCTCTTTTTCCATTGTTTTGTTTTTGTCACTTATTTTGTTTTAACTTATCTCTTGCAATGATTTACTGTGTCTTGTCCAGATGCTTTGCCATATCCACATGCTGGATTGTGCCCGCTGCGCCGTTTTCATACAAAAAGATGCCGGTGTTACGGATTATGCCGTTGGTTTCATTTTTCGCATTCTTTAAGGAAAAATCCGTGGAAACATTTTGCAGACAGATGGCTCCCACACCTTTTTCCGCAAGGCTGTAAAGTCTGTCGTTGCCGTTTTCATCCTTGCACCAGATTTTCAGGGAATTAAAAATCACATCATTTTCGTCAATCCAGCCATTGCCGTCTTCGTCATAGGCTGCCAGCTCCTCAAAGCCGTTGCCGCTGCCCGGTCCGAAGAGTTCCCTGCCGTCGCCGATAACTCCGTCCCCGTTTTTATCCAGCGCCAGATAGCCGCTTCCGCTTCCCAGACCGGAAATCAGTTCTTTTTTGCCGTCGCAATCCAGGTCAAAATAAAATTTCTGGTCGGTAAGCTCTGCTGCGTTGCCGTCAAAATTCAAGATAAGCGGATCGCAGGTATCCACGGTCATTTCTTTGCTGAAAGCCGCCTGAAAACTCCGGGACATGCCTACATCCACACGGATATTGATTTCCCTGCCGTCAGCCGTGCGCACAATTCCGTTTGTGGAAAAATACGTGCTTTCCTGTTCTGCATACTGCTGCTCTACCCGGTAAGTTATCATGCCGCCGCTTTGCAGGGTTCCTGTCTGCAGCATCTGAGCCGGTACTTCCGTCTGTTTCGCCGAAATCTCTCTGTCTTCAAATATTTCTTTTGCCTTTTCTTCTCCAAAAAGCATGGCAAAAATAGAACGGATTGTCTGCTGTCTGAACTGCTCAAACACTGAGCTGGTGTCCTGCCGTACCTCCAGATGCGTTATCCGCAGGTTGCCAAAATAATTTTTCAGACTGTCGTAGGTCTGGGAAGCTTCCGGTTCCTCCCATTCCTTCGTTTCTTTTGTGCCTGCATCCTGCAGACCTTTGTTAAACTGAAAACGCTGCGTCACACTCCACGAGGAAGTGTATCTCCGTGACGACTGCATTATCATATTACTGGAACTTATCTTCAAGTTTGCCCCCTTCTGCCATTAAGGCCGGCGGTCCCTTGCTCTTATTTTCCTTCCTTGTCCCATAAAAACAAAAATGATATCATAAGGGCTTCCTTTTCCTTTCTGATACCATCCGTGGCGACCATATGTATAATAGATGCGCACTGCAGTTACGCATCTGTAATACATATCGGCAAATATGGGATTTACTTTAGTCCCTGAAGGTCACTTGTTGCGCAAGATAGCTTTCACATCCTCTAAATCCTTGTCTGTGGCTGCTGCTATCTGCTCGGCAGTAAAACCATTTTTATGCATATTTTGAATAAGTCCTGTTTCTCCGATTGCGATACCGTCTTTTCGTCCAATTGCAATACCATCTTTTCGTCCAATCGCAATACCGTCTTCACGCCCTTTTTCCAGTCCGATTGCAATACCATCTTCTTTGATTCCCTGGCTTAAGTTACACATTTCGCTCACATCCTCTCTCAGATTATCGTCTTCTGTTATATCGTATTCCTCTTTTAAAATCCATAGCTTGTCCTTTCTGCCAAGCTCTTTTGAAAACAAGGTTCCCAGAAGCCTGTGAAGTTCATAGATTTCATTATGCTCCGGCAGTTCTTTCCCGATTCCTATCATAATGATATGGAACAAATCCAGGTTGCCGCCCCACTGTTTGTCTCCGATGATATCCTCTTTGGTCAGGTGAATATGGCACAAACTGTTCTCCTCCATATTCATGCAGACCCAGATGGAATACACACTCTTAATATCGTCATAATGGGATTTTACAAAATCCCTTTCCTTCTGGGAAGAAATCTGACGGCTCACATAAAAGACTGCCCGGTTTAGGATCTTATATGTATGTGGCTGGTCTTTCTGTATTTCAATGTTGATGATGATCTGGGTCAGCGGACCTTTTCTGTCGGATACGGTTGCCCGGCACTTTGCCCTTGCAGCGCGTCCGTTCCCTGCGGCTGCCTTGCTCTCTTTCTCCGGCAGACGCACATAGCAGATTACATCAAATCTTACCAGTCCTTCGTTTTCTTCCTGATTTTCTGTATTGAAGCCCACAATCCGCTTCCCGTTTTCGGTATAAGAAGCATTGGTTTGCCCGGGTTCCACCGGTACACTGCCGATGTAAGGTTCGCCCTCTATATAGGGCACGATTTCCCGGGGCTTCATTCCCCGGAAAGCATCCACTGTCTTTGACAGGATACTGGCGATCACGATTTTGGAGCCTGCCACCCTTTTGGCACGCTCATCATACTGTGCTTCCCTGTCGGAAACATACGTTTCTTTCTTCTGTTGTCTTGTCACGTTTTCCTCCTTAGATTATTTTGTTGTTTCTTGGGTTCTAAGCAGGAATTCTTGAATTTTTAGACACCGGTGAGCACCGGCAAAAGAAAATTAGAAAAAAGAAGTATCTGCTTATGGATGTAGTATATCGTAAATTTGTAGACTATGCAAGGTTTATTTTATGTTTTTATATATTTAAGATTTTGCACCTTCTTTCAACGCTGCCCTGTTCATATTCCGTTAAGAATAGGAAAATGACATGACTTTTTTTCTATCTTCATATACTATATCGATAGAAAGGCAAGGTTACATTCATGAAAACAAAATCTTTTTTCCTTCGTATATGTCAGGGTGCCCTGATTGGGCTCGGAGCTGTGCTCCCGGGAATCTCCGGCGGCGTGCTGAGCGTCATTTTCGGCGTATACAAACCTGTTATGGAGCTGTTAGCCAATCCCATCCGCAATTTCAAAACCCATGTGCCGAAACTGTTTCCTATTATTTTAGGCGGCATCATCGGCTTCTTGGGAATTGCCAATCTGCTTTCCTATGTATTGGAGAAGTATCCCAACCCTTCCGTCTGCCTGTTCGTGGGACTGATTGGCGGCATGCTGCCGTCCCTGTTCCGGGAAGCCGGGCAGAAAGGACGCAGCAAAGGCTCTTACATTTCCCTTGTTGCCGCCATGCTGCTTGTATTTGCTCTGTTAATCGGTCTGCAGTCTGCATCCGTTACCATTTCCCCGTCCTTTGGCTGGTTTGTATTCTGCGGCTTCTGTCTGGCGTTAAGTATTATTGCCCCCGGCATGAGTTTTTCTACCCTGCTGATGCCTCTGGGATTGTATACACCGTTTGTAGACGGACTGGGGCATCTTTCCCTTTCCGTTGCCCTGCCCGGTCTTTTAGGGGCGGCTGTTACCATGCTACTCCTGCCTAAATTTATAAACCGGCTCTTTGAAAAACATTACTCCGTTGCCTTCCACACCATCGTCGGTGTGGTAATTGCCGCTACGGTTATGACCGTTCCCTGGGAAGGCTTTACCGGTTCCCTGCGGGAAAGCATGTTAAACCTCTTTTTCCTTGCTGCGGGCGTGTTTCTTGCCCAACTCTTGGATGCTTTTAACAACAAGGTCGAAGTGCCGGAACACTAATCAGAAAAAGCAGGCAAATGATGTGCATTCGCCTGCTTTTAGTTTTGTTTTTTTATTTTCCGTTTACACGCGGTTGTAGTTAATCACACAACCCTTTAAGATAATCTGGCGCTCCTCATCGGTCAGTTCGCCGAGAGTCATGGTAAACGGTGTCAGTCCGTCCCCGCCCACCTTGTATGCGGTGATGGTGTCCGCTTTTTCCTCTACGGCTTTCTTGATGCCGGGGATAAAGAGGTAATCCAGGTTCTTGAAAGGAAGTTCGCCCTTTTCAATCAGGAAAGGAAGCATACCCCAGTTAATCAGGTTGGAACGGTAACGCTTGGTAGCATACTCGTTGGCAATGTTTGCCCAGCCGCCCAGTACCTTCTGGCAGGAAGCTGCCTGTTCACGGGCAGAACCGTCGCCGGGTTTCACTGCAAAAATGGTGGAGCCGAAGCCGGTGTTTTCGTGGTTGGCATCCGGATATTTTTCCTTTACGGTATGCATGATATCCTTTACGGCAGGAACCGCTTCGCAGGGATGTCCGCCTGCCATTCTCTCTGTTTCCGCCTTCTGGATAGCCTTGGCACGGGCTACATACTTCGGGTCCTTACGGCTTAAGGTGAACTCTGCCAGTCCCAGAGGATTGGAACGGTAGGAAGAGGTTTCACCGGAAGGAATAAGCTCGTCCGTTGTGGTAACCGGGTCATGGATTTCGCTGACAACCTGCAGAACCAGGTTCTCGGGAAGCGCACCCATAGCGGGCCAGTCCTTGATATTGGGTCCGAAGTGGATGTCTACGGTAGGATCCGCTACACCCTTGGAATCAAATACGCGGTTTGCGTAAATCTTGCTGTCAAAGTGATACTGATAATGGTTGAAATCACCGTCAAATTCGGTAGCCGGTGTCAGCACGCCCTTGTTTGCTGCGGTTGCGGCTATGGATCTTGCATCCATAAGAGCAACGGAAGCAATCTGACCGCTCTGCAGCTTGGAACCTTCACGGTTCGGGAAGTTTCTGGTAGAATGACGGATACTGAAGGCGTTGTTGGCGGGTGTATCGCCTGCGCCGAAGCAGGGACCGCAAAATGCCGTCTTCATAACCGCACCGGTTTCCAGAATAGTTGCTGCACAGCCGTTCCTGATGAGTTCCATATATACCGGCATGGAAGCGGGATATACGCTTAAGGTGAACTCGTCCGCGCCGATGTAACGACCCTTTAAGATATCGGCTGCTGCGCAGATGTTTTCAAATCCGCCGCCTGCACAGCCGGCAATAATACCCTGGTCCACGTAGAACTTGCCGTTACGAACTTTGTCCTGCAAAGAAAACTCTACCGCACCGTCCAGGCTTACCTTTGCACGCTCTTCCGTCTCATGAAGGATGTCGGAAAGGTTGGCATTCAGCTCTTCAATGGTGTAGGTATTGCTGGGATGGAACGGCATGGCAATCATGGGACGGATGGTGCTTAAGTCAATCTTAATCATGCCGTCGTAATATGCTACTTCGCCGGGATTTAATTCCTTATAATCTTCGGAACGTCCGTGAATATCGTAAAATTCCTTAATTCTGTCATCTGTTTTCCAGATGGAGGACAGGCAGGTGGTCTCGGTGGTCATAACATCAATGCCGATACGGAAATCGGCGCTTAAGGATGCCACACCGGGTCCTACAAATTCCATTACCTTATTCTTCACATAGCCGTTTGCGAAAACCGCACCGATAATGGCGAGCGCCACGTCCTGAGGACCGACACCCTTTACCGGTTCGCCGGTAAGATAAACACCTACCACGCCGGGCATGTTGATATCATAGGTCTGATTTAAAAGCTGCTTTACCAGCTCGGGACCGCCTTCGCCCATTGCCATGGTGCCAAGCGCACCGTATCTGGTATGGGAGTCGGAGCCTAAAATCATTCTGCCGCCGCCTGCAAGCATTTCTCTTGCAAACTGGTGAATAACCGCCTGATGAGGGGGTACATACACACCGCCGTATTTCTTGGCGCAGGTCAGACCGAATAAATGGTCATCCTCGTTGATGGTACCGCCAACCGCACACAGGGAGTTGTGGCAGTTGGTGAGTACATACGGAATGGGGAATTTTTCCAATCCTGACGCTCTTGCCGTCTGGATAATACCGACGAAGGTAATATCATGGCTGGTCAGCTTGTCGAACTTGATTTTTAATTTATCCATATTGCCGGAGGTATTGTGATTTTTCAGAATACCGTAAGCAATGGTTTCTTTTCCGGCTTCTTCTTTGGTAACCGTTTTGCCGCACTTCTGCGCAATGGCAGCGGCAGCATCCTGATTGTCTTCTACGATATCGGTGCCGTTTACTAAATAAGCACCGCCCTTAACTAATTCAATCATGGAAACCTGTTCCTTTCTATTATTTTGTCTTTGCTGCCTTGGTGGGAGCTGCCTTCTTTTCGGGAATAACTACCTTGTCAAGGTGCCAGATTTCATCCACATACTGCTGGATGGTTCTGTCGGAAGTAAACTTGCCGGAGCTTGCCATATTTAAGATAGCGCTCTTTGCCCAGCCCTTTTCGTCTCTGTAAGCGGCTTCTACCTTCTTCTGTGCTTCTGCGTAAGGCTTGAAGTCCTTTAAGATAAAGTAGGTATCTGCCTTTGCGGTGCTCTGTGTATTTAACAGAGAGTTGTAAAGCGGACGGAACAGCTCGGGATCCTCGGGAGCGTAAGTGCCGTTAATAAGCTGCATCAGCACCTTTCTGATATCCTGGTCGTTGTTGAAGATTTCCATGGGGTTGTAGCCGCCGTAGTTCTCGTAGTTGATAACTTCATCTGCACTAAGACCGAAGATAAAGGCATTTTCCTTGCCGACTTCTTCTACAATTTCTACGTTTGCACCGTCCATGGTGCCCAGAGTCAGCGCACCGTTTAACATGAACTTCATGTTGCCGGTACCGGATGCTTCCTTACTTGCGGTGGAAATCTGCTCGGAAACATCGGATGCCGCAAAGATAATCTCTGCATTGGAAACTCTGTAGTTTTCGATGAATACCACCTTCAGCTTGCCGCCTAAGGACTCGTCGTTGTTGATAACGTCTGCAACAGAGTTAATCAGCTTAATGGTCAGCTTTGCGTTGCGGTAGCCTGCTGCCGCCTTTGCACCGAAGATAAAGGTACGGGGATAGAACTCCATGTCGGGATGTTCTTTCAACTCGTTGTAAAGGTACATTACGTGCAGGATGTTAAGGAGCTGTCTCTTGTATTCATGAAGACGCTTAACCTGTACATCGAAAATGGAGCGGGGGTCAACGACAATGCCGTTGTGCTCTAAAATGTAATCCGCCAGGCGAACCTTGTTGCGATACTTAATGTTCATGAATTCCTGCTGTGCCTTTTCGTCATCCGCATAAATCTTCATCTTGGAAATCTGAGGCAGGTCGGTAATCCATTCGTCGCCGATGTGCTCGGTTACCCAGTCTGCCAAAAGCGGGTTAGCATGCAGTAAAAATCTTCTCTGTGTGATACCGTTTGTCTTGTTGTTGAACTTCTCGGGCATCATTTCGTAGAAGTCTTTTAATTCCTGGTTCTTTAAGATTTCGGTATGCAGTCTTGCAACACCGTTTACGGAATAGCCGGCAACGATGGCAAGTCTTGCCATGTGTACCTGTCCGTCGTAAATAATAGCCATCTTGCGTACCTTTTCCTGGTTGCCGGGATAACGTCTGGAAACTTCCTCCAGGAAGCGGCGGTTGATTTCCTCCACAATCTGGTAGATACGGGGAAGTAATCTGGAGAACAGCTCGATAGGCCATTTTTCCAGAGCTTCTGCCATGATGGTATGGTTGGTGTAAGCGCAGGTCTTGGTAGTAACGTCCCATGCTTCCACCCACTCTAAATCGTAGTCATCCATTAAAATTCTCATCAGTTCGGGAATGGCTACGGTAGGATGAGTATCGTTCAGCTGGAAGGTAACCTTCTCATGGAATTTCCTGATATCCTGATGCTTACGCATATATTTTTCCACAGCTTCCTGAACGGATGCGGAAATAAAGAAGTACTGCTGTTTTAAGCGGAGCTCTTTACCTGCATAGTGGTTATCGTTGGGGTAAAGAACCTCTACGATGTTTCTGGCAAGGTTCTGCTGCTCAACTGCCTTCTGGTAATCGCCCTTGTCGAAGGAATCGAGCTGGAAGCATTCGATGGGCTCTGCATCCCAGATACGCAGGGTATTTACGATGCCGTTGCCGTAGCCCACGATGGGAAGGTCGAAGGGAACCGCCTTAACGGACTGATAACCTTCCTGGAAAAAATGGTTTCTTCCCTTTTCATCGGTATTTACATTTACATAGCCGCCGAATTTTACAACCTTTGCATATTCGGGACGACGAAGTTCAAAAGGATTGCCGTTTTCCAGCCAGTTATCGGGTACTTCTACCTGATAACCGTCTCTGATTTCCTGCTTGAACATACCGTAACGGTAACGGATACCGCAGCCGTATGCAGGATAACCGAGAGTTGCCAGAGAATCAAGGAAGCAGGCTGCCAGACGGCCCAGACCGCCGTTACCCAGCGCAGCATCGGGCTCCATGTCCTCAACCACGTTGAGGTCCAGTCCCAGCTCATCCAGAGCTTCTTTTACAGCCTTGTATGCCTGTAAGTTAATCAGGTTGTTGCCCAGTGCACGACCCATTAAGAATTCCATGGAAAGATAATAAACCATCTTGGGATCTTTTTTGTCGTATTCCTTCTGGGTTTCCATCCAGTGGTCGATAATCTGGTCCTTTACGGAATAGCATACCGCCTGGAAAACCTGCTGGGGAGTTGCCTCCTCTAATGTCTTTCTGTAAAGTGTCTTGATATTATACAAAACGCTTCTCTTGAACAATTCTTTATCAAACTTCATCGTGCTTTTGACCATTGTATTGCCTCCTCATTAAACTCTTTCAACGGAAATTTTAACATTTTCTCCGTTAACATTCCACTCTTTTGCAACAGAAAGTTCATTTTTTACACTCAGAGCGTCTGCCAGAACCTTTCCGGCAATCTCCTTTTCGTGTTTCTGTGCGATTTCTTCTATCTTATCGTTGTCTGCAAAAGCTACGCGGATATGGTCTGTTACTTCAAAACCGGCATCCTTTCTCATGGTCTGGATTTTGCTGATTAATTCCAGAACAAAGCCTTCTTCGATTAATTCCGGTGTCAGATTGGTGTCAAGTACAACGGTCATGCTGTTGTCTGCTTCTGTGACATAACCCTCTTTCTGGGTCATTTCAATCAGAAGGTCCTCTTCGGTAAGGGAAACCTCCACGTCTCCTGCCGTAAACTTCAGGGCGCCGTCCTTCTGTAAGGTATCCATTGCGGCATTGCCGTCCAGCTCTTCGAGGTACTTCTTGATGGCACCGAGCTGTTTGCCGTACTTGGGTCCGACGGTGCGGAGCTGGGGTTTGAAGGTATAGGATGTAAATTCACGCACATCGTTTGTAAATACTACCTTCTTTACATTCAGTTCGTCTGCAATGATGTCCTTGTAGAAATCGGTCAGTTCGTATTCTGCCTTGACAAACATGGTGTTAACCGGCTGACGGTTTTTGATGTTGGCGGTGTTTCTGCACGCACGACCCATCACAACTGCCTTCAATACAATATCCATGTCGGCTTCCAGCTTCTTGTCCACATGCTCTTCTTCTACCTTCGGGAAGTCGCACAGATGAATGCTTTCCGGCTGGGAAGCGTCCACGCTGCGAACCAGGTTCTGGTAGATTTCTTCGGTCATGAACGGAATCATGGGAGCGGCTGCCTTACAGAAGGTAACCAGACAGGTGTAAAGTGTCATGTAAGCGTTAATCTTATCCTGCTCCATGCCCTTTGCCCAGAAACGCTCTCTGCTTCGTCTTACATACCAGTTGCTCAGATCGTCCACAAATTCCTGCAGGGCTCTTGCGGCTTCGGGAATTTTGTAATTGCCGAGGTCGTCATCCACCTCACCCACTACGGAGTTTAATTTGGAAAGAATCCATTTATCCATAACGGAAAGCTTACTGTAATCCAGTGTGTATCTGGATGCGTCGAAGTTGTCAATGTTCGCATACAGAACGAAGAATGCGTAGGTGTTCCACAGGGTACCCATAAACTTACGCTGTCCTTCCTGCACGGCCTTGCCATGGAAACGGTTCGGCAGCCAGGGTGCGGAGTTGATGTAGAAGTACCAGCGGATGGCATCGGCGCCGTAGGTCTGAAGTGCATCAAACGGATCCACCGCATTGCCCTTGCTCTTGCTCATCTTCTGTCCGTTTTCATCCTGCACATGGCCTAATACGATAACATTTTCGTAAGGCGCCTTATTAAACAGAATGGTTGACTCTGCAAGCAGGGAGTAGAACCAGCCTCTGGTCTGGTCAACTGCCTCGGAAATAAACTGGGCAGGGAACTGCTTCTCAAAAATGTCTTTATTTTCAAACGGATAATGATGCTGTGCAAAAGGCATCGCACCGGAGTCAAACCAGCAGTCGATAACTTCGGGTACACGGTGCATTTTGCCGCCGCATTCCGGACACTTCATGGTAACGGCATCGATGTACGGTCTGTGAAGCTCTACCTTGGCATCCTCGGGATTGCCGCTTCTTTCCGCCAGCTCTGCGCGGCTGCCGATGCATTCCTGATGACCGCAGCTGCATTCCCAGATGTTAAGCGGGGTGCCCCAGTAACGGTTACGGGAGATTGCCCAGTCCTGTACATTGGTAAGCCAGTCGCCGAAACGTCCCTTGCCGATGGATTCGGGAATCCAGTTGATGGTGTTGTTGTTGCGGATTAAGTCGTCCTTTACGGCTGTCATCTTGATGTACCAGGACTCTCTTGCATAGTAAATCAGCGGGGTATCGCATCTCCAGCAGTGAGGATAGCTGTGTTCAAACTTGGGAGCCGCAAATAAAAGTCCCTTCTTATCCAGATCCTCCAGTACCATGGGATCAGCCTTCTTTACAAAGACGCCCGCATAGGGAGTTTCTTCCGTCATGTTGCCTTTGCCGTCAACAAGCTGTACGAACGGTAAGTCGTAGCTTCTGCCGACCTTGGCATCGTCTTCACCGAAGGCAGGTGCAATATGAACAACGCCGGTACCGTCTGTCAGGGTAACGTAGGTATCGCATACCACATAATAAGCTTTCTTGTTCTGCTTTTTGCAGATGTCTACAGCACAGTCAAATAACGGTTCATATTCCTTGAACTCTAAATCCTTACCGGTCATGGTTTCCAGCACTTCGTATGCCTTAACGCCGTTTTCGGCATCGCCAAGCTTGCCCAGCACGGTGTCTAACAGTGCTTCTGCCATATAATAGGTATAACCGTCTGCCGCCTTAACCTTGGCATAGGTTTCTTCCGGGTTTACGCAGAGTGCTACGTTGGAAGGAAGGGTCCAGGGGGTGGTGGTCCATGCTAAGATGTAAGCATCCTCGTCCTTTACCTTGAAACGTGCGATTGCGGAGCGTTCCTTTACATCCTTGTAGCCCTGTGCTACTTCCTGGGAAGAAAGCGGGGTGCCGCAACGGGGACAGTAAGGTACAATCTTGAAGCCCTTGTAAAGCAGCTTCTTGTTCCAGATTTCTTTTAACGCCCACCATTCGGACTCAATGTAGTCGTCATGATAGGTAACATAAGGATTTTCCATGTCTGCCCAGAAACCGACGGTGCCGGAGAAATCCTCCCACATTCCTTTGTATTTCCAGACGCTTTCCTTACACTGCTTGATAAATGGCTCAAGGCCGTATGCTTCAATCTGGTCCTTGCCATCCAGTCCCAGTTTCTTTTCCACTTCAATTTCTACCGGCAGACCATGAGTATCCCAGCCTGCTTTTCTCGGTACCATGTAGCCCTTCATGGTGCGGTATCTCGGAATCATATCCTTAATAACACGGGTCAGCACATGGCCGATATGGGGCTTGCCGTTTGCGGTAGGCGGGCCGTCATAAAAGGTGTAGGTCGGACCTTCCTTGCGGCTGTCCATGCTCTTTTCAAAGATGTGGTTTTCATCCCAGAAATTTTCGATTTGTTTTTCTCTGTCCACGAAGTTTAAATCGGTTGATACTTTCTTGTACATGATTTTCTTCCTTTCTTTTCTGCAATACAAAAGACCCCGTCCGTAAAAGGACGAGGTCAGACTCGCATACCACCTGTTACAACATACACTTTTTGTATATGGTTCCCGATAACGGCAGGATGCCGGCACGCACTACCGGGCAGAGCCTTTGGCACGCACGACTTGGGAGTGATTTTGGGTAATCCGCTACTCGCACCGGTCTTGCACCGTCACCGGCTCGCTATCCTTTCGCCTGAAAACTTACTGTCTCCGTCACAGTCTTTCTCAATGTGTTTATTATAAATCTTTCTTTGCGACATTGTCAATAGAGGAAAAAAGCAGTATAATAAAACATAATCATCGTGTGGTTCCGTGCAAAATACGGCTATGAGAAAGACATGGGGTTTTTATATGGCGAAAATAAAGAAAAAAGGTAAACTGTATTATACATTACAGGCTTTCAGCTCCGTTCCAATGCTCATTTTAGGGCTTATTATTATGATGTTCAGCTTTAAGACCGTGCAGAGCGCCATGTACGATCAGGTTCACACCGAGCTTCAGAACATGACGGATATGCTCATCTCTTCTTATGACATGCTCTACCCCGGCGATTACACCCTGCAGGGAGATGTCGGCTACCGTCTTTTCAAGGGGGAGCAGGATATCACCTCCGATTATTCCGTTATCGACAAATTCCATGAAAATACCGGTGTGGAATTCACTGTATTTTATGAAGACACCCGTATCCTGACAACCATCTGTGATGAACAGGGACAGCGCATCGTGGGCACCGGCGCCAATTCCAAGGTCCTGCAGGAGGTTTTCTATGGCGGTTCTTCCCACTTCTATACCAATACCACCATCAGCAATGTCCATTATTTTGCCTATTATGCGCCTCTCCGTAACAGCGACGGAACCGTCGTGGGAATGGTCTATGCCGGCATGCCCTGCGCCCAGGTCAACCGGACGGTAAAGGCAACTATTTTTCCTATTTTAATCATTTCCCTGTGCAGCATTGTAATTGTGTGTCTGATTTCGTCTTCCTACACGCACAAAATCCTGACAGCGCTTCACAAAATCCGTACCTTCCTTGCCCAGATTGCCTCCGGTAACCTGAATGCTTCTCTGGGGCAGGAAGTTTTAAGCCGGAATGACGAACTCAGTGAGATCGGTATTTCCGCTCTAAGCATGCAGCGCTCTCTGCGCAACCTTTTGGAGCAGGATACCCTGACCGGTTTAAGTAACCGGCGTTTCGGTGACCAGAAGCTTTCCGAGACCCATCGCCGGTTTACGGAAAATGGCACACCTTATGTACTCTGCATCGGCGATATAGATTATTTCAAATCCGTAAACGACACCTATGGTCACGAATGCGGCGATGAAGTCCTGAAGGCCGTGGGCAAGGTCATGAGAAAAGAAATGCACGGAAGCGGCTGCGTTGCCCGCTGGGGCGGTGAAGAGTTTCTTCTTATTTATGAAGGCGCCACCCTTTCCGAAGCCAACGCCTATGCGGAGGCCATGCTTTCCCGCATCCGGGAGCTTAAGGTTCCTTATGAAGGCAACGAGATCCGCATCACCATGACCTTAGGTCTGGCACAGGCTACTGCCGATATCGACATCAACGATCTGTTAAAAGAAGCCGACCTCATGCTCTACAAGGGCAAAAAAGCCGGCCGCAACTGTGTTATCAGTGAATAACTATCCTTCCATCTGGCGTCCTAAAAAACCGGCAGCTATCATGGCTGCCTTTTTTTCGGTTTCGCCAATGGTTTTGTCCTCTTCCTTGGTCAGCAGAATGACTGCTCCGATGGCATCACCTTCGGCGATAATGGTCTGGATAATCTGCATATCATATTCGCTGTCACCCTGATTTAAAATGCTGACAAACTGCTTGTCGCCCTTCCTGGCACAAATCGCCTTCCGGCTCTGAATGGCATTTTCCAGTTCCTTGTGAAGACTTTTTCCCAACATGTCCTTTTTCGGCAGCCCAGCTACCGCAATAATCTGATCCCTGTCGCACACACATACGCCGCAGCCTAAACTCTGGGCAGCCGTTTCCGCATACTGCTGTGCAAAATATCCCATTTCTCCGATGGGTGAATATTTCTTTAAGACAATTTCTCCGTCCTTGTCCGTAAAAATCTCCAGCGGGTCGCCTTCCCGGATGCGCATGACTCTCCGGATTTCCTTCGGAACCACCACTCTTCCCAGATCGTCTATTCTTCGTACAATACCTGTTGCTCGCATATAAAAATTCCTCCTGCTTCTTACATACTTTCCATATTTTGTGCTGTATAGGTAGTATGTAGAAAACCGGAGGAATTATACATAAAAACTGGGTTATGCTCTTTTTATTCCTGCAGCAGCCAATCCGCTATATCATAAATCTCTATGCCTTCATGACTGTATTTCGGATGTTTCGTTCTGGCAATAATGAGTTTCGGATAAGCATCCCTTATCTGAAGAAGCGGCGATACTTCCCGGTTAAAGGTTTCCTGCCCGGAAATATTATCACTCACCTGGATATAGATTTTTTCACTGCCTCTTTGTGCTACGAAGTCAATTTCTTTCTGATAGAGCTTTCCTACATAAACATCATAGCCGCGGCGAAGCAGTTCAATACATACTATATTTTCATAAACCCTGCCGTAATCCATATTTCTGCTGCCAAGAACCGCATAGCGGATACCGCTGTCACAAAGGTAGAATTTCTCAGAGTTTTCAAGATATTTCTTTCCGCGAATGTCATAGCGCTTAACATCATAAAACACAAACGCATTGCACAGATATTTAATATATCTGCCAATCGTTACATGATTGGTAGGTGTATCGTTCGCTGTCAGAAGCTGACTGATTTTGTTGGATGAAGTCAGATTGCTGATATTATCCATTAAAAACTCGCTTAATCTTTGCAAAACCAATGTATCCGGCAAGGCATATTTCTGTATCAAGTCTCTTGTTACGATGGATTCATAAACCTCTTTGATGTAATTTGTCCGGTCTTTTTCTGTTCTGTAAGCATAAGAACCCGCCAGACCGCCTTTGATGGAATACTCATCAAACAGTTTATCCTTATCCTGAATATCTTCGTTGTACCTGCAATATTCCCGGAAGCTAAACGGGAATACATGAATTTCGATGTAACGCCCCGTAAAAAGTGTCGCTAAATCTGCACTTAGCAGGAACGCATTGGAACCTGTCACATAGATGTCATATTTGTCTTTTGCATACAGGCTGTTAATTGCCAGCTCAAATTTCGGACACATTTGGACTTCATCCACAAAAAGATAATTTGTCTTTCCTGCCCGATAGTGTTCCTCTACATAAGTGTGCAGTGCATGATATTCCTTAATATCTTCATAAGCCAGGTCCATAAAATCAATAAAAATGATATTGATATTTTCAAAATGACTTTTCAGATACTCCATATATGCCTGCATCAATTTTGACTTACCGGAACGACGGATACCGGTAATAATCTTGATGTCCGGTGTTCCGTTAAGTTCAATCATTCTTTCCAGATACTTTTCTCTTGTAATGGTTTTCATATAGCCACCCGCTTTCAAAAGTTGAAAATTTTTTATTTTTTGAAACCGCTCTGCAATACTTATTATACTGTCTGCAAATAGTATATGCAAGCTGTGGGTTTCAAAATCGTAAAATTTTTCATTTTTTGAAACTGAGTAAAAAGAGTATCCGTTCAAAACAATTTTCTTTGCAGAAAACCATGGACATCCATTTGGAGTTATTATGTGGAAAAAGGGGAAATTATACTCCTGTTTCCTTTGAAAGCATTTGTTAATCACCGTTTTTTCCGGGGCAGCTTTTTCACGATACGTTCCAGTTCCACCACCACGGCCAGTCCGATGGCTATTCCCACGGGATACAAAATCAGGAGAACAATGTTGTCCTGAAAGCCTGTCCAGTCCGAAGCAATAATCGCCATTGCCGAATAATACAGATTCTTTCCGGGTATCAGCGGAAGACACGCCGGAATGAACAATATGGTCGTCGGCACTTTCAGAATGTAGGCAAAAATTTCTCCGTAAATTCCCACCACAAATGCGGACATCAGCGTGGACACGAAAATGGAGAAGCCGCCGTACTGCATGAGAAGAAACGTTGCCCAGCACAAAAAGCCGCCCACCATGGAAACCGCCATGTATTTTTTCCGCATATTGTAAATGATACAAAATCCCCAGGTGCCAAGTGCCGCAGCCAGCAGTTGAACTGCCCTCTCCAGCGCATGATAGGTTATTCCGGAGTCCGTGATGTTTCCCTTTACCAGCATCAAAGACAGCATAAAGCCCGCCGCTATGCCGAATGCCTGCATCAGGCTGTCCATCAGTTTTTCAAAACTGGAAATAATGTCGCCGCTCAAGATATAACGGATGGAATTGGTAATGGCAACTCCCGGTATGAGCACCATGATATCGCCGATTAAAATCTGGTTTACATGAAGCCCCGGAACTATCCGGTTTATCAGGCTGACAAATGTACCCGTCACAAACGAACACGCCACATTGAAAAACAGCTCGGAGGAGCAGATGCTCCACACCCATTTCTGCATGGCGCAAATCACCAAAACCGCTATGCCCGCCACGAAGGCATCCTTAAAATCCCCGCCGAAAAAGAGCGTGAACATGGTTGCCGCAATAAGCTGCCCGATGTAACGCTGAAGTTCGCCCGGCTTTTCCTGTAAAATCGCCAGCACCCGTTCCTTTAATTCCGCCACCGCAATGGGATCTGCCGCACAGTCCCGGCACAACTGGTTTAAGCTTTCCATTTTGGTACAGTCGATTGTCCCGCGCCTGGTTATCCGTCGGTTCTGCGTGACGGAATAATCGTCGTTAAATTCCACCGTTATCAGAATACTGGAGGTAATGGCGTACACGCTGACATGCTGGGCGCCGTATGCCTTGCCCAGCCGGTGCAGGCTGTTCTCAATCCGGGAGATTTCGCCGCCGGACTGGTACATGGCTTCCCCGATATTCAATAACTGTCTCACAAATATATCCGCATCCTGCTTGCCGGATATGTAATTCTTTTCTTCTTCCATATATCACACTTTCCAAAGATACTTCGCATCCCTGCTTTGACCTTTGCTGTCTTGTAATTTATGCAATGGCTTCCGGCTTTTGCTGTCTTGCTCATTCCGGCTTTTGCTGTCTTGCCTTGCGCCCGCCTTCAATTTTCCCGGCATTTCAAACATCACATTTACTTCTTCGGGCAGATTTTCTTTTTGCTTCACCTTTTCATTTTTCTTGTAAAGCATTCTTATTCATTTCATGATTTTGCTTTAAAATACTTTTCTCTCCTATTCTATAACATTTTTTGCCATACTTCACTATACTGTCAATGTTTGTCATTTACACTCCCGTCCTGAGATGCTATACTTTTTTACATGTCGTGAATGATAAGAAAGGATATGGTTATGAAAACTTACGAAATCGAAGTGTGCGGCATAAAGCGCCAGCTTCCTTTAATTAAAATGAATGACTCTCTTTCCTTCGGTAGCTTTGTAATTATCGGAGATACGGAACTTATTTCCGCCTGTGCCGGTCCTTTAGCCGAAAAAATCGGTCCCGTGGATGCAATTGTAACAGCCGAAGCCAAGGGAATTGCTCTGGCATATGAAGTGTCCAGAAAATTAAACCTGAAAGAATTTATTGTTGCCCGTAAGAGTGTAAAAAATTATATGCAGGATGTGGTTTCCCATGAGGTAAACTCCATTACCACTTCCGGTACCCAGAAACTATATCTGGATGGTATTGATGCCGCAAAAATCAAGGGTAAAAATGTCTGCATTTTAGATGATGTTATTTCCACCGGTGAGTCCCTGCATGCTTTGGAAGAACTTGTGAAAGCCGCCGGTGCCAATGTTGTAAAAAGGGCTGCCGTTTTAGCTGAAGGCGATTCTGCTAAGCGTACCGACATCGTTTTCTTAAGAGAGCTTCCCCTGTTTCCCACAGCAGAATAAAAAGCCGAAAGGACCGTTCAGACTGCCAGCCTGCGGTCCTTTTCTATCGCTTCCATAATATCTGCCAGAATTTTGATACTTTTCTGCACATTGCCCTTGATTTCCAGCCGGTGTCCGGCTCCTACTATCTCTGTAAGGGGATAATTGTGCTCCCGGCTCATTTTCCGGAGCGCCTCGTGATTTACCTTATTATCCGCAGTGCCGGTTACCATGTATGCTATCTTCTTTTGCGTTTTCAGATAGGGCAAAGTCTGGTCAATGGGCGTCAGCATCACATGCGTAACATTATGTAACCCGTAATCCTCTTCCAGATGCGTCGCCAGAACGGTTCCCATGCTTTTGGAAACAAACACAAGTTCCTCATACTCTTGCAGCATGTCCTGCGGGAGTTTTCCTTTCAGGGCTTCGTATTCTAATTTTATGCACTCCTCAAGGGAAGAAGTCTTTGCGGCTGTCTGTGCTTTTCCGTACCCTTCATACTTCACTTCGTATATTTCAAAACCGGCATTCTCACAAATGTTGCCCGCGTAATATAAAAGCGGACAGTCCACACTGTAATTTACTCCCGGGAATAAAATTGCTAATTTTTTCATACCATCACTCCTCATAAAAATGGGACCGAAGGAGTCCCGTCATGGAAACAATTTCAAAGTATCCCTTAAATTCATTGGCATAATACTTTTTTTCGTCCACCCATTATAACATAAGTGACATCCTATTTCCATAAACCTCCCAAAAGAGTCGCGATGCATACTCCCCCAAAAAGAGCATACCGGTACATAAACGCAAAAAGAGCCGGCGCATAAATTCCAGACTTATACACCTGCTCTTCCCAATATGCTCTTAAAAGCTTCCCTCTGCGGTGATGTTTTCTGCGTCTTTCGCTGCATATCCCTGACATAGGAAGCCCTTTACCACGCGACCGTCCTGCAGGGTAATGTCACCCAGCACAAACGGTTCCGCTACCCGGCTCAGGAAACGTCCCAACTTTACAACCGGCAGGGCATACAAATCTACCTTAATGTGGTTTCCCACACCCTCCGTCTTCATAAGACCCGGTTTTACGGGAGTGGTGTGCAGACGGTAAAGCTCATAATGCTCGTCCGTGCAAGTGCTTTCCACATAGGAAACGTCCGAATACCGTAATGCCGAAAGGTCTTGTCCTGTCGGAGGTATCCTCCGGGATTGCCACTGCCGCTAAGTCAAGAAGATTGCAGTGGTTCGTGTAAAGTCCCATTTTGCTGTTGGTCTTAATGGGGTCTTCCCGCACCTCGTCGCGGGTAAAGGAACCGCCCGCCGTAGGCATAATCATGACCGCATCCTTATATCACCGCTGCCCGGAAAAGTAAATTTGTGCAGTCGTTATTTTCTCTTCATTCTAACGTAAAACTTTTATAAAAATGTCTTTCTATTTCCGGCATTATACCATATAATATTTTTATATAAACTTATAATGCTGTAGGAGGAGAACACATGAACTTTGAAGAACTGATGGCATATGCCAAAAAGACCGACTGTTCTGATATTCATATCACTGTCGGTACCAATTTAGCTCTGCGTCGTTACGGTACTTTGGAAATCCTTCCGGATTGTCCCACGGCCGAAGAGTCCCGCAACATGATTTTTGCCTTTCTGGATCAGAAACAGGTAGAGTTGGTCACTTCGGGGGAGGACCTGGACGTAGGATGTATGCTTCGTGACGGCACTCGCATCCGCGCCAACATTTATCATCAGCGCAACAATTTAGCGGCAAGCATCCGTCTGTTAAAGCAGGAAATTCCCACATTTTCCCAGCTTGGTCTGCCCGATGTAGTCAGAGAGCTTTCCGAAATGCCCAGAGGGCTTGTCTTGGTTACCGGTCCTACCGGAAGCGGTAAGTCCACCACCCTGGCATCCATGGTTGACCACATCAACAAGACCACTTCCCGCCATATACTGACCATTGAAGACCCTATCGAATATGTTTATCCGCACAACCGTGCCATGATTCATCAGCGTGAAGTCGGAAAGGACGTGTCTTCCTTTGCTTCCGCCCTTCGTTCCGCCCTTCGTGAAGACCCTGACATTATTTTAGTAGGTGAAATGAGAGACTTTGAAACCATCAGCGCTGCTATCAGCGCCGCTGAAACCGGTCACTTAGTGCTTTCCACCTTACATACTACCAGTGCAGCCCAGACCGTCGAGCGTATCATCGATGCATGTCCCATCGACGGACAGGCCCAGATCCGTTCTCAGTTTGCCAACGTTATCCGCGGTGTCATCACCCAGCAGCTTCTTCCTTTAGCGGACGGCAGCGGACGTGTCATCGCAACGGAAATCATGATTGCCAACGTGGCAATTTCAAACCTCATCCGTGAGAACAAGACCATCCAGATTCCCAGCATGCTGCAGTCCGGCAGAAAAGAGGGTATGCACAGCTTAAACGATGACCTGATTGCTCTTGTCAACGACGGCAAGGTCACCCGCGACGAAGCCCTGAAGGTTTCCTCCGACCCTGCATCCCTGGAGAAGGTGCTGTACTAAGTGCGAACTGCGTCGCACGGGTGCTTCACATGGCATGTGCTGCCTCGCGCACGTCAGGCGTGTTTTCCCGTCGGGCGTACTGTTTCACATAGCCGCATGCTTTTTACATGATATACGATTGCTTATTTATATAAAAAGACCGGTGCCGCCGTCCCCTATCGGGGCAGCGCACCGGTTTCTTTTTTGTTATAAATATGGGAGCGGGCGTATTTCCGCCTCTCTCGCTCCTTTTTTTCTCTCTCCAAGCGCCCGTAGAACTTGAGCTTTTTCGCGGTTACGCGGATTTTTAGCTTTTCTTCTCTTTTCCGCGTAGTTTTTTTGGGGGACTTACGCGGATTTTCGGCTTTTCTTCCATTTCCCGCGTAGTTTTTTGGGGGGACTTACGCGGATTTTCGGCTTTTCTTCCATTTCGCGCGTAGTTTTTTTGGGGGACTTACGCGGATTTTCGGCTTTTCTTCTCTTTTCCGCGTAAATCATTTTCAAGCCCTACGCGGATTTTGACCCGTTTCCTTCTTTTCCGCGTAATCTGGTTTCAAACCTGCCTAACCCCTTCGCTTACAGGCTAATTTCTCCCGCATGCAGTTTCATTTGTCCGTACCGCCGCCCGCCAGTAAAGATACACATAAAACCAGCAATATTAAATATCTCTTTTTCATGCAATTTTCTCTTAAATTCTGCTTTCATGACAGGTGAAGTAGAGCACCTGGTATTCTTTGGAGATAGCCCGTAAGAAACCTTTGGCGAGCTCCATTTTTTCTTTGTCCAAATTGACAAACGGGTCATCCATGACAAGGAAGGGCTTTTCTTCCTTATACATGACATCCACGAGCGCCATACGCAGGCAGATGTTTACCAAATCCTGCCAGCCGCTGCTGAGTGCGGTAATCTGTCTTCTGCCGCCGCTTTCTTCCTTCGTCAGGCTGATGTTGGCATCCATTTTGTATTCCCTGGGCAGGCATCCGGTCAGCATTTCGTAATATTTGTTAAAGCCGTTCATGATGGGGTCGCGGTATCTGGCGGTCAGGTTTTCCTTCGCCTGTGACAAATACTGCTTCGTTTTGTCCACTACATCATACCGGTGAGCCAGCTCCTCTTTTTCTTCTGCAAGCTGCTCCAGACGCTCCTTGGCGTCCTCCACGCTGCCGGCGCGTTCCCTTAATTCTTCCATCTGCTTTTCGTAAGCCCGTATTGCTCGCTCGGTGTCCGAAATATCCGTTTCCAGCTTCTGCTTCTCCGCCTGGATTTCTTCCTTGCTGCGCATCTGTGTGCCTGCCGCTTCTGCCGCAGCCGCCTGCACATCCGCGTTACTTTCTTCAAATTCCTTTAATTTGGAAGAAGCCTTTTCCAGTTCTTCATAGGCAGCATGGTAACGGATAAGCTGCTCGTGAATATCCTTAAGCTGCTTTACCCGGTCGGGATGGGGCGTCTGCCCGATTTTCTGAAGGAAAGCGCCAATCACTTCGTCCGCATCCTCGTAGACTTCCTTTGCCTTGTCGAAAGCATCCTTCTTGCGTTTCAGCTCGCTGTATTCCAGTGCCTCCCGCCATAGAAGTTCAAAGCTTTCGGAAATGTTGTTTTCGTTAATATGAATGGTAGGGTAAAACTTTCGAAGATAAGCTGTAATGTCCGCCAGCATTTCCTCTGCCCGCGCCACTTTTTCCGGCTCGGCAGCCAGCTCTTTTTTCCGGTGCAGCCTGTCGTATTCCGCCTCATCTCTCCGCATATCGTAAAGCACCGCTTCCACAGTATCCGGGTAGCCGCGCAGCTCAAAATCACGGAAGAACAACTGCATTCTGTCCTCCGCCGCCTTGATGCCTGCTTCGTCCTCTTCCACTTCTTTGGCATAACCGGCTGCCTCTTCCTTGCCGGTGGGACGGTTCATCACCGCCAGTCCCAGCATCAGCACGCCTGCAATAAGTCCCACAACAGCCGCAGGAGTGCTTACCAAAAACAGCACGCCGCCTGCAATAAGCAGAATAACGCCGAGCGCCAGAAACAGGAAAAACAGTCTTTCCTTGTGCTTGTTCTGGTTCTGCAAAAATTCCGCCTGGATTTTTTTATGTACCAGTTCCGCCTTCACCGCCTTTTTGCGGTTCCAGTCTGCCAGCATATCGTCGATTTCTTCTTTTTCCGCCATGCCCTTCGGATAGGTTTCCGACAAAATCTGCAGGCGTTCCTCTTCTTCCCTGGAAAGTCTGCTCGCTGCAAGTTCGCCCTGCACCTCTTTGTAACGGGAAATCTGCTCCTTCCGGGAAAGCACCTCTGCCTGTTCCGGCAGCCAGAAATGCGCCGCCGAGAAAGTATGCGCCAATGCTTTTCGCCGTTCCTCGTCCTCGGCAAACAGACGGTTTTCCTGCATAATGCTCTTCTCTCTGTCCAGCTCCCTGCCCAGCTCCTGCATGTTCGCCAGCTCATCCTCTTCGGGAACGCTGCCCGCAAATAGGGTTCTCTTTAAGCGCACTTCTTCTTTTTTCTCTTCGTAGTCCCGACGCAAATCCTGTAAGGAACCGGTCAGTAAGGAGCGGGAATATTCCTCCTCCACTTCCTTCTGCCTTGCCTTCATCTGCCGGCAGGCTTCCTTTTCCTTCAGGTATCGTTCTTCCACATCCTGCAATGTGCCCTCCACGGTTTCCTCCTGCCGCACTTCCGCGCTTAAGGAGCCGATTTCCGAGGCAAGCTTTTTAATCTGTCCGGTGGAACGTGTGGGAGAAAGCCGGTTCATCTCGTCCGCCATGGCTTTGATGACGCTTTCGTAGTTGGTCAAATCGTCCGTGGCATCTGTCAGGTTGCCGATTTTCGCATTGATGCTGTCGCTGACGCCACATTTTCCGTCCTCCTGCACATTTACCTCATTCTGCGCCACAAACACTGTGCGCAGGAAGGACTTGTCATCCAGTCCGAACAATGTCTCGCCGATATTGTCGCAGGAAAAATCCTTAGAAGGCAAATTGGTAGCCGCATCGTAGAGCTCGGCGCTGTCGTCCTTTTCCTTTGCACCGAAGGTACGCTGCAGAATGTAACGCTTTTCGCCGGTTTCAAAGACAATTTTTCCTCCATAGGTGCCTTTGTTCCAGGGACGGTATTTTTCACGCTCCCTGTCCGCCAAAAGCTTTTTGCTTTCTCCGGCAAAGCCGAAAAACATGACCTTGATAAATGCCGCCAGCGTGCTTTTTCCCCAGGCATTGCGCTCTAAAAAGACCGTAATTCCTTCCGAAAAGTTTCTCTCATATTCGTTTAATTTTCCAAAATTTTCAATGGAGCAACTAATTAATTTCATCCTGCGAACTCCTCTCCGGCAAGTGCCTGCAAGCCACAGCGTATAATTTCACTCTGCATTTCGGGTGTCAGGGTCGTATCCTGCATGACGGTCCGGACAAATTCGCCCTTTAAGGACTCGTCTAAAAGATAATCCGTGTAATCCACCTTCAGCCGGGTGCTATCTTTTACTTTTACAAAGAAAAAGCGGGGTGAAAAACGTTCCTGTATATAGGAAACATTGCATTCGCAGGAAACATCCACTTCTCCGGTAAGTTCTATTTTCAGTAAACTGCCCGGTGCATAATCCTTTTCCCGAAGCACCTCTTCTACTCTCTGTATCATTTCATCGGAATGCAGGCAGCCCGTCACATCCACCGGCACGGTATACAGATTGCGGTAAGCAAACGGAATAAATTCATGGGTAAGCGTTCCGGTTTCTTCCTCAATGGTAAGCATTTCAAAACCATGCTCCCCGCATTCGTCAAAGCCTCTTCCCTCGAGGCAGCCCGGATAGCAGTAAATTCCTCTGGCATCCAGTGCTTCCACCACATGGGCATGCACATGTCCCAGTGCCAGATAATCAATTCCTTTATTTTTCAAAAGCGACATGCTGATGACTTCCGTTTTGTCCTTGGAGCGGTATTCCGCACTCTGTCCGTGCAGGGTCACGATATTTAAATCCCTGCTGTCCAGAGAAAGCGCCGGATAAATCAGGCTGCTGTTTTCCGTATTCAGTTCCACGCCGGACAGCATCACCCTGCCCCGTCTGGTCGTTCCCACCTCATAGCTTAACCAGGTGTCGGAGAACAAATGCAGGTTCTCCGGGATTTCCTCCATGGAAGCCAGGAAGCTGTTGACATCATGATTTCCCTTCAGATAATAAAACGCAATATCGGGATGCTCTTTGATGCTTGTATACACGGCGCTCATGGCAGTCCGGGAAACAGAATTCGTGTCAAACAAATCACCCGCAATGAGGATGGCAGCGACGCCCTGTTCTGCGGCATATTCTATCATCCGCTTGTAGGTGTTTAAGATTTCCGCTTTTCTCTTTTTTCTTTTTTCCGCATCAAAATTTGTGTTCATGCGGGAGTCTATATGCAAATCCGCACAGTGAAGTATCTTCATAAAAATGCTCCGTTCCCGAAGGCTCCATGCCGTAAACATGTCTCCCACGTTTCTATTTATGTATTATAACATGTTTTTCTGCACACAAAAATACCCATTGCACATTTCTTTGCAGCATTTCTGCCGTGCAACGGGTATTTCACTTTTCAGGGTTCCGTATACAGTTTTTCGCCTGTCTCGCATTTACTTCACTTCCGCAACGGAATCACGGATAATCAGGGTGCCGCTGATGACCTTGCGGCTGGGTTTTTCGCCCTGTCCGGCAATCTGCTTCTGCAGCGTATCTACTGCCAGCATGGTCATGGCATCCACATCGACCTCCACGGTGGTAAGCTTCGGTGTGGAATATTCCCCGAAGGAATAGTTATCAAATCCGACTACGGAAATATCCTCCGGCACCCGGTAGCCACGGTCTTTCAGCTTCTGGATAAGGGCGTATGCCACGGTATCGCAGTTGCAGACAAAGGCGGTGGGCATATCCTTGGGCAGTTTGATTTCAATAAATTTACCCTGGTCCGTTCTGTCCGGGATAAGATATTCGGGATGCACCTCCAGTCTGTTGGCAAGCAGCGACCGATAATAACCTAAGTACCGGTCCAAAATACTGGCAGTGGTGTATATATTTCCGATAAATGCAATCTTTTTATGTCCCTTGCCCACCAGATAATTGGTGAGAAGGTATTCTCCGTAAATATTGTCCGTAATCACGGCATCCACATCAATGGTCTTGTTGTAAAAGTCGAGGTATACCGTGTGGATACCGGTCTTTTTGATAAACAGCAGGTATTCCGCTTTCATTTGTCCAAGCACAATCAGTCCGTCTATTTTGTTGTTGCTGATGATGCGGGGCAGCTCGTTGCCATCCTCCATCTCCTGCGTCACAATTTCCAGAATACCGGAATATTCGTAGTCAGTCAGGTGCTTGATGATGTTCTGGTACATTTTTAAATAAAAAGAATTCTCCGTTTCGTCCATATACCGTGAAGCTACTATTACGCCGATATTGAAGCAATGACCCTCCCGCAATGCCTTGGCCGTTGCATTATAGCGGTATCCCATTTCCTCAGCGGTCTTCTTTATCTGGGCACGAAGCTCTTCGCTGACGCCTTCTTTATTGTTAAATGCTTTGGATACGGTTACAACACTGACGCCTAATTTCTGCGCAATGTCCTTCATGGTAATCTTTGGTTCGGTATTCCTTATCATCCGGGACGTTTACTCCTTTTCATCTGCAATTTTATGCAAATATACAGTTATTATAGGATAAATTCCACAGTTTTTCCATATAAACTTTGTAAACTTATCATACAGTAAACATTAACCCTTTACGGCGCCGTTTGTAAGGCCGCTGTAAATCTGCTTCTGGCAGAGAATAAATACAATCAGCGCGGGAATTAAGGAAATAATTACACCTGCACAGATTAAGTTGTACTGGTTTCCCATGGGTCCCACGAAAACGTTAAGACAAGTGGAAACCGTATAAATTTTCGGGCTTGCCATTTCCAGATACAGGTGTGACATATAGAATTCGTTGTAGGTATTCACGCCCTTTAACACCATACTGGTTACAATTGCCGGTTTTAGCAGCGGGAAAATGATGGTGCGGTAAATACGGAAATAGGAAGCACCGTCCATAATGGCGGACTCGTCAATGGAGATGGATATATTTTCAATAAACTGGATAAAAATATAAATGGAAATAACATCCGTACCGCACATCAGGACAATGTAGCCATACAAGTGGTTAATCAGTCCCGTCTGGTACATAATGTTATAAACCGTTACCTGCATTGCCACGCCGGGCACCATGCTGGCAACCATGAACAGACCTCTTACCAGTCCGTTTCCCGGAAACTTGAAGCGGCTCAGTACAAACGCAAGCTGGGAGCCGATGATGATGGAAATCGCCAGTACGAATACCAATACAATAAAGGAATTTAAGAAGGCCTTTCCCATATCGGCACGGTTCCAGGCATTGATGTAAGAGCTTAAGTTAAAAAGGTTCTGCGGCAGGGTTGTTACCTGTGTGGTTGCATACTCTTCATTAGTCTTGGCTGCCGTAAGCAGACAATAAATAATCGGAGCAATAGCGCAGAAGGAGAAAAATACCAGTGAAAAATATTTTAAGAATGTAAGAATTTCCTTTCTTACTTTATGCCCGGTTAAGGGCTGCGATTTGGTTGCTGCTATGCTTCCCATGGCTTACCTGCTCCTTTCTTTGCCTTCTTTTCCCTGATGCGTGCAATCCTGGCATCTCTCTTTAAGGTTGCGTTCGGTACTTCATTTTCATAATTATCAAAGAAAATCTTGAACACAAGCTTCTGAAGAAGGGTCACAATCAGAATAATGATAAAGAGTACGATTGCCATGGCTGCCGCCATACCGATTTTCTTGTTTTCCTGCGCCATTTTGTGCATCAGGGTGAAATACGTTTCGGTGCCGTTGTTACCGCCGGTGATAACCCAGGGCTGGTCGAAGGCACTTAAGGAACCGGAAATGGCAAGAATGACATTCAGGGTCAGAATGGTCTTGATGCCCGGCAGGATAATATATCGAAATTGCTGAAATCTGTTGGCACCGTCCAGCATGGATGCCTCGTAAAGACCGGAGTCAATGGACATGATGGCACCGATGAAAAGCACCATATTCTGTCCGCAGTATCTCCACACGGAGGTGCTTGCCAGTACAATGTTGTTGACACTCTTATCGCCTAACCAGTTCGGCAGGCTGTCCTTAGCAAATCCCAGTGCACCTAAGATGGAGTCGAAACCAAATCCCGGTGTAAAGAAGAATTTGAAAATAAATCCGATAGCAATACCGCTTATCAGGTACGGGAAGAACATAATTCCCTTAAAGATGTTGCCGCCTTTTACCTTAAAGCTTAAGACGGTTGCAAGATACAGGGCAAGTACAGTCTGAATGAGTGCGCCCACCAGATAGTAAAGGCTATTCTTCAGAGTGCTTAAAATAGTGCCCTTTTTAAACAAATCTATGTAGTTTTTCAAACCTACGAATTCGTAGTTGCCGGCATTGTAGCCTGCATACGTTTTAATCTTGTAGAAACTGAATTTAATCATTTCCAAAAACGGATAATATGTAAATAAAAGTAATAAAAACAAGGGAATGAGCATAAACGCCACGGTTATAGCGATTTTCTGCCCCTTGCGGCTTTTAAGGAACCCCCAAAGACCTTTTCTGGCATGTGCAGGGCTGCCTGCCTTATTTACGGAACCTGCCATTTCTTTTCCTCCACCATGCATTTTTTAAGAAGCAGGAGCCGAGGATATCCCCGGCTCCCTATAAATACCGTCTCTTAGTAAAGAATTTCTACGCTGTACTCTTCCTGAGCATCGGTCCATGCCTGATTCCATTCGTCCATAATTTCGTCGAATGTCTTATCACCTGCAGCTGCATGCTCGATCAGCTTCTGGCTCTTGGTGTCACCGCCATTGCAAACGTTTAATTCGGACTCTACGTTTACGTTGCTTAACAGGTCTTCTTCGCCGGAAAGTGCGGGAAGGTCTGTTACGAATTCCACACCTTCAAATGCCTGATACATTTCAGGGAAGTTGTCGTCATCTGCTGCTACGGGGATACCGCCTTCATTAAAAGCAAATCCGGACTTTTCGGTCATCCACTTTACGAATACCATAGCAGCTGCCTGATTATCAGCGGAAGAATTCTTGTTGATACCGAAGCAGTAGTCTGCACCGGAAGTAGCGTACTGCTTACCGTCTACGGTAATGGGGAATGCCATGTAGCCTACATTTTCAGGTGTATCGCCTGCTGCCTGCATCTGGGAGTAAGCCCAGGAGCCAAGTACCATACAACCGATTTCACCTCTGTGAAGCATACCCTTGCTGGATTCCCAGTCGGTGTTCATGTAGTTGTCTTCGGTCAGACCGTTTGCAACTGCATCATACATAATCTTGAATACGTTGTATGCGTGAGCGCCATCGCCGTAATCCTGGAAAGGATTTGCAGTATGTACTAATTTCTGATTCTTATAGGTGTCATCACCGGTTGCAGTGCCACTGATGTGATCATCCCACTGGCTCATGGTCCATCCTGCTGCATAGTTGGTGTAAAGAGGAATGGCATCGGTGTTGTCCTTGATTGCCTGCAGGGCATTTATGAATTCTTCGGGAGTCTTAGGAATAGAAGTAATGCCTGCATCGGCGAATACCTTCTTATTATAAACAATACCTTGTGCGGTACCGGTTGCGGCTACACCGTAAACCTGACCGCCGGACAGCCATCTGGATGCATATCTAACCTGCTGTTCCATGTCTTCAAGAGAGCCATAAGGAATGAAATAGGAAGAGATTTCAGCCATATCAATGGAAGGAATCATCATGATGTCGCCCCAGTTTCCGCTGGAAAGAGCAAGTAACGCATCCTGCTCGTAATCGGTGGTAGCGTCTACTTCTACAGTAATGTTGGGATACATTTCGTTGAACGCCTTTATGTATTCGCTATAAGGATGAGCGGCTGCAGGTTCTGCATTGTCAAGCAGGTCGGTTCTGTTGCTGAACCACTTGATGGTAGCGGTAATGTCTGTGTAGCTTTCTCCCAATACGATATCTGCATAATTTAAGGTATCGCTGTCTCCGGTGTTGGCATCCGCCTCATCAGTTGCTGCGGTTGTGCTCTCTGCCGGTGTGGTCTGTGTTCCTGTTTCGTTGTTTCCGCTATTTGCAGTCTTGTCGCCGCAGGCAACTAAGGAAAGTGCAAATACGGAAGCCATACATACTGCTAAAACTTTTTTCAGTTTCATAATGTGTAACGTCCTCCTTTATTTAATTAACTTTATCGTTAACTTCATTTTGTATTGTAGCATTTTCCTTTTTGCTTTTCATCTCGCAATCTTGCATATTCTTTTCCATTCTTGTGCTTGGTTGATTTTCTTACATTTTTTATAAAAATCAAATAGTATTTTTGTTCAATATCCAATTCTTATTGTAAAGAATATCTAATTTTTATGTCAATGACGGCTTCGATATCGCTTATTCTTGCATGATACTGTCAATTTTGAATTGCTTATGCCATGTTTATATATAAG
>ERZ1026868.321-NODE-321-length-34169-cov-9.398253_pt1 | contig 34169 bp, 32 predicted proteins | sample MGYA00380164_ERZ1026868 | MGnify/ENA primary metagenome ERZ1026868 (study PRJEB33269, sample SAMEA4719800) | human gut metagenome | biome: human-associated habitat; feature: organic feature; material: feces | place: Cameroon | collected 2013-10 ...
TTCAACTCGGCACTGGTGGCATCCAGCTCGTCCAGGTCTAAGTCTATCTCTATCGTGTCATCCGGTTTTTGTTGGGACAAAAGAACAACCGTCTCCACATGGCTTGTCCTCGGAAACTGATCGACGCAGCATACCTTATCCACGCGGTACCCGCGGCGAATGATTGTCTCCAAGTCTCGTGCCAGCGAGGTCGGCTTGCAACTGATATAGACGATCTCGTCCACGCCAAATGCAAGGATTTTCTCCAATGCTTTCGGATGAATCCCGTCCCGTGGCGGATCGACAATGATCAGATCCGGTTTCTCATCCACAAGGTCGATTGCCTTTAACACGTCCCCGGCGATGAATTCACAGTTAGAAAGTCCATTTGCTTTCGCATTTTCCTTCGCTGCCTCGACTGCTTCCTCTACGATTTCGATTCCGATCACTTTCTTAGAAACTGCTGCCATCATCTGTGCGATCGTACCGGTTCCGCTATACAGATCGAACACGGTCTTGTCGCCATCGAGCTTCACGCTGCCCCGCATGATATAATCGCGTGCCTTTTCATACAGCACCTCGCAGCCACCTGTGTTTGTCTGGAAGAATGAAAACGGCGAGATCTTGAATTTCAGTCCAAGAATTTCCTCTTCGATGTAATCCTGACCATATAGAAGCTCCATCCGATCGCTCTGCACGACATCACCCAAAGCGTCATTTTCCGTGTACAGAATACCTGCTATACTTCCCGCAAATGCATCGGACTTCTCTAATTCCAACAGCATTTCCACGAACTCCTGAAGCAGCTGTTTTACATCAAATCCATATGCGTCCCACTGTGTCGATGTTACCAGATTGATCAGGAACTGCCCATTTGCCCGCGACTGGCGCACAACCAGATTCCGCAGGATTCCCTCGTGGCGCATCCGGTGAAAGAACGGCACATTTCGCCCGGAGAAAAATGCGAGTGTTGCCGTGAGTATGCGGCTCCAGTCTGCGCCAATGATCTCACATCCATCAACCGTCAGGATATCATAGAAGCTTCCCTTCTGATGTAATCCAAGTGCTAATGGACCATCCTTGTAGGCATCGCCAAATGTGAATTCCATTTTGTTCCGGTACGCAGTCTGGCTCGGCGAACCAAGGATTCCTTCCCACTCGTAATCCTTCGAGTTGGAATCCTCTGCCAGAAGCACGCGGTCAAGCAATGTTTTCACCATGTCCGCTTTCAGCTTCAACTGATTGTCATACGACATCGTCTGGTAGGCGCATCCACCACACGCACCAAAATAAGGGCAGGTCGGCTCTACGTCCTCCAGCGGACTCCGCTCTAAGACTTCCAGCACCTTGCCCTCTGCCATACCGCTTTTCTTCTTTGTTACCATGTATTTCACTTTCTGTCCCGGCAGGGCACCCTTGATCGTCACCTTGCGCTCGTCCACCTGAAAGCTTCCTTTGTTCGGGAAATCATAACGCTCGATGATTCCCTCGCATACATCACCTTTTTTCACTCGACTGTCTCCTCATTTTCGTTTATTCTCATATGATTGCGGGAATTTTTTCTGTACCGAGTTGCGAATACTACACATTATACGCAGACACGCTCTCGGGTATCACCACATCGCTTTGCTCTGTGGTAAGTTGTCGGGCGCATCCTAATTATGAATCTTCGATTCATAAGCGCCCTCCACGCTCGGTTCATCACGCAATGGTACTAAATTCACGGCAACAAGCTGCCGTTCATTAAGTACCAGCGTGCTTCAACGGTCTGCTTTACAATGTGTAGTATTCGCAACTCTCTACATACATTTTCTAATTCCCACAACCACTATTCGACATACCTTAATTCGTATGTCACTTCATCTTCATCATCGATTTCCATCACCATATATGTGTAACGGTGATCCGCCTGCCGCGGCTTCGAAATGCTGCCCGGATTCAGGATTGTTACATCATCTGTCACTAAACCGTGTATCGGACGACCCGCGCATGCATCCGCATACCTTTCTGCTTCCGCCGTATCCTCCTCCAGATATGGCACATGCGTGTGTCCATACATCGCGATATCGCAATCATTTTCCAATGCCGCAAACCGCAGCAGATCCAGCCGCATGTCCACCTGATACAGATGCCCGTGCGTTGCGAAGATACGATGTCCGCCCGCCTCGATCACATTTGCATTCAGAAGCTTCGCATCATAATCGGTATTTCCACGCACGATGTAGCATGGCACACCTGCCAGCGACTCAATCTCCCTCGCATCGCCGACATCGCCCAGATGTATCAGCATCTGGAATTCGCCGATTTCTTCCCGCACCTGCTCTATCGCAAGTTCCACATTCTCATTTCGCCCATGCGAATCACTCATTATCAAAATCCGCAGCATAATTTCCTCCTTCTTGTAAAGTACCGCACCTCATCCACACTGTAGTATATCGGCGGGTGGCGTCGTACCGCATCCACTCCGTCATATATCGGCGAGTGACATCACACAGCATCCGCTCTGCCGTATATCGGCGGGTGGTGTCGCACCGCATCCACTCTATGCTATATCGTCGATGCATCCGAAATATGTATCCTTTCCGTCCAGGTGGTGTCACTCCATTACAGTACCTCGCGGATCATTTCCAGCGCACGTCCCCGATGACTAATCTTGTTCTTATCTTCCGGTGCCAGCTCCGCGGTCGTCTTTCCATATTCCGGCAGGAAGAAGATCGGATCATAGCCAAATCCATGTTCCCCGGCAGGCTGATGCGCGATCATACCCTCAATCACGCCGCGGCGTGTCGTCACCGTACCATCCGGAAATGCTGCTGCAATCGCGCATACGAACCGTGCCGTCCGCTCTTCTTCTTTTGCATCTGCAAGTGCATCAATAATCATCTGATTCTTAATACTGTACGGTGTATCCTCGCCCTGCCATCTTGCAGAGTAAATGCCCGGCGCACCATCCATATAATCAACTTCCAGGCCACTATCGTCAGCGAGAACTACACAGCCCTCAGCCTCCTTTGTCTTGCTGATAGCTGTCGCTTTGATGATCGCATTCTCCTCAAAAGTCTTGCCATTCTCCACGATGTCAATATCGATGCCTGCTTCCTTCATAGACACAATCTCGTACCCACAATCCGCCAAGATCATGCGCACCTCCACCATCTTATTCGCATTACCAGTTGCAAAAATAATCTTCTTCATCTGCCTGTATCTCCTTTTTCCTTGTTTTTCTTCTCTAATTTATCTCTAATTGGAGCTAATCGTCATTTCCTGCTTGCTTTGCTCCAATCTCATTTTTCCTACTTCTTCCCCGTTTGGAGCAATTCTCCTAATCCTGCTCGCTTTGCTCCAACTCCATTTCTCCAACTACTTTCCTACTTGGAGCTAACCTCCCTTTCCTGCTTGCTTTACTCCAACTCCATTTTTCCTACTTCTTCCCCGCTTGGAGCAAACATCCTTATCCTGCTCACTTTGCTCCAACTTCATCTCACCAAGCACACCTTGAAGGTCACGAACACCAAAGCCTACATCCAACATTCATACAAACCGCAAAAATATGTAGATGCATGTATCTTCCAATCTGTACATGAACTATATGATATGTTTGGAACTTAGAAGTCGTTAGTGTTCTGTACTTCATCAGCAATGCCTGAACACGATGTTCAGGCAAGCTGCCACTGAGCCACGGATGGCGAATTGGCAGCGATTGCGTGTGTCTTCGATAACGCAAATCAGAACACTTACTACTTCTTAGTTTCAATACATTATATAGGAATGTACCGATTGGAAGATACTTGCATCAAACACTATAGCGGCGGTTTGCATAATCACTGCACCCTCTTGTTCGTAAACGCCTTCAAGCACACGTTGCATTTCTCACTCGTCTCTGCCCGGTGCCACATCTCTCCATACAAACTGATGTAGCCCTCTCCATCACTGATATCAAAGCTTGCCGTCCGCTCATCCGCATTGTACTCGATGGCAATCGGATGCACTGCACCCGGCGTCTTGATATTCACAACGACCGCATAGCGTTCATTGTCCTCGAGCTCGATTTCCTCCGGGAAATCCACCGTATAATACCCGGCATGCTTCATACTTCCTGATGTCACAAACTCCCGATTCTTAAACGAATCCACATCCTCGAAATTTCTCACTACATATACTTCAAACTCTGTATCCTTGTCCGTTGCATAGAACGAAACCGCTGCCAGATTCTCCCCCTTACCTGCCTCATATACATTGGAGAAATATGCATTCTCCTTGGAGAATCCAAGCTGTCCAACCCAGCCGAGCTTATCCGTCTGATAGAGCTTATCATAATTATCCTTGTCACCAACCCGCGTGTAGACAACCGACTTCCGACAGATCTTCGTGTCATAATAGGACACATAGAAATATCCATCTTCACCGAATCCATCGCCCCAGCTGTTCTTGCAGATAAATGCGCCGTCACCCTCCGGCTGGATTGTGAAATTCTCCTTCGGATAATTGTCATCCCAGCCAACAACGACCACATCATGGTTTGGCATCTCATCGCCGTCATAATAATACGCTGCATATTCACTCGAATAATACATGGAATAGCTGTCCACATATTCGAGTGCCGAATAAATAGACGTCTCGATCGCACCATACCGGAAAATCGCGCTCTTGATCGTCTCGTCGTCACGACCGTTAATGATCAGCGCCTCCTCCAGATGTTTTTCGGCAGTAAGATTCGGATCACTCATGCCATCGCCATACGGATCATCTTCCTCAAGCACCGGACCCTGCCATGCCGCCAGATATGCAATACTCATCGTATGCTCGCCACCGCTGTTTACATCCAGCGCATAGCTGTTACACATCGACATATGATCGACGGAGAAGATGTCCTCCTCCATCGGGCGGATACTTGTCTCCAGCGCACCAAGCGATGCAAATGCCCAGCATGTGCCATACCGCCCCTGATCCCGCACCGGTGACACACGTCCATAATCCCGCATATCGTACGCCTCCGGCAATGGCGTCTCATCCGGCAGCCGCGCCAGATCGACCCATTTCTGATTGACATAATAATCAACCTCGTAGCTCAAATACTCTGCGATCTTATCAATCGGCACCATCAGCTTGTCCTCTGCCTCATCCACATAGACAGCATCGCCCAGTTCCACCTCGGTTTTCTTATTAACTGTCGCCTTGTCCGAACCCACGGCAAGCGAAATGCTATTGTCGCCCTTCATGATCAAGACCGTTCCATCCGGATACCGCTGCACCGAACAAAGCAGCAGGCTGCGCAGGAACTCCCCTTCTACCATCAACCGCATATTGTCGCTCACGTAAAATGTATAGCCGAATTCTTCCATGCTGTCACCGCCGACCGTGATGACCACATCATCCCCGTTCATACGATTCTTCACATTCTGCGCAAATGCATCACTGCATGTCGCAAGCGCATCCGACTCGTCAATCGTCTTCACCGGATTGCGCCCGAGCATAAATGTAATTGTCACAAGCACCGCAATCAGTGCCACAAACACACCAAACTTCTTCACGTATTATAAATGCTCTTTTCTACTGTTCTTTCTGTTCTTTTGCCTTCGGTGGCTTCGGTCCCATAAACTGATAGAAATAGGACTTGATCATACCGTTATAGATCTTACGATTCCGGTCTGCCTTTCTTCCGATATATTTCTCCGCATCCTCATATGAAGTAATCAGGTACATCGACCAGTCTGGAAGGTTCGCGAAGCTCTCACCGATCGTCTTATAGAGCGCCGGCAACGCCTCCTTTTCCTCCAACCGCTCGCCATACGGCGGATTCGTAATGATGAAACCATAATGCTTCGGATGACGCAGATCCTTCACGTCACGCGCCTGAAAATGTATATAATCTCCGACACCGGCTGCCTTCGCATTCGCCATCGCACATTTCACGATCTCCGGATCTAAATCATATCCCTGAATATTCATCTGCACATCGCGGCGGATCATATCCTCCGCCTCATCATATGCGTTGTACCACACCTTCTTCGGCACGACCTTGCCCCAGCAGTCCGCCGTAAACTCCCGCATCATGCCCGGCGCGATATTGGCACCAATCATCGCCGCCTCGATTGGAAATGTACCGCTGCCGCAGAATGGATCGACCAGCACACGATCCTTGTTCCACGGTGTCAGCATCAGAAGCGCCGCCGCCAATGTCTCGGATATCGGAGCCTTCCCGACAAGCGTCCGGTATCCACGCTTATGCAGCGAGGTTCCCGATGTATCCAGACCGATGGACACCTGATCCTTGAAGATAAATACACGGATCGGATACTCGTCCCCATCCTCTTCAAACCGCTCCACGCGATACGTCTGTTTCATACGATCCACGATTGCCTTCTTCACGATCGACTGGATCGCACTTGCGGAAAAAAGCGCGCTCTTATTCGTTGTCGCTTTCGTCACCCAGAACTTTGCATCCCGCGGAAGAAACTCCTCCCACGGAATTGCCTTCGTCCCTTCAAACAGTTCGTCAAAATCCGTAGCCCGGAAGCTACCCATCTTCAGCAGGATACGCTCTGCTGTCCGGATAAATATATTCGCACGGGCAATCGCTGTCACGTCCCCGCGGAATGTGATTCTTCCATCCTCCACGGTCACGATCTCATAGCCCAGATCCAATATTTCACGTTTCAACACCGACTCCAATCCAAAATGGCACGGTGCAATCAATTCATACATATTTTCCATGCTTGTATTTCTGCCCTTTCTTCCCTTGTTCCGATATTTGAACATACTTGGTTATATTGTAAATTTATCTTTGTACGAAGTCAACAAAATTGCTCAATTTATTCTTGCAATTTGCACATGTAAATTTTAACAAATGCTACCCAATCCACGATACATTTCAAAAGGATTCGCCATATGAATTTTCTCCAAGCACCATGGCCACCGCAATATCTAATGCCGGGTTTTGGTCAACGCCCCTCGATACCCGGAGATTCCCCCAATCGTGTTGATGACCTTATACCCTTTCTCTGTCAATATTTTTGCTGCCAGCGTGCTGCCTCCCCCGTTTGCACAATAAACCAATATCACTTTCCCTTTCGGAAGAGAAATATTGCCTGCCTGTATTTCTTCCAGAGGCAGATTTATCGCCATCGGAATGTGACTTTTCGCAAATTCTTCGCTCGTTCGAACGTCAACGATGATTCCTCCATAGTTAAGAGCCTCACTCAGGATGTTCCGAATATTAATATTATGAAATCGCATCGCTCCGCCTCCTTTCTTCTTACTAATAGGATATGCGAAGCGTGGGGATTTGTGTCTGCGAATGCTTATCGTACAGAGACTTGATGCACTCTGTACATCGCACTCTGATCGGTGGTCGTCAAATACACAGCATAAATGCGTGCATTTTCCCCGTCGCCATAGGAAAAAGGGATTGACTGCTTGGATACAGTCAATCCCTTTATGGAATACAATGATATAATTTTCTAAAACAGCTTGAGTAGAGAATCTCGCATCATTCTCATTACATCAAACATTGTATACGATTCAAACAAGGAACTAATTTCTTTGATAGACATACAAGGTTTTCCATCAAGGCCAAATCTGTGAGTCAGAATACTTCTCTCATCCTCACTCAGCCCTTCCAAACGCTCGTCCAAAGCAGCTTTCACGGTATCTTCAACAGAAGCGCACATCATAAGAAGTTTCTCATCACACATATCTTGCACAAATTGCGCATATACAAAGGCGTTTTCATTTTCTAATTCTTCTTCACGCTCTTTGGTCATAGGAAGCTTCTCCCAGACCTTTCTTGTAACATATTCATCAGCCGGAACAGGATTTGGCTCGTTCTTGTACTTATCAGCAAATCCTCTAAGCTCATCAAGAAACAACGACTTATCCAATGCAACATGAGGCAGGAAATCGTAAACCTTTTCCTGCTCAATTTTCATATCAATTGTTTCAATGGTTTTCCATGCTTCCTTGGAAACCTCATTATACGCACCAACGCAATTAATTGTCTGCACGGCATTCACATAGGCATTTACAACCCACTCTATAACAGCCTCACCCATTGCAACATAATTAAAATACAATTTTTTCATAAAAATTTCCTCCGTTAAATAAATTTACAATAAATTGGAAATGAGAATCTCGCAAAACACTATACAATTTTCAAACAAGTGAGACGCAGTGTAACATATCCCACATGCGCTTGTAAACAGTTTCCAAGCTGCATACAGCAAAATTGATACGCAACTTTCCTATAAAGCAAAAAGAGGACCGCTAAGCGGTCCTCTCGGAGAGGGGGTTAGTAACAGTCTGTACTGTTACTTGAATTATTTTTCTGGCTGTTCTTCTGACTATTCTTCATCTTGCTGTTGGAAGCAGTTTCCTTATTGGACTGATTGCTTCCTGTATAATTTGTCTGCTTGTTCTTCTGCTCGTCTGACTGATAATTCTTTCCTGCCATAACTGATCTCCTTTTTGTTCGCAAGTTCCCTTGCCCTTGTAATTTGTTACATAGAGAAGTATACCCAGCCTTCACAATCTTATTCATATGTACCTCCCGCCTATTAAGAAAAAATTATATACGCATATGATACTTGCTTTTTATCAATTGAATACTTTCTGTAATATTTTTGCAATGCGTTTTTATACAATGTCTATGTGTTGCTTTCTGTTTCTCTTATGCAGAGTTCTCAAGACGATATCCGGAGAATTTTCCCAATCACCGCAAGCGTTCTAAATGCAAGCCAGTTGGGGGAAAATGTACAAATAGAGCAAAAATCCCCAACCGCATGCTTTCTAATAGCTGGCTGGTTGGGGGAAAATGTACAAATCAAGCAAAAATCCCCAATCGCATACTTTCTAATAGCAGGCTGATTGGAGGAAAATGTCCAAATAGAGAAAAACTCCCCAACCGCATGCTTTCTAATAGCTGGCTGGTTGGGGGAAAATGTCCAAATAGAAAAATAATCCCCAACCGCAAGCTTTCTAAACACAGGCTGGTTGGGGAAATTTAGTACCATTGCGTGCGGAACCGAGCGAAAGCGCGTCTGAGCACGAATTGCAATCCCTATCACAAACACAGGATTGCATCTACGCAAACGTAAATCGGGTTGTGGATAATATTGATTTAATCGCAGACAATTGGAGCATAAATACAAGGCAAGCACAGTTCCACGAATTGCAATAAGCAATTTGCCAATAACACAAACGGGCATTGTGCTGTATTATAATTCTTACGCAGACCATTGGAACACGCTGGTACTTAATAAGCGACAACTTGTTGGCGCGAATTTAGTACCACTGCGTGTGGAAGTGAGCGAGAGCGCGTCTGCTAAGAATATAATACAGTACAATGCCCGGAGTCATTACCAAGATTATTGCAATTCATTCAAACTTGCAAACCGATACCCCTCTGCCTTCAGGTTTGCAATCACCTTTTCCAGCGCCCCAGCATTCGATGACGATACGTTGTGCATCAGAATGATTGCCCCGCTGTGATGATATTTATTGAAATGGTCGATTACGAAATCAACACCCGGCTGGTTGTTCACATCGAAATCCATATATGCCATGCTCCAAAAAATAGTTTTGAAACCAAGATCCTGGGTGATTGCCAGTGTCCGTGCGCTGTACTCGCCGCATGGCGGCCTTAAGTACGGGTCCATCGCATATCCCGTTGCCTCTTTCATATAATCCGCGCATCCATTGACTTCCTGCACAATCTCCTCATAGGACTTATCCGGCATGCATATATGGTAGATGGTATGATTCCCCACCTGGTGTCCTTCCTCTTTCATTCGTTTCACAAGATCCACATTGTCCCGGATGTATGTCTGCGTCACGAAAAAGCACGCCGGAACATCTTCCTTTTTGAGGATGTCGAGCATCTGCCCGGTATATCCATTCTCATACCCGCAATCAAAGGTGAGGTATAAAACTTTCTCGTTTTGGGAAGAAGCATCCGAATCCAGGTAATACCCATCGTATTCCGCGATCTCGATCGTGTCATCACACCCGCTTGGCCCGTGGTTCATATCCCTCCGGAACCACCAGGAAAGCTTGGTGTTATCAAGGCTTTGATAAGCCTCCCTTTCTTTCAAATGATTTTCAATCGGGTATGTCTGATACCTGCAGAAAACCTTCCTGCACTTGTCAAACATACTTTGAATCGGACGCGCTCCATCCTCCTGCTCCGCATATCCTTCGGTTGTACCATTCAACCCATCTTCCACATCACTCGTCGGATTCCCGGATGTATCCACTTGCTCCGATTCACTACCATCCGCCTCCCCCGCGGACGCTCCATATGTAACACTACTAAAACCACCAACTGCCAGACAGATCAGAAGCCCTGCAAGGCAAACCACTCCCTTCCATTTCCCAATAAAACGCAATTGATGCTCTGTTTCATTTCTTACACGATAATTTCTCATCCAGAAAAAAATTGTTCCAGAAAGCGGTTCAGCGTCTCCTCGCTCGCTGCACTCTCTTTGTCCGGTACCGGATCCGAAGCGGCCTTTCCGTCATCCGTTCCCTCTCCGGATGGCTCTGCCGGTTCCTTCGGCGCTTCGTCTTCCTTCCCGGTCCGGGCTGCCACCTTCTTAATTGCAAATGGCTCCACACGTGCCCGCGGTTCCTCCCGCGGTTTTGGGATGCGCTCCAGATATCCCCGGATATTCGCTTTCAGGATTTCCACCTTATTATTTATTACCAATATATGATCAAGCACGAGTAAACATGCACAAACCAGAATACTGTTCGCTAAAAAGAATTGCATGTCCGGGCTGCCTCTCCAGCTCGGATCATAATAGAGATATGCCCCCGCCATTGTGCCACATACCACAAGCGACAACACCGTGCCGCTCCGGTTCCAGAATTCCATCGGCCGCGTCAAAAACCGGAGCCCGCGCACGAAGCTTTCCGCATACGCCTCCTCGTCCCCTCCGCACAGGCCGAAGCTCTTCTTATTCTCATATTTCTTGCACATATTCCGAAGCTTTTTCCGCTTCGTGTCTCCAAGGTCCGCAGATGCCCGCACCATTCCCCGTATATACGCATTCGCAAAAAATTTCAGGAGTACTCCCAACACCCCCAGTCCCCACAATATGTAGACTCCGGTTGACATCCCCATGATTCGTTCCAGCATACAACAATCCCTCCATTGATTTTGACAAACTCTTTGCCCATTTGCAGCACGGAGCTTTCAAAATTTCACACGCGGAAATCCATCCTTCTCCTGTGAACGTTTTGTCTTCCCCTCACTGTTTATCCGCGATTATAGAGAAGGTGAACTTCAGAAATCAACCCCTGTTCGGTCGTAAAAATCTCTGCAAATATGACAGAAAATATAGGTTTAAGGAACGTTATATTTATGCTATAATAGGGAAGATTAATTATATTGTTACACATGAGAAAGGATGATATACCATGACATATAAGACGAAAGGAACCTGTTCCCAGATGATAGAATTTGAAGTTACAGACGGCAAAGTGCACAACGTGAAGTTTACAGGCGGCTGTAACGGTAACCTGAAGGGCATCGGCCAGCTTGTGGAGGGCATGGACGCGGAGGAAGTTATCAAACGGCTGGAAGGCACAACGTGCGGATTCAAGAATACTTCCTGTCCGGATCAGCTTGCACAGGCATTAAAGCAGGCACTTCACGCATAGGTTAAAGGTAGAAGCAGGAGGATTAACCATTCATGAAGCGTATTATATTAACCGGCGGCGGAACCGCTGGTCATGTAACACCCAATATGGCACTCGTTCCAACCCTGAAGGAGCGCGGATATGATATTCAGTATATCGGCTCCTATGATGGAATGGAGAAAAAACTAATCGAAGATATGGGCATTCCCTATCACGGAATTGCAACCGGAAAGCTGCGCCGCTATTTTGACCTGCGGAATTTTTCCGATCCATTCCGCGTAATCAAAGGCTTCAACGAAGCGAAGAAACTGATGAAGGATATAAAGCCGGATGTTGTATTTTCCAAGGGTGGTTTTGTATCTGTTCCCGTTGTCCTCGCCGCAAGCGCGAAGAAGATTCCATGTGTCATTCACGAATCGGATATGACGCCGGGACTCGCCAACAAGATCAGTATTCCGAAAGCGTCCAAGGTCTGCTGCAACTTCCCTGAGACATTAGAGGCACTCCCAGCCGGGAAAGCCGTTGTCACGGGTACACCGATTCGTCAGGAGCTCTTCGCCGGTGATGCGGTAAAAGCGATGACCTTCTGTGGATTTACGGAAATGCGCCCGACACTTCTCGTAATCGGAGGAAGCTCCGGAAGTGTCCGCGTAAACGAAGCCATCCGCGCATGTCTGCCGGAATTAACGAAGAAATACAACATCATTCATCTCTGCGGAAAAGGTAATATCGACGAGAGCTACATCGGAACCGAGCACTATGTACAGTTTGACTATATCAAGCAGGAGCTTGCCGACTTACTTGCATTAGCAGACATTGTTGTCTCCCGTGCCGGAGCGAATGCAATCTGTGAACTTTTAGCACTCCGCAAGCCAAGTGTTCTGATTCCGCTATCACTTGCCGCAAGCCGTGGTGACCAGATCTTAAATGCGCAATCCTTCGAGAAACATGGTTACGCAAAGATGCTGCAGGAAGAAAACTTGTCGAACGACACATTACTTGCAGCGATTGGCGAAGTCTACAACAACCATGATCATTACATCAAGGCAATGGAGCTTTCTACCAAGTCCGATGCCATCACGATGATCTGCGATATGCTCGACGAATTAGCCGGCAAATAAAATCAAAAACCCCTGAACATCTTCTCTGATCTGCCATAACCAGACAGGATGTTCAGGGGATTTATTTTCTCCCATTTCTTATACAGGTGTTCTTGAGAACCGCTCTTTCATCTTCTCGATTCCATCCAACACCAATGGATTCCGGAACAATATCATAATCAGGAAATACCCGGCCGCACCGCCCACTACGGTCAGTGCAATTGTCACAAGATCCGAAGTGATCTTCGCCTTACACAATCCAAATACCGCTACGATCGGAATGCATGCAATCACACTCTGTATCACCTGCTTTCCCAACCGCGTCACAGGATACATATGCCGTCCTTTGATGCTCGCATATAGGAAAATTGCACATTCTGCCAGCACTGTACTTACCGCCGCTCCGAACTTTCCGAGAAGTGGTATCGTGACCGCATTCAGGCAGATGTTCGTGATTGCCCCGATCACAACACCGGTCGATGCCCACCGATCCTTCCGGTGTACGATGAACAACTGGTTGATCAGGAATCCATTGAACGTTGCTACAATGACGTTCAACATTAACACCTGCATCGTTGTCGTGACATCAAGGTATTTACTTCCCGCGAACAAATGCAGCACCTGTCTGCTCAGACAGAACATGCCAATCGCCATCGGAATATTGAACAGCAGAATCAACCGCGCCGTCAGGTCATTCAGCTTCTCCGCCTGCTCCTCATCGCGCTCCATCATATATGCCACGCGCGGTCGGATCACCGCATTTAACGCACCAAAAAAGGATGTCAAAACCGATGCAATCTTGATTGCCGCCGCATACAAGCCAACCTCACCATCATCCCCTGTGATATACCCTAGCATGGAACGATCCATGACGAGATACACCGACGATGCGACATCAAGCAGAAAGATATAGGACATCGGTTTTATGTGCTGCCACAATTCCCTGCTTATATGGAAATGAAACGTCACATACTTTCTTGCACGAATGAAATTCATGATATTTGAGCCGACACTGGAGATTACCATCGTCAGTGCGTAAATCATGTAATCATCCTCTGACTTGACACACGTAAACAGCATAACCACCGACACAATCTGGAAGAAGAACGACCGTATCGTAATATACTGATACTCCTCATAAATATTATACAGCCACTCAACACCAATCGTCGACAGGATAATTGTTGTTGAGAACAACAGCATCAATGTCCGGTATCCCGCAAGCTTGGGCAACGCAAGTGCAGCAAAAAAAAGTGCATAGGCAATTGCAGAAGTAATCATGTTGATTGACAACATATCGCTCGCGAAGTCATCCATCTTCTTTCGGTCATCCCGGATACGTGCACCTTCACGGATTGCATAACCACCAATTCCAAACGCCTGCAGTAATGTGAAATACGTCATGTTCGCCTGCGCATAATCAACCTTTCCGAGCGCTTCCGGTCCTAAGACTCTGGAAGAATACGGAAATGTAATGAGCGGTATAATCACCCCCATCATCGTACGCATCATATTAAATATGAAATTCACACCTAACGATCGTTTCTTTTCCAACTTGATAGTTCCTTTATCATTAACCTCTTCTAAAAAATAAAAGCTGTCACAAAACGTAACAGCTTTTTCTAAAATAATTCCTTTTCCAACTGGAAGATGAAACTGTCAAGCAGCTGCATACGCTTCGTATATTCTGCTCTGGCTGCATCTGTCTTGCATCTTCGAATCTTCGGTTTATTGTTCCTATAATAATTCTTAATCCGGTAATAGGCTTTCTTGTAGCTTGCCTCATCCTCACACGCCGTCGCCATCGAATCCCACAGCACACTGATTGCACCAACTTCATCCAGCAGATCGGCATCCATCACAATCTTACATTCCAACGACAAATCAGCATCTGAATCCTTGTCCTCGTGAATCATAATAATCTCTCCCACACGTCGGATTGTCTCCGGATCAATACCTAGGCTATCCATGTATTCCACCGCAAGCTCCGCACCGACCTCACCATGTGGGCGTTCATCATCCCATCCGATATCATGAAGTAGCGCTGCAAGTACGATCACATCCAGATCTCCGCCAAGTTTGGACTGCAGCTTGATTGCCCAGCGATACACGCGCATCGTATGTTCAAACCGGCTGCGGAATGGATAATTCGAAGGCCTGCCGTTCTCAGAAGTCATCTTCTTCACATATTCAATTACTTCTGCATAATTTACACTCATGCCGTTGTTTTTGCCACCCGATTCTTTTGTTCTTCCCCAGGTTAGGTATCCTTTACCTATCTCAAATGATACCATTTTTTTACCAAAAATACCACATGTAATTTATATTTTTTAACCGTGCGGCTGGTGTTGTGAAGCTCTCATGAGCGTTACCCCGGCAGTTAACTCAGTCCAGGCTGCCTCGCGGCGCACAGGAGGTTCTACTTAGTGCTGCTTCGTTCCCGACCTGACACGGTTCATAGATTCCTGTCGCGCAAGACCCGGACATCAACGCCACTTACCGGGGGCAGCCTCACAAGGAGACAACCCGAAACCAGCCATCACCCCCTCTGTAGCGGATTGAGGGTACAGGGCACCGCTATCTCCCCGGCTGCACGGAAATTTTATAACAAGTCCACGCGTATCTGCCCACAGATTGACCTTCAAACAATATTTGTCGGCAGATTCTTTTACAGTATATAGAAATAATTATGTAAAGTCAAGACATCCCACCATTTTCTTTGCCGCTTTTCTCCTTCTTTTTCGCGCGGAGTTCTGCGAAAAAACCTGACATCATAGCAGAACATTCTTCCTCCAGAACTCCCCGTGTCACCTCTACCTGATGATTAAACTGCTTCATATCAAGCAGATTCAGGATAGAACCGGCACATCCTGCCTTCGGATTCATACACCCGATCACCACTTTCGGTATCCTCGCCTGCACGATCGCACCTGCGCACATCTGACAGGGCTCTAATGTCACATACATTGTACAATCCTCCAACCGCCAATCTCCAAGCACCTTGGACGCTTTTTTTATTGCCATGATTTCTGCATGTGCAAGCGTCGTCTTGTCCACGTTTCGCCGGTTGTATCCGCGCGCAATCACTTTGCCCTCGTAAACAATCACGCAGCCGATTGGCACATCCCCGTTTGCCGATGCTTTCTTTGCCTGTGTGACTGCCTGCCGCATATAGCGTTCATCCTCACTCAATTTTCTCATACTGTACCTCATTTCCGTATCCTTTTATTGTGTGTTCCCATAAAATGTACTATACTGATCTCATGGCTGCATGATACAAGAATCGTTCCTGTATTATGCAGTCACAAACGTCAGAAAGGAGACACCCATGGGACCACTGATCAAATATACAAACCGCTTAATTCTGCGCGTGGAAAATGAATCGAAAGCCAAACAGGTCTTAGACCTCTATCTGCGTAACCGGCTGCCATTTGAGCAATACGAACCGACACGCCCGTCTTCCTTCTACACACAGGACTATCACAGGTCTTCCCTGCATCGCGAATACATTGCATATTCGCTGGGAACCTTCCTGCGTTATTACATCTACTTAAAAAACCGCCCGGATAAAATCATCGGCGCCGTCAATTTCAACATCTTCCATACCGCTCAAGAACCATACGCGGAGATCGGTTACAAAATCGACGCCCTCTATCAAAACCGCGGTATCGCATACGAAGCCTGCGAGGCGGCTCTTTATGTACTTGAACATGACTATAAGATTTTTCGTGTCGATGCCCGTATCCACCCGGAAAACATTGCATCTGTTACACTTGCGGCAAAACTCGGCTTCCGCCCATTGCAGTTTGAGCCGCAGAGCGCGAACATCCTGGGGCACTACGTAGATCTGATGCGGTATACGAAGCATCTCTGAGACTATGGCGTGTATGATCACTATGATCACATATAACGCGAACGCGCGTCTTCCGCACCACGTTCCGCAACTTCTGACACCCAATAGCCAAAATTCCCGGTCAGGATCTTAGTCTTCCTTACCGGAATGAACACACGGAATCCAAACATATTTGCCAGATACCGTTCTTTGTTCGTGAAGATTCCCGGCACACCGATCACATGCAGCTCTGCCTTGTTCATCCGCACAGTTCCAAGCATAAGATATTGATATTTGTAATATCCATGCGCGAGGAAACTGTTCACTCCCAGTTTCCAGTTCGCCATATCAAGTCTTCCGATATCCTGTGGTGCGATTTTCACACCATCCACAATCTGGCTTCCTGCAAAAAGCGGCAGCTTCGGGTACGTTGTAAGCATCTCCTGATATCCGTTTGCAGCGTCCGTAGGAAGCGGAATCTGCGGAATTTCCCCGACAGCTTCCGTCTGCGTTTTCATTCCCGCACCCGCATACTCAGCCATCCGCGGCATATCCGTTTCCTGTATTATCTGACCTTTCGGTTCAATATTATCTCCCCACTCATTCCCGGCTGCAGATCTCTGATTCTCCTCCGCCATAACCGGAATCTCTGACTTCCCTTCGTATTCTGTCTTGTCCGCAACCTGCACCTGCCGCAGGTCATACTGTTCCGGCGTCCAGATCCCGGCCAGGATCTCGCCATCATCACATATAAAATACACACCCTCATATTCCGGAAATGCCACGCCGTCCCCAAGTGGATTGTTCCACGGAAGCTCTACACTCGTCAGGATTGTATCGCGTTCCCCAGCTGCAAACTGCATGGTGGTAAAAAGCTTCGCCTGCCCATGCCACAGCAGATATGCATAACACGTACACGCATATTCCTTGTACATTTTCATCCCCATTCGTATTCTTGTCACATCTGTATCCTTGTTGCTGATTCTCTGTACTTTGATGAATCCGGCAATCTCACATCGCACATACTCGCGATACCGGTAAATATAAGACACCCATCTTCTCTGCTGCATCACAGACCACGCTCCCCCTTCATGTTTCTTCGCAGAGATTGCACGTCATGCTGCACGAATATATCCCCATACATCGTACATTTTCACAATCTCCTGACAATACGTACTATATATGTATGCAGGGAGACGTCTGTTTAGCACCAAATTATTGCGACATAATATACAATTATACGGCACCTGACTGCATTTTCCATGTCCGGATGCCAACATATCTGCGCTCCGCCTATTCGCACAGCAGATCCGAAAGCTCCGCAAACTGCGCGAGCGAAAGTGCTTCGCCGCGGATACTCTCGGGAAGTCCCATCTTCCGGAGAGCTTCTACAACCGCATCCTTGCCAATTGAGAGCTCTGCCGAATTGTTGATGCCATTTTGCAGTGTCTTCCGGCGCTGGTTGAACGATGCACGGATCAGCTTGAACATGAATTTCTCATCCTTCACGACGATCTTTGGCTCCGAATGTCTCGTCAACCGAATCACCGCTGAACCAACATTCGGACGCGGCATGAAACAGTTCGGCGGCACATTTGCCACGATATACGGCTCCGCATAATACTGCACGGCAAGCGACAATGCGCCATAGTCCTTTCCACCCGGACCTGCCTGCATCCGCTCGGCAACTTCTTTTTGTACCATAACCGTAATGGATGTCGCCGGAATATGGTTTTCAAACAGTCCCATGATGATCGGTGTCGTGATATAATACGGAAGATTTGCTACAACTTTCACCGGTCTGCCACCGGTCAATGTCGCGATATCCACCTTCAGAATATCCTCATTTACTACCGTGACATTGTCGTACTCTGCAAGCGTCTCCGCAAGGATCGGAAGCAGATTCTTGTCAATCTCCACCGCAAATACTTCTCCCGCCGCCTCTGCTAAATACTGCGTCATCGTACCAATGCCCGGCCCGATCTCCAGCACAACATCATCCTTCGTGATCTCCGCTGCCCGGATGATCTTCTCGATCACATGCCCGTCAATCAGGAAATTCTGACCGAACCGCTTCTGGAACGCAAAATTATATTTCTGTATGATTTCAATTGTAACCTTCGGATTGCTAAGCTTTTCCATTCTATCTCCATTTCTCTACATCTGAATTTTATACATCTGGTGCGCATTTTTCCATGTTTCTGCATACACCTCGTCCACGGAAATCTGCTTGATATCCGCAATTGCCTGTGCCACGTAGGTAAGCTTCGACGAATCGTTGCGCTTGCCGCGGAACGGCTCCGGTGTGAGGTATGGTGCATCCGTCTCAAGGACAATATGCGACAGCGGGATATATGCCACTGCTTCCTTCAGTTTCCTTGCATTCTTAAATGTCACAACACCCCCGATGCCGAAGTAAAATCCCATATTGAGAAACTCGCGGGCACTCTCTTTGGAGTACGAATAACAGTGAATCACACCGCCGATCTCCTCTGCATGGGATTCCTGCATGATCCGGATCGTATCCTGCGCCGCATCCCGGCTGTGGATAGCAACCGGCAGCTTCAACTCGCGCGCAATATCCATCTGCCCGGCGAACCATTTGTGCTGCAGTGCCTTGTCTGTTTCTTCATAATGATAATCGAGTCCGATCTCGCCGATTGCCACGATCTTCTCATGCTTAGCGAGTTCCTTCAACCGCTTTACATTATCCGGATTCTCCAGTTCTGCAACTTCGGAAGGAAAAATGCCGACCACGCCATACATGTTCTCGTATTGTTCTGTCATCCGCACCGTCTCTTCACTCGCGCTGATATTCGTTCCGATGTTGGTCACTGCGTGTACCCCCTGTGCCGCAAATCCCGCCAGAAGCTGTCCACGGTCTGCATCAAAACAATCATCATCATAATGTGCATGTGTATCAAATATCTGAATCATCCTTTTATCCTTGCCTTACTATAATAATTGCGTTTATTTTACCCTACACCGGGTGTTCATGCAACCCTTGCCGCAAATATCTGCCAATCCGGGATTTTCTCCCGCCGGATCTGCCACAATATTCACAATATTCATGAATTTCTTTGGTTGGACTATTGAAATCCCTCTGTAAATTGGTTAAAATGGATTCTAGGTATACGTTACATACAAGGAGGAGCATTTTATGACTATAAATGATTATTTAGATATGGAAGCACTTGATAATATCTTAGAGCAGTGGGCAGCTGCAACACACATGATTGCTGTTGTTCTTGATGATGAAGGTAACTTCCTTTCCAACAAGCTTGGATTTTCCAGAAATAATGTAGAAGCATTCGGCGAAAGCATTGAAGTTGATGATGTCGAAGTCGCAACTGTAGTTGGAGGACCTCTGGATGAAGATACCGACGAGGAAGTCGTTGAAGCTGCTGCCGCTATTCTGGTTGCCGCTGTTCAGAATCTGTTGGAGGCTGGGTACCGTAAGAAGAAATACGAAGAAGCCATTGCTTCTTTCAACGAAGAGATTGACGGTGCTGCTGCCCTGATCAAGGAGCTTGCCGGAAAATCCCAGGGATTAAAGAAGATTGAGAATAAACAGAATATCCTTGCACTGAATGCTTCTATTGAAGCTGCACGTGCAGGCGAGGCAGGCCGCGGATTCACCGTTGTTGCGCATGAGTTCGGTAAGATGGCACATGAATCTGGTGTTATCAATGACTCTATTCAGAAGACTTTACAGAAGCTTGATGCATCCATCAAGAACTTCGAAGCTGAATAAACAGCAGGGATTTGAGGATGTGAAAACTTTTTCACAATTAGAACATATTTTAGACACAATTTATTGGTATAGTATGCATTGTAAGAGCTTTTCATATATTTGAATCCTCTCTCCCCTCAAACAAGTGGCGAATTAATTCCCTCCCCGGTTTTTCTCGCCACTTGTTTTCTGTTTATAAGGTTTTAAAAGGTTAAACCATTTACAAAATATCCATTTTAATACAAGTTAAAGATAAATATATTCTCATATATTATAACATTGCTACATTTACTCTGTAGACAGAGTTGTACAGGATAGATATTTCTTAAACAGACCGTTGAAGCACGCTGGTACTTAATGAACACGCAGTGTGAATTTAGTACCACTGCGTGCTGAACCGAGCGAGAGCGCGTCTGTGTAGAAATATCTATCCTGTACAACTCGCCAGAAGAAAGAAAGGAAATATATCATGATTAACGAATTCTACAAGGATATGACAGGAAAAGGTTCTATCATTCGCCAATTTTTTGATTATGCTAACAAAAAAGGTGCCGAAATTGGAATGGAGAATATCTACAACTTCTCTATCGGAAACCCATCTGTTCCTGTACCGCAGACATTTACCGATCGTATGATCGAACTGTTGCAGACGGAAGATCCGGTGAAGCTGCACAGCTACAGCCCATCGCTTGGACTTCCATCTACAAGACAGGCGGTTGCCGATTCTTTGAATAAGCGTTTTGGCATGAACTACACGATGGATCACATCTTCATGACGAGTGCGGCAGCCAGTGCGCTTGCACATGCGCTTCGCTGCGTGACAAAGGACGGTGATGAGGTTATCACCTTCGCTCCGTACTTCCCGGAGTATGTTCCATATGTGACAGGTACCGGTGCCAAGCTCACCGTGATTCCTGCGGATATTACTACATTCCAGATTAACTTCGAGGAGTTTGAGAAAGCCCTGAATCCAAATGTTCAGGCAATCCTGATCAACTCTCCGAACAATCCTTCCGGTATTGTATATTCAACTGCCACGATCACGAAGCTGGCAGATATTCTGCGTGCAAAAGAGAAGGAATATGGACATCCGATCTACCTGATCTCCGATGAGCCTTACCGTGAGATCGTATTTGCCGGTGTGGATGCACCATTTATCTCCAAGCTATACGAGAATACGATCTGCTGTTATTCCTTCAGTAAGTCCGTGTCTCTGCCGGGTGAGCGTATCGGTTACATGGCAGTGAACCCAGCCTGCGAGGATGCGAAGCTTCTGGTACTTATGGCTGGTCAGATCTCCAGATTTACCGGACACAACTGCCCACCTTCCATCATCCAGATGGCTGTGGAGTCTGTGCTTGACCAGACAAGTGACCTGTCAATCTATGAGACGAACAAGAACATTTTATATAAAGAACTAACACGCATCGGCTACGATATCGTCGAGCCGGGCGGAACCTTCTACATGTTCCCACGCGCCCTGACCGAGGATGCAAATGAGTTCTGCTGGCGCGCAGCCAAAGAGCTGAACCTGATCATCGTACCGGGTGACAGCTTCTTATGTCCGGGACATTTCCGGATCTCCTACTGCGTGACAACGGATATGGTCGAAAAAGCCATTCCACTCTTTGAAAAACTTTACAAATTATATAGATAATTTCCGGGATTTTCGGTATAATGAAGTTTGGTTTAATAGGAGATACATAATTAGGAGGACGAAAATATTATGGCAGAAGAAGCTGGCGCAAGTAAAAAGCCAAAGAAATACACGGGGATCCTGCTTCATCCAACCTCACTTCCGGGGCCTTACGGCATCGGTGAGCTGGGTGCAGGCGCTTATAGATTTGTTGATTTTTTGGAACGTTCGGGATTGAACACATGGCAGGTACTGCCACTCGGACATACCGGATTTGGAGATTCTCCATATCAGCCGTTTTCTGCATTTGCGGGACAACCACTTATCATCAGTCTGGATCATCTGAAGGAGTTACATCTTCTTTACGACGAAGACTTCCGGGATATGCCGGCATGGAACGCGGAGCAGATCAACTATGGTGAATTGATTGAGTTCAAGACAGGTCTGTTGAAGCTTGCTTATTCCCGTTTTCACGACGAATCTTTATCTGATGGTATCCATGACGATCCAGAGATGAAGCAGGCGTACGATAATTTCTGCGAGACATCTGTCTGGCTGGAAGATTACGCATTGTTCATGGCAGGCAAGGACTATCATCAGGGCATGCCTTGGTACATGTGGGAAGACAACCTGAAGAAACCAACCAAGAAGCAGAAGGAAACATGGGCGAAGAAGCTCGATACCGAGATGGGGTACTACAAATTCATCCAGTTCCTGTTTTATTATGAATGGACAACCTTGAAGAAATACGCAAACGATAAGGGCATTTCCATCGTGGGCGATATCCCGATCTTCATGGCTTGGGACAGTGTGGATGTATGGGCAAACCAGAGCCTGTTCCAGCTCGATTCCAAAGGATACCCAACCGTCGTTGCCGGAGTTCCACCGGATTATTTCTCAGCGACCGGACAGTTGTGGGGCAACCCGCTATATAACTGGAAGAAGCATACCGAGACCGGTTATGAGTGGTGGCTGAACCGTATCCGTTACCAGCTGACACTCTGTGATTTCCTGCGAATCGACCATTTCCGTGGTTTCGATAAATATTGGGCGATCCCTTATGGTGAAGAAACCGCCATCAACGGTAAGTGGGTGGAAGCACCGGGTGTAAACTTCTTTACACAGCTTGAAGCAACCCTCGGTTATCATCTTCCGATTATCGCCGAAGATCTTGGTGAGATCGATGATTCGGTTATCGAGCTTCGCGACAAATTCGGTCTGCCTGGCATGAAGGTATTGCAGTTTGCATTTGAGAATCCGGAGGAAAATGATTTCCTTCCACACAACTTTGTTCGTAACTGTGTCTGCTATACAGGTACACACGATAACGATACAACCCTCGGCTGGTACAAGCACGCATACGAAGCTTCCAAAGACAAGCTGCGCCGCTACTTCTCAACCGATGGTTATGACATCTGCTGGATTATGATCCGTGCATGCTTCGGCTCTGTTGCCAACATGGCGATCGTACCAATGCAGGATGTATTATGCTTAGATTCCTGGGCACGTATGAACACACCGGGTGTCGGAGAAGGAAACTGGGCATGGAGATACAAAGAAGACGCACTGACACATGAACTTGAAGCAAGATTATATGAAACCTGTAAAATGTTTGGACGATAAGAGGTGTATCTATGAAGACATTAGGAGTTGGAATCGTACTGATGGTGGCACTGTTCTTCTGTCTGCCATACCATCTCTACATGAAACAGCTATGGAAGAAAAATCCTGAGAAATCATGGGAAAAAGCACGCAAGTTTGTATCCGGCTTCTTCCGGTTTGAACTGAAACTGTCCGGCTGCAAAGTAAACGTCATCGGAGAAGAAAATATACCGCAGGACGGACCGGTGTTATTCGTCGGCAACCACCGCAGTTATTTCGACATCCTGATCTATCACGAGGCAATCGGCAAGCCGCTTGGCTTCCTCGCCAAAAAAGAAATGGAAAAGATTCCGCTTCTCCCACTTTATATGCGGGATATCGGATGTCTGTTCTTAGACAGGGACGATATCAAGCAGGGCTTATCCGTGATTAAGCAGGGAACCGAATACATGAAGCAGGGGCATTCGATGGTCGTATTCCCGGAGGGAACAAGAAATCAGACTGATACACTTCTGCCTTTCCGCGAGGGCGGATATAAGATGGCAGAGAAATCGAAATCCCCGATTGTTCCGGTATCGATCTGCCGTTCCGATCTGATGCTTGAATCTGCACCGAAGAAACGGATTCACAGCCACAAAGTAACAATTGAGTTCGGAAAGCCGATCTATCCTTGTGAGCTTCCTCCGAAGGAGCGCAAGGAGCGATATGCTGAATTTCCACAACTTATACAGGATATGTATGATAAAAATAACATTTAGAGGAGGATTTGAACCATGCCTTGGTGGTTAATCATGATTATTGTCATCGTAGTAGCACTTGCACTTATGTTCGTGTTATACAAAGTCGGTGACAAGCTGCAAAAGAAACAAAATACACAGAGAGAACAGATGGCGGAAGCCGCACAACCGATGAATATGTTGATCATCGACAAAAAAATGCTGCCGATGAAAGATGCCGGACTTCCGAAAATGGTGATGGAACAGACACCAAAGCGTTACCAGAAAGCAAAGCTTCCAATCGCAAAGGTTAAGGTTGGTCCACAGATTATGAACATGATCTGTGATGATGCGATCTTCGACGAGCTTCCAACCAGAGGCGAAGTCAAAGCGATGGTCAGCGGCATTTACATCATCAGTGTAAAGAGCGTCCGTGGCAAGAAGGTGGCTCAGGAAGAAGAAACTGGCAAGAAGAAGAAAAAGGGCAACTGGCGTACACGTATGCGGAAGCGTCAGGTTGAAATGCAGAAGCAGTTAAACGCAGAAATGCTCGAGAAAGCAAAATCCAAGGGCAAAGACAAGCCTGTTGAGAAGTCCAAGGAAGAGCTTCGTCGGGAGAAAGAAAGAGCGAAGAAGATCAGTGACAAGATGTAATAAGCAGCCGGCAAAATTGAAAGATATTATCGGTTCCTTTACACCATTTCTGGTCGCTGTGCTGGCACAGTACATATTAAACTTCCTGGATGTTGCGATTCTTTTCATCCGGAATATGCGCTCGGATGCGCCTGTCAGCCGCAGTGCAACGATTGGCAAACTATTGCAAATGGATTACAACCAGCCTATGAATCAGGCGTACCTTGTGCTTGCACAGCACATTGTATTTCTGATTTGTTTCGGGATCTGGTATTACCGCATATTTTATCGGGGAAGTATCGTTTCCACAGACGAAACTTTCGAAGATCATACAAAAGGACGCATGAAAAATATTTTTTCATGCGTCTGTTCTATACGGACTCCATTTTTATTGCTTGCCGGTGTTGCAATCCAGATCATGGTGGACGGAATTCTGAATATAGTGAGTCCCCTCTTCCCGGATACATTTGCAGCCTACTACGACCTTGTATCCAAGGCGGTCGGTGTAAACCGGGCAGTTCCGATGATCATTGCGACCTTTGTGATTGCCCCGATCGGCGAAGAACTGTTCTTCCGCGGTGTGATCCTGGGATATGCGAAGCGCTACATGCCACCTGCTATCGCTATCCTGTTTCAGGGTGTACTTTTCGGATTGTATCATGGCAACATCGTACAGGGCATCTACGCATGCATCTTAGGATGTCTGCTTGGATTTGTGGCTTACAAAGCAGACACACTGCTTGCAAGCATGATCCTGCATTTCAGCATCAACTTAAGTGTACTCTTCATTCCATCCGTATGGTTTGAGGACTCGTTACGATGCAGTATCATCACAGCTGGCGCGCTGGTGCTTACGGTACTGTTCGTATGGCTTGCGATGCGGGAACGCAAAGCAAAGAAAGCACATTTAAAAGCAGAATCAAACGAAGATTAAAAAGGAAAAATGCAAGCAACGTAAACGCTGCTTGCATTTTTATAACTTCCTGCGGTATTACATTTATCTAATCATCTGTAACTCATGCTTCATCCGCCAAATTATGTACATGCACCTTCATCTTCCGCTCCATCGGCGACTCATTTCCCATCTCCATCGTATAATGCAGTGCAAGACGTAAGGAAAACTCCTCTTCCAGAACGGCCGCCTCATAATCGATGCCCTCTGCCGTATGCAGGAAATGCTTCGTCTGCAACGTCACCGGAATCGAGCCATAGCCGGTTGCATATTTCGTATGATGCGTTAACCCATGCTCATATACGAAATCCGAATTCAGCTCGCCGCTCCGTGTCACGCGGAGCCGATTATTCGAGAAAATCATCGTACACCGTGTCTTGTGTCCATCGCCGGACACATCCTCCACGTAGGTAAGCTTCATGCCATTTTCAGTCATGCTTGCCAACGCAGTCGCCTGCGAGCGCATCACTTCGCCGGTCTCCACATCTACATTTTCAAACTCAATGACTGCTTTCATTATGGACGTTCCTTTGCCATCTCGATCAAAGTCTCTACCAGACTCTCAATCGAATATCCCTTATCCTTCCAGAGCATTGGATACATACTGATAGAAGTAAAGCCAGGTAATGTGTTGATCTCGTTAAATACGACCTCGTTCGTATCCTTCTCTAAGAAGAAGTCTACACGGGAAAGACCGAATCCATCCAACGCATTGAAGATTGCAACCGCATCCTTCTGCACTTCTACCTCTTTTCCATCCGGAAGGTCAGCACCGATTACAGTCTTAGACTCTGCATTGTTGTACTTGGCATCGAAATCATAGAATTCTGCTGCCGCAAGAATTTCTCCCACGCGGGATGCTTTTGTCCCCTTTCCATAGCCAAGGACAGCGCACTCAATCTCACGACCGACGATCGTCTCCTCAACCAGAATCTTATAATCATGCTTTGCAGCTTCCTTCAGTGCAACAACCAATGCTGCACGGTCATCTGCCTTGGAAACACCCTTGGAAGAACCTGCCTTGGAAGGCTTTACAAATACCGGATAAGAAAGCTTTGCTTCCACGCGTGCTGTCACTTCGTCCATATCCTCCAATTGTTCTGCCAACACCGGCACATAAACAGCCTGACGGATTCCAAGTGTATCAACGACCAGCTTTGTATAGAACTTATCCATAGATGCAGCCGAAGCGAACACGCCACATCCGACATATGGGATATCTGCCATCTCGAACAATCCCTGAATCGTTCCATCCTCGCCATACATACCATGCAAGACAGGGAAGATCACATCAATCGGCTGTACCTTCATCATATCGTCCTGCGAAATGATAAGTCCGCCCTTTGTATCCGGGGAAATGATTGCAGAAACGGGACTTTGCTTCCAGCTTCCGTCTTCGATGCTTGCGATATCTTCCGCCAGCTTCCACTCACCGTCTTTCGTAATTCCGATCAGGAACATGTTGTATTTCTCAAGATTTACTGCTTTTGCGATTGTAACAACTGACACGCAGGATACTTCATGCTCGGATGAGCGGCCGCCAAATATAACTGCCAGATTCTTTTTCATGGTTTTTGCCTTTCTTTATGTATTATTTTTATCGCATTTTGCATAACCATCTACTCTTCCAATCAGCATTTCAACAATTACTATTCTGCGCAGACTCGCTCTCGCTCAGAGAAACACATAGCGGTACTAAATTCGCTGCACCAGCCAAATAGCTGGCACAGCTTATTAAGTACCGATGTGTTTATATGGTCTGCTTAAGAATAGTAATTATTGAAACGCATAATTCACATACCTGTAATGGTTATGCAAAATGCAATGAACATACTGATATATATTCAAACTTCTTAATCTCCATATCTAATTATTATAACAACTTAGAAGGTATCCTGCAACCATTCAAGAATCTTTAATCTTACCTTAACGTTATCCCCTTTTGCATCCCGCTTCACAAATAATTTCTCATAACTTTCTTCGTCGAGTGCCTGTGCGAGCTTCTCTGCATCTTCCGAATCGACAACCGCGCCTGCGTCCATCGTGTAGCACATCATCGGATACAGCATGCACCAGAAATTCTCACCTTTTGCCGCGCCGATATCGACGCGGAGTGCCCGGTAGGTTCCCGCCGGAAGCACCAGCTCGCCGTATTCCCGGATGGGGAATTCCTCTCTGACAATATACGCAGAGATTGTATAATCATACCCCGCCTCGTCTACAACCGCTCTCGCAGCCTGTCTGATATCCGGCAGCTTCTGCATGATATACCGCAGTGCTGCTCCATCATCCTCCACCGTTTTCAAGCCATCTGCAAGCTCAGCCAGCACCGCATCCCGCACTTCGTATTTGAGTGCGAGATCTTCCTCGCTGTCACTGTTCGCCCGCACATGGAACCGCACGATCACATCCTCCGGACTCCGGATTGCGTCCTCATAGACATCCGCAGAACCATCTGCATTAACGTACATACCATCTGCCGTCTCCGTACCACCTGCACAGATTCTCGCCATACCGGCATCTCCAAACACAGCTTCAAGCTCTGCCTGATCCTCATCACTTATTTTCTGACCTGCAAATAGCATTTTCATATTACCCTGGCGGAACAGACTGACGACATCACGGACACTCCCGCCTCCGGCAATATGCAGCACACTCGTAAGTAAGATCCCGCCGCATACTCCAAGCAGGATTCCGACCATCGCTCCTTTTAGAATCTTATACCCCATAACGAACTCCTCCATCGAAAGTTGATTTCGTTACAAGCTTTCCCTTCCGTAAGCAGCTTTAATCATTTCCCGCAAAATATATTTCGCGCCATCCGCTTCCATCATGACCGGAATGGATTTCGAGATTCCCGGACGGTGCCCAAGCTCCAGCAAAAGCGGGTGTATCTCCTGTCCCGTCATATCCGCCGCAATCTGCTTCATATGTCCGAAGTCCAACTGCCGCTCGTTCTCTATACGATACAGTTCTGCCGCCATCTCCAGACTGTCTGCCTGCACATGGTAGAGTGTCTGCCTGATGCTGTTTTCCCCTTCGTACCCGGCGATATCCGCAATCACAAACGTAAACTGATACCCGTCCTTCGCTGTTTCCACCTGCATTTCCTGCACATAATCCCGGTATTCCAACGTTTCCTTTTTCTGCTCTGAGGCAGTGAAATCATTCTGTATGAATTGCCTGCCGAGCTTTTCATCCCCGATCCATACACTTCCAACTGTAGCCAGCACAGTCAGACAGACAAACCCGATTCCCCATTTCACGCGTTTTTTCGTCTTTACCCACATGACGATCAACGGAAATACAATGCCGATCGCAAGGTCTGCATACAGGAAATACCGCATGCCATATTTCACAGCCGATTCAAACTGCATTCCATACGCAAACAGACACGCACCCGCGAACATCACCACAAATGTCACAACACGTCCACTTTTCTGCTTCACTTCACACAGCGAATACAGGAAGTCCCGCGTCTGATGCAGATAGCCGCTCACAACTGCAAACACACCGATAATCCAAAATGCCATCACCGGATAGTCAAGCCGCGCCACCGCCCCGCCCGGAAAAGACGCCGCTTCCATCACATTGAACGATGCCGTCGTGTCGCTTGCTGTCCAGCCATAGCCAAGGATTGCCACGATGAACAGATACGCAAATACAATGGTAAATAAAATCCAGACAAGCAGCCAGATTCCGCCCATTCGGTCTTTCTCCTTCACGCATGGGCGGCTGTAAAGCTGCAATTCCAGCGGCGATAACGCCAGAAGGATTGCATACGCGCCCTTGAATACGCCCGATACCTCCGACTGTGATGTGATCCCCTGCATGATTGCGCCGATGTCAATATTCGATACCGAGAACACAACGATCAATATGAGTGGCACGACCATCCACCCAAACAAAAATTCAAACATCCGTCCGCGTCCTTCCATCGACTTTGACGCACCATACAATGTGATTCCGAGAAACGGCAGGAATATCCACCATACGGAGAAGCTTTGCAGCAGATACCGCTGCAAGATCATTGAGAAAAAGACAGCTATGAGCGTCGCACGCAGCAGATACCGTAAGGCATACAGCACGTCCAATATACCGGCTGTCCATCCCATATGATTCCGGATCGCATTGATATAACCGCACGGAACAAAGTCCGCAAGAAATAACATCAACACGCCATAGAGCACGACAAATGCGAGCCCGACCACCAGTGCCGGCACATGATATTTTCCCGCAAGCGACAACGTGATATAGGGAATCATCATCATACTGATCGTGACACATTCGAGATAGCTCATGCGGAACCATTGCCGTTTGGAGATTTTACCGTCCGCCAGGTTCATGATTTTCTTCCTCCTCTCCTGTTGGCTTCGTCACATGGGGTTTCAGCCCGGGTATTGCCCCCTCACTCTGTTCGGCGGCAGGTCGGCTGAAACCATTCGTAGCATGTGACTTCGTCACATGGGGTTTCAGCCTCATCCGCTCCTCCTCGCGTGCGAAGATCGGGCGTTTCCGCATCCACGAGATTGGTGCCCGAAATACAAAATCCTGATTTGCATAGGCGCGCTTGCCATTTCCGGCGACAATCGGATACATATACGGGATTCCGAAGCTCATCAGCCCCGACAGGTGCACCGCGATTACCAGAAGCGCCAGAATATATCCATACAACCCCCAGATGGCAGACGGAATGATCACGAAGAATTTGAGCAGGCGGAACGCCGACGCGAACTCTTCATTTGGAATTGCAAAGCTTGCGATTGCAGTCAGTGCCACGACGATCACGACCATCGTGCTCACGATGCCCGCCTCCACCGCAGACTGCCCGACGATCAGGCCGCCCACGATACCAATCGTGTTGCCAAGCGGTCCCGGCAGACGTATCCCCGCTTCACGCAAAAGCTCAAACAGAAACTCCATCAGCAACACTTCCACAATCACGGGAAATGTCACCATGCTCCGCGCTGACGCGATCGCATACAGAAGCTTCGTCGGGAGAATATCACTGTGATACACGGTAATCGCGATATAAAGTCCGGGCAGGGACACCGCCAGAAACGCCGCAATATACCGGATAATGCGTGCGAACGTTCCGACCGCCCAGCGATTGTAATAATCATCTGACGTCTGCAACAGCATGTTCAGATTACATGGTGCCAGAATCACCTCCGGCGAATTGTCAAATACGATTGCCACTCTGCCTTCCGTGATACCGGCCGCCACCTTATCCGGTCTGGTTGTCGACTGAAATGTCGGAAACGGAGAATACCAATTCTCCATCAGGTGCTGCGCCATCCCGCTATCATAGATAGCATCAATATCATAGCGATGCATGTCCTCCCGCACCCGCTTAACTAACTCCTCCGACGCTACATCTGCCAGATATACAAGCGCATAGTCCGTCCGTGTACGCTCCCCAATCGTATCCTGCTCCACACGCAATTTTGCATCCTTGATCCGCCGCCGGATCAATGCAGTACTCTGCCGGAACCCCTCATTGAAGCTGTCCTTCGGTCCGCGCATACCCGCTTCCGTATCATTTTCAGAGATTCCCCTAAGTGGTAATTTCTTCGACGACACGATCATTGTCTTCGCATACCCATCAATGAAGATTGCCGTATCGCCCTTCAGGATTGAACCGACGGTTTTGTCAAAGGATGTTTCCTCCTTGATATCCGCCGTCTGAACCTCCTGATATAAGATGCTGTCCCAGACATCCTTCGCTGAGTTTCCACGCCATTCATACGAAAGCGGCTTCAGGATTGTCTCCTCGATCATGCCGTTATTCGTCAAGCCATCGATATATACAACATGCATATACACCATGCCCTCCGCCCGCTCCATCGCGAAAGACTTCTGCACTACATCCCCACAGTTTTCAAACAGGATGCCGAGCACCTTTTTATTCTCAGCTAAGCTCTGCCGCAGAGGCACCTTGAGCTTATTGTTATCATCATACAGATCTTTTAAGTCCATAAAAAACCTCCAAACTATACATAAGCTAGTATGTATGGTTTAGAGGTTTTTATGCAGAACCGCATGTGCTGCAGGGATTCCGCCAAACAATAGTTTTTTCCGCCAAACAGAGATTTTGACAATTCATCTACTTGCGCCCAAACAAAAATGCTCCAATTTGTAGCATTTTGAAAAATTTCTTTACAAGCGGATGTTGTTCGTGATACAGTTTCTTTGTTGTCAAGAAGCGCTCGTTCATAGCGTAGTTTGGTAACAGTCTATTGATTTTATAATTTTCTATTCGATTCTTCGAATACAAATTATTACCCTTTTGCGCGCAAATTTTATTATTACCCATTAACAACTTTAATTTTACATGTTACATGAAAATTTCCCGTTCTATCTTAGGGGCCTTTCATGTACATACCAAATTTTATGGAGGCAAATCTTATGACGAAAGAAACACAGAACACATTCTATCTGACTATAAATGATCTGGAAGAAGCTATGAAACAGAAACATCTCTATACAGACTACACCTTGCTCGACGAGACATGGAAGAAGCGCTTCGATGATTACATGACAGGTAAGAAAACGATGCCGCTTACCTACGATCCGTTCTTCAAATGCATGTTCCACCCGGACCGGCATCCGGACTGGCTGTCGCATCTACTCAGCGCCATCATTGGAGAACCGGTCACCGTGGAGAGCGTCTTGCCCTCTGAGAACACAGCTATATCAATCGATTCCCTGCTGATCATGGATATCGTTGTCCGGTTAAGCGACGGCTCTCTTGCAAATGTGGAAATCCAGAAAATCCCATACATGTTCACCGCTGAGCGGATTTCCTGCTACTCATCCGACCTTCTGATGCGTGAATACTCACGTTTGAAGAAGGACAAGAATTTCAAATATTCTGACATGAAGAAGGTTTATACCATTGTTCTGTACGAGAAAACAGAGGGCGATTTTAAGGATCCTATGCTGCATGGCGCGTATATCCATCATGGTAAAACGCGCTTTGACACGAGCCTGAAATTGAATCTTCTGCAGGAATATTTTCTGATTGCACTTGATGTATTTGGCCAAAACGGATATACTGATGATAAGAAATCAGGTGCTTTGGAAACAGAACTTATTGCAACACATAACAATATTCCGGAGACCGGATTCGCAACCAATGATTTAAGCATGGAAAGTTTGGAAGGCTGGCTCTCCATCCTGACTGCCGAGACAATGGCTGATGTGGAACGTGTAATCAGACGCTATCCATGGAGCGAACCGATATTCCGAGAAATAAGTGCATACGTAAACAACCCTGAGGAGGTGATTCTCATGTTTTCAGAAGCGTTAAAAATTGCAGATAGAAATACAGTGAAGTACATGATTGAGGAGCTGCAGGATCGGGTAACACAGGCGGAAGAGAACCAGAAATTGGCGGAAGAAGGTCAACAGAAGGAAGCAAAATTGCGCAGGCAGGCAGAAGAAGGTCAGCAGAAGGAAGTTCAAAGACGCAAGCGGGCAGAAGAAAACCAGAAACTAACGAGCGCAGAATTAGACGCAGCGAGGAAAAAAATTGCGGAACTTGAGGCTTTACTAGCCAAAAAACAATAACCCTTGGTAACACCGTTGCAAAACGGTGCCATTTTTAAGATAAAAAAATCACTGGCAAATCGCCTGTGATTTTTTTCCAATTAATTCCAATTAATATCATTTTCAGAAACAAAATCGCCATTACTAATTTCTTCAATTGAATTTTTTAATTCTTTTTCTTCTGAGGGAGTCAGTTTCGTAAAGTCCGGATCCCACGCTCTGACGAGTTTCTTTGCTATATTATACAATAGTTCTTGATCCTCGACAGGCAACATGTTCATTATTTCGATAGTTTTAGTGGTTAATGTGCTCATAAAATGCATCTCCTTCATGTACCATAGATTTCTGAAAACACATCATCTGCTGAAACATTTACAGAATCATGCATGGCATCTTCGGGTGCCTGTTGAAGAGCCTCGAACAAATAACTCTCTTTAACAGCCTTTCTTGCTTCTAATTCTGACAAATTGTATCTTTTGATTAAGCTGATAATAACACAATTCATATATGACAATGCTTTTGTATTCATTATATTGCTTGTTCCTTCCTTACATGGATTTATGTAATATTTTACAATCTTATCTTTCAAAACCTGCCATTACACACGAGTAGCTAATATGTATTATTATATACTTATATAATCCCCCTGTCATTCAACCTCTGGTTTATCACACAACTTCCTAAGAGCCACCATATCTTCATTAAGAATCGCCATAACGTCTCGTTGTCTGGGTATTGAAACATCATATTCTTCCTGCCCATCTACAATAACGTCATTTAGTCTGCTCTTTTTCACAA